>Ga0335069_10009117_pt1 | contig 14151 bp, 13 predicted proteins | sample Lox_Sample_11_FD_206714 | JGI IMG/M metagenome (GOLD analysis project Ga0335069, IMG submission 206714) | Soil microbial communities from Loxahatchee National Wildlife Refuge, Florida, United States - Lox_Sample_1.1 | ecosystem: Environmental > Terrestrial > Soil > Wetlands | place: USA... | reverse complement strand
GTGGCGGGCGCGGCGGTCCCGGCGGTCCCGGGGCTGGCACCCGGCCCGGCGGTGGCGGCGGTGGCCGCGGTCCCGGCGCGGGCAGCGGCCCGCGGCCCGGTGGCGGCGGGCCCGGCGCCGGCGCTCCCCGCGCAGGCGCGGGCGCGGGCGGCGGTCCGCCTCGTCCGGGCGGCGGCCGCGGGCGCGGCGGCACCCAGGGCGCCTTCGGGCGGCCCGGCGGGCGCCCGTCCCGCAGCCGCACGTCGCGGAAGCAGCGGCGCCAGGAATTCGACAACATGCAGGCGCCGACGATCGGCGGCGTGCAGGTCCCGCACGGCAACGGCCAGGTGGTCCGGCTGTCCCGGGGCGCCAGCCTGGCCGACTTCGCCGACAAGATCGGCGCCAACCCGGCCTCGCTGGTCCAGGTGCTGCTGCACCTCGGCGAGATGGTGACCGCCACCCAGTCGGTCAACGACGAGACCCTGCAGCTGCTCGGCGCGGAGCTGAACTACAGCGTCCAGGTCGTCTCGCCGGAGGAGGAGGACCGGGAGCTGCTCGAGTCGTTCCACATCGAGTTCGGCGAGGACGAGGGCGAGGACGCCGACATGGTGGCCAGGCCGCCGGTCGTCACCGTCATGGGTCATGTCGACCACGGCAAGACCAAGCTGCTCGACGCGATCAGGCACACCAACGTGGTGGCCCGCGAGGCCGGCGGCATCACCCAGCACATCGGCGCCTACCAGGTGACCACCGAGGTCGACGGCGACGAGCGGAAGATCACCTTCATCGACACCCCGGGCCACGAGGCGTTCACCGCCATGCGCGCCCGCGGGGCCGAGACCACCGACCTGGTGGTGCTGGTGGTGGCGGCCGACGACGGCGTGAAGCCGCAGACCACCGAGGCGCTGAACCACGCGCAGGCGGCGGGCGTGCCCATCGTGGTGGCCGTGAACAAGGTCGACAAGGAGGGTGCCGACCCGCAGCGGGTGCGCGCCCAGCTGACCGAGTACGGGCTCGTCGCCGAGGAGTTCGGCGGTGACACCCAGTTCGTGGACGTGTCGGCGACCAAGCGGACCGGCATCTCCGAGCTGCTCGAGGCGATCATCCTGACCGCCGACGCCGAGCTCGACCTGCGCGCCAACCCGAAGCAGGACGCGCAGGGCGTGGCCATCGAGGCGCACCTGGACAAGGGCCGCGGCCCGGTGGCCACCGTGCTGGTGCAGCGCGGCACGCTGCACATCGGGGACTCGATCGTCTGCGGCGAGGCGTTCGGCCGGGTGCGGGCCATGCTCGACGAGAACAGCGAGCCGATCACCGAGGCCCGGCCGTCCCGGCCGGTCCTGGTGCTCGGCCTGACCGCGGTGCCCGACGCGGGCGACAACTTCCTCGTCGTCTCCGACGACCGGGTGGCCAGGCAGATCGCCGAGCGCCGGGAGGCGCGCGAGCGGGTGGCCCAGTTCGCCCAGGGCCGGCGCCGGGTCACGCTCGAGGACCTGGAGTCGGCGTTCAAGGCCGGCGAGCGCGAGGAACTGCTGCTCATCATCAAGGGCGACGTCTCCGGCTCGGTGGAGGCCCTCGAGGATGCGCTGCTCCAGCTCGACGTGGGCGAGGAGGTCAGCCTGCGGGTGATCGGCCGCGGCGTCGGCGCGATTACCCAGGACGACGTGAACCTGGCCATCGCCTCGGACGCGGTGATCATCGGCTTCAACGTCCGGCCGGCCGAGCGGGCGGGCGAGCTGGCCCGGCGCGAGGGCGTCGACATCCGCTACTACTCGATCATCTACCAGGCGATCGAGGAGGTCGAGGCGGCGCTCAGGGGCATGCTCAAGCCCGAGTTCGAGGAGGTCCAGCTGGGCACGGCGGAGATCAGGGAGATCTTCCGGGTGCCCAGGGTCGGCAACATCGCCGGCTGCATCGTCCGCTCCGGCTCGATCCACCGCGGCAGCAAGGCGCGGCTGATCCGGGACGGCGTAGTGGTCTCCGACAACCTGACGGTGGAGTCGCTGCGCCGGTTCAAGGACGACGCCACCGAGGTCCGCGAGGGCTACGAGTGCGGCATTGGCGTCGGCTACAACGACCTCAGGATCGAGGACACGATCGAGACCTTCGAGATGAGGGAGAAGCCAAGGGCCTGACCAGCCACCCGGGCAGGAGCGGAGTGATGCGGTGTACGTCGCCGCGCTGACGCTGGACGTGCTGCTCGGCGACGTGCACTCGCTGAAGGGCAAGCGGGGCGTCGTCCGGCCGCTGGTCGCCGAGCTGCGCCGGCGCTATCCAGCTGTCGCGGTCGCCGAGACCGGGCACCTGGACCTGCACCGGCGCGCCGAGATAGGGGTGGCCGTCGTGTCCGCGACGGCCACCCACGCGATGAGCGTGCTCGACGAGTGCGAGCGGCTGGTGGCCCGGCACCCTGAGGTCGAGCTGCTGTCGGCCCGGCAGCGGCTGTTCAACGAGGAGGAGTGACGGAGCATGGACGCCGCGAGGGCACGCAAGCTGGCCGACCGGATCAGCCAGATCGTCGCGGAGATGCTGGAGCGCCGGATCAAGGACCCCAGGCTCGGCTTCGTGACCGTCACCGAGGCCCGGCTGACCAACGACCTGCGCGAGGCCACCGTGTACTACACGGTGTACGGGTCTGACCAGGAGCGGGCCGATACCGCGGCGGCGCTGGGCAGCGCCACCGGCATCATCAGGTCCGAAGTCGGCAGGCAGATCGGGCTGCGCCACACCCCGTCACTGGAGTTCGTGGCCGACGTGCTCCCGGACAACGCCCAGCGGATCGAGGAACTGGTCTCCCAGGCCAGGGACGCCGACGCCGAGCTCGCCCGCACCCGCGAGGGGGCCAGGTACGCCGGTGACTCCGACCCGTACCGCAAGCCCGCCGACGACTTCGACGAGGACGACGACCGGGAATGAGCCCTGCCAGCGGCCTGGTGATCGTGGACAAGCCCGGCGGCATGACCTCCCATGACGTCGTGGCGCGGGTCCGCCGGCTCGCCGGGACCAGGAAGGTGGGGCACGCCGGGACCCTGGATCCGATGGCGACCGGGGTCCTCGTCGTCGGCGTGGAGAAGGCCACCAGGCTGCTCGGGTACCTGACGCTGACCGAGAAGGAATACGCCGCCACGATCAGGCTCGGCCAGTCGACCAGTACCGACGACGCGGAGGGCGAGATCACCGGCACCGCGACGGGCGCCAACGTCACTGCGGAAACGCTCGCCGGGGCGATAGCCGGCCTGACCGGCGAGATCCAGCAGGTGCCGCCCGCGGTCAGCGCGGTCAAGGTCGGCGGTCAGCGCGCCTACCGGCTGACCAGGGCGGGCGCGGCGCCGGAGCTCAAGGCCCGGCCGGTGACGGTCTATGAGTTCACGGTCACCGCGATGCGCCGCGACGGCCAGTTGCTCGACGTCGACGCCACCGTGCGCTGCTCCAGCGGCACCTACATCAGGGCCCTGGCCCGCGATCTCGGCGCCGCCCTCGGGACCGGCGGGCACCTGACCCGGCTGCGCCGTACCAGGGTGGGCGGCTACAGCGTGGCGGACGCCCGCACCCTGGAGCAGCTGGCCGGCCGGTTCGAGGTGCTGCCGCTGGCTCAGGCGGCCGCGGCGGCGTTCCCGCGCCGGGACCTGAGCGCGGACGAGGCCCGTCGCCTGGCCAACGGCGGCCGCCTGGCCGCGGCCGCCCTCCCCGCCGCGCTGCCAGCTGGAGCGGCTGCCGCCGCGCTGCCAGCTGGAGCGGCTGCCGCCGCGCTGCCAGCTGGAGCGGCTGCCGCCGCGGGCCCGGTGGCCGCTTACGCGCCCGACGGCACCCTGGTCGCCCTGGTCACCGAGGAGTCAGGACAGGCGAGGCCGCTCGCCGTCTTCGCGTAAGGGGGTCCCGCATGGCTGGTCGCATCCCGTCCACGGGCCCGCCGTAAGCTGATCGCGGCCCGCCGACGGGCATGATTAGCTTGTGGTCTGGTAACGAAGGAGGAACGGGGATCGTGTACCGCTGGTACGGGCTGGCCGACGTGCCTTCCGGCTGGGGTGAGTGCGTCGCGACGATCGGCGTCTTCGATGGCGTGCACCGAGGCCACCAGCGCATCATCGGGCGGGCCGGGGAGATCGCGCGGGCGAGGAACCTGCCGGTCGTGGTGATCACCTTCGACCCGCACCCGGATGAGGTGGTCAGGCCGGGCCCGCACCCGCCGGACCTCACGTCCGCGCGGCGGCTGGCCGAACTGCTGGCCGGGCTCGGCGCCGACGCGCTCTGCGTGCTCCCGTTCACCGTGGAGTTCTCCCGGCTCAGCCCGGATGAGTTCGTCCGGATGGTGCTGTCGGAGCGGCTGCACGCGGCGGCCGTGGTGGTGGGGGAGAACTTCAGGTTCGGCCACAAGGCCGCGGGCGACGTGCCGCTGCTGGTCAAGCTCGGCGAGAAGTACGACTTCACCGCCGAGGGCGTCCCGCTGCTGGTGGACGACGGCGTGACGATCTCCTCGTCCTACATCAGGGAGCAACTGGCCGCCGGGGACGTGGCCACCGCCGCCCGCGCGCTCGGCCGCCCGCACCGGGTGGAGGGCGTCGTCGTCCGCGGCCACATGCGCGGCCGCGCGCTCGGCTTCCCGACCGCCAACCTGGAGACCCCGCCGCACACCGCGACTCCCGCCGATGGCGTGTACGCCGGCTGGCTGGCCAGCCTCGGCCTGGACGGCTCCGAGACGAGCCGCTGGCCGGCCGCGATCTCGGTGGGTACCAACCCTACGTTCGGCACCGGCGACCGCACGGTCGAGGCCTACGCCCTCGACCGTGACGATCTGGACCTGTACGGCGTGCACGCCGCCATCGACTTCGCCGTCAGGCTCCGCGGCACCGAGCGGTTCGAGTCCGTCGAGGCCCTGGTCGCCCAGATGCGCGAGGACGTGATCCAGGCCCGGGCCCGCACCGCAGGCTGAGGTCCGCGGCCAGCTGAGGATTTCTAACAGGCCGAACGAGCCGGCTTCCAGCCCCGCCCAGGAGGATGCCGCCTGGCCGGCCCCGGCCGCCGGGCCCGCAGGTCGGTGCGGGTCGGGTCGGTACGGGCACCGGGCAGTTCCGGATCATCGCCGGTCCGGCCCGACCGCCAGGCGTCCAGTCCCCGGCCGTCCCGGTCTGGTCGCGGCGGCAGCCGCCCGGGGGAACGTCTCTCGTGCCATGCGTCGACGATTCCGTACCCGAAGAATCCCGACGCCGCCATCAGGGCGCAAGAGGCCAGGAACAGCAGTCCGAAGCTATCGGCCAGGATCGAGCCCTCGAACAGGGCGATCGCGATAAGCAGGCATACTCCCGCCCGGCGGGTGGCCTTCCCCAGCGTCCGGGCGGGCGTGCCGGCCGGCCCGGCGGCGGTGGGCCCGGCATCGTCCGGCCCGGCGGGGATATCGGCGGTCAGCGCGGCCAGGTCCGCGTAGGTCCGCGAGGCGAGCGCCTGGCCCACCCGCGCGTCGAGCTCGTCCTGGTCCAGCCGGCCCTGCACGAACGCGGCCTTGAGCACGGCGACCACGTGCTCGCGGTCGGCGCTGGCGGCCCGCAGGTGACCGCGGTCCGCCGCTGGCCTCTGGTCCGGTCCTGTCATCGCCGGCCCCTCCGCTGCCGCAATCCAGGCGAAAAGCGTAACGCGGCTAGCCCCTGAGGGCCAAGCCGCGGTCAGGGACGCCGACGTCATCGGCGTGAGCGCGTGCTGCCGGTCGCATGACGCCTTCATGGGACTGTCACGTTCGGCTCATAACGTGCTCGCGTGGGAGTGGACGGTCGCGACAGGATCAGGGCCTCATGGCGGGATGACCCCGCCGGGCCCAGCCCTTCTGACCAGCAGAGCCCTTCTGACCAGCAGAGCCCTTCTGACCAGCAGAGCCCTTCTGACCAGCAGAGCCCTCTCGGCGGGCCGGGCCGGGTGGAGCGCAGGGCCCGAAGGGACGAGGCCGGCGTGGCCGGCAACGCCCGGCTGACCGCGGCGAACGCCGCCGTGCTCCTCGTGCTGCTGGCGGCCGAAGGCGTCACCATCCTGCGGGTCCGCCAGCTGCTCTCGCCGCATGTGTTCATCGGCATGGTGCTGATACCGCCGGTGCTGCTCAAGGTGGCCAGCACCACCTGGCGTTTCGCCCGCTACTATCGCGGCGCCCCGGCGTACCGGCGCAAGGGACCGCCGCCGGTATTGCTGCGCCTGCTCGGCCCGGCGGTGGTGATCCTCACCCTGGTGCTGCTGGCCAGCGGTGTGGGGCTGCTCCTGGTGAGCCGGTCCTGGCTGCCGCTGCTGCTCAAGGTGCACAAGGCCAGCTTCGTGCTGTGGTTCGGCGCCATGACGATCCACGTGCTCGGTCACCTGGGCGAGGTGCTCAGGCTGGCCCCGCGTGACTGGCTGCGCCGGACACGCGGCGACGTCAGCGGGGCCAGCCTCCGGCAGTGGCTGATCGCGGCTAGCCTGGTGGCCGGCGCGCTGCTCGGGTTCCTCCTGCTCAGCCGCGTCGGCCCGTGGCTGGGATCCGCGCCGGGCGCAGGCCGGTAACCGAGCGCGTCACAGCGAGGCGTACAGAGCCAACTCGAAGTCGTTGTACATCTTCAGGGCCTCGGGGGTCACGAACGGCAGGAAGTTGCTGTAGAGATGAACGTCTCCCCCGGGTCGGCCAGCATCGGCGCCTTGAAGGAGGCGGCCGACCCCGCGACCACGTTCGGGATGCCGGTCGCCTTTTCCCAGCGGATCAGGTCCTCGCTCCAGAACCAGTACCCCAGGCCGCTGGTGTGGGTGATCAGGTCCTTGACGGTGACCTGCCTGGCTGGGGGCCGCAGCCTCGGGGTGTCCCCGTCGAAGCCGTCCAGCACCTGGATCTCGGCGAACTCGGGGCGGTACTCCGCGACGGGCGCGTCCAGGTCGAGCTTGCCCTGCTCCACCTGCTGCAGCGCGGCCACGGTGGCCGGCATCTTGGTCATCGACATGATCCGGAACAGCGTGTCCACCGTGACCGGGTCGCCCTCGCCGACCGCCCGCGGACCCGCCGCGCCCTGGTAGATGACGCCGTCCCGGTCGGCCGCGATCGCGGCCACGTGCGGCACCGCGCCGGAGTCCACCGCGTCCCGCAGTACCTTGTCGATGGCCGTCCCGTCGATGGAAGCGCTCATGGGTGTCCTCCAGGAGTTTGAACAACGTCGTCCATAGCGGCGTTTTCCCTGGCTACCACGCCGGAGCTAGGCCGCCTGCCTCATTCTGATCGCGGTGGAGGTTCCGGTGCCGCGCCTGCGGCCTTCAGGTCAACGCTGATGTGAACCGCCTCAGCCTTCACCGGTCCGGACGGCAACCAGGACGGGCGGTGGACCTGATCACGAAATGCCCGCCGTGGCTGGGCCCGAGGGAGAAGCCCTCGGGATTCCCGGGGGCGACGTCGAGGGTCAGTTCGGCATCGCCCCACGACCGGTAGATCCTGGCGTCCATGTAGAACGGGCAGCCTTCGATCACCCCTAGCAGCAGGTCCATGTCGCCGACGATGTACTCTCCGGCCGGGAAGCACATCGGCACACTCCCGGCGCAGCACCCGGCGGACTGGACGAACATCAGCCCGCCGCCCCGGGCGGCGCGCAGGCGCCTGATCGCCTCGCGCGCCGCCGGGGTCGCCGTGATCCTGGCGGGCGGTCGCCCGTCAGGATCACGGTCCGGCACCTGCCCGGGCGCCGCAGCCGGCCCAGGTGCCTGGTCACGTTCGGGCATCAGAAGAACCCGAGCGGCTTGGTGCTGTAGCTCACCAGGAGGTTCTTGGTCTGGCTGTAGTGTTCCAGCATCATCTTGTGGGTCTCGCGGCCGATGCCGGAGATCTTGTAGCCGCCGAACGCGGCGCCCGCCGGGTACTGGTGGTAGCAGTTGGTCCATACCCGGCCGGCCTTGATGGCGCGCCCCATGCGGAAGGCGCGGCTACCGTCGCGGGTCCAGACACCCGCGCCGAGCCCGTAAAGGGTGTCGTTGGCGATCTCGATCGCCTCGGCCTCGTCGCGGAAGGTGGTCACGGCGAGCACCGGGCCGAAGATCTCCTCCTGGAAGACCCGCATCTTGTTGTGCCCCTTGAGCACGGTCGGCTGGTAGTAGTACCCGCCGGCGAACTCGCCGCCGATCTCGGCCCGCTTCCCGCCGATGAGCACCTCGGCTCCTTCCTGCCTGCCGATATCCACGTAGGAGCTGACCTTCTCCAGCTGCTGCGCGGACACCTGCGGGCCGATCATGGTCTCGGTGTCCAGCGGGTTGCCCTGCTTGATGCCGGCGATCCGGGCCAGCGCACGGGCCATGAACTCCTGGTAGATGTCCTCCTGGATGAGCGCGCGCGATGGGCAGGTGCAGACCTCGCCCTTGTTGAACGCGTAGAGCACCAGGCCCTCGACGGCCTTGTCCACGAACTCGTCGTCGGCGGTGAGGACGTCGCTGAAGAAGATGTTCGGGGACTTGCCGCCGAGTTCCAGCGTGACCGGGATCAGGTTCTGCGCCGCGTACTGCATGATCAGCCTGCCGGTGACGGTCTCGCCGGTGAAGGCGACCTTGGCGATCCGCGGGTTGGCCGCGAGCGCCTTGCCGATCTCGCCGCCGGCTCCGTTGACGATGTTCAGCACGCCGGGCGGCAGCAGGTCGCCGATCACCTCGGCGAGCTTCAGGATCGACCAGGGTGTCGGCGAGGCCGGCTTGAGCACGCTGCAGTTCCCGGCGGCGAAGGCCGGTGCCAGCTTCCACGCGGCCATCAGCAGCGGGAAGTTGAACGGGATGATCTGCCCGACCACGCCGAGCGGCTCATGGAAGTGGTACGCCACCAGGTCCTTGTCGATCTCGGTGATGGTGGTTTCCTCGGTACGGATGGCCGCGGCGAAGTAGCGGAAGTGGTCGGCGGCCAGCGGGATGTCCGCGGCCAGCGTCTCGCGGACCGGCTTGCCGTTCTCCCAGCTCTCCGTGATCGCGAGCATCTCGGCGTGCGCGTCGATCGCGTCGGCGATGGCGTTGAGTATCTTGGCGCGCTGGGCGGGCGGCGTCTCGCCCCATGCGTCCTTGGCGGAGTGCGCCGCATCCAGGGCGAGCTCTATGTCCTCCGGGGTGGAGTCCGCGACCTCGCAGATCGGCCCGGCCGTGGCCGGGCTCAGGTTGACCCGGTACTTCCCCGCGGCTGGTGCCAGCCACTTGCCCCCGATGAAGTTCTCATACCGCGGCTGCACCGACACGATGCTGTCACGATGGCCTGGTGGAACGTACTTCATCATCTGCCCCTTTCCTGTGCCTGTACCTGCCAGCACACGTCGGCCACGGCTGGGCGACCTAGAGGCACAGGTACGTGCGAGGCAGGCCCTTGGTAACAAGAAATCGCAGGTCAGATGCCTAGCAAGGAGAATCTGAGGACTTCCGGCCCGGCCGTTCGGCCGGGCCGCCGTTCAGCCAGCCAGCCGTCCAGCCGTTCGGCCGGCCCGGCCGTCAGTAGTCCGGCCGGTCAGCCTTCCTGGCCACCCTGCGGCCCGGCGCCGGCCTCTCCGCCACTGCGCAGCGCCTTGCGGATGCGCCGCTCCAGGATCACCGCCGCCATCGCCATGAGGGCGCGGAGAACTGCGCCCTGCAGGTACGCCAGGGCGCGCCCGTGCCCATTGCGTCCGTGCCCATCGCGCCGGGGCGCCGGGCCTGACCCGGGCATTCAGCGGCGCCTGACCACGTCGAGCAGCAGGCCGCCGGTCAGCAGCACCGCGGCGGTCCCGAACGTGACCGTCGCCCACGCCGCGGCGTGCGCCGCGCTCGCGGTGATGGCCGTGCCGACGATCGCCGTGGCCGCGGCCAGGCCGATGGCGATGCGGCGGCCGGCCTGGCCGACCGCCCCGGTGAGCTCCTGGACGCCACGGAGGTCGACCTGGAGGCCCGGGCCGCCCCGCACGCCGACGGCGCGCTCGAGTCCCTCCAGGACCCTGCTGATCCGCACCCGGAACTTCTGGCTCTCATAGAACAGCTGCTGCGGATTCGCCAGCGTGCGCATCCGGCCGGTCAGCTGCCGCACGTAGAAGTGACCCGCGACCGCGAACGGGTCCAGCGAGGGATCCAGTTCGGCGGCGGCCAGTTGCATCTGACCGAACGCCTTTCCGATCAGCGTCAGCGACGACGGCAGCCTGACCCGGTGCCGGACGGAGATCTCCGTGAGCTGCTGGAGCAGCGGGCCGAGCCGGAGCTCGGAGAGGGGCAGGTGCCGGTAACTGGCCAGCAGCCCGCCCAGGTCCGCCTGGAAGGCGGCCTCGTCGAAGTCCGCGGGCGGCCGCCCGGCGGCCAGGCCCAGCATGGCGTCGGAGAGGAACGCGATGTCTTCACGCCAGAATGCCAGCAGCAGCAACAGCAGCGACTCGCGCAGCCCGGCGTCGACCTCGCCGACCATCCCCAGGTCGAGGAGGTAGATCATGTCGTTCCACCACATCAGGTTGCCCGGATGCGGGTCGGCGTGGAAGAAGCCGGCCTCGAGGACCTGGTAGTAGTAGGCCTCGAGCAGCTGGCGGGCCGCCTCGCGGCGAGCCTCGCCTTCGGGGGCCTGCCGTACCGGGATCCCCTGGATCTCCTGCATGACGAGCAGCCGGCTGGTGGACAGCTCGGTGTACACCAGCGGCACGCCGAGCCGGTCAAAGGGCGCGAGGACCTCTCGCATCCGCTCGATGCTGGCGGCCTCGTGCCGGAAATCGAGCTCGCGCAGCAGCGAGGAGGAGAGCTGCTCGATGATCGCGGGCACGTCGACCACCTGCTGGAAGGCCGGCCGGTCGCCGGCCTTGGCGGCGAACTGCCCGAGCAGCCCGAGATCCTGCCTGATCTGCGGCTCGGCGGCGGGCCGCTGCACCTTCACCACCACGCGCTCGCCGCCGACCAGCGTGGCCCGGTGCACCTGGGCGATCGTGCCGGACGCCATCGGGTCCCGCTCGATGCTGGCGAACACGTCCTCCCAGGGCACCTTGAGCTCGGACTCCATGACCGCCACGATCTCGGCCTCGCTCAGCGGCGTGACGTGGTCCTGCAGGTCGGCGAGCTCGGCCACCACGGCGGCGGGGAGCAGGTCCGGCCGGGTGGACAGGATCTGCCCGAGCTTGCCGAAGGTCGGCCCGAGTTCCTCGAGCGCGTCACGGAACCGCCGGGCGCGCGCCGGGGCGTCGTCCCGGCCCCGGTGCAGGATCTCGCCCAGGCCGTACGTACCGAACACCCGGGCCACCTGGGCCGCGCGGCCGAGCAGCTGCCCCTCGGTCGGGGCGGCATCGGCCGCGGCCCGCGACCCCGGTCGCCCCGGCGACCCAGCCGCGCCGTCCGGCGCGGTGTTCACGATCACCACCGAGCACCGGGCGTTGTGCGAGACCTGGTTGGGCACGCTGCCGAGCAGGAACTCGGTGCGATCCCGCATGCCGACGTTGCCGACCACGACGAGGTCGACGTGCTCGTCCTCGCAGGTCCGCACGATGGCGCCCGCCGGATCTGAGTCGTAGACCAGCAGCGGGCGCCCGCGCTCCCCGCAGACTTCCCGGGTCAGGACCGCCAGCTGGCCGGCCGCGGCCTCCGCCGCGCCGCCGGTGTCCTGGCCCGGCAGGTGCTCGGGCGCGATCACCTGGAGGACGATCAGTTCGGCGTCGTACCGCTCGGACATCTCCGCCGCCCAGGCGACAGCCCGGGTCGCGGTATCGGAACGGTCAGTTGCCACCAGGATCTGATGAATCATGGTGCCCCACCCTGTTACGCTCGGTAAAAACCAAGCAAAGCCTCACCCTGCATTCAGCATAACTACACCATTCTTCGAGGGGGGACGGTTGCCGCGACGTCGGCCCGGAGGAGCACGCCGTACGCGGGCGCCGGCCGGACATGAAGGACCTGCCCATCCGGGTTGAGCGCGAACGCACCTATCCGATGCCGGTCGCCGAGGCCTGGCGGCTGCTGGCCGACACTGATCACCTCAACCGCACCATCGGCCTTCCGTCGGTGGAGTTCTCGGCGCCGGCCAGCCCGCCGGCCGGCCTGTCAGCCGGCCCGCCGGCCGATCCGGGGTCCGGCCCGCTGGTCCGGGAGGCCAGGGCCAGGGCCTTCGGCGTCGTCCCGGTGCGCTGGCAGGAGTTCCCCTTCGACTGGGTCCGGGAGCGCCGCTACGCGGTGCGCCGTGAGTTCGCGGGCGGCCCCATCGCGAGCATGGTGATCGGCATCGAGCTGCGGCCAGCCGAACCAGCCGAACCAGGCGGCCCGGCCGAGCCGGGCGTCACCGTGCGCTCCTACGCGCACTGCGCTCCGGCGAGCCCGCTCAGCCGCCTCCTGCGCGGCCGGATCCGGGCCTCGGTGGACGACACGCTCGACTTCTGCGATCGCTACCTGGCCCGCAAGGAAGAAGGCCGGCCCGATCCGGTGCCCGTCCCTAAGGGCCGGCCGCCGGTGAACCAGGCCCAGCTCGACCGGCGGCTCGGCCGGCTGGCCACCGGCCCGGTGCCCCCGGTCCGGCGCGAGCTGATCGCCGCCCTGAAAGAGCGCATCGGCGAGGGCAGCGACGACCAGCTGACCGCTGTCCGGCCGTTCGCGCTCGCCGACCTGTGGGGCGCGGACCGCCTGGAGGTGCTGCGGCTGTTCCTCCATGCCACCACCGCCGGGGTGTTCGAGCTGCGGTGGGAGGTCATGTGCCCGACCTGCCGGGTACCCAAGGCGGAGACCGGTACCCTCGCCCGGCTGCCGGTCCAGTTCCACTGCGAGACCTGCGGCATCGCCTACGACATCGACTTCGATCAGCGGGTCGAGCTGCGGTTTTCCGTCCATCCCTCCATCCGGAAGACGACCAGCCAGGTGTACTGCATCGGCGGCCCGCTGCGCACGCCGCACATCGTCGCCCAGCAGTACCTCCAGCCGCACGAAGACCGCCCGCTGGACCTCGGCCCGTCGGCCCTGGCCGGGCCGGTGCAGCTGCGGACGGTGCGGGCGGCCCACCGCCTGCTCCTGGTGCCGGGCCAGGCCAGCCCGGGCTCCCGCGCCCGCGACATCACCCTCACCTACTCCGCCGGGCGCTGGGTGGGCCCGCACAGCCTGATGCGAGAAGACGGCCTCGCCGTGCCGGACGGCTCGCGCCTGGTGCTCCGCAACCAGACCGACGGGCCGATCCTGGCCGCCCTCGAGGATCTCGCCTGGACGAGCCAGGCCACCACGGCTGCCCAGGTGACCACCTTGCAGGAGTTCCGCGACCTGTTCAGCTCGGAGGTGCTGGCGCCGGGCCAGCAACTCGCCGTCAGCCATGTCGCCTTCCTGTTCAGCGACCTGAAGGGCTCCACCCGGCTGTACGAAGGGCTCGGCGACGCCCCCGCCTACAGCCGGGTCAACCGGCATTTCGACTTCATCAGGCAGGCGGTCAGCCGCGGCGGCGGCAGCATCGTCAAGACGATGGGAGACGGGGTGATGTGCGCCTTCTACCGGCTCGACGACGCGCTCGGCACCGCGCTCCGGCTCCAGGACGAGGTCACGGCGTGGTGCGGGGAGCAGGGCATCGAGCCGCCGCTCGTGCTCAAGGTCGGCGTGCACCACGGCCCCGCGATCGCGATGACCGCGAACGGCAACCTGGACTACTTCGGCCGCACGGTCAACCTCGCGGCCCGGGTGGCGGACCAGAGCCGCGGCGGGGACGTCGTGCTGCTGCGCGAGGTGCTGGAGCAGGCCGATCAGTCGATGGTCCGGGAGCGCGGCGTCATCATCGAGTCCTTCACCACCCGCCTGCGCGGCCTGGATGACGAACAGCGCCTGGTCCGGCTGACCAGCGCCCGGGCCCGGGTCGCCAGCGGTTAGCCGCCCGCCAGCAGCGCCTCGAGCGCGGCCCGCAGCGGGACCAGCCGCTTGGCCGCGGCCTCCCGGGCGGCCGCGAGCGGCCGGCCGGCCAGCGCCTCGGTGATCTCGATGTAGCACTTGATCTTCGGCTCGGTGCCGCTCGGGCGCAGCACCACCCGGGCGCCGGGCAGCCGGAAGATCAGCACATCGGCCCGCGGTACCCCCGGCGCGCCGCCGGCCGCGGCCAGGTCGGTGTGGCCGGACACGGGTTCCTCCCCGAACGCGGCGGGCGGCGCGGCCCTGAGCCGGCTCATGACCCGCTCCTGGTCGGCCGTGCGCAGGGTCAGCTGGGAGGTCAGGTGCACACCGTAGGCCCGCTCCAGGTCGTCATATTCATCAATGACCGAACGGCCT
>Ga0335069_10009116_pt1 | contig 14151 bp, 14 predicted proteins | sample Lox_Sample_11_FD_206714 | JGI IMG/M metagenome (GOLD analysis project Ga0335069, IMG submission 206714) | Soil microbial communities from Loxahatchee National Wildlife Refuge, Florida, United States - Lox_Sample_1.1 | ecosystem: Environmental > Terrestrial > Soil > Wetlands | place: USA... | reverse complement strand
TGGAGCCCTGGAGTTCGGCGTCATCGGCCGTGCCATCGCACGTCGCCTGCTGAGCGTCGGGACCGAGGACCCGCGTGGACACACGAGCGATGTGCACCGCACCGTGGATGACCGCCCCTATGGGGGCGGGCCCGGTATGGTGATGAAGGCGGAACCGCTGCTCGGCGCGATCCGCACGGCGCATGCACGGCTTCCGCAGGGGAGCCCGCGGGTGTACCTCTCGGCCCAGGGTGAGCCCTTCGGCCAGACGCGTGCGCAGGAGCTGGCGCGGCTCCCCGGGCTGTTGCTCATCGCCGGCCGGTACGAGGGTGTCGATGAGCGCGTCATCGAGCTCGGCGCCGATCGTGAGCTCTCGGTGGGCGACTACGTGCTCTCCGGTGGAGAGTTGCCGGCGCTCACGGTGATCGACGCGGTGGCGAGGCTGCTGCCCGGCGTGCTCGGTGATGAGCGCTCGAGTCTCGAGGAGTCCTTCGTGGGGGGTCTGCTCGACTGGCCGCACTACACGCGGCCGGAAATATTCGAGGGCCGGGCGGTGCCGGCGGTACTATTGTCGGGCGACCACGCCGACATCCGCCGCTGGCGGCTCGAGCAGGCGCTCGCGCGCACCCTCGCGCGGCGGCCGGAGCTGCTGCGCCGGTCGCAGCTCTCGCGCGAGGCGCAGAGCACGTTGGAAGAGATTCAGGGCCGTGGCGGCGCTCGCGCTGGCGCGGCGGCCGCAGTGGCGGCCGGCAGTGACGATCGAGGTGAACGAAAATGAGCAAGATCATTCAGGAAATCGAGAAGCAGCGCATGACCCGGCAGGTCCCGGAGTTCAATCCGGGCGACACCGTGGTGGTGCAGGTGAAGGTGGTCGAGGGCGACCGCGAGCGCGTACAGGCGTATGAGGGTGTCGTGATCGCGAGGAGCAACCGCGGGCTCAACTCCTCCTTCACCGTGCGCAAGATCTCCCACGGCGAGGGCGTCGAGCGGGTCTTCCAGACCTACAGCCCGGCGATCAGCGACATCACCGTCAAGCGCCGCGGCAGCGTGCGCCGCGCCAAGCTGTATTACCTGCGCGATCTCTCCGGCAAGGCGGCGAGGATCGAAGAGAAGATCTGAGGTGTCCGCGGGCACCTGAGCGCCGCTACCGGCGCGGGAGTAGACGATGACGGTCCGCTCGTTCTTTTCCGGGCTGTGGCGCGGGCTCGATGGGCTGCGCCGCGCGCTGCACCTCATCCTGCTGCTCCTGATCTTTGGCCTCGTGATCGGCATCCTGCGCGGCAGCGTGCCGCGCATCCCCTCCAGGGCCGCGCTCCTGATCGTGCCGCAGGGCACGCTCGTCGAGCAGCTCTCCGGGGACCCGGTCGAGCGGGCGCTGCAGGAGACCCGTGGCGAGATACACCGCGAGACGCTGCTCTGGGACCTCACCGACTCGCTGCGCGCCGCGGCGAGCGATCCACGGATCCCCGCCGTGGCGCTCGATCTGGAGAAGTTCGAAGGTGGCACGCAGCCGACGCTCGAGGAGCTGGCGGCGGCATTGCGCGAGTTCCGCGCGAGCGGCAAGAAGGTGATCGCCTACGGCAGCGAGCTCACCCAGGACCGTTATTACCTCGCCGCGCAGGCCGATGAGGTCATGCTCGATCCGATGGGCTTCGTGCTCATCGACGGCTACGACCGCTACCGCATGTACCTGAAGGACGCGCTCGACAAGCTCGGCGTGGAGATCAACGTCTTCCGCGTCGGCTCCTTCAAGAGCGCCGTCGAGACCTTCACCCGCACCAACATGTCGCCGGAGGATCGCGAGGAAAGTCGCGCCTACCTCGGTGCGCTGTGGAGCAGCTACCAGCAGGCGATGACGCGCGTGCGCAAGATGCAGCCCGATGCGCTCTCGAACTACGTCGGGTCGCTCGCCAGGACCATCCCGGCGGCCGGCGGTGATGCCGCGCGGGTGGCGCTGCAGGCGGGACTGGTGAGCTCGCTCAAGACCCGCATCGACTTCGAGCAGCGGCTCATCGGCCTCGTCGGCAAGGATGACGATAGCGGCTCGTTCAAGGCGGTGCTCGTGGATGATTACGTGCGCTACGCACGTGCGCAGAAGAAGCTCAAGGCCGATGGCAAGCCGCGCATCGGCGTCATCGTCGCGGAGGGCGAGATCCTCGATGGCGAGCAGCCACCGGGCACCATCGGGGGCGAGAGTCTGGCGAGACTCATCCGCCAGGCCCGCACCGACAAGGACGTGAAGGCGGTGGTGTTGCGCGTCGACAGTCCGGGAGGAAGCGTCCTCGCCTCCGAGCGGATCTACCAGGAGCTGCTCGCGCTGCGCGCGGCCGGGAAGCCGCTCGTCGTGTCGATGAGCGGCTACGCCGCCTCCGGCGGCTACTACATCTCCGCCCCCGCGGATGAGATCTGGGCGAGTCCTGCGACCATCACCGGCTCCATCGGCATCTTCGCCATCATTCCAACGGTCGAGCGTACGCTCGGCAAGATCGGTGTGAGTGTCGATGGCGTCGGCACGACGCCGCTCTCCGGACAGCTGCGTCTCGATCGGCCGCTCGGCGACGAGGCCCGCACACTGCTCCAGGCGACGGTCTCGCGCGGCTACGACGAGTTCATCGCTCGGGTGGCGAGCGGCCGCAGGAAAACGACCGAGGAAGTGGACAAGATCGGACAGGGGCGCGTCTGGGCAGGCGTCGACGCGCATCGCATCGGCCTCGTCGATCAGCTCGGCTTCTTCAGCGATGCGACGCGCGCCGCGGCACGGCGCGCCAAGGTGAGCGACTACGCGCTGGAGTTCATCGAGCCCGAGCTCACCTGGGCACAGGCGCTCGCCATGCAATTGAAGTCGCGTCTCGCCGCGTGGGCCGCGCACTTGAGCCCGGGGGAGGCGGCGTTGCGGCAGCTCGCGCAGCGGCTCGATCCGGTAACCCGTGAGGCCGAGCGACTCGCGCGCTTCAGTGCGCCGAACCGCCTCTACGCGTACTGCTTCTGCGAGGTGCGCTGACGCTACAGCGTCGACCAGTCGAGGATCACCTTCCCCGACTGGCCCGACCCCATGGTCTCGAAGCCGCGCTGATACTCCTGCACCGGAAAGTGGTGCGTGATGATGGGCTCGAGCTTCAGCCCGCTCTGCAGCATGCTCGCCATCTTGTACCAGGTCTCGAACATCTCGCGGCCGTAGATGCCCTTCAGGGTGAGGCCCTTGAAGATCACCTGGTTCCAGTCGATCGCCATTTCCTCGGGGGGTATGCCGAGCATCGCGATCGAGCCACCGTGGTGCATGGTGCGCAGCATGTCGCGGAACGCGGCGGCGTTGCCGGACATCTCGAGCCCGACATCGAAGCCCTCCTGCATGCCCAGCTCCTTCATGGTCTGATCGAGCGGCTCGCGCTGCACGTTGATGGCACGCGTCGCACCCATGCGCCGGGCGAGTGCCAGCCGGTAGTCGTTGACGTCGGTGATGACGATGTGCCGCGCACCCGTGAAGCGGGCGACCGCGGTCGCCATGATGCCGATGGGGCCCGCGCCGGTGATCAGCACGTCCTCACCCACCATGTTGAATGCGAGCGCGGTGTGCGTGGCATTGCCGAAGGGATCGAGGATTGCCGCGATGTCATCGGCGATGGAGTCGGGGAGCTTGAAGGTGTTGTAGGCGGGGATGGCCAGGTACTGCGCGAAAGCCCCCGGCCGATTGACGCCGACGCCGACGGTGTTGCGGCACAGGTGGCGCCGGCCGGCGCGGCAGTTGCGGCAATAGCCGCAGGTGATGTGGCCCTCGCCCGATACCCGATCGCCTTTCTTCAGCCCCTTCACCTCCGAGCCCATCTCCACGATGCGTCCGCAGTATTCGTGGCCGACGGCCATCGGCACCGGGATGGTCTTGCTCGCCCAGGCATCCCAGTTGTAGATGTGCATGTCGGTGCCGCAGATCGCGGTCTTGGCGATCTCGATGAGCACGTCGTTGGGGCCGACCTTCGGCTCGGGAATCTCTTCCAGCCATATGCCGGGCTTCGCTTGCTGCTTCACCAGTGCTTTCATGCGGCTTCCTGATCAGCGGATGACGCCGAGCTCACGGCCCACCGCCGTGAAGGCATCGAGCGCGCGCGTCAGCTGCTCGCGCGTCAGCGCCGCCGACATCTGCGTACGGATACGGGCCTGCCCCTTGGGCACGACCGGGTAGGAGAAGCCGATGACGTAGACGCCGCGGGCGAGCAGGGCATCTGCCATGCGCGCGGCGAGTGCCGCATCGCCCAGCATCACCGGGATGATCGGGTGCTCGCCGGGCTTCAGATCGAACCCGGCGCGGGCGAGGCCGTCGCGAAAGAAGCGCGTGTTGTCGAACAGCTGCGTGCGCAGCTGCGGATTTCCCTCGAGCAGCTCGAGCACCGCGAGCGTTGCCGCCGCCACGACCGGTGGGATGCTGTTGGAGAAGAGGTACGGCCGCGAGCGCTGCCGCAGCCACTCGACCACCTCGCGCCGCGCCGCCACGAAGCCGCCGCTCCCACCGCCGAGGGCCTTGCCGAGCGTGCTCGTGATGATGTCGACGCGCTGCGCCACGCCGCAGTGCTCGGGCGTGCCCCGGCCGGTCGCACCCATGAAGCCGGTGGCGTGGGAGTCATCCACCATCACCAGCGCGCCGTATTGCCCGGCAAGGTCACAGATGTCCCGCAGCCGCGCGATGAAGCCGTCCATGGAGAAGACACCGTCAGTGGCGATGAGGCGTGTACGCGCGCCCTGCGCCTCCTTCAGGCACCTCTCGAGCTCCGCCATGTCGCTGTTGGCGTAGCGGTAGCGCTGCGCCTTGCACAGCCGGATGCCATCGATGATGCTCGCATGGTTGAGGGCATCCGATATCACCGCATCGCGCTCATCGAGCAGCGTCTCGAAGAGTCCCCCGTTGGCGTCGAAGCAGGAGGAGTAGAGGATGACGTCCTCGGTGCCGAGGTAGCGCGCCAGGCGCTCCTCGAGGGTCTTGTGGATCTGCTGGGTGCCGCAGATGAAGCGCACCGAGGCCATGCCGTAACCGAGCTCGGCCAGCGCCCGCGCCGCCGCCTCGCGCACCGCCGGATGGTTGGCGAGCCCCAGGTAGTTGTTCGCGCACAGGTTGATCACGTCCTGATCACCCGCATGCACCAGCGCCCCCTGGGGGCCGTTGATCACCCGCTCGCGCTTGTAGAGTCCCTGCTCGCGAAGCGCTTCGAGGTCGCCTCGCAGGCGCTCGAGAAAGGCCTGATTCATCAGTCGATTATACCGGAGGCCTGCCCATGCGCCGGGGCGCCCGCGGCACTCGGCTCCGGGTCGCTTTTGAGCCCCCGGAGGTCGCCGCAAAGCATGTCGCCGCGGCTCGCGCGTTGCAGACTGCCGGCGGTGCCCCCATAGAGCGCTGTCGATCTCTATGAGCTTGAGCGTTTTCGACATCTTCAAGGTGGGTATCGGCCCCTCGAGCTCCCACACCATGGGGCCCATGCGGGCGGCGCGCGAGTTCGCCCTCGGGCTCGAGCGCGATGGGCTGCTGGACGCCAGCACGGAGATCGCGGTGCGCCTGTACGGCTCGCTGGCGCTCACCGGAGTCGGTCATGGCACCGATCGCGCCGTCCTTGCAGGGCTCGAAGGCGCCGACCCCGAGACGGTGGATCCGGATCATCTGGAGGCCACCGTACGCCGCATCCGCAGCAGCGGTCGGCTGCGCCTGCTCGGTAAGCACGAGATCGCCTTCGATGAGCCGATGCAGCTGCTCTTCATGCATCACGAGCGCCTGCCGCGACATTCCAACGGCGTGCGCTTTACCGCCCTCGGCGCTGGCGAGCGGGTGCTGCGTGAGGAAGACTATTACTCGATCGGCGGTGGCTTCATCGTGCGCGGCAACGAGCTCGAGGCGGCGGGCACACACGCGCGCGCGCAGCCCCCATACCCCTTCACCTCGGCTGAGGAGCTGCTCGCTCTGTGCCGTGAGCATGGGCTCGAGATCTTCGAGCTGGTGCTCGCCAACGAGCGCGCCTGGTCGAGCGACTCGGAGGTGCGCGCGAAGCTCCTGCACATCTGGGAGGTGATGCAGGCCTGCGTCGAGCGCGGCTTTCACCGCAGCGGTGTCCTGCCGGGGGTGCTGAAAGTGCGCCGCCGCGCACCGCGCCTGTACCGCATGCTCACCGAGAGCGCGACGGTGCGGCCGCTCGATGTGATGGACTGGGTGAATGCCTACGCACTTGCGGTGAATGAGGAGAACGCCGCCGGCGGGCGCGTCGTGACGGCGCCCACCAACGGTGCGGCGGGCATCGTGCCGGCCGTCTTGCATTACTACCGCCGCTTCGAGGAAGGTGCCAACGAGGCCGGTGTCATCCGCTTTCTGCTGGTCGCGGCGGCCATCGGCATGCTCTACAAGCGCAACGCCTCCATCTCCGGCGCCGAGATGGGCTGCCAGGGCGAGGTCGGCGTTGCGTGCTCGATGGCGGCTGCCGGTCTGGTGGCGGCTCTCCAGGGAACCAACGAGCAGATCGAGAACGCGGCCGAGATCGGCATGGAGCACAACCTCGGTCTCACCTGCGATCCGGTGGCAGGACTCGTGCAGATCCCCTGCATCGAGCGCAATGCCATGGGTGCGGTGAAGGCGGTAAATGCCGCGCGGCTCGCCATGCGTGGCGATGGCTCGCACAAGGTGTCGCTCGATCAGGTGATCGCCACCATGCGCCAGACGGGCATCGACATGTCCACCATCTACAAGGAGACCTCGCAGGGAGGTCTGGCGGTGAACGTGCCGGAGTGCTGAGTGTCGGGTGCGGCGATCCGGCGAGTCAGCCGAAAAGTCCGAACAGTCCGCGCGCCGGCGGCGTCTCGCGCACCACATCCTTCACCGCCGCCACTCCGACGCTGGTCCAATCATCGGTCTCGAGGGCGATCGAGCAGAGCGCGGCGGTCGCAAGCCCGCTCGCCTCTGCCTCGGGCACGAGCTGCTGCACGAGCTCGGAGACACCCGGGTTGTGGGCGACGACGAGGAGGTGCGCGACGCGCGGTCCGGTAGCCTGCACGACCTTGAGCAGGTCGGGCGCGCTCGCGAGATAGAGCGCCTCGTCGGACATGACCAGGCGCGCCGGCAGGGAGAGCAGCCGCCCGAGTATCTCGCCGGTCTGCTGCGTACGGCGCGCCGGGCTCACGAGCAGCAGATCCGGCACCAGCGCGAGCTCGAGCAGGCGGCGGGCCATCGCCTCGGCCGCGGCGGTGCCGCGGCGATTGAGCGGGCGCTCGAGATCGGACAGCCCCTGGTCCTGCCAGCGCGCATCCGCATGGCGCATCAGCGTGAGGCGCTTCATCGCCGCTTCACTCGGCCGGGCCTGCGACGAGGATGCGACCGTCCTGCTCGCGCACGCGAAAGGTGCGCAGCGGCTCGTATGCGGGGGGAGTGAGCGCCTCGCCGGTGCGCAGGCAGAAGTGCGCACCGTGGCGCGGGCAGACGATCTGGCAATCCTCCACGTGTGCCTCACCGAGCGACTCGCCATCGTGCGTGCAGCGATCCTCGACCGCGTACAGGTCGCTCCCGCAGCGCACGACCACGAGGTGCACCCCGTCCACTTCCGCGGCGAGCGGTGCGGCCTCGCTCAACGCATCGGCACGACCCACGTCGATCCAGCTCATGAGGTTCATTCCCGGCGACGCCGACGGCCGCTGCCTCAGAACATCCCGGTCTGCAGCCGCGCCGCTTCCGACATCATGCTCTGGTTCCAGGGTGGATCGAAGCTGAGGCTGACGCGTGCCTCGCGTACCGTCGGAATGCGGCTGATCTTGTCGCGTACGTCATCCACCAGGATATCCCCCATGCCGCACCCGGGCGCGGTGAGCGTGATCGTGACGTCCACCGTGCGTGTGCCGTCCTCGTTCTGCGTGACCGAGCAATCGTATACGAGCCCGAGATCGACGATGTTGATGGGGATCTCAGGGTCGTAGCAGGTGCGCATCTGCTCCCAGGCGAGCCGCTTGACGTCCTCCTCGCCGGCGTTCGGCGGCAGCTCGGGCGGCAGGACGCGCTCCTGGCCGATGGCATCCGCCTCCTCGCCCGCGATGCGAAACAGATTCCCCTCGAGATAGACGGTGAAGCTGCCTCCGAGGGCCTGGGTGATGTAGCCCGCCTGGCCCGGTCGCAGCGTCACCTCCTGACCCGCGGGCACGACGACCGCGCGCACCTCGCGGCTCACGACGAAGGGCTCGTTCTCGTGCCGGCTCATGGCGGCTACTCGGTGGACACCGTCGCATCGCTCGAGGCGAGCGCAGCGTTCAGCGTGTGCCAGCAGAGGCTCGCGCACTTCACGCGCGCCGGAAACTCGCGCACGCCCGAGAGCGCCGCGAGCTTGCCGAGGCTCGGATCCGGTGCAGCGTCCTGCTGCGTGAGGAGCGCATGCACCTTCGTGAACAGCTGCCGCACCGCGGTGCGGTCCTTGCCCTTCACCGCCTCGGTCATGAGCGAAGCGGAGGCGGTGGAGATGGCACAGCCGCTGCCCTCGAAGCGGATGTCCTCGATGCGCTCGCCGTTCACCCGTACGGCGAGCGTCAGCCGGTCGCCGCAGAGCGGATTGTTGCCTTCGGCGCGATGGTTGGCGGACTCGAGCGGCCCGAAATTGCGCGGCTGGCGGTTGTGATCGAGGATCACATCGCGGTAGAGCTCCTTCAGGTCCATCAGCCGAACACCTCGCGCGCCCGCCGCAGCGCGCCCACGAAGCGCGCCACGTCAGCCTCGGTGTTGTAGCAGGCGAAGGACGCCCTGGCGGTCGCCGGAACACCGAAGAAGGTCATCACCGGCATGGCGCAGTGGTGGCCGGTGCGCACCGCGACACCTTCCGCATCGAGGATCGTGCCGAGGTCGTGCGCGTGCACACCTTGCATGGTGAAGGAGAGCACCGCGGCCTTGTGGGCGGCGGTTCCGAGGATCTCGATCCCCGGCATCCGCTCGAGCTCCGCGGTCGCGAGCTGCAGCAGCCGCTGCTCGTGCGCGGCAATCGAGGCGAGTCCCAGCTGCTCGAGATAGTCGATCGCCGCGGCGAGCCCGACGGCTCCGGAGATGTTGGGGGTGCCGGCCTCGAATTTCGCCGGCAGGTCGTTGTAGGTGGTCTTGTCGAAGGAAACCGTGAGAATCATGTCGCCACCGCCCTGCCACGGCGGCATGGCGGCGAGCAGCTCCTCGCGGCCGTACAGCACGCCGATGCCGGTCGGCGCATACATCTTGTGGCCCGAGAAGGTGTAGAAGTCCGCGCCGAGTGCGCGCACGTCGACCGCCGTGTGCGGCACCGCCTGTGCGCCATCGATCAGCACCACGGCACCGCGCACGTGCGCCGCCTCGACCATGCGCCGCACCGGCAATACCGTGCCGAGCGCGTTCGATATGTGGGCGAGCGCCACCAGGCGTGTGCGCGGCCCGAGCCGGCGCTCGAACTCATCGAAGGGCACCTCGCCGCGCCGGTCGATCGGCGCGACGCGCAGGCGGGCACCGGTCTGCTCGCACACCATCTGCCAGGGCACGATGTTGGCGTGGTGCTCGAGCCCGGTGATCAGGATCTCATCGCCGGCGCTGAGGCGCGGTCGCGCATAGGACTGCGCCACGAGGTTGATGCCCTCGGTGGTACCGCGGACGAAAATGATCTCCTTCACCGAGGCAGCGTTGATGAAGCGCCGCACGCGCTCGCGCGCCCCTTCGAAGGCCGCGGTGGCCGCCTGGCTGAGCGCATGTACGCCGCGGTGCACGTTGGCATGCGCATGCCGCTCGTAGTGCTCCACCGCATTCAGCACCACGAGCGCGCGCTGTGAGGAGGCGGCGCTGTCGAGATAGGTGAGTGGATGGCCGTGCACGGTCGTCGCCAGGATCGGGAAGTCCCGTCGCACCGCCTCGGCATCGAGCCGTGGCGGCGACTTCTCGAGTGACAGGTTCGCGGCCATCACAACAGCTCCCGCAGCGCCTCATCGTGCAGCAGACCGGCGAGGCGCTCCTCGATCTGCCGCCGCAGCGCAGGCAGATTCACCTGCGAGATGACATCCTCGAGGAACGCCCATTTGAGGAGGCGTTGCGCGGCATCGCGGTCGAGTCCGCGGGAGAGGAGGTAGAACAGCATGCTGTCGTCGAGCTTCCCCGCCGTGGCGCCATGGCTGCAGCGCACCTCGTCCGTGTAGATCTCGAGCTGTGGCCGCACGTCGATCTCCGCCTCGGGCCCTGCGAGCAGACCTCGCAGCGACTGGCGCGAATCGGTGCCGTGCGCAGCCGGCGAGACGATGATCTTGCCGTTGAAGGCGACGCGCGCGCGCCCAGCGGCGATGCCGCGGAAGGTCTGCACGGTGCGGGCATCCGGCGCGGCGTGCTCGACCACCGCGTAAGCATCCTGCACCTGCTGGCGCTCGCCGAGGGCTAGCATCGCGAGCGCGAGCTCGGCACGCGGGCCGGCGAGCTGCACGGCGAGCGTCGAGCGCGCCGACTGCGCGCCGCTGCTGATGAGGTGCAGCCGGTAGCCCGCATCGGCGCCGAGCCGGGCGGCGAGCGTGTCGAAGAGCGTCGTCCGTGGGTTGAGCTCCTGCAGACGGTAGTGCGCGAGCCGGGCGCCCGCAGCGACATCCACCTGCACGGCGCTCGTTACGAAGCTCGCGGCGCTCCCGTGGCTCAGGTGCCTCTCGATGAGCGTCACTGCCGTGCCCGGACGCAGCCGCAGCTCGAGGCGCGGATAGGAGCTGCCCTGTTGTGCCTCGGCACTGGCGAGGAACAGCACTTCGAGCTGCAGGGGGGCCTCGCGCGTCGCTCGTACATCGATGCCGAGACCGTCGGTGGCGAACAGGTCATTGAGGAGCGCGAAGCGCCCGTCCGCTTCCGGGGCAGCTGCGGCAGCGGCCGCGCCATCCTCGCCGCCCTGCGAGAGCAGCCGCAGGACCGCAGTCCCCGCGGCCGTCTCGAGCGTCGTCGATGCCTGCGGCGCAAAGCGGCCATCGAGGAATACGTAGCGCGCCGCCGAGCCGGGCAGCGCCGGTGGCAGGTCGAGGTCTCCCGCAGCGGCCATGGGCTCGCGGGCAGACGCCGGCAGGAACCGCGCCCGCTCGAGCGAGCGCAGGTTGGCGTACTTCCAGTTCTCATCACGCGTCGTGGGAAGGCCGCGGGCCTGGAGCGCGCCGAGGGCGCTGCGGCGGCGCGAGGCGTGTGCCTCGAGCGAGCGCGCGGCGCTCGAGAACTCTTGCGCGATGCGCTCGGTGAGGGTGCTGGCGCTCATGCTGGCAGCGGCCGTCAGGCCGCCTCGCCGGCGATGAAGTCGTAGCCGCGCCGCTCGAGCTCGAGGGCGAGCGTGCGATCGCCACTGCGGGCGATGCGGCCGCGCACGAGAACGTGGACGTAGTCCGGCACGACGTACCCGAGCAGCCGCTGATAGTGCGTCACGAGCACACAGGAGCGGTCGGGTGCGCGCTGCGAGTTGACACCGGCGGCCACCACTTTCAGCGCATCGATGTCGAGACCGGAGTCGGTCTCATCGAGTATGGCGAGCCGTGGCTCGAGCACGAGCATCTGCAGGATCTCGTTGCGCTTCTTCTCGCCACCGGAGAACCCCTCGTTCACACCGCGCGAGAGGAAGCTGTCCTCCATGCCCATCCGCTGCATCTTCGCGCGCACCAGCGTGAGAAAATCGAACGCATCGACCTCCGGCAACCCCTGCTGCTTGCGCGTCGCGTTGAGTGCCGCCTTGAGGAGGTAGACGTTGTTCACACCGGGGATCTCGACCGGGTACTGAAAGCCGAGAAACACGCCGAGCCGGGCACGCTCCTCGGGCGCCATGGCGAGCAGATCCTGCCCGAGGTAGTGCGCCGTGCCTGACGTAACGGTGTAGCCGGGGTGTCCCGCGAGCACGTAGGCGAGGGTGCTCTTGCCCGAGCCGTTCGGGCCCATGATGGCGTGCACCTCGCCGGCGCCGACCTCGAGGCTCAGGCCGTTGAGGATTGCCTTGCCGTCGACGCTCACCGAGAGGTCCTTGATGCTCAGCATTGCTGTCTCACCTGCAGTAGCCATGGTCCGACGCGCCGCGGGTCAACCCACGGCGCCCTCGAGGCTCACCGCCAGGAGCTTGGTCGCCTCCACCGCAAACTCCATCGGCAGCTCCTTGAAGACCGACTTGCAGAAGCCGCTCACGATCATGTTGACGGCGTCCTCCTCCCCGATGCCACGCGCCAGCAGGTAGAAGAGCTGGTCGTCGCTGATCTTCGAGGTGCTCGCCTCGTGCTCGACCGTCGCCGCAGGGTTCTTCACCTCGACGTACGGGAAGGTGTGTGCGCCGCAGCGGCTCCCCATGAGGAGCGAGTCGCACTGCGTGAAGTTGCGTGCACCCTGTGCGCTCGGCAGGATCTTCACGAGCCCCCGATAGGTGTTCTGTCCGTGGCCGGCGGAGATGCCCTTCGAGATGATCGTGCTGCGCGTGTCGCGGCCGATGTGGATCATCTTCGTGCCCGTGTCGGCCTGCTGGTGGTTGTTGACCGTCGCCACCGAGTAGAACTCACCGATCGAGCCCTCACCGCGCAGCACGCAGCTCGGATATTTCCAGGTGATGGCGGAGCCGGTCTCGACCTGCGTCCAGGAGATGTGGGCGTTGCGGCCGCGGCACTCGCCGCGCTTGGTAACGAAGTTGTAGATGCCACCACGACCCTCGGCATCGCCCGGGTACCAGTTCTGCACGGTCGAGTACTTGATGTAGGCGTCATCGAGCGCCACGAGCTCCACCACCGCGGCATGCAGCTGGTTCTCGTCGCGCTGCGGTGCCGAACAGCCTTCCAGATAGCTGACATACGAGCCGGCGTCCGCGATGATCAGGGTGCGCTCGAACTGTCCGGTGTTCATCGCGTTGATGCGGAAGTAGGTCGAGAGCTCCATCGGGCAGCGCACCCCCTTGGGCACGTAGACGAACGAGCCGTCGGAGAACACCGCCGAGTTCAAGGTGGCGAAGAAGTTGTCGGAGTAGGGCACGACGCTGCCGAGATACTGCTCGATGAGTGCCGGGTGCGTGCGCACGGCGTCGGAGAAGGGCGAGAACACCACCCCGGCGGCGGCGAGGCGCTCCTTGAAGGTCGTCGCCACCGAGACGCTGTCGAACACCGCATCCACCGCGACCCCGGCGAGCCGCGCCCGCTCGTGCAGCGGCACGCCGAGCTTCTCGTAGGTCTCGAGCAGCTTCGGATCGACATCCGCGAGGCTCTTCGGCCCGTCCTTCTTCGCCTTCGGCGCGGAATAATAGGAGATGGCCTGGTAATCGATCGGCGCGACCTTCAGGTGCGCCCAGTGGGGCTCCTTCATGGTGAGCCAGTGGCGCAGCGCCTTCAGGCGCCACTCGGTGAGAAATGCGGGCTCGCCTTTCTTGCGGGAGATGAGCCGTACGACCTCCTCATCGAGCCCGGGGGGTACGGTGTCGGCCTCGATGTCGGTGACGAACCCGTGCTGGTAGCCACGGGCGATCAGATCCTCGAGTCGTCTTGCACTCTCACTCATGCAACTGCCTTCGGTGCCCGGGTGGCTGCGGCCTTCATCTCGCGCTCGAGGGCCGGCAGCCGCGCCGGCGGTGCATCGAGACCGGCGAGCTGAGCGAGACTCACCTCGTACAGCGCGCGGCGGATCGCAAGGTTCAGTCGCTGCCACACGCGCCCAACCCGGCAGCTCTCCTCGATGTCGCAATGGCCGTGGCCGACCGAGCAGTCGGTGAGCGCGAGCGGACCCTCGAGCGCATCGAGGATCGCTGCGGCGCTGATCTGGGCCGCCGGCCGCGCGAGCTGGTAACCGCCGTGGAGCCCACGCGTCGAGCTCACGAGCCCGGCGCGCTGCAGCTGCTTCAGGAGCTTGCTCACCGTCGGAGCGGCAATGTGCGTCTGCTCGGCAAGCGAGGCCGCGGTCTGCACCCGAGCGGGCTCGCTCGCCAGCGTGGCGAGCAGCACCGTCGCGTAGTCAGTGAGCCGGCTGATGCGCAGCATCCGGGAGCACCTCTGAAAGTAGTACTATTTTAGTACTGATTGTGCCGCGGACCAAGCGAATTCAACGGCTGGGGCGGCGGGGTCGTCCAGGACGCTCGCCTGGGCCTCGGTTTGCTATCCTTCGCGTTTCGCATCAGCAGGGAACGACCAATGAACCCGAGTGAGCTCGCGCGTGTTGCCGGAGCAATGGTGGCCAGGGGCAAGGGCATCCTGGCGGCG
>Ga0335069_10009115_pt1 | contig 14152 bp, 11 predicted proteins | sample Lox_Sample_11_FD_206714 | JGI IMG/M metagenome (GOLD analysis project Ga0335069, IMG submission 206714) | Soil microbial communities from Loxahatchee National Wildlife Refuge, Florida, United States - Lox_Sample_1.1 | ecosystem: Environmental > Terrestrial > Soil > Wetlands | place: USA... | reverse complement strand
TGCTCTGCCAAACGGACGTTACAAGCGGGGAAAATCGATCAAAACCTGATCTCGCCTTGTACTCGCTCAAAGCCGAAAGCTCCCTGAAGGCCGAAGAGTCCATGTAAGCTGGCCGGACCTCAGGTACGCATTGATTGCGCTTCGGCAATCTGCATAGTAACTGCGGTGACGCGACCCACAATCTCAGCATCGTCGGGATATCGAACATGTCGCGCTGGCACGCGCGAACGCGGCGAGGGAATAAGTGTCAATTCTCTACCTAGTAGCTCGCACCAGCTGCACACGTATCGATCACGGAGCTCAACGAAATAGATAGGGCGATCATACTCGTTCTGCCAACCACGGGTGAGGACATTCCTTTGTCGAGGATCTATCTGCACAAACGATCCCGGTCGTATGTGCGGATAGAGAGTGTAATCATCAGCTCCAATGTAACCATAGACCGAGCGCCGTAGATCGAGATGTTGAAGCAGGCCGACCGGCACCTCGCCCCATCGTTTGAACATCCGGGAAATAAGATTAGTATCTTCGATACGCACCCGATCCCTCAGTTCAACAGGTGCCTCGATCGTTGCGAGTATGCCCTCCTGCCCTTCGCCGACGAGATGGGTGCGCGGCAAGGGCACGTATCTTTGATCCTTTCCCAGGTCTCTGAGGTTGATCCCAAAGAAGCCGAGGATCTCATCCAGGCTGCGATGATAGATAAGGCTCAAGCTGTAGAGCTTAAAGATGGTCGGGACAAACTTGCCGTTTTCGATGTCTGTCACCCAGGCGTGCGACAGGGCATATTCCTGATTCTTCTTTTCCCGCGCTATCTGCCGGCTCAGATTTTCCACATCCCGAGTGGATAGACGGAGGCGTTCGCGTTCGGCTCGGAGCCGTTGACCTGCACCTGGGCTCGACGCCGTGGGAAACATCGAAGTGCCAACCTCGGATTGGCGGCTATGTTACCTCAAGTTGGCCCTCTGTTGGCAAAGGACACTCTCTTCGATGCTCACCAGAGACAAAACGAAGCCGGTAGTTGTTCGTCGCCCATCCACCACGAAAGTTGGGTCTTCACTGGTCGGAATTCCGACCACAAAACCAAATTGTCCGGTTTTCCTCCATACCAGCGATCTACTAGTGCAAGGTTCCGCGCCGAGCCGATACGGTCGCAAATCCGAACGCGCTCGAGATATTTGAAACGGCGATGGCGTGTCTGCTTATACAGGAGGTATCAGAATGAGCGAGTATCTTGGAAACCGCCTAAAAGCTTCGGGTCAGGCCTCGCGGCATCTGCACTGCGACCGCTTGCCTGCTGAACGCGGCGAACAGGACTCCCGCCCTAAGCAGATGTAGCCGGAGGCTGGAGGGGTGCACGCTATAGCCGGATCGCAAGCTAAGGAAGATCTCGCAGAACGCATTCGGTCGATTTTGGCAACCCGCAATCTCACGCTCTCTCAGGTATCGAAGCGATCCGAAGGTCTGTATGGCGATCGCTCGACATACTTCATTCCCCATAATCTCTACTATGACCTGCAAAGCCCGACTTTCACGCCAAGCATTTATCAGATCTTCGCTCTGAGCCGAATCTCAGGCTACCGCTGCAGTGACTGGTTTCTTGTATTCGGATTCGATGCTGAGGAGATCCCGCGCCTGCAGATTCTGTTACCGCTCAACAGAACCACGATTTTAGACACTTCACTGACGGACTCCAACGCCTGTGTTCCCTGGTTTCGCGACAGGCTCCCTAGCTGCGCTGCATCAGCAATCGCGCCTCTCACTCAGCTCTTGGAATACGGCCCTCCGCGGCGCGTCGGGTTACTATCGGCACCGGCGGGTAATCGTTGCCGGTATATCAAGGTTGGTCAACAGGACGCGTTGGCATTTCCAGATCTGCTGCCTGGCAGCATCGTTAGGGTCAGCCCCAAAATTGACGGGAGCTTGCTCCCTCGAAATACTGGGGAAACTTCCAAACGGATATTTCTGGTGGCGCACGGCAATTCTCTTTATTGCTGTCAGATCCGTTTGACCGCACGCGGCCGCTTCAGCCCCGTTGTTGCCTACAACCCGTATGCAGATATCGAATGGGAACTCGAATCGCTGTCCGAACTTCAGGGAACCGCTGATTTGGAGATTCGGTCACTGGTCAACATCCAACCACCTCCGATGGCGCCGGTTGTAGCGGACTGCTGGACACCCCAACCGTTGGTTTCAGGTCCACGCGTGAGCCGCCTGCTTCGTGCGGCAAGGGAAAGACTTGGGTTGCCGCTCCGAGAAGCGTCAATTCTCAGCCGCCGGATCGCACATCTGCTGAACGATCCCACCTACGACGTCTCCGCCAGCTCACTTTCGGATTACGAAGTTCGCGATAGCCTCCCCCGACATCTGCCAAAAGTCTTCACGGTGTGTGTCATCTACGGACTAAGCCTTGTCTTCTTGATGGCAACAGCCGGTCTTACGTTGGAAGAAGCTGGGCGTGATCCAATTCCTGACCGGTTCATGCAGAATCTGCGGTCACTCGGCCTTCAATGCTGCGCCGCCGAAGGTGGCGAGCCCGATAGCACCGGCTTTCTTGGCCACTTGCTCCAGATATCAGGAGAAGTGCCATTTTTTCTGCGGCACTCACTTGATTCCATTTCCGGTTTGTTGTCTCCATCCATCCAGGATTTCTTTTGGGTCGGCGGGGAACAAAACCTGCTTCACCCTTATCTCCGAAACGCGCTGCTGGTCATCGTCAATCGCCACAAAAAGGCACCACTCTACTCTGCCGCAAAGCCGATATGGCAGCAACCGCTCTACCTGTTACGCAAGCGGGATGGGACGTACCTGTGTGGATGCTGTGGGGTCGAAGACGGAACCCTAATCGTTCGCTCCTGCTCAGACCATTTTGAGTTCTCGGAACGACTTCGGAATCAGCAGGATGCAGACGTTGTCGGAGAGGTCGTAGCCATTGCTAGAAAACTCGCGTGAACTGATGCCAGGTTCTCGCAGCGCCACGGTCGCACAATAAGTGCTTGTGGCAACTCCGATTCCGCAAACTGCGGACGCAAACGGGTCGCGTATGGAAGAAACTCGAACATTCGACCTGAGTTGTGGACGGCGCCCGGAGCCCTATCTATTCTCGCCTTGCACGTGTGGTCACCGGTCTCCTCCGCGATATCACGCTTACCCGACGAGCTTCGCTGGCTTTGGAAGTGGATGCGTCCGTTTGTCCACTTGCACCTGGCTAGTTTTCTCTGCATGACTGCCGGAAGTTTCCTCGCCATCCTGCTGCCGCTCGTGCTGCGCTGGATTATCGACCAACTCATCCCTCAACGACAGTTGACATTACTCTATTGGGCGGCCTTCTTCATCTTTGTGGGGCTTATGCTGCGGACAGCATTCATCGCTTGGGGCAATTATTTGACATTGACTGGCGCCCAGAAAATGGGAATGGCGTTACGGATAAAGTTGCTGCAGCACTTGAATGGGTTATCGGCTGACTATTACGAGACGGTGCCCGCCGGTGCGGTCATGTATCCATTGCACGAACCGGCGGAGGAAGTTTCATTCTTTGGTTCCGATTTGCTGGCTTCGATGTTACGCATGATCTTGACGGTCTGCATGACTCTTTCAGCCATGTTAGTACTCAGTCCCTCGTTGACGCTGATCGTTCTGCCCTTCGTTTTCGCATTTCTCTATGCTCGCCAACACTTCAGGAAGAGACTTGCGGCTAATTCTGACTGTGTCCAACGCAATCAACTCGTCACGAGCGCCTTCCTGACAGAGCACTTTTCGTGGCTCGTCCCTATACAACTTCTTGGACGACGGCATCGCCAAGAGAGGAAAGCCTTCCAACTACTCGCGCGTACTCTCAAATCGCAGCAGCAATTGGTCAGAACCGGCCTAGGTTTCAGCTTGTGCACTTCTCTGGCTGTCGTGCTCGCAACATCGGCAGTAATTGGCTATGGCTCGTGTCAGGTCGTTGCGGCAACCATGAGTACAGGTACATTCGTAGCGTTCTACGGTTTTGTTATGCAACTGTTCGATCCGCTAAGTGGCGCCGCCGAGCTTTATGCGAGAGCACAAAAAGCATTCGCCAGTGTACGTCAGCTTCAGGCCACTTTTGCTCAAGCACCGGGCATAACGGAGTCCGCATCGGCAGTGTTGTTGCGAGAGGCGCATCCAGATGTTGAATTTATCCGGGTTGAGTTTCACTATCCGCGACAGCACACGTTGCTTTCAATAGCTTCTCTTCGAATTCGTTCCGGCGAACACGTTGCTGTTGCAGGAGAAAATGGCGCCGGGAAGAGCACGCTAGTGAAGTTAATTGCCAGGGTCTATGACGTACACGCCGGATCAATTCATGTTGGTGGTGAGGACGTGCGCAACATCGATCTCGAGAGCCTGCGCAGGGCGGTTTCTTACCTGCCGAGAGAGGCTATTCTATTTTCTGGGACACTGGCTTCTAATCTTCGATTCGTCTCGCCGGCTGTATCTGACGATCAGCTATGGGATGCGATTCGATTTGTGGGGCTTTTCGACTTTGTATCCGCGCTCCCTCATGGCCTACAGCAAAAGGTCGGGCCAGGTGGATGTCAGCTTTCCGGCGGGGAGCGCCAGCGTCTTGCCATTGCAAGGGCACTTCTACAACGGCCGCGGATCCTGATTTTGGACGAGGCGACCTCCTGTTTAGATCTGACTTCAGAGGCTGCCATCCTCGATCGCTTACGGCATGTCATGCAAGCTGCGACTCTCATCGTCATCAGCCACAGAACCTCCACGTTCTCAGCATTCGGCAGAGTTCTTGTGCTCTCAAATGGGAGAATCATCGAAGACGGCAGCCCCGCCGCCTGCACTTCAGCTGCTACTGTTTGTACTTCGCGCGTTTCATGAACCTCGCGCGGTAACGGGGAATTGTAACGATCCGCAGACTCCATCGTAGAAACAGCCACTACAACCTTTGTATACGCCCCGACACGCATAATGTTGGCGGGAAGCCGAACACAATGGTTTTCCTCAATTCTGATAATGCGTCGTATATCTCATTTGCACGCAATAAGGCCCACCCCGCTTAGTCGATTCTTCGAATATTCCGTCGGCGCACTGGATTACATGCGCCAATCGTGGCAATCTGCGCTGCATCGCCTTGACGTGCCCCTGGTCGGAGGCGGGCGCTCCCAATGCCAAGAGTCGCAGAAACGATCCGCAGTAGCCACAACAGAGATGGCGCCATAGTTCTGGACGTCCGCCAAGGTCATATGTTCAGCCTCAACTTTGTCGGATCAGCAATTCTTGAGCTGCTGAAGCAGGGGCGTGGTGAATCGGAGATCGCAGACACATTGGCCGCTCGGTTCGAGATCAACCGGGACATTGCTGAGGCTGACGTAGCAGAGTTCATCGCAACACTGAAGCGGCACGGTTTAGTCGAGAGTATCTAGCTGGAGTGGCGTGGTGGATGTCCTACAGCAATCCGAATGCATTCAATTTCGGATGATCGCGTTCGGGAACGCGGCTTCGGAAATCCTTCTTCTGGGCGACCAACAGTGCCTTCGCCTCCCCTCGGTGGAGTTGCAGCGCACCCAGCGACCCGCCGAGGCCATCTGCTGCAGTTTGCAGAGCGAATGGAACTGCGACGCCGCATGCCTCTTCGGCATTAACATCCCTTCTCGAAACGATGTCTCCTCATCTGTTCGCTACCAGGTGATGGAGTGCTGCGGGCGCAGGAATTCGGGAGGAACTCCGGCGCCCTGGTTACGAGTCGCTTCGTTGACAGCGGGCTGTTTCGCCGAGGTGTCGGACTATGAAGCAGTTCGGCAATCGCTTACAGCTTACAAGGACTACAGAGATGGTCTTGCACCTGGCCCGTTCGCCAAGCCTGGATGGTTCGATGATTTGCGGCAATGGGTACGGGACTCGATCATGCCACTCGGGATCGAGCTGAGAGATTCCTTCTGCCAATTCAATGCGAGCCCGACATTCAGTTTGGTCCGATTTGAGACCAGTGGGCCAGCCGTGTGGTTCAAAGCTGTTGGTGAGCCAAACGCCCGGGAATTCCCAATCACGGTTGTCTTGACTGGACTATTCCCGAAATACACACCAGCCATCATCGCAACCAGGCCTGAGTGCAATGGATGGCTCACCCTGGAAGCCGGAGGCGCAGCTCTAGACCAGATACAAAGGGCGAACGACTGGGAAGATGCAGCGACGGCATTGGCGAGGTTACAGATTGAATCAATTGGAAAACGCGATCGCCTCTTGAGTTGCGGGGCGCGTGATTTGCGATTTAGCACTCTTGCAGACCTTATCCATCCGTTTTTCGAATCGGCGAATGAGTTGATGGAACAGCAGGTCAAAGTTCCGCCTGCCATTCTCAATTGCCAAGAACTCCTTTTGCTGGAACAACAGGTCCGTGCAGCTCTCGCTTGCCTGGAGAGCCTGGGCCTTCTGGAGACCTTGGGGCATCTGGACATGAATCCAGGCAACGTGATCGTTTCAGAAGGTAGTTGCGCATTCCTCGACTGGGGCGAAGCATACGTTGGGCCACCCTTCTTCACGTTCCAGTACCTTCTCGAACACCTGCGGCGTGCAGCCGGTCGCGATTCAGCGTTGGAAGCAAGAGTCGTTGCCCAATACGCCAGCGAATGGCGCTCCATCGCTTCGGCATCGCGAATCGAAGAGGCATTCTCGCTCGTATCCTTGCTCGCTATTTTTGCCTATGCCGCAGGAAGCAACGTCTGGTCCAGCGGAATGGTGCTTCAGAATCCCCAGGCTGCAGGCTATGTTCGCGGGTTGACGCGGCGGATGCAGCGTGCGGCCCTCGAACTTGTGGATCGGAGGTCACCGTGCCTCAGCTCTTAGAGCATCCAGATTCTCTTCCTGGGCCGGTGACCGATGTCATCTATGGCATCACCGTTGCCGATCCCGTCCGCTGGTTGGAGGATCAATATTCGGCGGCAACACGCGCCTGGATCGAAGCCCAAAGCCGATATGCATCTTCCTATTTCGAGTCGATTCACGACCAACCTCGAATTCGGGAGTATGTCCGCAAACTTCTCGACGTTGAAAGCTGCGATTGTTTCCACAGAGTCAGGGATCGTTATTTCTTCCGTAAGCGTCTTCCTGGTGAAGAGCAACCGGGCATTTACTTCCGCGAGGGGTGGACAGGTGAGGACCAACTGCTCTTTGATCCCGCCACACTAGGCGGCGGAAGCCACATAGCCGTACAGCCGCTTCAGGTCTCGCCGGATGGAAGGCTCCTTCTATACGAGGTGAAAGACGGTGGCGAACGAACCGGACGTTTTGAGCTCCTGGATATCAAAACTCGGCGGAGGTTGCCCGACGCATTGCCCCGCGGGTACCTGCGAGGCTTTATCTTCGCCCCTGATGGACGTGGCTTCTATTACGTGCACGAGGCAGCCGATGCGGAACGCCCGAATTATCGGGCGGCATACCACCATGTCTTAGGCACGAGCCCAAAGAAGGACCGCGAGATTTTTGTTGCTGGGGAAAGCCCGTATCTGCGCCTGCATCTGGTTCCGGGCGACGATCGCCTCGGTTTTCTCGTTTACCGTTTCCTCGACAAAACCTACATCGACTTTTATCTCTGGCACCTGGAGCAGAACACCGTCACAGAGCCGCTGCTTCGAGACGCCACCTACAAATTAGGGCCAATCCTGCTAAGCGATGGCCGGATAGTTGCGATTACGGATTACGAAGCTCCAAACTTCCGAATCGTGCAGCTGCAGGCTCGGCAAGGACGTCAACCTGAGTTCTCTGATGTTGTCCCATCGCGTGAGTACCCGATTCGCAGTTGGCTCATAACCAAAACCAGAATCTTTGTCTCATATATTCATGGAACCGAGACCCGGATCACCGTGTTCGACCATGTCGGCAAGAACCTTGGCGCCTTGCCAACTGACCGCTATGAATCCGCTCATCTGATTGGGAGCTCGATAGAGGACGACGAGGTGGTCTTCGAGCGAGAGTCGTTTACAACCCCAATTCAGACGTACTGCTACTCGGCCCGTACTGGCAAGGCAGCTCTTTGGGCCAAACGGCCGACGAATTTGAACTCTGATGAGTATCGCCAAGAGCAGGTCTGGTTCACGGCCGATGATGGCACCCGTATTCCCATGTTTCTCGTGGGTCGCCGAGATGTTCTGGAGGCGGGTCCGCAGCCGGCGATCATGACCAGTTATGGCGGCTATGGCACACCGATGACCCCGCAATTCAGCGTCTTCGTTGCCTTTCTTATGGAACGAGGATGCCTGTTTGCTTTGCCAAACATCCGTGGCGGTTCTGAGTTCGGCAGCGAGTGGCACAACCGCGCAAAGCGAACTAAGAAGCAAGTTGCAATTGACGATTTTTTGGCGGCGTCGTGCTGGCTGATCGAATCCGGCCATACGAGGCCCGACCGGCTGGCGATCTTTGGAGGTTCGCATGCCGGCCTTCTGGTTGCAGCCGCTATGGCGCAACATCCGGAACTCTTTCGGGCTGTCGTATGCATGGCGCCGCTGCTGGACATGCTGCGCTATCACCTGTTCGACGGCGCTCACATCTGGAAGGAGGAGTTCGGCACGGCCGATGACGAGCGAGACTTCCCCTCGCTTTATAGCTATTCGCCTTACCACCGCGTCCGTGATGGCGTTTCTTATCCCGCAACCCTGATCGTCTCGGGAGATCGTGACCACAATTGCAATTCTCTACACGCACGCAAAATGATCGCGCGGCTACAGGCTGCTAACCGATCTGGACATCCGGTACTGCTGGACTACAACCCATTTCGTGGACATTCGCCAGTACTTCCATTGAGTGACCGCATTGACGCGCTGACCAATCGGCTTGCGTTTGTTTGCGATCAACTGGAACTGCCGGTGTGAATACGAGGATTCGCGTTATGCCATGGCTCGTCCTCAAAGCCTATGTGAGGCTGCTTCGGTTTGAGATCCATATGCTGCCGGGGAACTTTGTGGCTCTCTACGAGACGGTTCGGTCTTATCCGGTGGCAAGACAATCCACCCGTGTCGGCGCTGTGGAAGAGATATGTGCAGCGGTAGATATGGCGTGCATTTGGTACTGGAAGGAAGTGTTATGCCTCCAGCGCTCCGCAGCCACTGCCTGCCTGCTTAAGGAGCATGGGATCGCGGCCGAGATGGTCTTGGGCGCACAGCAGATGCCGTTTAGAGCACATGCCTGGGTCGAAGTGGCCGGACAGGTGGTCAATGACAAGCCTGATGTTCCACAGATATACGCGGTTCTGGACAGATGCTAGTTCCGAACGTTTAAGCGTTTGAACAAGGATGCAACCATGAGCGTACAGTTTGGCCGCTGGAATTTCGACTGTAGTCCCATTGATCCGGACTACATCAAGAAAGCCGCAGCGCTGATTGCGCCATACGGCCCAGACGGTTTGAGCTCCTATGCCCGGGACGGTCTCGCAGTTCTGTATGGAGCCTTTAACACGACAAAAAAATCGCAGTTCGAAGGACAGCCGCAGGTTTCAGAATCTGGCGCCGTCATCGTCTGGGATGGCCGACTCGATAACCGTAAGGAACTGATCGATCTCTTGGGAGAGGACTCGCCTGCCGATCGCAGCGACCTCTTGCTTGTCAACCGCGTCCTCAATAAATGCGGCTGTAACGCGTTTGCCCACCTGATTGGCGACTGGGCGCTTTCGATTTGGAATCCGACCGATCGCACGCTTACGTTGGCCAATGATTTCATAGGAGCTCGCCCGCTGTACTATTCGCGCGACGATGCAGGGATCACCTGGTGCACAATCCTGGATCCGTTGGTTCTGTTGGCGGGAAGGCGATTTCAGCTCAACGAGGACTATCTGGCTGGGTTGTTCGCAAGCTTTCCGGCGCCAGGTCTGACCCCATTTGTCGGAATCAACTCCGTACAACCAGCCCACTTCGTTCACATACAGCGGGAGAAAACCACCGCGGCCGAGTACTGGCGATTCAATCCTTCAAAGAGAATTCGCTATCGCGAGGATGGCGAATACGAGGAGCACTTCCGCGCGGTCTTTGAACAATCCGTGCGCCGCCGCTTGCGCTCCGGTGCACCAATCCTGGCCGAGCTCAGCGGTGGCATGGATTCTTCATCTATCGTCTGTGTGGGAGACGAACTCGTGGCCACGGGCTTGGCTGACACACCACGGCTCGACACGCTTTCCTACTACAACGACTCTGAGCCGAGCTGGGATGAACGCCCATACTTTACGAAGGTGGAAGAGAAGCGTGGAAGATCTGGAATTCACATTGACGCTGCGGCAACGGACGGGTTGTGGGAGCAGCTGGACAGCGAGTCGTTCGCGGCAACACCTGGAGCTCTTCGACATCATTCCAGAGCTCGCGCAGAGCTCGCAACCTGCATGAATTCTCAAGGCAACAGAGTGGTGCTGTCCGGAATCGGTGGTGACGAGTTTCTTGGCGGAGTCCCCGATCCAATTCCCGAGCTTGCGGATCTGTTAACACGAGCACAGCTCTTGGCCCTGGTCCATCAGCTGAAGAGCTGGGCACTCGTACAGAGAAGGCCATGGCTCAGGCTATTGCAGCAATCTTTGCAGCCGTTTCTTCCACACCTGCTGAGGCCCAGCGTAGGACCACAAGGTCACGCGCCGTGGTTGTGTCCAGGTTTCGCGAAGCGCTACGGCCAGGAGATCGCCTGTTCCAAGCCAAGAATGCAGTTTTTTGGGCCTCTTCCGAGCTTCCAGGAAAACATTTCTACGCTTAATCAGCTGCGGCGGCTGATCAGTTCGACCGTTCCTACTCCAGACCCGCTCTATGAGAAGCGTTATCCCTATCTGGATCGGGACCTGCTTGAATTCCTTTTCGCAATTCCACGCGAGCAACTGCTGCGGCCTGGCCAGCGACGCTCTCTGATGAGGCGCTCAATGACCGGAATCGTTCCCGATGAGGTGCTGAACAGAAGACGCAAGGCATTTCTGTCCAGAACGCCGATGGCGGCTGTCTCCGCACATTGGGCCGAACTGACCAACATGAGCCGCCACATGATCGTCAGCTCGCTTGGAATTGTCGAAGCCAGGCGCTTGTCCGAAGCGCTAGAGGACGCTCGTAACGGGATCGGCATTCCAATCATCACCCTGATGCGAGTTTTCACGATCGAGCGGTGGCTTAAGAGCCTGCGCGACCACGAGGTGCTCAGATTGCCCGCGCGAGCGAGAGAGCGAGGTATTGACGACACGCCACACCTTCAGTGTCGGGCACCTGACAAAGCTTCAGCTAGCTGAACCATGAAAGCAACCCAACGAAAGGAGACAACGACCATGAAGTACGAAACGCCGACAATTAGAAAGGTGAACTCGGCGGCTGCGATTATTCGCGGCGCCAAGGGACAACCTTTCAGTGGCGATGTGATCGATCCGACTCGGCCACCGTACCTCCACACTCAAAACGCGTATGAAGCGGATGAGTAACGGGAACGACGGAGCGCCACTGTCTTAGGTGTTCTGCTAACCCGCTTCTTTTCCACTCGAGTTCTCACACAAGCAAGACTAGCAAGAAAGGAAGGTAACGATCGTGAAATATGCCAAGCCTGTAATCGTGGACCACGGTCCCGCCAGCAGCACGATTCGAGGGGCAAAAGGTATCCCCTTCAGCGGTGACCTGGTAGACCCAACCAAGCCGCCTTACATGCACACCCAAAATGCATACGAGGCAGATGAGTAATCCGAATACCGGCGCGTCAGCCAATAGCCGGCGCGCCGGCCTCCAGGGGAGAGAAGTCAAGACACTTGGTTGTCGGCATGAGTCTAGGAGCCTGCTACAAGACGTTGCCAGATTGCAGCGGCCACTTGTCCCACTAGAGTGCAAGACGGGCCTAGTGATCTAGGTGAATTTTGAGGGGCTGACCGCCGCAAAGACGACTACGGCCGCTTTCGACGACGGCCGCATATGGGTGAAATTGTTGCTCGGGATACAGGATCTGAATCTCTGACCCCGTGCGCCCAAGGCGGATTCTAGCTCATATTGAAATCTACTGAAAATTGGAGTTCGTAACTGGTTCCAGTTAAAACGATTACATCTCGGTTGTTGATCTATGTTGGAAGATGTGGGTTGTGGATGTTTCGATAGCCATGATTTTGACTACCGCAATCGCGTTGCTCCCGGCTAATTTTCAAGAAATTCTTGAGGCAGATTGCGGCGCGAGCTCTCAAAGCTCCTGTTCAGTGTGCGAACAGTCGTTGTGCACCAAAAAACGGCCGGCAAGACCGATCGGAGCCGACCGTCATGCTGTTTCGATAGGCCGCTCCACAACAGCAGGACCGTATCGTCGGCGCCGATCATGGAAGCCGAGGCACTTAAGAGCCATTGACTAAGTCCCGGTTGGATGTACTATCCCTTACCATTGCTTCTGCAAGATCGTTGCTCACCACGTTCACCTTTGACCTAGACCAACCGAAGCTGGAACAAGAAAGGTCAAGCGCCCCAATGAAACCACGGCTCGTGCGTCATCCTCTTAGCCCGCCCCTAGTTCTCGACTCCTGCCGCAGAGACAAGTTAACGCGGAGAGAGCTTCGGTCTTTCCATGCAGCAGTAGCGCTCTGGACATTTCTATTTGTTCTTTTGAATATGGGGGTGCTGGCAGCCCAAAATGTCGTGATTACGTCCGACACCACGCCACCTGGAGTGATCGCCGGAGCAACTCACCAGTTCACTTGCTCCAACTGTCCTGGGGTCGTATGGTCGATTTATCCGCGTACTGGATACGGCAGTATCTCCTCATCTGGTCTGTACACCGCCCCCCCACAAGTGACGCCGCAGAACCAAAGCGCAGGCGTACAGCTCGGTCCCAACGATAACATATATGACAAACCTATTACCGGCGATCCGGTGCACGCCAATTCAGCTTACTGGATGCAGCGCATAGCCAACCTGTGTAGCCCAGCCGGCGGCGGTTGCAACGGCGTCTCCCATCGGTTCAATGGACCTGTGCCTGGCTTGGCCGAAGCCTACGACAACCCGACGAATAGCTCATCTCGTACCCAACCGATGACTTTTTACTATGGAGGGCCTTATAACGGCCAGACATTCTGGCAACCGTTACCACCCAATGTGTTCATGCAAGCCGGCTGGTCTCAAGACCTGTGGGGCTGCGCGCAGTGTGGCGAACCGGATATGCACCTGTTCAACGTGAACAAGGACACGCTAGAAGACCAGGAAATATATAAGGAGTATGTTGATTTTCAGACCTTCTCGTTCACACCAGGCAACCCCACGCTACTCACGTTCACGACCAACACTATCAGAGCGGTGCAAAACCCCGTACGCTTATTTGTGAATGGCTCGAGTGACTGCACGGGTATCAACCAGTCCAACGGTTGGCTGGCAACCGTCGTGAGCGCCACAGAGTTCTCGATCCCGTTTGATTCCACTGGGTGCGCGCTGGGTGGCGCAACACCGTCATCCGAGTACTTCCGCTGCCAGACCTGCAATTCCAACAGCGGGGCGAAATTCCCCGCGGCTTCCAATGCTCTGGTGTATGGCACAGATGCCGCAGGCTCGCCGATTTCGCGTACGTCGATTCACATGCAGGAGTGGTGGAACAACGTTCTGCACAATATCACTGATCCCAGCTGCACTGGCGTTTGCAACGGAAATAACGTAACCCTCGGCCACGCCATTCGTACGACCCTATCCAACAGCGCCATTGCTCCCGCTGACCTGTGGCCCTCGATAAGCGGCCATTTGGTCACGGGCGGGCACCCACAGTTCTCCATGAACTGCGTCTCCGGCAATAGTTGTGTGAGTAACGCAAATCCCGCTGTCGTAACCATGGTGCCGTGCAACGGCGAAGGTTGTCTAACATTATTTCAGCCGTGCGTGAACACCGGCACGCACATGGTTTATGGCTGCAATAATGGGGACACCTTTCAATTTGTATTCCAGGGTGGTACCGGAAGTTGGGCGGCACTCAACGGCTTGCATGCAGTTGGCACCGTCACCAGCAACGGTACCAACGCTACCTTCACCATTCCTTACGACACGCGCAGCTGGGGTACGCCCAATTCCGGCTTTTATGGTTACTTCGACTGGCTGCCCTACGGCGCACGTTTTCGTCTAAAGTCTACGTTCGACAATACAACGGTATGCAATAACAGCTCGCTCACCGACAAGTGTCCTTATGAATGGGCGATACTCAACACGATGAAGGTCTACGGCCT
>Ga0335069_10009114_pt1 | contig 14152 bp, 13 predicted proteins | sample Lox_Sample_11_FD_206714 | JGI IMG/M metagenome (GOLD analysis project Ga0335069, IMG submission 206714) | Soil microbial communities from Loxahatchee National Wildlife Refuge, Florida, United States - Lox_Sample_1.1 | ecosystem: Environmental > Terrestrial > Soil > Wetlands | place: USA... | reverse complement strand
CGGCGACGTCGAGCGTCGGGCTCATCGGTCGGGCCGTCACGGGCGAGATCTCGAACGTCTTCGACACGCTGGTCGGGCACACCACCGTGTTGCCGTTGGAGGCGCCCTACACGCGGTTCAACGGCCGCCCGGGGCCGCATCGCGCCGTCGCGGCCGGCAGCTGGGCGAAGGACCGCATCCGGGCGGTGCAGCGGGCCACGGGCGTCACCGGCAATGACGTGGTGACCGCGATGGTGGCCGGCGCGGTGCGCCGCTGGCTGCTTCAGCGTGGGGAGCTGCCCAGGCAATCGCTGGTGGCGATCTGCCCGATCACGGTGCGCGCCCGCGAGTACGACGCCGCAAATGACCGGCACGGCAACATGTTCGGCCTCTGGCTGTGCCCGTTGGGCACCGATGTCGATGACCCGGCCGCGCGGCTGGATTTGATCCACCGATCGATGTCGGAAGGGAAGCGCTGGGTTGCCAGGCGCGGATCGGCGGCGTCGCTGCTGACCACCGCGCCGAGTATCGCCGCGACAGTGGTCGTCCCGCTGCTGTCGTTCACGCCGAAGGTCCGCACCGGATACAACCTGCCCATCTCCCACGTGCCCGGTCCCGATACCGAAATGTATTGGAACGGAGCCCATGTCGACGAAATGTATCCGGTCTCGACGGTCTTCGACGGTATGGCCTTCAACGTGACGACGTGTTCCTACGCCGGCCGGGTCGGATTCGGCTACGTCGCGGGCGCCGAGCTGATGCCCGACATCGACACGCTGATCCCGCTCACCGAGGAGTGCCTGACCGAGCTCGAATCGATCGTGAGGGTGGGTTGAGCGGACCCGGAGGGCATTGCGACCGGGGCCAAACGGCCCTACAAAGCTCCGTGCGCCGGCCTTAGGTTCGGGCATGGGGAAGGCAGATGGGAAAGGCTGTGGCATTTTTCAAGGTGGTCGCAGTCGACCTCGACGGCACCATTGCATCGGGCGGTGACCTGTCCCCGGAAGCCTTGGAGGCGATCGACAAGGCGCGGCGCGACGGGCTGGCAATCGTGCTCGTGACGGGCCGCATCGGAGCCGAGCTGCATGCCGAATTCCCCCGGATCGCCGACCACGTCGATGCGCTGGTACTGGAAAACGGCGCGGTCGTCGTCCTCGACGGACAGACGCACGCGCTGGCGGAACCGGTCGACCACGGCCTTCATGAGGCGCTCGCCACCCGGGGCGTCCCGTACCGGCGCGGCGAGGTGCTGGTGGCCGTTGACGGGGAGCACGCCGCGACCGTCGTCGAGGTGATCGGCGAGCTCGGGATGGATTACCAGATCGTGCGAAACCGGTCCGCCCTGATGGTGCTGCCGGCGGGCACCACCAAGGGCACCGGGCTGACCGCCCTCTTGGCCAAGATGAATCTGTCCCCCCACAACACCGTCGCGGTCGGCGACGCCGAGAACGACTTGTCGTTGCTCGGTGCCGCCGAGGTCGGTGCCGCCGTGGCCGATGCCGTCCCGTCGGTCCGGCGATTCGCCGATGTCGTCCTCGATCAGCCGGATGGGGCGGGTGTCGCCGAGCTGCTCGCGCAGCCGTATCTCGCAGGGGCGCAACGCTGGTGCCCGCCGCGCCGCTGGGTCGACATCGGCACCTTTGACGACGGGAGCACGACCCGATTGCCGGGAAGTCAGGGCCGCATCGTGGTCACGGGACCGGCCGCGTCGGGAAAAAGCTACCTGCTCGGCCTGATGGCCGAGCAATGGATCCTGGCCGGTTATTGCGTGCTCGTCATCGACCCCGAGGGCGATCACCTGCAACTGCAGCAGCTCAACCAGGTGCAGGTCCTCGACGGCGGTCACCGCCTGGCAGAGCCGGCCGAGATCGTCAACGCGTTGCGTCCGAACTCCAGCACCGTGGTGGATCTGTCGGGACTGGCCGAGCCGAGAAAGAGCGAGTATGTGCGGCGACTGCGGTCAACCGCCGAGGCGCACCGCCAACAGCACGGATTCCCGCACTGGGTCGTCTACGACGAGGCCCATCTCCTCGGCAGCGACGAGGAAGCGCACTGGGCGCGTCGCGGCGGTTACGTTTTGTGTTCGTTTGCCCCCGCATCGCTTCCCCCGCGTGAGATCGACAACAGCGACGTCGCGCTGACGCTTACCGGCGCCGACATCGCGGCCGACATCGCTGCGCGACGGAGGGCCACCATCCGTTTCGGATCGCAGCCGCCCCGTGGGTTCACCATCGCGGAGCGCCGTACCGCCCACGTCCGGCACCGGCACAAATATGCCGATATCCGGCTTCCACCCGAACGGCGATTCTACTTTCGGCCGACCAACGGCGAATGCATTCCCGCGGCCGCGAGCATGCACGACTTCTGCAATGCGGTAAGACACCTCGACCAGCAGGCACTCGAATACCATCTCGAACGAGGCGACTTCTCGCACTGGCTCGAAGGGACCATCGCCGACAAGGACCTCGCGTTGCTGGTGGCGGCATGGGAGGACGAGCTGGAGGCCCAACGCGCCGCCGACGTCGAACGCATACGCGATCAACTCCTGCACGCGGTCGAGAAGCGTTACCTGCCCTCGGAACAACGCTAGTTGGCCAGCCTGGCCGGGTGACCGCTTCGCTTCCTTGCCGGCTTGCGTGCCAGGGCGCGGGTCACCAGCCGTGCGACGCCGAGTTCGATGCCGCTGGCAAGCTCGTCGACGTCGGGTGTGGCGTCGTAGTCCGCGGTGACGCCGAAGACCAGCTCGTCGACGTAGGTCAGCATGCTGATCACGGTGCGCAACTGCATCGCGATCGGCGGGATCGGCAGCAGTTCTTCCACCGGGCGGCCGAGCACCTGCAGCCGCTGGCGGGGGCCCGGCACGTTGGTCGCCAGGGTGACGATGCTGCGCTGCGGCAGCCGCGTCAACAGCCGAATCGCCCACGCGCTCACCACGAACGGCAGGTAATTGGTCAGCGTGACGAAAGTGCTGGCGGCTTGTCGCTCGCCGCTGCCCTTGAGCCTGTCCAGCCGGGTGTGGACGAGCCTGAGCCGCTTCACCGGGTCCTGCTGCTCGACGGGCAGCGATGACAGCATCGCCGAGACGCGAACATCGGTGCGGTTCATGGCGTCCGGCGCGCGCACCGACACCGGGACCAAGGTGCGCAGCGAGTTGCGCCGGGGTTTCTCACCGCGACGCAGCAGCATGGTGCGGAAACTGTCGGTGATCGCCGCGAGCGCCACGTCGTTGAGCGTCACGCCGAAGGCCTCGCACACGGTTTCGACTTCCTTGAGTGACACCCGCGCCGCGCCGTAACGCCGCATGTTGGCCACAGAGCCGTGCAGCGACGATCCCGCCGCCGGCATCGCCAGGCCGGTGACTAATTCGGCTGCGCCCCTTGCCGTCTGCGCGGCGGCCGCGGTGGTCGCCAGGGACGCGCGCCATAGCCCGCCGGCCCAGGTCAGCGGATTGCGGCTGAGTCCCGCCGACAAGACGATGGACGACGGCAGCTCCTTGGCGGCGCGGATGTCGCCGGCGAACGTCTCACCCGCGCCGGGGTCGGCGAGACTGCTCAACATCTGCACGGTGGCGATCCCGTCGGCGATGCAGTGGTGGACCTTGACCAGGGCCGCCCACCGCCCTTCCGGTAGGCCCTCGATGACCCAGCACTCCCACAACGGGTGGTCGCGATCCAGCCTGCGCTCCATGAGGTCGGCGATCAGCCGGAACAACGCGGCGTCGTCGCCGGGGTGCGGCAGCGCCGCCCGCCGCACGTGATGGGCGATGTCGAAGTGGTCGTCGTCGATCCATTCGGGTGCCGCCAATTCGAGGGGGTGCTTATGCACCAGCTGCGTGAACCGGGGGACGCCTCGTATCCGTTCGCGCACCGCCGCGGTGAACGTCTCCACGTCCGGCATCGGCCCATCGATGACGGCCAGCGTGCCGATCGCCAGACTCAGGTGCCGGTCGGCGTCTTCGGCCTCCAGGAAGCTGGCTTCCATGGTTGATAGCTGTTCCATCGGCGCTCATCTCCGATCCACGGCGGTCCGCATTACTATGCGGCCGCGGCGCGGGCGTCGATAGTGCCGTTGGTCCCAAAGCTAGGAGCGCGACGCGGCACTCACCTGGGCCATGATGCGATCCAGCACGATCATGGACAGATCCCCGTCGTCGGCGACACGGGAAAGCCCGCGCCGACGCAAGAAGGTGTCCAGGCGCCGATCGGGAGACCAGTCCGCATAAATGGGGCCGAGGTAGCGCGAGACCAAGAATTCCCGCGCAAGGGCGTCGACGTCAGTATCAGTCAATAACAACGGTGGGTTGGGACCCATAACCGTCATGCTCCTTTGTTCAGCCGCAACCGCCGCAGCCAAAGTTACGTCAGCCGAGGTGATTATTCCGTCACGCGGAGGTTGCGGATAGGGTCCAAAGTCCTCGATGGCGCGCGGGGAACATTGGCGTCGGCGCAAGGACCATTGACCCTGGCGGACGGCGCGGCCACTCACCGAGACTGGCGTCATGGCCAACAACGCGATGAGACGGACCACCGAGGCGGCGGCGCTGCTCGGGCTGCTGTATGGCGCGCGGCAGTACTACCGCAATTGGGGCGCGACCAAGGCCGAGTGCCGGATGGTGCTGCCCGGCGACAGGTCGGTGCCGGATCCGGCCATTCAGACAACCGAGGCCGTATACATCGATGCGCCGGTATCCGCGGTGTGGTCCGAGCTGTTGCGGGCGGCTCAGCGGCGCCGCGACGACGATTCACACCCGGAATCTCAACCCCTTGCGGTCGGCGACGTCGTGCGCGTGGCGCCCGAGGGCTGGATGGGCCTACCCGACGGGGTGACGTTGACCGTCGCCGAGCTCGTCGCGGGAAAGTACCTCGTGCTCAACGCCACGCGAGCGGATCTGCGCTGGAATGCGGTGTGGTCCTTCCACGTTCAGCCGCATTGGGAAGACCGGGTCCGGCTCCTCACCCGCGCCAGGATCGCCCTGCGCCACCCCGGCGAGGTGTTTGCCATGGAACTGGCCAGGCCGGTGATCGCCATGGGCACACGAGCTTTGTTGCTCGGCATCAAGAACCGGGTCGAGCGGTCCCAGATGACGACGCCGACAGAAGAGGCCGTTGAACTCGGTTGATTGCCCATCGGAACGGGCCCGGGATCGCGATCCCGGGCCCGTTGCTTCCGGCTAGCTGGTGGCTACCTGCACATGCTTCTCGGCGGGTGAGGGTTTCGAAACGCCCACGGAAACAGTGAGGATGCCCTTGTCGTAGGTGGCCTTGATGTCGTCCTCGTCGGCGCCGGCCGGCAGCGAGACCGTGCGGACAAACGAGCCGTACGAGAATTCCGACCGGCCGTCGAATTCCTTCTTCTCGCTGCGCTCGGCCTTGATCGTGAGCTGACCGTCGCGGACGGTGATGTCGACGTCCTTGGCCGGGTCGATGCCCGGGATCTCGGCGCGAACCACGTAGCGACCGTCGGTCATCTCGTCCTCCAGCCGCATCAGCTTGGTGTCGAACATCGGGCGGATGCCGGCGAACGAGGGGAACGCCGCCAAGAAGTCCGCAAACTCGGGAAACAGCGAACGCTGTGACTTCTGGGTCGCAGGAAGGCTGGTGGTCATTGTGTTCTCCTGGAGTGTTATGAGTGCCTGAAACGACGCTTAAATCCGATCACGCGGGCCGATGCGGCGATAGGGACTCAAGTCCCCATTGGGTTTCGAGGTACCGGATTTCGGTGAAAGGCGGCGATACTCGGGAGATGGGGAGCCGGCCGGGGACTGCGGAGCGGCCGCCGAGCGTTCGGCAACGCGACGGGCGCCTGGTGCCCTTCGACGCGGGCCGCATCGAGGCCGCGATCGCCGCGGCCGCGCGCGAGGCCGGGCACGGGGACCGCGCGGCGCCGGGCAGGGTCGCCAGGTCGGTCGCTGACGCGCTGGTCGCGCCGCCGCGCCGGCCCCGCGCCGCCGTCGCGACCGTGGAGGAGATCCAGGACCTCGTCGAGGCCCAGCTCGTCGCGGCGGGCCTGGACGACGTCGCCCGCGCGTACATGGTCTACCGCCAGCACCATGCCGAGTTGCGCGCCGCGAAGGCGCTGCTGGGCGTGCGCGATGAGCTGAAGTTGAGCATGGCCGCGGCGACGGTGCTGGGCGAGCGCTACCTGCTCTGCGACGAGCGCGGCAGGCCGACCGAATCGACCGGGGACATGATGGACCGCGTCGCCAGCTGCGTCGCGGCGGCCGAAGACGGCTTCCGGCGCGGCTCCTCGGCGATGTGGGCGGAGCGATTTTCGGCGCTGCTACGCGGCCTGGAGTTCCTGCCGAATTCGCCGACGCTGATGAACGCGGGCACCGAACTGGGCCTGCTGTCCGCGTGTTTCGTTCTGCCCATCGAGGATTCGCTCCGCTCGATCTTCGGCGCGCTCGCCCACAGCGCGGAGATCCACCAGGCCGGGGGCGGCACCGGCTATGCGTTCGGTCACCTGCGTCCCGCGGGCGATCGGGTGACCCGCACCGGGGGCACGGCGAGCGGGCCGATGTCTTTCCTTCGGCTCTTCGACACCGCGGCCGGCGTCGTCTCGATGGGCGGCCGGCGGCGCGGAGCGTCGATGGCGGTGCTCGACGTTTCGCACCCTGACATCTACGAATTCGTCAGTGCCAAGGCGGATTCTCAAAGCGCGCTGACCCAGTTCAACCTCTCGGTGGGCGTCACGGACGCGTTCTTGCGAGCCGTCACGCGCGGCGGGGAGCACCGGCTGGTCAACCCGCGAACCGGCAAGACGGTCGCGCGGGTGCCCGCCGCCGACCTGTTCACGGCAATCTGCGCGGCCGCGCACCGATGCGGCGACCCGGGATTGGTGTTCCTCGACGCCGTCAACCGCGCCAATCCGACGCCGGCGCGGGGCCGGATCGAGGCAACCAACCCGTGCGGGGAAGTTCCGTTGCTGCCGTACGAGTCGTGCAACCTGGGCTCCATCAACCTCGCCCGGATGGTCAGCGGCGGCGGCGTCGATTGGGATCGGCTCGCGCAGGTCGCCCAACTGGCCGTGCGCTTTCTCGACGATGTGATCGACGTCAGTCGCTATCCCATCCCGGAGATCGAGGCGGCCACCCGGGCGACCCGCAAGGTCGGGCTGGGCGTCATGGGGTTGGCGGAGATGTTGGCCGGCTTGGGGATTCCCTACGACAGCGAGCGAGGCGTTCGTCTGGCCGGCCGGATCGCGCGCAGCATCGAGCAGGCGACGCAGGCGGCGTCGGCGCGGCTGGCCGAGGAGCGGGGGCCGTTTCCGGCGTTCGGCGACAGCCGGTTTGCGGGCTCGACGCCGCGGCGCAACGCCCAGCTCACCTCGATCGCCCCGACCGGCACGATCTCCCTGATCGCGGGCACCACCGCGGGGATCGAGCCGATGTTCGCGATCGCCTACACCCGCTCCGTCATCGGGCGGCGCCTCCTGGAGGTCAACCCATGCTTCGATCGGCTCGCCCGCGACCAGGGGTTCTATCGTCCCGAATTGATCGCCGAGATCGCCCGCCGCGGCGGCGTGCGCCAGTACCCACACCTGCCCGCCGAGGTCCGGGCCGCATTTCCGATCGCGGCGGAAATCGCTCCGCAGTGGCACCTGCGGATGCAGGCCGCCGTGCAGCGGCACGTCGACGCGGCGGTGTCCAAGACCGTCAACCTGCCCGCCGATGCGACCGTCGACGATGTCCGCTCGCTCTATCTGGCGGCATGGAAGGCGAGGGTCAAAGGCATCACGGTTTACCGTTACGGCAGTCGGCCCGGACAGGTGCTGACCTATGCCGGCCCGGCCACCGAACAAGCGCCGCTGTCCGCCGGCCCCACCTTCAGCGGCGGCTGCGTGGGCCACATCTGCGAGTTCTGACCGGCGGACCGGGCAGGTCCATTGGCCGCCGGCGCAAGGTCAAACGACCCTAGTCGCGGCCACGGCGCCGCCTTAGTTTCAGCTGCAGGGTGGATTCGGACCCCAGCGAGGAGGATGCAATGACCACCGCACGCGACATCATGAGCGCCGGAGTGACCTGTGTTGGCGAGCACGAGACGCTAAGCGCTGCGGCCCAACACATGCGCGAGCGCGATATCGGCGCCCTGCCGATCTGCGGCGACGACGACCGGTTGCACGGAATGCTCACCGACCGCGACATCGTGGTGAAAGGTCTGGCGGCGGGCCTGGACCCGAACACCACGACGGCCGGGGAGCTGGTCCGGGACAGCGTCTACTACGTCGACGTGAACGCGAGCATTCCCGAGATGCTCAACGTCATGGAAGAGCATCAGGTCCGCCGGCTTCCGGTTATGGAAAACGACCGCCTGGTCGGCATCGTGACCGAAGCCGACATCGCCCGGCACCTGCCCGAGCACGCCATCGTCCAGTTCGTCAAGGCGATTTGCTCACCTCTTGCCATTTCCGGCTAGCGGCGTCTGAAAGGCTCAGCCGGCCAACGACTTTGGAGGTCAGAAAGTGCGCGATGCGATACCGCTGGGACGGGTCGCCGGTTTCCCGGTAAAAGTGCACTGGAGCGTGCTGGTCATCCTCTGGCTGTTCACCTGGAGCCTGGCGAGCACGCTGCCCAGCGCCGTCAAAGGGTATTCAACCGCGGCCTATTGGCTCGCCGGGGCCTGCGGCGCGCTGATGCTGCTGGCCTCGCTGTTGGCCCACGAACTCGCGCATGCGATCGTCGCCCGCCGCATGGGGGTAGCCGTGGGCAGCGTGACGCTCTGGCTGTTCGGCGGGGTGACCACGCTCGAAGGCGAGGCGAAGACACCGAAAGCGGCCTTCCGGATTGCCATCGCGGGCCCCGCGACCAGCCTCGCGCTGGCGGCGATGTTCGGCGGGCTGGTCGCGGTGCTGCGCAGCGTGGGGGCCGCTCCCATTGTCGTGGGCGTTGCCTCCTGGCTGGCCGTCATCAACCTGCTGCTGGGCCTGTTCAACCTGTTGCCGGGCGCCCCGCTGGACGGCGGGCGCGTCTTGCGCGCCTACCTGTGGCGCCGGAACGGTGACCCCGTGCGCGCCGGCATCGGCGCGGCACATGCCGGACGGGTTGTCGCGTTCGTCCTGATCGCATTGGGGTTGGCCGAGTTCGTGGCGGGCGGCGTCGTCGGCGGCGTCTGGCTGGCGTTCATCGGCTGGTTCATCTTCGCCGCCAGTCGCGAGGAAGAAACGCGGATAACCACCCAACAGCTTTTCGCCGGGGTGCGCGTCTCCGACGCGATGACCGCCCGGCCCCACACCGCTCCCGGATGGATCACCGTCGACGATTTCATCCACCGCTATGTGCTGGGCGACCGCCACTCGGCGTACCCGGTGGCCGACCGGAACGGGTCGATCGTGGGGCTGGTCACGCTGAGCCAGCTCCGCGACGTCGCGCCGGGCCGACGCGGCACCACCAGCGTGGCTGACATCGCCCTGCCGCTGGACGCGGTGCCGACCGCGGGACCGCAGGAGCCCCTGACGGGACTGCTCGAGCGGATGGCACCGGTCGGCCCCCGCAGCCGTGCGCTGGTGATCGACGGCGGCGACGTGGTCGGCATCATCACGCCCAGTGACCTCACCCGGCTGATGGATGTCTACCGGCTCTCCCAGCCGGGACAGGCCTTGGCGGGCCATTCCTGACGGCCGAAAGGTGTTGGCAGGCTTATGAAACCGATCATCGTCGGCATCGATGGCTCGGCGGCGGCCATCGCGGCCGCGCTGTGGGGTGCCGATGAGGCGATCAGCCGTGGTGTGCCGGTGCGCCTCGTCGCGGTCATGAAGCTGACACACCCGTCCACCGACGACTACGCCCGTGACCTCGCGCACGCCGAGAAGTCGCTTCGCGAGGCGCGGTCCGCGATAGAAGCCGGCCGCAAGACGGTCAACATCGAAACCGACATACTGCGCGGTCCGGCCGGGCCGCTGCTGGTGGAGGCATCCTCCGATGCCGAGATGATCTGCGTGGGATCCGTGGGGATCGGGCGCTACGCCCGCTTGATCCTGGGTTCGACGGCAACCGAGCTCGCCGAGAAGGCGCATTGCCCGGTGGCGGTGCTTCGCACCGATGTCGAACAGCCACCGCCCGACATCAACTGGATCGTGGTCCGGATGACCGACGCACCCGACAACGACATCGTCGTCAAATACGCTGTGGCGGAAGCGAGATTGCGCCGGGCGCCCATGCTGGTGCTCGGGGGCCGGCCGGAGGACCTCACCGAACATGCCGACGGCGAGTTCGAACGGCGGGTGGAGGATTGGCGGCGGCGCCATCCCCAGGTGCGCGTCTACCCGATCGCCACGAAGGACGCCATCGCCGGTTTCCTGGCCTCCAATGATGAACGAGTCCAGCTCGCGGTGATCAGCGGCAGCGAGGCCAACCAGCTGGCGCGGCTCGTCGGGCCCTACGGGCATCCACTGTTCCACCACCCCGAATGTTCGGTGCTCGTCGTCCGCTAGAAGCCTGCTGTGCTGCGCGAAAGTGACGTTTGGCACTTACGCCTCGGCCCCCACGCGGCAATGATCACCGGGTGCCGACGTGCTCCACAGGAAGGGTGATCAGCGGTGCTCGGTGATCGGACCTCCCGGATCTGGACATCGATCGCGTTGCTCGCGCGGCGCGAAGGATCCTCGATGTCGCCGAGGCACGCGTGCATGGCATGCGCCGAGGCGGTCGGTGTCAGCGGTGCCGGGCTCGTTTTGGCGAGCGGCACGGGGTCGTTGGAAACGGTGTACGTCACCGATTCCCATGCCGGTGCGGCCGAAGAGCTGCAGGCGACCGTGGGCGAGGGTCCAGGCATCGATGCCCTCGAGTCGGGCAGGCCGATTCTCGTCGGCGATCTGGCCGCACCGCTGAGCAACAGCCGCTGGCCGATGTTCGCGGCCGACGTGGGCCGGCTCGGGGTCCGCGCCATGTACAGCCTTCCGCTGGCGCTGGGGGCCATCCGGGTGGGGGTGCTCGACCTCTATCACGACGCCCCGGGCCACCTCGACCAGGAACAGCTGATGGACGCCTTGATCTACGCCGACACCGCGTTGCTGCTGGTGCTCGACGCCGAGTGCGGCATCACCACGCCGGCGGACGGTGACCATCCCAACGGCCTCGGCCCGGTGCTGTGGCACGCGGAGGTTCACCAGGCGGCGGGCATGATCTCGGTGCAACTCGGCGTATCGGTCCTGGACGCGCTGGTCCGGCTGCGCGCGTACGCCTACGGCCACAGTGCGCAACTCACCGACGTCGCACGCGCCGTCGTGGAACGCCGGCTCCGATTCCGCCCGGACGACGCGACACCCGCGGCGGGCCGGGGAGGGCGGGGGCAGCTATGACCGGTCCGCAGCCCGCCCTCGCGAATTCGTTCGTCGAACTGGCGGACACGCTCGTCGCCGACTTCGACCTGATCGACTTTTTCCACCTGGTGACGGTGCGCACCCAGCAGACCCTGGGGGTGGAGGCGGTCGGCCTCCTGGTCGCCGACAATCACGGTGGCCTCAACGTCGTCGCCGCATCCAGCGAGCAGGCCCGCGTGCTGGAGCTGTTCCAGCTGCAACACGCCGAAGGCCCGTGCCTGGACTGCTACCGGAGTGGGCGGCCCGTCAGTTGTCCGGACCTTTCCACGGAATCCGACCGGTGGCCGCATTTCGTGCCGAAGGCCCTCGACATCGGGTTCGCCGCCGTCCATGCGGTGCCCATGCGGTTGCGCGACGAGGTGATCGGCGGAATGAACCTGTTCACCGCGACGCGCGGTTGTCTTGATCCCGAGCGTCTCGCCGTCGCCCAGGCGCTGACCGACGTGGCGGCCATCGGGCTGCTGCAGGAGCGCGCCATAAGTCAGCGAGATCTGCTGACCGAACAATTGCAAACCGCGCTCAACAACCGCCTGAGCTTCGAGCAAGCGAAAGGCATTCTGGCCGAACGCGGTCGCATCATGGTCGGTGAGGCGTCCGAACTGTTGCGCAGGTACGCCCGCCGTCACAATCGGAAGGTGACCGACGTGGCCGACGCCGTCGTCCGCAACGATCCCGCCATCGCCGACCTTGTGGATCGTGTGGGCGGCATAGCGCCGATCGACTGATCGCTCAGCGGATCCGGTACTCGGCGCCGTCGCGGCCCCAGGATCCGAACGGTGGCCGCTCGCCCCGATCGATTGCCCGGATGCTCGGCCGTCCGATGTGCGCGAAGACCAGTCGCCGCACGCCTGCCCGGCGCGCGACGGTCGCGACGTCACGCACGCAGGCATGCCCGCCGACACCGCCGGCGAATCGAATCGGCTTGTCCCATCCGGCGGCGTCGGCGAACAAGAGATCCACGCCGGCCGCCCAGTCGGGGAAGGTCCAGAATTCGGGCGCCCAGGCCGCACGCTGCCGCGCGGTTTCGATGAGATACCCGTAGGCCGGATGAGACGTGTGCCGCACCGGTAGCGGCCGCAGGGCCACGCCGCTGGCCTGAAACGGTACAACCGCTGGGCGCACGCCGAGTTCGCCCGCCCGCGTGCGGATTTCGGGCATAAGTTCGGCGTGCTCGTCGCTGACCAGCCACGCGTCCAGGGGCGGGGCGGGATCCGCGCTGCCTCCGCCGTCGAGCATCACCCGATGGCCGCACCAGCTCACCGACAGCCCGGCCGGACGATACCGGGGCGAGTTCATCGCCCCGACGCCGACAAGCACCAGCCGCGGCATCTGGCGGGTCGCGGCCGGAACTAGGCCACGGCCTCGCGCGCCACGATGACCGGCACCCGCGCCATTTGGGCGACGGTTTCGCTGACCGAGCCCACCAGCATCCCGGCGAATCCGCCTCGGCCCCTGCTGCCGACGACGACCAGCTGGGCCTCTCCGGACGCCTCGACGAGCCGGCGCGCGGGCTCAGCCTGCACGACGACTCGCGCGACCTGGACGTCGGGGTACTGTTCCTGCCAACCCGCCAGCCGCTCGGCCAATACCTCTTCGGCCATGGATTGCGTTGCGGGCCAATCGATGCCGGGCCACTCCGAGATGTCGAGATCGCTCCAGGAGTGCAGAGCGACCAGGCCGGTGTGGCGGCGCGAGGCTTCGTCGAAGGCGATCGCGGTAGCCAGCTCGGACGCCGGCGAACCGTCGATGCCGACCAGCACGGGCGACTGAGCGGCGGTGGGCGTCGACGGGTCCTCGTCGTGGACGATCGCGACCGGGCAATGGGCATGACGCAGCAGGGCCGAACTGACCGAGCCGAGCAGCCGACCGGGCCAGCGCCCGCTGCCCTGTGCACCCATCACCACCATCTCCGCCTCTTTGGACAGGTCGATCAGGGTGGGAACGGCGCCCGACAACAGGATTTCGGTTTGGACCCCGGCGGGACCGCCGGGCGCGGTCGACTCTTCGACGACCTTGAGCGCGCCGTCGATGAGCCGGCGACCGTGATCCTGCTGCCAGTGCATCACGCCGGCCGGCAGTGGCGTCCGCAGCCACGTCGAAACCTCCGGCGAAACCGCGTGAACGAGCGTCAGCGGGATTTTTCTCAGCGCGGCCTCGCGTGCCGCCCACTGCACCGCGACCCGCGCGGCCGGCGAGTCGTCGATGCCCACGACGATTCCCATGGGTCCCACAGCTGCGTTGCGCGATGACATGGCGTGTCCCCTATTTCTCGGCTGTGTCCTTCACGCACGACGATATTGAGGCGGACGCGTTCGACGTCAGAGCCGTTTGTCACCAGCCGCGCGGGCACAAGGCCCGGGACCTGCCGCGGGCTTGCGGGCAAGCAGACATCAGACGGCTTGCCGTGCGGACGGTTTCGCCGCCGGCACCAGCACGAGCGCTTGGCGCCGCCGGTGCACGGACACCGCCCCGGTCGCGTCGGGCTCGGCGCCGGGGCTGAAATCTTCCCCCGGGCGACGATGCGGGCGGAACGCCCGAGGAGGAGCGGGGGCTGACATCGTTGGTGTCGGCCAGGATTCGGGGCGGCGGGGTAGAGGTGAGCCTGGTGATCCGGATCCGCCAGGCCCGGGGCCCCTTCTCGAGGTAGTCCCAGCCGTAGCTGCCGGGGTGATCGACGTCGAACTCCTGCCGCAGGTGCTTGGGGTCGTGGTTGTTCACCAGCACGAAGGATTCACCGACCGCCAGCGCGCCGAAGGCCGCAAAGATCGTCGGGTGCTTGTCCGGCTTGCGCAGCTCGCGCACGTCAACTTCGTTGTCTGCCACTAATTCTCCGTAGTCCTTGGTTTGTACAACAGAT
>Ga0335069_10009112_pt1 | contig 14153 bp, 7 predicted proteins | sample Lox_Sample_11_FD_206714 | JGI IMG/M metagenome (GOLD analysis project Ga0335069, IMG submission 206714) | Soil microbial communities from Loxahatchee National Wildlife Refuge, Florida, United States - Lox_Sample_1.1 | ecosystem: Environmental > Terrestrial > Soil > Wetlands | place: USA: Florida... | reverse complement strand
GCGCGCTTTCAGCTCGACGACGGCGGTAACTTCCTTTTGCGCCGCCGCTTCGATCAGCGCCGGAACAATCAGCGAGTGTTCGCTGGTGCGATAAAGAGTCTGCTTGATGGACAGAACATTGTCGTCGTCCGCCGCCGATTGAATGAACGCCACCACCGCGTCATAAGAATCGAAGGGGTGATGCAGCAGAATGTCGTGGTTGCGAAGTTCTTCAAACAGATCGTGGGACTTCGCGGTCAGCCGCAACTCCCGCGGCGCAAACGGCTTAAATTTCAGATCGGGCCGCGCGGCTCCTTCATAAAGATTGAATAAGCGCGAAAGGTTGACCGGGCCATTTACGGGGAACACCTGCCATGGATCCAACTCAAAAACGGTGCGGAGCCGCTCAATGATCTCCGGATCGGCGATGGATTCAATCTCCATGCGCACCGCATCGCCCTTGCGCCGGTTGTGCAATTCCGCGCGCACCGATTCCAGCAGGTTGCGCGATTCTTCCTCCTGGAGATAGAGATTGCTATTTCGCGTTACGCGGAAGGCCGCCGAGGAAACGATGTCATACCCCTTGTACATGCGCGCGGCATGATGCACGACCAAGTCGGCGAGGAAGATGTAGTCAATCGTCCCCTGCGACGGCAGTCGGACGAGCCGGGGCAGCGCCCGCGGAACCGTCACCACTCCTGTGTAAGTCAGAGAAGATCGGCGTCGTCGCCGCAGCAGCAGTCCCACGCATAGCGCTTTGTTGATGACACGCGGAAACGGGTGCGAGGGGTCAACCGTAACGGGAGTCAGCAGCGGATCAAGCTCTCGTTCGCAGTACTCGTCGGCGAAGGCCAGCGCCTCGGCGTCCAGTTCGTCGATTCCCAGCACGCGAATACCCTGCGCCGCCAGCTCCGGGCGCAGATGCGCATTCCAGCACGAATACTGTTCCTCGACAAACTCGTGCGTGGCGCGATTGATCACTTCGCGCTCTTCGACCATCGTCAGGCCGTCCGGCGTGGTCGAGTTGTGCCCGTCTTCCAGTTGCTGCAGCAGTCCGCCGACACGTACCTCGAAAAACTCGTCGAGATTGCTCGCCGTGATCGCCAGGAACTTGACGCGCTCGAGGATGGGATTGTTCTGATCCCAGGCTTCCTCCAGCACGCGCCAGTTAAACTTGAGCCACGATTCTTCGCGGTTCAGCAGCGGAGCTCGACCGGATGTCGTACGGCGCACCATAAATCGACTTAGTACTAGCGGAGAGAGTCTTGCGACAACCTTCTGCGGCAAAAGCTAGGTAGACTGACGCCGCCATCAGTATATCAGGCAAAAAACATGGGGCGCATGCAGCCGCCCCATGTGTATTCCGTCTTACTTGCGGGTTCGACTAGAACGTATACACGATGTCGAACTGCAAGCGGTTGAGCCACGGCTCGGCCGCGCCGGATCCCGGTACCAGCACACCGACGCCCGGAGTGGTCGAAACCTTCATGCCCGGGCCCAGGGCTGCATTCTCGAGGTATGGATCGAGAGACCGTCCATGCCACCATGTGAAACTCGCCGTCGTATTCGGAGCCACGCGCCACAATCCATAGAACCGGTGCTGCAAGGTGTTCGTTGGCGCCCTCTGGTCGCTTTCTGCCCAGGAGGCAATCACGGCATCCTGCTCCAGGCGCAGGAAGGCGTAACCAAACTGGATGTCGCCCTTTTTCTTCAGTTGCCCTAGGCTGATGTCCGCCTCATAAGCGTGCGACTGTTTGCCGAGATTCTGGTTCGGCGTCGAGGTCGAGCCGATTCCGGTCGCGGTGTAGTCGTACGGGTGCGGAGCGGCGTTCAGGTTGTTTTCATATTCCAGCAGCAGGTTCAACGGCAGCCGCGCCCATGGTGTCTTGAACTGGTTGTTCAGGATCAGGTCGGCATACAAGAAACTCGACAGGAAGCGCAGGTTGCCATTCGCATCCACAAACGTCGAGTTCGTCATGCCGTTCGCCGCGAAGGCGCATCCTCCAACCAGCGTCGAGGTCGCGGGCTGAGCCGCGGTGACGAAACCTTTCACGGTCGCACATCCCGGACCTTCACCAGTTCCGACGACCGTGACCGGATACGTGACTCCATCCACCGTAACAGTGCCGCCAAGGCTGGTGGCTTGAAGTGCAAAGGCGCTTGAGTTCAGGATCGAATCCGGGTTGCGGAAGTTCATGATCGAAAACGAGGGTGTCAGGCTCCAGAACTTCGCCGGTTGCAAGCGGCCGGCGATTTGTCCGCCGACGGCGAACGAATCATGGCCGTTGCCGAACAGTCCGACCGACTTTGCGCTGGTCCCCGCCGTTTCGTTGAAAAACAATTGCATGAATTGCAGGTTAACGTTCTTGAGGATTGGCGTTCCCTCGAAATCTTTATTGAATTTTTCGACGAAACCCTCAGGGTTGATATCGGGATCGAAGGTCACACCGGTGCGCTGCCAGGTGTAGGCGAACTTGCCGCCGGTTGCCGAAAACCACTTCGCGAACTGCGGATTGTAGGTGACATACCCACGATCGAGGCCGATGGTTTTGCGGTCAAAATTGTTCGTCAGCGTTTCGTTGGTCGTGGTGGGGTCGCCCAACGAGCCCGTCGCCAAGGCGACGCCGGCGATGAAATCGTCATTGAGTTTTCCGTCAAAGCCAAAGCGCACCCGGATGCGGGCACGGTTGCGGTCGTTACAAAGCGTACAACCGCTATAACCCTGGAAGAAACTCTCACCGCGTACGCGCACGTCTCCGCTCCAGCGGAATCGTCCCAGGCTGTCTTCCAACGACGAGAACCGCTTCTGCTGATCCTGGGTAGACACGGCGTTGTTCGTCAGCGTGGTTTGCACGTCAGCGAACTGCGAACTCAACTTGTCCACCGTGTCTTTGGGAGCAGCTGAAGCTTCTACCGCCGACGCCTTCTGCTGCGCATCGGCTGCCGCCTGCTGGGCCTGCTGCAGCTGCTGCTGCGTCTGCTGAAATTGCTGGTTGGTCTGCTGCAGCTGTTGATTCGTCTGCCGCAGTTGATCCGACAGGGCCTTGATCTGCTCCTGCTGAGCCGCCACGGCGTCCTTCAAAGCCTGCACATCCGCGTTCGGCTTGGAGGTCGTTTTCTTCTTCGAGGTCGCCGTCTGGGCCTGAAGTGTGAACACGAGCCCCAGAATGAGGCTCAAAACCTTGACCACTCTCATTTTTTCTCCTTTTGCCACTTTGCTTGCCGCCGGGTTGACGCTGGAGGTCTTGTACTGTCCGGGCCTCGATTCCAATCGGGCCCACCTCCGCTCAACGCCGGGAGCGCCACCGTTGTCCGGTTAGCTTCTAGAGACTGCGCGAAGTATTGCACTAATCCCTATAATACTACTAGACTAACTCAACTTTGCCAGCATGTTCCGTGCCACTCCTGGACATCTCGCAAACCACGCAAACTCCCCATGGACAAAGGTTTGCAACGAACGCGGAACTCTTCTGCTCGCCGCCTGTGCAACCGCCTTCGCATCAATGCCAATTCTTTGGCGCGGTGCGCGACGACGCTGTCCACGCTCATCCCGGCAAACCAGCCGTCTTAACGAATCTGCTTGATCGTCTCGCGAACCTTGTCGGCAACGGACGATGGCAACGGCGCATAGCTCAATTGCGTGGTCAGCTTCTGGCCATCGGTCACCATCCAATTGAGGAAACCATTGATCATTTTCCCCTTGGCCGCATCCTTGGACTGGACGGGAATCAGGAGCCAGGTAAAGCTCGAAATGGGATACGCCGTTTTTCCTGGAGCGTTCGTGATCGAGACGCGGTAATCCGACGGCATGCTCTTCAGCGATGCCGCCGCTTCCGTCACGCCATCCAACGACGCCTTCACGAACGTGCCTGACGAATTTTTTACCGAGCCATAAGGAATCTTGTTCTCGAGCGCGTAGATCAGCTCGATATAGCCGATCGATCCGGGCAGCAGCCGAATCTGTCCGGCAACGCCTTCGTTGCCCTTGCCACCGTTGCCGACGGGCCAGCTCACAGTGGTTCCCTTCTTCACCTTGTTTGCCCATTCATTGCTCACCTTGGTCAGGTAGTCAGTGAAGATAAAAGTAGTGCCGCTGCCATCGGAGCGATGGACAACGATGATGTCTTGGTTGGGAAACTTGATGTCGGGGTTCACCTTGGCGATCGCCGGGTCGTTCCAGTTTTTGATGTTGCCGAGGAAGATGCCGGCAAGAACTTCGGGAGTGAACTTCACTTCGCCGGTCACGCCGGGAATGTTGTAGGCGGGCACCACAGCCCCGAGCACGGTCGGGATATGGAGGATCTTGACCTTGGCTTGTCCGAGCTGTTCATCGGACATCGGGCCGTCGCTGGCGCCGAAGTCGACGGTGCCGCTCAGCACCTGGCGAATGCCGCCACCACTGCCGATGGGCTGATAGTTGATTTGCACATCGGGATGCAGCTTGTTGTATTCGCTGAACCACTTCTGGTAGATCGGATTCGGGAAGGTAGCACCGGCTCCGTTCAAAGTAGTCTGCGCCAGTACCGGCAGGCACAAAGCAAAGCCCACACACAACAGCGCTATGCGTCGCATGATCAAACGATTCCTCCTATTTTTCAGCTTGTAGGTATCGTTTTGGTTCTAGCGGTGGAGTATTAAAGGAACGTTACAGTTGAGTGAATTTCTGATGAACGGCACAGATTCGCAATCACTTAGCGGGAAGATTCTTATCGAGGCGCGCCAGTTCGCGCGCGAAAAGCGGATTGCTGGGGAAGTCACGTTGCAGGCCGAGGAGAAGCTCTTTCGCGCGCGCTGTGTCTTTTTCTCGCACGTAGGCGATGGCGAGCAGGATGCGCGCAAACGGCGCGAGCAGGACGCCGCGCTCTGCCGTGGTGTGTAGCTCGGCGATGCCGCCTGCCTTATCTCCCTGCACTCCGCCGACGCGCAGCAGCCAGCGAACTGGGGCCGCCATCGACCCGATGATGTACCGGCTCACGCCGCTTGCCAGGTGCGCGTCGTAACAATTCGGATCCGCCGCCAGCAGTTGGTTCGCCCACGACGTCGCTTCCTTGGTGTAGTGCAGCGACGCGAGATTCCGCTTCTCGATCAACGCTGCAAAGTCGCTTCGCAGCCCAGCGGCCAGCGTCATCGCCAGCAGCGCATCTCGGTCATGCGGATCGCGGCTCAGCTTGGCTTTGGCTAGTTCTTCTGTACGGGCAAGTTGGGTCTCGAACCGCGACTTCTGCGCAGGATCAGTCTCATACTTCTTGCGCGCGGAGAAAATGGAATCGTCTTCGTAGAACTGCGCATCGAGAACGCCGAGGCGATGGAACTCGGAAAAGAGAATACCGGCCGCTTCGCTGACCGGTCCCATCGGGTTCCCCGGATTCAGCTTCTCCCAGTCCTCGAAGCCCTTTTGAGCGCCCGTGAAGTCGAGAGCGTAGAGGCGCCGGAAGGAGGAGTTCAGATCCGTCGCAGGAATGTCCGCGGTCGCCCGCGACGGCGCCAACACAACCAGAAGCGCACAGGCGAGCACAGCCGTGAACACGCCCGTCCGCGAGACTCTCGAATTCGTGCCCCCAACCCACATGTTCTTAGTTTAGATGCTCTCGCCGCGCCTGCGATAGTTCGCGTACAGCAGAAATCCGCCTCTTCTGGCAAACTGCTTAGGCAACGAGGACTCCCTTTCTTGAGTAACGAAATCCGCTATGCGCCGGGCTGGCCCGGAATTCCGCCCCGCTGGACCTCCAGCGCAAAAACCGGCATTGGCACGGCTCTGAATCTTCATAGCCGAGTGTGGTTCACGCTCAGTCACGGCATCCTCAACGAAATCTATTTCCCGCGTGTGGACCAGGCATGCACCCGCGACTTCGGCCTCATAGTCACCGATGGCCACGCATTCTTCTCCGAAGAAAAACGTGATTGTACCTTCGACAACACTACGCTCGAGCCAGGAGTGCCCGCCTACCGGCTTACGAATACCAGCCGCAGCGGACGCTACCGGATTGAGAAGGAAGTGCTCAGCGACCCCTGGCGGAATGTCGTCCTGCAAAGAATCCGCTTCGTTCCGTTGCAAGGGAGCTTGAGCGACTATCGGCTCCACGGTCTTCTAGCCTCGCACCTGGCCAATTTTGGCTATGGCAATACAGCCTGGGCCGGCGACTACAAAGGCACTCCCATGCTGTTCGCGCAACGCGACTCCTGCGCACTCGCCCTGGCCTGCTCCGTTCCCTGGCGCAAGCGGTCCGTCGGTTTCGCTGGTTCCTCCGACGGCTGGCAGGACCTGTCGCAACATTTCGAGATGCAGTGGGAATATGATCGCGCGGAAAACGGTAACGTTGCCTTGACCGTCGAGATCGATTTGGCTGCCTGCAACGGCGAGTGTCTCGTCGCGTTGGGCTTCGGTGGGATTTGGTCCGAAGCTGGACAGCAAGCTCTCTCTTCCCTGCTCACACCCTACGATACGATTCGCAGCGACTACGTTTTTCACTGGCGCAACTGGCAGGAGACGCTGAAGCCGCTCGACGCACACCCCCGCGACAAAGATCTCTACCGCGCCAGCGCTTCGGTACTCCGCTCGCACGAGTCGAAGGATTTTCTCGGCGCTGTGATTGCCAGCCTCTCGATCCCATGGGGTTTCAACAAAGGGGACGAAGACCTCGGCGGCTATCACCTCGTCTGGCCGCGCGACCTGGTCGAAAACGCAGGTGGACTGCTGGCCGCGGGCGCGCATGAGGATGCGCTCCGGGTGCTCCACTATCTCGAGGCAACGCAAGAGGCCGATGGTCACTGGGCACAAAATATGTGGCTGGATGGCCGCCCCTACTGGAGCGGCCTGCAGATGGATGAGACTGCGTTCCCAATCCTGCTTGTCGACTTGATGCGCCGCGAAGCGCCGGACTGCTTTCTCGACCCTCGGCGGTGGTGGCCAATGGTCAGCAAAGCCGCTACTTTCATCGCCGTGAACGGACCCGTCACGCAGCAGGATCGCTGGGAGGAGGATGGCGGCTACTCACCGTTCACGCTTGCTGCCGAAGTCAGCGCGTTGCTGGTAGCAGGTGACCTTGCGCAGACCCTGGGCCTCGACGAGCGCGCCGAATTTCTGCGGCAGATGGCCGATACCTGGAACGACAATATCGAGCGCTGGACATATGCGGTGAATACCGACCTGGCGCGGCAGGTGGGCGTAGAGGGTTATTACGTCCGCATCAGTCCGCCCGACGGAGACGGCGCGGCTTCTCCTCTTCAGGGTTTTGTTCCCATCAAGAATCGCGCCTTGAGCAACAACAACGTGCCCGCGGTGGAGATTGTCAGCCCCGATGCGTTGGCTCTCGTCCGCTTCGGCTTGCGCCGCGCAAATGACCCTCGCGTGCTCAATACTGTGCGTGTGATCGACGCTCTGCTGCGCGTCAAACTGCCCAACGGACCCGCCTGGTATCGCTACAACTGCGACGGATACGGAGAGCATGAGGATGGCTCGCCCTTCGATGGCACCGGCGTCGGCCGTCCCTGGCCGCTGTTGGCCGGGGAGCGTGCGCACTACGAGCTGGCTGCTGGCCGCCCTGCTTCAGCCGAAGCGTTGCTCACTGTCATGGAAAACTCGGCCGGTGCGACGCGCCTGATCCCGGAACAAGTCTGGGACGCCAGCGATTTGCCGGATCGCGAGTTATTTGCCGGCAAGGCCTCGGGCTCTGCCTGCCCGTTAGTGTGGGCGCACAGCGAATACATTAAGTTGCGCCGTTCGCTGCTCGAAGGGCGGGTCTTTGACCAGCCCCAACAAACGGTTCAACGGTACATTACTTCAGCAACATCAAGCCAATACTTTAACTGGCGCTTTAATAATAAGCCGCGCTCTATGCCCATTGGGAAAAAGCTGCGAATCCTCTTGCAGGATCCGGCAAAGGTTCACTGGAGCTTCGATAACTGGCAGACCACTCAGGACAGCGAGACCCGCGACAGCGGATGGGGCGTGCAATACGTGGACCTGCCCACTGGCGCCCTGGCGAGTGGCCGCCAGGTTGTCTTCGCACTCTTTTGGAAGAAGAGCAATGGGTGGGAGGGCCGCGATTTTACGGTCGACGTGGAGTGAGTGTGAACCGCGTTCACCAAGACCATCTCATCACAAAAGCTTTTACCTTCACGAGGAAAATATGCGTGCCCTGTGCATAACTGCGTCCTTTGCCCTAACGGCCTTTGTCGCAACCGCTCAAACCTTGCCCGCGCCTCAAGCCATCACCGACCCCAAGCAGATCGTCTCCAAGCCCGACGCGCGGGTGGAGAAAAATCTCACGATTGAAAAACTCTACATGACACGGCAGGTGGCGGGCGCGACGTGGTCGCCGGATGGGAAGACTGTGGCCTTTGTCAGCAATCTGAGCGGTCGCCTGAACCTCTGGCTCGTGGCCTCCGATGGCGGATGGCCCACGCAACTCACGGTCAGCGACCAGCGCCAGGTGAACCCGGCATGGTCCCCCGACGGCCGATGGATTGCCTATGACTCCGACAATAACGGCGACGAGATCTCCGACATTTTCCTCGTCTCACCGAAAACGGGCCAGGTCGTAAATTTAACGCACACCAGCGAGATTGCCGAAGAAGCGCCAACATGGTCTCCCGACGGTCGCTACCTCGCCTACATAGTCAAGCCGAAGACATCGTCCACCTTCGAGATCGACGTCTACGACACGGTCATGCGTTCCGTGAAACACATCACCAGCGGCACGCCGAAAGACCGTAGCAATTTTGATCCGATCTGGTCCGCCGATGGCAAGCGGATTTTCTATACGCAGGGAACGGCAAAAGGGACCGACTCCAACATTTTTCTTTCTGACCTTGAGAACGACTCGACCACGCTGCTCACTCCCCACGAAGGCGAAAAACTCTATTCCGCAGACGATGTCTCGCCCGACGGCAAGCAATTGCTGATCACGTCGAATGCCGGCAACGGCTATGACAACGCTGGCCTGCTCGATATTGCGACCAAGAAAATTCGCTCTCTGACCGAAGACAAGTGGGAAGTTTCGGGGGCCAGTTTCTCTCCGGATGGAAGATCTCTCATCTATCGCGCCAATGTCGATGGCAACGTTGACTTGTATGTTTACGACCTCGCCACCAGCAAGGCGCGCGTACTGCCGGTGGCGAAAGGCATCAACCAACCCGCTGGCCGCAAATCGCCGTTCTCGAGTGATGGCATGCGATTTCTGTACAACCACGCCGGCCCAACTTCGCCCGGTGACTTGTGGGTCTATTCTGTCGGCGACAGCAAGTCGCAGCAACTGACGCATGCCCTCGTTGGCGGCGTCCGCGCTGAAGACATGGTCGAGCCGGCCCTCGTTCACTTCCCTAGCAAAGATGGCAAGTGGACAATCTCCGCCTTCGTCTATGCCCCCTATAACCTGCCGCGCACCGGAGAGCACCCGGCGATCGTGTATGTGCACGGCGGGCCCGCTGCGCAAACGATGAATTCGTTCAACCGCTTTATTCAGTTCGCGGTCAATCAGGGATATTTCGTGATTGCTCCCAACTACCGTGGCTCCACCGGCTACGGCAAAGAATTCCAAGACGCCAATCTTTTCGATATGGGCGGAGGAGATTTGCAGGATGTGCTCGCCGCAGCCGATTGGATCAAGCAAACGGGCTACGTCGATCCCAAGAAGCTCATCCTCATGGGCGGCAGCTATGGTGGCTACTTGACGATGATGGGGGTCACGAAGGCCCCTGATGTGTGGGCGGCGGGCGTGCCCATTGTCCCCTTCGTCAACTGGTTCACGGAGATTCAGAACGAAGACCCAGTCCTGCAACAGTCCGACCTCGCGACCATGGGCGACACCGTAACAAACAAAGCACGCTACGAAGACCGCTCACCCATCAATTTCATTGACAAGGTCAAAGCGCCGCTCTATCTCCTCGCGGGAGGTCACGATCCACGCTGTCCAAAGAGCGAAGCGCAACAGGTCGCCGACGCGATCAAGAAGCGCGGCGGTGTTGTGGAGCTGAAGGTTTACGAAGATGAGGGCCACGGCTTCAGCCGGGTTGAGAATCAGATCGACGCCTTCAAGCGCATCGCCGATTTCCTCAAAGCCCGCGTGCCGCCCGCCGATTGCAGCTGCACTTTAAACGAGTAGCTCCGGCACCTTGCCGGCCGTCGCGAGGGCGCCTCGCCCTCGCGTTTAGACCGATCGGTATCGCGCTTCGGCTCTCACGCTCACTCCATCTCGGCGGCGAGATGCCGGAGCGCTCGTCTCTTCTTCTCCGCCTCCAGCCGCAGGTAGAGCATATACACCACAACCAGCGCGTTTACAACAATTACAGCCAGGCGGAAGAAAGACGGCCTGCGGATGAAGTCCAGCGTCTCGAACGGAATGTAGATTGCACCCGTCACCGCCGCCATCCATTCCGCCCACGGCAGCGCGTACCACAGGCCGTACGCCTCCACGAATCGCAGAATCACGTAGATGCCGGCGACCACCGCAATCTTCCACAACCGGACATCGCTGACGCGTGAAATCAGATCGATGAAAACACCAACATAGCGGTGATAGGGATTCACGTGGAAGAATTCCAGAAAGCTTTCCGCGATGCCCCAGATATCCCGGTGGCGCATCGAAAATGCGCCGAGGCCCGCCAGCACGACGATGACTCCCTTGGTGAACTCGACCGTGGCCACGGTCCGCACGCCTTTAATGTGCTGCGGGTCGCGCAATGTGGGATGCGGCATCATGAGATCGTCGATTCGACGCTAACCCTGCTCGCGAACATCGGCCCGCAATTCCGCGACAATTTCCTGCGCCGCCTTGTGCGCTTCCTCATTCTTGCTGACATCGAACGAAATGGCCCCCACCCGGGCGTGTCCGCCTCCTCCATACCGTTCGCAAACCTTCGCCAGGTTCACCCGGGGCTCGCGCTTTGCCCACGGATTCGAACCCACCGACACCTTCACCCGAAACGAACTCTTGCTGACCCCTACGCTGTAAACCGAATCCGGGTGCAGGTAATACGGAATGAATTTGTTGTAGCCTTCCAGATCGTGATCGGTGATGTTAAAGAAAATTGTGCCGTCGTTCATCTCCGTGCGCTGCCGCAGCACATCGATCGATTTCCGGTGCCTTTGCAGCAGCGGCGGCAACACCGCCGCCACAAAGGGCTCGTCGAGAATTGCCGCCAACGGCCGGTTGGCCAGCAGCGGAATCAACTTCTTCACGAAATCCCGCTCGCTCGACGCTTCTATCGCCATCGTGATCTTCATGGCCGGAGCGGCCATCTCTACCGCTGACTTCGCGTCCTCGTACATCGCGCCGTCAACGATGTCGGTCCAGCGAACCAGTTCTTCCACCGAGCGTGCGTCGAACCCGAAACGCTTCTCCGCCACCATGGCGATGAAGCTGGTGCACGACTTGAAGGCGGGGTCGTAGAACTTGCAATTGCTCTGATCCTGCTCGAAATGGGCCGCGTCCGCCGGCGTCAAAAAAGCGCTCTCGTGGTGATCGAACCACCAGGTAATCTTGGGCGAACTGGAGTATTTAAAATCCACGATCGCGTTCTCGTCGCCGTCGAACTGGTTCTCGTCAAACAAAGCCCCGGCCCTATGCAATAGCCCAGAGTAGACGAACTCCACGTCGCCGCGAATCCGCTCCTGGTAAAAACGCGAGAATAACGCCGCCGATGACGCCCCATCGAAACACTTGTCGTGATAAAAGACCCGAACGCGCAAGATGCTTTCCTGACCCTTTCCGGGACCAAAGTGAAAACAATTAGGGTTGCTGGTTTGGAGATTTATGTCAAGAGCAGAAACATTTTCCGTGCGGGTACCAGCGGACACCCTACAAACGGCTACTTCTTGCGCTGACGAATTCTGAAGTCAAAACTCACCACGCCGTTCTGGTCGCGCAGCGCCACAATCGACATGTTGCGCGTAATGTTGTATTCCACCTGAATGATCTGCTGCGTGGAAACGGATACGTTCGTGCTGTAAGTAACCGTCAGGTTGCTGGCCACCTGCTGCTCAATCGTCAGTTGCGGACCGCGCACAACGTTCGTTTCGCTCGCCAGCCCCTGCGGATCGATCTTGATCCGGCTCACGCCAAATAAACGCTGCACGCGGCTGCTCACCGCGGTGTTTAGCGCTTCGTTGATCAGCAGGTTGGATGCCTCGCCCCCAAACCCAAAGGTTCCGTTCGATTGCGCCGAGGCTGCTTCCTCCCGCGTGCGGCCCAAAGCCAGCAGCGCGATCACATCCGCTTCCGGAAGCTGCGGCTCCGACTGCCAGGTAACCTTCAATCCATTGGAAACACTCGCGTCTCCACGGAAACGCACCGTGATGTCGTAGTCGCGCACCCGTGTTCCCGCTTGCAGATCGATGATCGGCTGCGTCTTTGCGGGATTGGTAAACGTGACGTCTCCACGCTCCAGCCGATACCGCGTACCGTTGAACGAAATGTCGCCTTCGAGCACTTCCACTCTGCCTAACACCACAGGCCGCTCCGCCGTGCCACGCAAGCGCAGGTCGGCATTTCCCGACAGCCGCGCAATGGCTGTCTGCATCTGCAATTCCGGTGTTGTGGCCACATGCACGTCAAGCCGCAGCTTGCTCGCCAAGCTGTCGGTCTGCGCAAACGTGACAGACTGTTTGCTCTTTTCGATGTAAGCGCCAAAATCAAATCCAGGCGTCACCGCCAGTTTCGTCACCAGCACGTCACCGCTGAGCACGGCCGCGTTCGTCGTGCCCGTCAGCCGCAAGTCTGCATTCGCCGTCGAGCTCACCCCCGGCGGATAGCGCATGCGCACTCCTTGTGCCGTCGCCCCAAGGTCCAGCGTAACCACCCCGCCCTGATAACTTGCCGATCCCGTGAGCGCAATCGTCCCTCCGCCTGTCGTGCCGCTCAGGTTCTGAATCTCGATCTGGTTCCGATCAAATAGCAACACGCCGTTCAGGTCGCTCAGCCCGCTCGGAAAGTCATTGTGGCTGATCGACATGTTCTTGACGTCCAATCTCCCCTGTAGCGCCGGATCCTTCAGCGTGCCAGCGGCGCTCAGATTCACGTTCAACGTGCCACGCGCCAGAATCTTGGGATTCAGCGAATCGAGAAGTGTCATGTTCACCGACCCATCGAGCCCCATGTCGATCTCTTGGGCGCCTGCAAGGTGCGCGCGGCCGTGGGTTGTGAAATCCGTGCCGCTGCCCGCAAGGTGGAAGCTCTTGATGACTACCGTCTGGTCCGCGATCTCAAACCGGATCGGCTCGGCATTCGCAATCTGCACGTGCTCGACTTCCGCGCTGAAGGAACGAAGCTCCGCACTCGCCTTCAAGTCGCGCGGCGATCGCAGCGGGCCACGTACCTGAATGGTCCCTTCTACCGGAGACCGCCCCGTGATCTTCCCCGGCAAATACGCACTCAACTCCGGAACGATATCGAGATGATGGAAATCCAACTTCAAATCCGCGAGAAAGTCGTTTTCGAGCGTGATCGTCCCAGCTACGGTGAGATCGGACTTTTCAAACTCCGACCGGGCATTCAGATCGAGCACGCGGCCACGCGTCACCGCGTCCACCAGGAAGTCTCCCTGTCTTTCTCCATTCAGGGTCACCCCCTTCACATGCGCATGAGCTTCGACGGACGGCTGTTCCAGCATGCCCGAAGCATGTGCGGTGAAGTCCGCAATCCCATCCAGACGAAACCGGGTCGACTGAAGACCGGCAAAATGCGAAAGATCAAGTGCGGCGCCTTGGAGATCGACTGTAAACTCGCTGCTGTTCGTGTGAACGCTCGCCGTCCCTGAAACCTGAGCGTCATAGGCCCGACCTATCAGGTTGGTGAACTGCAGTTCACCCCTGGAGAGCTTTAGATCTCCGCTCAACGTAGGCACATTCACTCCGTACGCCAAACCATTTCTCACCTCGAAGTGCCCATCCCCGCGCGGCGCGCTCCGCATTCCTGACGCATTCATGGAGAGTCCGAGGCTCCCCTGCAGAGGACCACCGACCCTCGCCAGTTGCCCCAGTTCCGCGAGATCGGCTCCGAGAAAATCCAGGTGCAGCGTAAACGGACCATCTTCCGCGAGGGATCCGTCGCGCAATCCGCTGGTGAGGTCAAAATGAGCCACGGCTTTCCCGTGAATCAGCGACCCGTTGTGCGCCGCAAAACTGCTGTTCGAATACTGCACTGCTGTCGCGAGCGCGTCCCAATGAACGCTTTGCG
>Ga0335069_10009109_pt1 | contig 14154 bp, 11 predicted proteins | sample Lox_Sample_11_FD_206714 | JGI IMG/M metagenome (GOLD analysis project Ga0335069, IMG submission 206714) | Soil microbial communities from Loxahatchee National Wildlife Refuge, Florida, United States - Lox_Sample_1.1 | ecosystem: Environmental > Terrestrial > Soil > Wetlands | place: USA... | reverse complement strand
CGCCTTCGGCATCGTCAACAACCCTGTGGCGCCTGCGACCGGGCGGTTCCTGGCGCCATGGGCGCGCAGTCGAGAGCCCGGCTTCGCGCTGGGCGGGAACAAGTTCGACCTCGACCGCTGGGACCCCGCCTACTTCGAGCGCCTCCACGGCTTCATGCAGGAGGCCTCCCGCCGGAACGTCGTGGTCGAGGCGGTCTTCTTCTTCGTCGGCCCGGGCTGGGACCAGGCGCCGCTCAACCCGCGCAACAACGTGAGCGGGACCGCGGACGTCGGCGCGAAAGGCTATCTCAGCGTGAGCGGAGGCAGCGTGCTGGAGCGCCAGGAGGCCTACGCCCGCAAGCTGGCGGCCGAGCTCAACCGCTACGACAACGTCTTCTTCAACCTGTGCAACGAGCCGTGGTTCTACAACCAGGAGAAGCCCGGTTTCGTGTCGCAGCCGCCCGCCGCGGTGAAGGAGTGGATCGGCCGTGTCTCGGAGTGGATGGTGGACGAGGAGACCCGACTCGGCCGCCGGCACCTGCTCGGCGTCGACGTGTCGAACCAGGGCACCGTGCTGACGCCGGAGGACCTCGCTGGCAGCTTCAGGAACCTCTCGGTCTTCACGTACCACTACGACGCAAACGCCGACTCGCTGCAGCTGAACCGCGGGGTCGCGCGCTCGATCGGCTTCAACGAGACGGGCTTCAACGGGGTGAAGGACGACGCCTACCGGACCCAGGGTTGGAACTACCTGCTCTCCGGCGGCTCGCTCTACGGGAACCTCGATTTCAGTTTCACGGTCGGCCACGAGGACGGCAGCGACACGCCGCGCTTCTCGAGCGGACTCTACGACAGCGGCGGCAGCCCGGCGTTGCGCGGCCAGCTGGCGATCCTCCGAAGCTTCGTGGACTCACTGCCCTTCGTCCACATGCATACCGATGACGGGTTCGTGGTGGGCGGCGCCGACGCTTGGCGCGCGCTGGCCGCGCCCGGCGACGCGTACGCGGTGTGGCTGCCCGGCGCCGGGCCGGTCGAGGTAAGGCTCGCGCTGCCGCCCGGCGAGTGGCGCTTCGAGTGGGTCGACATCCTGACGGGCGCAGTGACGGCGCAGACGGCGCGCCACGATAGCTGGGCGACGAAGGTGCGCGGCGAGCGCCGAGGGGGAGGGGCGGCGCTGCGGGTCTTCCGAGTTGGCGCCGCCGGTCCCGCGCGCGATCCCGGTACGCCACCGCAGTAGCGGGAGCGTCCGGCGGCTGTTTCAATCAGCTCTCCGGAGGGGACATGGATCGACGCCGCTTCGTGACGACGACCACCCTGGGCACCGCTGCCGGTGTGCTTGGAAGGCACGGCCTCGAGGCGGGTGCGAGGGCGGCGGGGGATGGCCCGCGCGCTTCGCTCCAGTCGGGCGCGGACGTGATGCGCCGGGAGCACCAGGCCCGCAGCGGCATCGCCCTCGGCGGGCTGGGGACGGGATCGGCGGAGCTGCGCAAGGACGGGCGCTTCCACAACTGGACCTGCTTCAACAACGAGCCGCAGTTCACGGGCGCGCGGCTCACCTGGCCACAGGACTCGATCCTGTTCTTCGTGCTCCGCTACCAGCTTCCGGGCCGCGAGCCGCGCCTGAAGCTCCTCCAGATCGAAAGTGACCGACACGAGCAGGGTGCGGTCGAGATGGCCCTCTACGAGATGCCGTGGCTGTCCGGTGTCGACTCGATCGCCTATCGTGCGCGGTTCCCGTTCGCCTGGCTCGCCTACGCCGACGACAAAGAGGGGCGGGAAGACGGCGACCGCATGCCCCTCGAGATCGAGCTCGAAGCGATGAGCCCGTTCGTCCCCCACGACGTCGAGGCATCGTCCCTGCCCGCGATGCTCCTCGACTTCCGAGTGCGGTCGCGGGCGAGCGAGCCGGTGGACGTCATGCTCACGGCCGCGCTGCGGAACGTCGTGGGCTACGACACCGCCGACAAGGTCCACGCCACGCGCCTCGAGCGGCGCCCGGGCGCCGTCCTGTGCACGATGACCGCCACTGGCATGGAGGCGCACGCGAGCTCGCTCGGGACGCTGACGCTCGCCTCTCTCTCCGAGGACACAAGCTTCTACCTCGGCTGGGAGCACCGCCACCCCTACTACGAGCGGCTCCTCTGCGAGAAGCGGCTTCCGGATCTCGACGACACTGACGGCCGGAACCCCGTGGACCGCCAGACGGGCAGGAAGCGCGCGATGGAACGGATGTGGAGCACACTCGGCCGCTCGACGACGCTCGCGCCCGGCGCTGTCCTGGAGCACGCCTTCGCGACGGCCTGGCACTTCCCGAACCTGTGGAATGAGCAGGGGACCCACCTGGAAGGCCACGCCTACGCTGCGCGGTTCCCGGACTCGACCGCGGTCGCGCTTCACATGGTCGCGAGGAGGGCCGACCTCGTCGACCGCAGCCGCGCCTTTCAGGACGCCTTCTACGACTCGACGGCGCCCGGCTACGTCCTCGACCAGGTGAACTCCCAGCTCAACACCTTCGCGACCAGCTCCTGGCTCACGGCCGCGGGCGATTTCGGCATCCTGGAGGGCATGGCTCCCGACCAGTCGTGGGGCCCGATCGCCACGATGGACGTCTCACTGTACGGCGGGGTAGCGGTGGCCGCGCTCTTCCCGGAGCTGCAGAAGGCCTCGATGCGCGCGCACCGCCGCCTCCAGGCCGACTCGGGGGAGATGGCGCACGGGATCGAGAAGGACTTCGCGCGCCCCAAGCGGGGCGTGGCCGGTGTCGACCGGCGGCTCGATCTCCACGCCCAGTACGCCTTCATGGTCCTGCGCGACTTCCTCTGGACCTCCGACGAGGCGTACCTGCGGGACCTGTGGCCTTCGGTGAAGGAGGCGCTCGACTACGTCCAGCGCGAGCGGGACCTCGACGGAGACGGCCTGCCCGACATGGAAGGCATCATGTCGAGCTACGACAACTTCCCGATGTACGGGGCGGCCTCCTTCATCGTGTCGCAGTGGCTGGCAGCGCTGGCCGCGGCCGTTCTCGGAGCGAGGGCGCTCGGGGATGCTCGGTCAGAGGAGCGCTACGCCGCCCTCCTGGCGAAGGCGAAGTCCCGGGCTGAGGAGCGGCTCTGGAACGGGCGCTACTTCCGGCTCTGGAACGACGAGGGTGGGAGGCACGGCGGAAAGGACGAGGGCTGCCTGACCGACCAGCTGGTTGGCGTGTGGGCTGCGCACCCGCTCGGCCTCGGCCCGCTCCTCCCTCGCGACGAAGTCCGTACCGCACTGAAGTCGATCCTCGACCTGTCGTACCGCCGGGGCTTCGGCCTGCGCAACTGCTCCTGGCCCGGGGATGCAACCTGGCACGACGTGCCCGCCGACATCTGGGTGGACCAGGCCAACACCTGTTGGTCCGGGGTCGAGCTGGCGTTTGCTTCCCTCCTCGTCTACGAGGGGCTGGTCGAGGAGGGGCTCGCCGTCCTGAAGACGGTGGACGACCGCTACCGCCGGGCCGGCCGCTACTTCGACCACCAGGAGTTCGGCGGCCACTACTTCAGGCCGATGGCCGCCTGGGCGATGCTCCACGCCCTCCTCGGACTGACGTTCCGCGATGGCCGGTACGCTTTTGCCCCGAACGTCGGCGGCGGAGACTCCATGCGCCTGTTCTTCTCGCACGGCGCCGGGACGGCCACGTACTCGCAGGCGAGGGAGGGCGATCGGCAAACGGTCGCGGTCGAGGCACGCACCGGCTCCTTCCGCTGGCGCGAGCTCCGGTTCCTGCCGGCGCGGCCCGGCCTTCGCGCCCGCGTTCGGAGCCCGCTCGATGGCGCGTCCGCGGTGCAGGTGGAGGTGGCACCGGAGGATGGAGCCCTCGTGCTCCGACCAAGGGTGGGCACGGCCGTCCTGGCCCCCGGGCAGCTCCTGGAGATCGCCTTCGAGACCTAGCTCCTAACGAGGCTGACGCCTCAGACCTACAAGGCGTGTTGATGGAGCTCCCGCCGAGCCTGCGATGGGGCTTTCGCCCACTTTAGACCGCGTATGCGGTTGGTGGCCCCGAAGGACCATGGAGCACAGCCTGAGCTTCCGCAGCCGCGAGCGGCTCTTCCTGCCCGAGGAGACGTGGCAGCGCAGCCGGCGTGTCCACTACCAGCGTCTCGGTCTGCCTCAACCGCTTCGGCTCGGCCTCGCGCGGAGACCCGCTCTACGAGGCGGGTGTCCACCTCGGTCGCCTGCTGAGGACCGTCTTCCTCGGCGACTACTTCGTCCTGCCGGTCTTCCGCCGGGAACTGCTGCGCGTGCTCAACCGCGGCGAGTCCGTGAACTCCCTCAAGCGTGCAGTCTACGCGGGGCGCGTCGCCGGGCACCAGGCCAAGCGGATGGACGAGATGCAGGCCGTGGCGGACGCGCTGAGCCTCCTGGCGAACATCGTGATGGCCTGGAACACAGCTCAAATGCAGAGCGTGCTCGACCGCTGGAGCGAGGGCCGCGGCCGCGTCGTTCCGCCGAGCTCATCGGGCACGTCGCGCCCACGCGCACCGAGGGGATCAACCTACGAGGCGTCTTCCGCTTCCCGATCGAGCGCTATGCCGAGCAGCTCCTCCCCTCCTCCAGGGGCTCCAAGACCGCCCTTGCCAGGGGGTAGCGTCGAGCAGCGCGATGAAGAAGCTCGTGTCGACGAAGATCAACGGCGGCCGTAGAGCACTCGGTCGTGTTCCACCGAGACGGTTCGGCTCGTGCGCGGGGCCGCGTCCCTCCACATCCCGATGAATTCCTCGGCCGCCTTCCAGCCTGTGGGGTCGTCGTCTTCCGACCCGACCTTCGGGTCGGGAGAGGCCTCGATGGTGACGCTGACGCGGGTCTGGTCCTTGAGGTCAACCGGTCGGTCGAGCTTCAGGACCCCCCCACCCTCGTAGACGGCTGCGACCGTGATCGTCATGCGTCTATCGTCCCCGCTTCCGCGCTCGAAATCGAGCAGTCCGGCGCTCGGTCGCGGCGCATGAACAAAGGGAAAAACCGCACCCAAACACGCCACACGAAGTGACAGGATCCACTGGACTTCCGAGCGGGAGCCTCAGGAACGCCTGTAAACAGCTGGGCCTGACCCCGCTACTTTTGGCACGCAAATCAAACCGAGGCCGATCCGGCTGGAGATAGGGTTCCGGCGGACGTCGAGAGCAAAACGCCAGAATGAGGGTAAAGCCGAAGTGGGGAAGTCTGGGGCGAGCGATGCGCCGCGGCGAACCGGGGTGGGCGCCCGCCAAGAGGAGCGCAGCTCCAGCGCGCGAGCCGGGTGCGGACCCTCAGTCCGGCAGGCCCAGGAGACCAGCGATCGAGATGTCCTCATCGAGGTCGGGCCAGTGGATGCCGGTGCCCGGTCCGATGAGCCTCCACCGGCTCCGCTGCTCGGCCGTCGCGTCGCGCAACCGTGGGAACCACTCGATCGGAACCGTGAGCGAACGCCCGTCCTCAAGGTGGACCACGAAAGCATCGGGCACGAAATCCACCGCCCGGGCCCGCGCCTGCGGTGGGCTAACCACGGAAGTGTTCATTCCACCGCTCCATGAACGTGGCCTGGTGCTGGAACGCCAGCTCGCGCGCACGCCGCAGTTCGGCGGGCGTGAGCCGGTGAGAATACGCGACCTGTACCGGCTGAAGCCACAGCTTGGCCTCTCCGTCGCCCTTTTCGACGTGCACGTGAGGCGGCTCCTGTCGCTCGTTGCTGTAGAAGAAGAAGCGGAAGCCTTCGATCTGAAGCAGCGTGGGCATGCCGTTCTTCTAACACGGCGAGGTGCGACACAAGATCCTCTCTCCCGGGCTGATTCTACGCCCGCTCAAGCGCCAGCGGCCTGCGGAGGCGAGCCCGCAGGGGCGAGAGTCCGCCGCGGCAGATCCGTAGGCCATCGCGGCCGCGTCCTAGTCGATGCCCTCTTTCGATTCGGGCTTGCGATTCGGGCTTGCCGTCTACAACCTGGTGCGGATTCGCAATCTGACGGCGGAGATGGCGGCGTGAGGCGATACGTGTCTCACGCCACGGTGAGAACGGGCGGTTCGGCGCGCTGCAAGAAAGCTCCAGCGGCCGTGCGTCGGGTCGTCTGGACGGCTCGCGAGAGGTGCTCATGCTGAGCAACGCCGGTTTTTCCGCAGCCTGCTAGAGGACTCCTTCTCGGCGCAACCGCGGTTTCGTCCACTCGCCCTCGTCGGTGCTGTGGCGTCTGCATAGGTGGGCTTCGAACGTGCCGTCCGGGCGAATCACCCGGACGTCGATGCCGGTGGCAGCCGGCGGCAGAGGTCCCCAACGTGACGAGCGCAGCTCGCCGTGGAGCACTCTTGAGGCGAGTGAACGGCCCAGAGGCGCTCGAAGTCGCGCGGCGAACTTGTCTGCTCGTCCGCCGAGCTCGCCCGGCATCTTGTGAGAAACCCGCCGGACGTCGGTCACTCAGACGTCCCGCGCAGCGAGAAAGAACGTCATGGTGGCGGGCCGCTTCGTTACCCCGGTGTTACCCGGAGCCGTTCCGGCCCCCGATACCTTACCGCCCAAGTTACTGACTGGCTTGGAGCCGGCGCTCGGGATTGAACCGAGGACCTGCTGATTACGAATCAGCTGCTCTACCGCTGAGCTACGCCGGCCCGAGGGCGGGACGTACAGGCGCCGGCCGAACGCGGCCGACCAACAGGTAATGCTAGCAGACCCCCGACGGGGTGGACAAACGGCCGACCAGCGGATGCCCACGCGGTCGGGGCGGGTGAACTGCGGTCCAATAGACGGATGACCGAGAAGAAGAAAACCACGGACGGCTTCGCCGGCCTTGGGCTCGATCGCCGGCTCACCACCGTGCTGGCCGAGCTGGGTTACGAGGAGCCCACGCCGGTCCAGGCCCAGGCGATCCCGCTGCTGCTGAAGGGACAGGACGTGCTCGGCCAGGCGGCGACGGGCACGGGCAAGACGGCCGCCTTCGCGCTGCCGCTGCTGCAGCGGCTCTTCGTGGACGGCAACGACCGGGCGTCCGTCGCCGTGCTGGTGCTGGTGCCCACGCGCGAGCTGGCGATGCAGGTCGCCGAGGCGCTGCACCGTTACGGCCGCCCCGTGCAGCTTCGGGTGCTGCCGATCTACGGCGGTCAGCCGATCAGCCTGCAGTTGCGTGCGCTGCGCCGCGGCGTGGACGTCGTCGTCGCGACACCCGGCCGCGCCCGCGACCACCTCCGCCGCGGTTCACTCGCCCTCGGCGGCATCCGCGCCGTCGTCCTCGACGAGGCGGACGAGATGCTGGACATGGGCTTCGCCGAGGACCTGGAGGCCATCCTGGAGACGGTGCCGCGCGAGCGGCAGACGGCGCTCTTCTCGGCCACCCTGCCGCCCCGCATCGCGGCGATCGCGAAGCGTCACCTGCGCGACGCCGTCCGCCTGAACGTGGTCGAGGAGCCGACGAAGCCGGGCGCCGTGCCCCGCGTCCGGCAGACGGCCTACCTGGTCACCCGCCCGCAGAAGGTCGACGCGCTCAGCCGCATCCTGGACGCCGAGAACCCGACGGCGGCCCTGGTGTTCTGCCGCACGCGCAACGAGGTCGAGCAGCTGGCCGAGCACCTCGCCGGCCGCGGGCACCAGCCGGAGATGCTGCACGGGGGCTTCACGCAGGTGCAGCGCGACCGCGTGATGCGGCGCTTCCGCGAGGGCGCCGCCGATCTCCTGCTCGCCACCGACGTGGCCGCCCGCGGCCTCGACATCCGGCACATCACCCACGTCGTGAACTTCGACCTCCCCTCCGCACCCGAAGCCTATGTGCACCGCATCGGCCGCACGGGGCGCGCGGGCGCCGAAGGCGTCGCCATCACGCTGGTGGAGCCGAGGGAGCGGGCGCTCCTGCGCAACCTCGAGCGCTTCACCCGGCAGCGCATCGAGCTGGGCGCGGTGCCGACCGTCGCCGACCTGCAGGCACGCCGGCTCGAGCTGACCCGGGCGTCGCTGCGCGAGCTGCTGCTGCGCGGCGGAACGGACGGCGCCCGCGTCGTGGTGGAGACGCTGGCGGCCGAGTTCGACCTGTTCGAGATCGCGAGCGCCGCGGTCCACCTGGCGCAGGAAGCGAGCGAGCGCGGCGTGGGGAGGGCCGCCGGCGCGCCGCAGGCCGCCCGGGAGGCCGCCATCCGTCCGGCGGCGGCGCTCGAGGAGGACTACGCACGCATCTATGTCTCCGTCGGGCGCGCGGCCGGCGTCCGTCCGGCCGACCTGGTCGGCGCCATCACGGGCGAGGCGGCGGTGTCGGGCGAGGCGGTCGGCGCCATCGAGCTCGCCGACCGCTTCTCGCTGGTCGAGGTACGCGAGTCCGAGGCGGATGCGGTGGTCGAGGCCTTGCGGCGTGCCACGATCCGCGGCCGGCGGGTGACCGCCAGCCGCTATCGGCCGCCGCGCACGGTCCGCCGCTCGCCGGGGACCCACCGGGTGCACTCGTAGCCGAGGCCGCGCAGGTCGATCCCGGAATAGAGCACACGGACGCCGGCACGTGATACGCGGTTCGGCATCAGCCGGCTCCTCTCAGGCTGGATACACCGCCGTCGGCTGGGCGAGGGACCGCCCCGGCTCCGCGGACGCCGGCGGTCCCCACATCGCCTCGCGCTCGGCCGCCCGGATGCTCCGGTAGCGCTCGAAGGCCAGGCGCTCGTTCTCGAGGCCCAGGAACGTGCGCCAGGTGCAGCCGCGGAAGGTGTGGCCGATCATGGCCGCGCCGTGCCGGAGACAGAAGCCGGGGCTGTGGCGCAGGGCCACCGGGAAGTGCCGCAGCTTCATCCAGCGCTCGGCCTTCCAGCGCAGGAACTCGATCTCGTCGGTGCCGACCTGCTCGCTGCGCACGACGGCGGTGGTGCCGTCGTAGACGGTCATGTCGTCGTTGACGACGAGGCCGCGCTCGCGAAGGTCGTCGGCCATGCGGGTGCCCGGGTACGGCATCGGATGCTGGATGTACGGCCAGTCGACGTGGCGGCGAGCGAACTCGAGGTTGGCCTCGATCGACTCGCGGGTGTCGGCGGGGTTGCCGACGATGAGACCGCCGACCACGTACATGCCGTTGCGACGGATGTGGTCGACCGCGCTCAGCGTGGCGTTCGCCACCCGGCGGCTGCCCTCGCGCCTGTGGTTCTTGGCCCGCGCCTTCAGGAAGGCGAGGTCGTCCTCGAGGATGTTCTCGATCCCCAGGAAGACGTAGCGGAAGCCGGCGCGGCGCATGAGCGGCGCCAGGGTCGCCCCGTGGTCGGCGATCGAGGCCGTGGTGGCCTGGACGACGTAGTCGATGTCGTCGAGGCCGGCGTCGACGATCGCCCGGCAGATCGCCTCGAAGCGCCTGACGTCGAGGGTGATGTTGTCGTCGACGAAGAAGACGGCCCGGGCGCCGTGCCGCCTGGCGTCGCGGATGTCGTCGAGGACGCGATCGACCGGGTAGACGTGGAAGTTGCGGCCGCGCATCTCGATGATCGAGCAGAAGCTGCAGTCGAAGGTGCAGCCGCGCGAGGTCTCGACGACATCGACGGGCCGGCCGAGGAGCGCGAAGTCGCGCAGGAGGCGGGCCGAGCGGTTCGGCAGCGCGGGCGGCGTCTCCTTCAAGCGCATCACCGGCCGGTCGGGGTTGCGGCGGAAGCCGTCGCCGTCGTTCCACCACAGGCCGGGGATCTCGGCCAACGACTCGCGGCCGCCTCCCGCCTCGAGGGCGCGCAGCAGGTGGCGGAAGGTCACCTCGCCCTCGCCGCGGACGATGAAGTCGCTGCCGTCTTCGGGGCGCGCCCAGGCCTCGGGCGCGAGGCTCGGGTCGTAGCCGCCCACGACGATCCGGGCCTGTGGTCGAAGGGCGCGTACCAGCCGGACGACGCGCTGCGCCGTCCGCCGCTGGAAGGTCATCACCGACAGCCCGACGACGTCCGGCTGCCGCTCGCGAACGAGCGACTCGACCGTCGCGGCCACGCGGCCCTGGACGAGCACGAGGTCGGCGACGGCGACCCGGTGGTGCGGGTCGACGTTCGCGGCCAGGGAGCCGAGGGCGCCGTTCGGCATCCGGATCGCGACCGGCGCCATGTGCTCGAACGAGTCCGGCATCGAGAGAAGCAGGACTTCCATGCGCCCTCCGCCGAGCGTTCCAGGACCCGGCGCACGGGGGGGCGGCGCGGGCCGGCGAGACGAATCGGTGACCGGAGAAGACCTGACGATCATTGTGCCGGGCGCCCCGGCCCGCGGCAAGCCTGGGTTTCCGCTTCCGGGCGTTCCACCCCTTTGCCCGCTTCGCGGCTTTTTGATATCGTCCGCCCGGTCTGGGATACTGGGCTCGCCACGAGCCCGTGCCTCCCTGCACCACCGGGAGCAACCCCCAGTGCCGACCCCTCCCACCACCGACTTCCTGACTGCCCAGGCCGGGATCCTGGTGTTCCTCGGCGCGATCGTGGCGCTGCTGGTGTTCGTCCTCGTCCTGTGGCGGGTGCTGCGGCCCTCGCGCTTCAGCGAGGAGAAGCTCACCACCTACGAGTGCGGCGAGGAGCCGGTGGGGAACGCCTGGATCCAGTTCAACATCCGCTTCTACGTCTTCGCCCTGATCTTCATCGTCTTCGACGTGGAGGCGGTGTTCCTGCTGCCCTGGGCCACGGTGTTCAGGCGGCTCGGCCTTCTCGCCTACGTCGAGGGGCTGGTCTTCATCGCCATCCTGGTGGTCGCGCTGGCCTACGTGTGGAGGAAGGGCGACCTCGCCTGGGTGCGCAGCGAGGACCGGACCTGAGGGAGGCATGTCCGAAGTCAAGGGTCTCATCCACAACCGGTTCGAGGACGGCCTGATCGTCACCAGCGCCGACCAGCTCATCAACTGGAGCCGCAAGAACAGCATCTGGTTCATGACCTTCGGGCTCGCCTGCTGCGCCATCGAGATGATGGCGACCGGCGGCAGCCGCTACGACCTCGACCGCTTCGGCATCATGCCCCGCGGCACGCCGCGGCAGAGCGACCTGATGATCGTGGCCGGCACCGTCACCCACAAGATGGCCTCGCGCATCAAGCGGCTCTACGAGCAGATGGCCGAGCCCAAGTACGTCATCTCCATGGGCTCCTGCGCCAACAACGGCGGCCCCTACTGGCGGCAGGGCTACCACGTGGTGAAGGGCGTCGACGAGGTCATCCCGGTCGACATCTACGTGCCCGGCTGCCCGCCGCGGCCCGAGGCCCTCATGTACGGGATGCTGAAGCTGCAGGAGCGCATCCAGGAGGACCGGGTGCTGCGCAGGCGCGGCGTCACCGTCGGCTCGCTGAAGGGCGCGCACCAGGACGGGGCCGCCGACCAGGCCGACCCGAAGGCGGCGGAGTAGCGATGGACGCGAAGGCCATCCACGAGAAGCTCGTCGCCCGCTTCGGCGAGAAGATCGCCGGCGAGGGCCTGGCCGCCGCGTCCCCGTTCGCGGTGGTGGCGCCGGAGGCGATCGCCGAGGTGGCGCTCTTCTGCAAGAGCGACCCCCGGCTGGCGTTCGACAACCTGATGTGCCTTTCGGGTGTCGACTACCCGAAGGAGAACCCGCCGCGGATGGAGGTGGCCTACCACCTCTACTCTTATGTGCACCTCCACACCTTCGCCCTGAAGGTGCTGCTGCCGCGGGAGAACCCGGCCCTGCCCACGGTCGAGGGGGTCTGGGGCGTCGCCAACTGGCACGAGCGCGAGTGCTTCGACCTGCTGGGGATCGTGTTCCTCGGCCACAGCGACCTGCGGCGCATCCTGCTGCCGGACGACTGGGAGGGCCACCCGCTGCGCAAGGACTGGCAGGACCCGGAGTACTACCACGGCCTGCACGTGAAGCCGACGCAGCAGATGGCCGAGCGCGCGCTCGCCGGCGAGAAGATCGGCGTCGGCCCGTTCGACTTCACGCCGCCGAACCGGAGCAACCAAGGCTGATGGCCACCCCCGAGCCCGTCGTCAACGAGTGGGACCGCCAGGATCGCCAGGACCTCGACACCGACGAGATGGTCCTCAACATGGGCCCGCAGCACCCGGCCACCCACGGTGTCCTCCGCCTGGAGCTGCGCACCGACGGCGAGGTGGTCAAGGCGGCCCGCCCGCACATCGGCTACCTGCACCGCTGCTTCGAGAAGCACGCCGAGAACGTCGACTACCCCGGCGTCCTGCCCTACGCCGACCGCATGGACTACTGCGCGGCGATGGGCAACACGCTGGGCTTCGCGCTGGCGGTGGAGAAGCTCCACAACCTCCAGGTGAGCCCCTACGTCGCCACGCTGCGCATCGTGATGGCGGAGCTGCAGCGGATCGCCTCGCACGCGGTGGCGGTCGGCACCTACACCATGGACATCGGGGCCTTCACGCCCTTCCTGCACCTGCTGCGGGACCGCGAGAAGATCCTCGATCTCTTCGAGTGGACCTGCGGAGCGCGGCTGCTCTACAACTACAACTGGATCGGCGGCGTCAGCCACGACATCCCGGAGGGCTTCGTCCGCGCCACCCGTGACCTGCTGCGCGAGTTCGACTCGGTCACCTTCCCGGAGCTGCTCGACCTCATCATCCACAACCGCATCTTCGTCAAGCGCCTGGCCAGCGTGGGCGTCTGCTCCAAGGAGCTGGCGATCTCCCACGACCTCACCGGTCCCAACCTGCGCGGCAGCGGCGTGCCGCGGGACCTGCGCAAGGACGAGCCCTACCTCGGCTACGAGACCTACGACTTCGACGTCTGCGTGGGCCAGGGCCAGTACGGGCCGCTCGGCTCCTGCTTCGACCGCAACTGGGTGCGGGTGGTCGAGATGCGCGAGAGCTCGAAGATCCTGCACCAGGCGCTCGACCGGCTGGAGAAGATGGAGAGGACGCCGGTCCAGGAGAAGTGCCCCAAGCGCGTGAAGCCGCCCAAGGGCGAGGCCTACGTGCGCAGCGAGGCCCCCCGCGGCCAGCTCGGGTACTACGTGGTCTCGGACGGGAACATCAACCCCTACCGGGTGAAGGTGAAGAGCCCCTGCTTCACCGCCATGAGCGTCTTCCACCACCTCGCCCGGGGCATGATGATCGCCGACATCATCGCGCTCATCGGCAGCCTCGACATCGTTCTGGGCGAGATCGACCGCTGAGGGCCTGATGGACGCCACCTACGACATCCTGCACCGCTTCCTGCCGCAGGTCGCGCTCTGGCCCTCCTGGCTGCTGGTGCTGCTGCTGGCCGCCCTGCCCGCCCTCGCCTGCTTCACCTTCATGTCGCTGGGCCCGCTCGTCTACGTGTACGCCGAGCGCAAGATCTCGGCCTTCATGCAGGACCGCCTCGGCCCCAACCGCGTGGGGCCGGTCGGCCTCTTCCAGACGGTCGCCGACACCCTGAAGCTGCTGTTCAAGGAGGCGATCTTCCCGAAGGGCGTCGACCGCAAGCTCTTCGTCATCGCCCCCATCCTGGTGAATGTCGGCGCCTTCATGCCCTTCCTGGTGATCCCCTGGGGCAGCCGCCTGCAGCCCGTCGACCTGAACATCGGCGTCTTCTACGTGAGCGCGATCGCCGCGCTGTCGACGGTGGGGCTGATCATGGCGGGCTGGGCGTCGAACAACAAGTACGCCCTCTTCGGGGCCATGCGCTCGGCGGCGCAGATCGTCTCCTACGAGATCCCGGCGGTGATGATCCTGCTGCTGCCGGTGATGCTGACGGGCTCGCTGTCGCTGCAGGCGATCACCACCGCCCAGGCAGGCGGGCTGTCGCACTGGTTCCTCTTCCGCTACTTCCCGCTGATGCCGGTCGCCTTCCTGGTCTTCTACACCGCCGGGCTGGCCGAGACCAACCGCGCGCCCTTCGACATCCCCGAGGCGGAGAGCGAGCTGGTGGCCGGCTTCCACACCGAGTACAGCGGCTTCTTCTTCGCCATGTTCTTCATGGCCGAGTACACGGAGATGTTCGTGTTCTCGGCGGTGGCCTCGGTCCTCTTCCTGGGCGGCTATCTGGCGCCGCTACCGGCGCTGCAGCAGATCGGGCCTCTGCCCATGGGCTGGTTCTGGATCTGGGCCAAGGCCTGGTTCCTGATGTTCGTGATGATGTGGCTGCGCTGGACGCTGCCGCGCTCGCGGGTCGACCAGCTCATGTACATCGCCTGGAAGGTGCTGCTGCCGATCGCGCTCGGGCTGGTGGTGGTGGTGGGCGGCCTCGCCCTGTGGCCGGTGACCGCCAGCGGCTTCTGGTGGGATCGCTTCGTGGGCTGGCCGATCGCCA
>Ga0335069_10009108_pt1 | contig 14159 bp, 11 predicted proteins | sample Lox_Sample_11_FD_206714 | JGI IMG/M metagenome (GOLD analysis project Ga0335069, IMG submission 206714) | Soil microbial communities from Loxahatchee National Wildlife Refuge, Florida, United States - Lox_Sample_1.1 | ecosystem: Environmental > Terrestrial > Soil > Wetlands | place: USA... | reverse complement strand
CTGGAGCCAAAGTATTCTTGGGGAACAAGTTAACCAGCAGCCGTCAGCCATTCGCCACGAGGGAGCGAGGGAACCAGGGAACGAGTTTCCCAGCCCCAGGACGAGGGACAAGCCTGATCCCAGGAAACAAGAGCCATTTCAAACAACCTCGGCTTTAATGTTGTGAACAATTCAAGGGGATATTGTTGCACCTATTTCATGCCGGAGCTAATATCATCTGGCTCTTCTTCCCCTCCGGATCGACCCTCTCCGGATCGACCCTCTCAAACTGTTCTGATCAAGAGCGACCCCGCAATCAAGGAGGAATATCAATGTCCAAATCTTGGAGCGACTTTGGGCTTAGCCTGCGGGCCAACGTATGGAAGATTGGCTGCGCACTTTTTGTGCTGTATCTCGTGCCGAATGTCATGGCAGCGACGCTGTGTGTGAATCCGGGCGGCACCGGCGGCTGCAAGAGCACAATTTCCGCAGCGGTTGCCGCGGCTTCACCGGGGGACATCATCAAGGTGGGTTGGGGTATCTACAAAGAGCAGGTCGTGATTTCAAAGACTCTGTCGCTTGTCGGAACCGGCTATAAGAACCCGGTGATCGATGCGTCGGGGTTGGGCAACGGAATCTTTGTCAACGGAATGAGCGCAGCTCCGGCAGCTGGAGTGACGGGCGTGCTCGTCTCAGGGTTCGACATAGAGAACGCAAACTTTGAGGGGATCCTGGTAGCCAATGCCACGGATGTGACCCTGACAGACAACGATGTTCACGACAACAACAAGTCACTCGACATCGCAAACGCCACTTGCCCCGGTATTCCCGCCTTTGAGACGAACGAAGGCGAGGACTGCGGAGAGGGCGTTCACCTGATGGGGACCTCGTATGTGTCGGTGATTCAGAACGACATCGACCACAACTCGGGAGGCATTCTGATCACGGATGAGACGGGGCCAAGTCATGCAAACCTGATCAGCGGAAACAAGGTTCATGACAATCCCTATGACTGCGGCATTACGCTGGCTTCGCACGGACCGGCAACTTCGGTGATTCCAACTGCCGGATTGCCGTATGGCGTCACCGCGAACACGATTTCAGACAACGTCTCAGCGCACAACGGCTACCAGGTGCCCGGCGCGGGGGCAGGCGTGGGGATTTTCGCGCCATTTCCCGGAACGACGGACGCGGGAAATGTTGTGGTGCACAACCTGCTGATCAACAACGGCCTGCCCGGAGTGACGATGCACAATCACGCATGGGCTCCGTCGCCGGCTCCGCCAGTGAATATGAATGACAACGTGATTGTCGGGAACCGCATTTCAGGCAATGGCGAGGATACGGAGGACGCGGCTACTTCGGGTCCGACCGGAATTAACCTTTACAGCGTTGCCCCGGTTTGGGGGACGACGGTTTCTCAGAACGAGATCAGCGATGAAGCGATTGCGGTGGCCTTCAATGCGCCGTCTGGCCAACTCAATGCGCATTTCAACAACTTCCGCATCAAGGGGCTGGGTGTGGACAACATTGGAGCGGCCACTGTGGACGCGACCGAGAACTGGTGGAAGTGCTCAAAGGGTCCGGGAGCCAATGGGTGTGCGGGTGTGACGGGCGCGGGGGTAACCGTAGCGCCGTGGCTGACGGCTCCGTTTGATCAGTATCCGTGAGTCCCAGGGGCCGACGAGGGAACCAGGGAACAAAGAACGAGGGAACCGCGGATGTTTCGACTTGTCCTTCGGACTTGCTCAACATGACAAGCTTGAGGGTAGGCAGATGGGATCCCACTCATGATGCGATACAGCCGCGTCATGAATGGGGAACCCGGCCTGTTCTGGACAGGGCCGGGGAAAGGGACGCTGGATGCGGCGCGGCTGAAGGCGGGTGCGCACCGGCCAGTTCGGTGGGTTTCTCGTCTTCGTCGCCGAGGAATTGTTCGTCGTCCTTGCCGGCGATGGCGACCTTCATCACATCCATCCAGATTGGCAGGGCGGCCCTGGCGCCCGTTTCCTTTTCGCCGAGGGTTTCGCGGCTGTCAAATCCAACCCAGACGCCGCAGGTGACCGAGGGCGAGAAGCCAAGAAACCAGGCATCGGTGAAATCGCTGGTCGTGCCGGTCTTGCCGCCAAGCGGGTGCTTCATTTGCGCAACGGCGGCGCCGGTGCCGTGCGCCGTGACGGCGCGAAAGAGCGTCATCATCGTGCGCGCCGTCTGCTGGCTGATAATTTCATCGACCGCAGGCGCGTCCTGCCAGAGGGTGATGCCGTCGGCATTGGATACTTTTCGGATCAGTCTCGGCTTCACGCGAATGCCGTCGTTGGGGAAGACGGAAAACGAGGTCACCTGTTCCTCGAGCGTGATCTCCGCGGCTCCAAGAGCGACGGGAAGATACGCAGGAATGTTGGAAGTGACGCCGAAGCGGTGAGCCATGTCGACGACTTTTCGGATGCCGACGCGGGCGGCCAACTTCACCGCCGGAACGTTGCGGGATTCGGCAAACGCGTTGACGAGCGTCATCGCGCCTTTGAAGTCGTTCTCGTAGTTATGGGGCGAATAGTTGCCGAAGGAGACCGGGGCGTCGACGATGATGTCGTCGGGTTTTGCGCCGTCTTCAATTGCAGTTGTGTAGACATAGGGCTTGAAGCTGGAACCGGTCTGGCGCTCGGCCTGGGTTGCCCGGTTGAATTGGGAGAGCGAGTAGTCGCGCCCACCGACCATGGTGAGAACATCGCCCGTGGTGTTGTCGATGGCGAGAACGGCGCCCTGCGTTCCAGAATCCTGTTCCAGCGCGGCGCGACGCGCGGAGCCCTCCAGCTTATCCATGAGGTGGACGTAGATCACGTCTCCGGGCTTGACGAGAGCATCGGCTGAGCGTCGCCCGGTCCAGGTCCAGTCCTCGGGAAGCACGGCAATCTCCTCCGAGCCGGTGCGCGCGCGAATTGCAAGCGGAAGCACCTGGGTTACGACGGCGTGGACATAGTCCCCCGGACGGGTTGCGGTGGCCCAATCAGGATGCTTGTAGTCCTCGATCGTTGTGCCGTTGGCAATTACGTTCTCCAGGTTACCTTTCCAACCGTGACGACGCTCGTAGGCGGCGAGCCCGTCGCCGAGGGCCCGGTTTGCAGCCTTCTGCAGATCGAGATCGAGAGTGGTTTCAACACGAAGGCCTGCCTCGTGAACCTGCTCGGTTCCGAAGCGCCTTTCAAGCTCACGGCGAACCTCCTCCTGAAACCACGGCGCGACGGACATTTCGGGCTGATTGACATGGAGCCCGAGTGGAGCGTTGCGAGCCTGCTCGGCCTGAACATGCGTGATCACGCCGTCGCCCTCCATTTCGCTCAGGACGAGGTTGCGGCGCCGAAAGGCCTTTTCGGGATTGAGGATCGGCGAATAGGCGACGGGTCCCTTGGGCAAGCCGGCCAGAAGAGCAGCCTCGGTCAACGTGAGATCCCTGGCATGCTTGCTGAAGTAATACTGTGAGGCGGCCTCGAAGCCATACATGCCGCTGCCGAGGTAAATCTGATTTCCATAGAGCGTAAAGATCTGCTGCTTGGTGAATGCCCGTTCGATCTGAATGGCCAGATAGGCTTCCTGTGCCTTGCGGGCGGCGGTGCGGTCGGCAGAGAGGAAGAGGTTGCGGGCGAGCTGCATGGTAAGCGTGGATGCGCCCTGCGCACGTCCGTGGCTGCGGAGATCGTGCCAGAGAGCTCCGGCAATGCGGAACACGTTGATGCCCCAGTGGGAATCAAAGTTTTTGTCTTCAATGGAGATGACGGCCTGTCGCAGGACCGGAGCAAAGTCGTCGTAGTTGACGATGACCCTGCGCTCGAGCGCAAACGAACCGATGACGCGGCCCTTTATGTCATACAGGTCGGTCATCGTCGACGGCCGGTAGCGCTCGAGGTCGTGAATCTGAGGAAGGTCGACAGAAAAGACGAGGAGGAGGCCAGCAAGAGATCCCGCTACGACGGCGAGGAGCAACAGAACCGCAAGGGCCAGCCTGCCAGTAATCTTGGGCCGGCGATAGACGGGAACAACCTCGGGCTCAAGGCGGTGGGAACGGCCGAGACCGCGCGGTTCGATCGATCGGATTGGTGGAGCAGCCACGCGCTTCAGGCCTCTTCGACATCTCCCACATGCCGAAAAGGGATGCCTCAGCCTCAGGCTAGCACGGCAGCAGAGTGGGGCAGAGCAAAGACAGGTCTTTACGAACCAGGTATTGCAAGAGCGTGATGCCGGGTGTTGAATCGGCTACGCGGAACTAACTGTTTTTTGACTTGAGCAACTCGAGCGCCTTGTTCAAAGGCTCGTCGCCCTTGGGAGAAGGCTGCGCGTCATCATCGTTGTCATCGTCCGATCCACGGCCCACTACGACAGTGGGCGAGACGGCGTTGTCCTGAATCTTCTTTCCGTCCGGACCCTCGTACTTGGCCACGGTGAGCAAAAGGGCGGATCCGTCGGGCAACTCAATGGTCTTCTGGACCGAGGCCCCGCCAAATGTCCGTTCACCAACAACGTCACCGCGACGGGCGCCTTCAATGGCATCGGCAGTCAGTTCAGCAGCGCCAAAGGTGCCGCGATTTACGAGCACTGCAAGCGGAGCGCCGGTGATCCATTTGGCCGGATCTGCGGTGAAGACCTGCTTCGGAAACCTCTGGCCTTCGAGAGTGGCGAGCGTTCCCTGCTTGATGAAGAAGTTGGCGAGCCGGAGACCCTCGGAAGCATCTCCCTCGGCGACGTCACGGAGGTCGAGAAGGATCTTGTGGTCCCTGGCTGACTTGATCTTGGCCTGCAACTCATCGACTTTGGCGGTGGTGAGAGCACCCGGCTTGAGGTAAAGGATGCTTGCGTTCTCGTACTGTTGCTCTGTAAGGGCAGGCGATGAAAGCAACGTGCGCGCGAGAGTGATTTTGTCCGGATCGGGTTTGCGGGGACGGACTACTGAGAGCGTCACGGTTGATCCGGACTTGCCCTCGAGCATGAGGCGGATGACGGCCAGAGACAATTCGCGGGTGGAGGTGTCACCGATGGATTCGATCACGTCCCCGTCGGTGAGATGTTCGCGATCGGCGGGCGAGCCGGGCACGACGCTGACGACGGTGGCATAGCCATAGCGCTTGGATACAGTGGCGCCAATCTGGGCGACGCCAACGGTCGGCCGCTCCTTGTAGATCTTGTATTCGGTGGGCGTCAGGAAACTCGAATCGGAATCGAGCGACTCAAGCAAACCGTGAAGTGCGCCGGTCGTGACATCGTTGATGTTGGGCTCGGTGACGTAGTCGCTCTGAACGCGCTTGAGGACCTCAGCATAGACATGCATCTGGCGATAGGCGCCGTCCTGTTCGCCGCCAGCATGCACGCCGAACAGACCGAACTCGCCGAGGGCGAAGCCCAGTCCCAGGGCGGCGAACACAGCCGCTGCCAGTACGAATGCCAATCTTTGGAAGAATCGAGACACACACACCACCATCGTCGGCCGGGGGAACAGGCCGCATACTCTATAGACGCATGATAGCTCAACCCGCGGCGTGCAGGGGCTGCTTTCGAATGGTGCGGAGACCCGGCGGTTTGACCCGGGGGGGACCTGTTGCCAACTGCCTTAATCCGAAGCCGGCGCATTCTAACCGGAGTCATTTGCCGATCGCGTCTGCAACTCATCGAGGACGCGCCCAAACTCTTCCACGATTCGGTTCGTTCCCGCTGATTTGAAGACATTTAGGAGTTCGTTGAAGTACCAGATTTGCTGGTTGCGTCCTCGTTTGAACCGCTGCCAGACCTCTGCGCCAAGGACACGGTGATCCTCGAGAATTGTCCTCGCGTTGTGGAGTTTGTCGGCAGCCGAGATGAGCTGGACGTCGGCCGGCTCAATTCGGAGCTTTTCGATGTATGCGGCTTTCCGATCTGCCCACGGAGCCTTGGAGCAGGGATTCTCGGCAAGGCTGTCGGAAAGGCCTCCAACCATGCGAGCTACCTGATCGCCGAAGTTCCGGCGGATGTTCTCAAGCCGAGGCGCGCCGCCGTGGTCTTCGACCGCGTCGTGAAGCAGGGCTGCAATCGCCATGTCTTCGGTGATGGGGAAGGGAACCTGGCCAGCCTCTCCCATAACCAGCGAGGCGACGCCGAGCAAGTGAGCCATGAAGGGGATGCCGGCTCCCTTGCGCTGTTCGATGTGGAGGATGCGGGCATAATCCAAGGCGCGGGTGAACCTGTCGGTGAGGTGGAGTTGCAGATCGTTCATACGCCTTTCCAAGGCGCCATCCTTTCGTGCGAGATTGTATGGCCGTTAGGGGACTTCCGCCGGTATCCAATGCTAAGTTGTTGACTGGATTGGTGGCGGAGGACGGGATCGAACCGTCGACCTTGGGGTTATGAATCCCACGCTCTAACCATCTGAGCTACTCCGCCGGAAGGAGGGGGCAGTTCGCCACGCCACTCTTGATGATACGGGGGTATTGGAGGCAAGGTCAAACCGGATCCAGAGGCCTGATACAGGGATGAATCAGGGTCGTTGCGTCCTGTAGACTCGCCAGCATGAGCAAGTTACGCATCGCAGGCGTGATTCCGGCGCGACTGGCCTCGACGCGGTTGAGCCGCAAGGTATTGCGGGAGCTGGCTGGAAAGCCGATGCTCGAGTGGGTCTGGCGTGCGGCCTTCGAAAGCGGGTTGATGGATCCGTTGGTGGTGGCCACGGATTCCGAGGAAGTGGCCACCGTCTGCCGGCGACGCGCGATCCCGGTGGAGATGACGTCACCAAGCTGCGCAAGCGGCTCGGACCGCGTGCGAGAGGTTGCGAGGCGCATCGAAGCCGATGTTTACGTGAACATCCAGGGCGATGAACCGACGTTGACTCCGGAGTTCTTTCCTCCGCTGCTGGCGCTGTTTGATCGGCCAGAGGTTCAGGTCGGTACTCTGGCATTCCCTTGTACTGCATTCGAGATCGCGGAACCGAACGCCGTAAAGGTCGTTACCGCCCAGGACGGGCGGGCTCTATACTTTTCGCGCGCAAGCATTCCCTTTGATCGGGATTCTCAGGATTTTGGCGGCTATCTGAAACATCTTGGGATCTACGCATATCGGAAGTTCGCTCTGGAGCGCTTCGCGTCACTCCCGCCGGGTCGCCTTGAAAGCGTGGAAAGGCTTGAGCAATTGCGGCTTTTGGAGAACGGGATCGATATCTACGTCGCGACTGCGCCGTCGGACACAATCGGCGTGGACACCGAACAGGATCTGCGCCGAGCAGAAGCCTGGCTGAAGGCCCACCCGCAACGCTGAAGAATTCCATTTCTGAATTGCGCGCAAGAACCGGGTGGCGCCTCGCAGGCATAGAGTCGAGTATGGTGGCATGAGTAGCAATATTCAATTCACCCCGACAGAACCGATGCCTGCGCCAACCAATTCGATCGTTGACCAGAACGCGGCCTGGCAGCAGTTAATCGCGCGCGACCGCGCGGCGCGATTCTTCTATGGCGTGATAACCACCGGCGTCTTTTGTCGGCCGAGTTGCGCGAGCCGAAGGCCTTCGCGAGAGAACGTGCGCTTCTTTGCGACGGCCATGCAAGCGTATGCTGCGGGGTTTCGCCCATGCAAACGCTGCAAGCCAACCGCTGCGCGGAGCAACCCTTTGGACAGGGTTCGCAGCCACATCGAGAAAAACTTCGATCGCCGTGTGCCGCTGGCAGAACTTGGCCGCGTGGCAGGACTGAGTCCATTCACGGTGCAGCGGGCCTTCAAGCAGGCGCTGGGTGTAAGCCCCCTTGAGTATCAACGGGCATTGCGCGCGGGAAGTCTGCGGGGCGCATTGAAGCAAGGAGAATCTGTGACCAGCGCGATTTATGAAGCGGGATTTGGATCGTCGAGCCGGGCTTACGAAGGTGCGCAGCTGGGAATGACGCCGGCCCGCTTTGCAAGGGGCGGCAAAGGGGAAAGGATCGGCTGGGCGAGCGCCTCATCACCGTTCGGCTGGGTGATTGTGGGCGCCACGAGCCGCGGACTCTGCTGGCTCTCGCTGGCTGCCAGGCGCGCCGCAGCGGAGGCAAGCCTGCGCGCCGAATTCCCGGCGGCAGAATTGCACCAGGACGCGTCGCTGCTGAAAATGGTTGATGCGGCGCTCAACAGGGTGCGCGAGGGTAGCGACCTCGCACACGATCGTCGTGGGATCGATTCTCTCGACCTTCGCGGCACGGTGTTTCAGCTCCGCGTCTGGCAGGCATTACGACAGATTCCTCGCGGCGAGACGCGCAGTTACAGCCAACTGGCGCGCGAGCTGGGCAATCCCAATGCGACCCGCGCGGTTGCGCGTGCGTGCGCGACGAATCGCGTTGCCCTGATTGTGCCCTGCCATCGCGTGGTTGGTGCCCGCGGATCACTCACCGGATATCGCTGGGGAGTGGAGCGCAAGCGCAAATTGCTTGAGGTGGAAGGTCGATAACCTGGGGCACCAGGTTCTATCCTCTTCAGGCGATGGCCAGCCTTGACCCGAAACGTGTTCCCAAATGAACATCAGGTATGACTATCGTTTCCCGGGCAAGCAGAGTTTCACCTTTCGGTTTTCCCGGCCGCCTACTTCGAGCCCCGTTGGCCCTTGTTCCAAAGAACATGGTGGTCAGAGTGAAGACCGGCATCAACCAGGGCAAGCTCTGGGTGACGGGCACAGGAACGAATGGCTGCTGGATCGGAACGTATGAGGAGGATCACACTGCGGCACTGAAGAGACTGGTTCGACCCGGGATGGTCGCCTACGATGTTGGCGCAAACGCGGGATACTACACGTTGGCTCTATCAAAGCTGGTCGGGGAATCAGGCCATGTCTATTCTTTCGAACCCGAAGTGCGCAATGCGTATGCTCTGCAACGGCACATTCATCTGAACGCACTGCGAAATGTGACCCTGGTTCAGGCCGCAGTGAGCGACAAGGTGGGAATGGCCGGCTTTGAGGGGATGTGCGAAACGGCAAAGATTTCAACGAATGGCGCCTACCAGGTGCCCACAATCTCGCTGGATGAGTTTATTGCTTTGGGGAATCCCGCTCCGGCATTTATTAAGGTGGACATCGAGGGCGCGGAGCGCAGTGCCATCAAGGGAGCCACTTCGATTCTGTCGCGCCGGGAGACCATCTGGATGATGGCAACGCACTCAGAGCTGCTCAGAGACGAATGTCGCGCAGTGATGGCCGGCTATGGATACCGGTTCACGGGCTTCGATGGTGAAAGAGAGGCTGGCGTGGAGGGGGACTTTCTGGCATTGCCAGGTCAAAGCTGAAAGACTTTCAGCTGGGATTCGCTGAGTGCGCAGACGCAACCCGTCCTCGCGGGGACAAGCACGCGAGGACAAGCCATACCTTGTTCGCTTACAGCCTTGCGCCGCCTGATGCCCTGATGGCCTGGCCGGTTACCCAATAGGCATCATCTGAAGCAAGGAATGCCGCGATCGTCGCGATGTCATCGGGCTGACCGATGCGTCCGAGCGGTGTTTCGGCTTCGGTCTTCTTGTGGAAGTCACTGCCGAGGAAACCCGCGGCGTGGACACCTTCGGTTTCAACCATGCCGGGGTTGAGGGAGTTAACGCGAATCTTCTTCGATCCCAGCTCACCGGCAAGCGCGACCGTGATGGAATCAAGGGCGCCCTTGGTTGCGCTGTAGACCGATGCGCTCGGAATGCCTGCCGCGGCGACCGATCCGATGTTGACAATGCTGCCGCCCTTTGGATCAAAGTGCTTGAGCGCGGCCTGCGTGGTAAGCAGAGGGCCGAGAACGTTGACGTTGAACTGCTTGTGGAAATGCTCCGGCGTGACAGCCTCAAGCGGCGCGAATTCGTAGATGCCCGCGTTGTTGACGAGGATGCTGATGGGCCCGAACTCGCGCGTGACCGTAGCAATCAGCGGTCCGATGGAATCGGGGTCTGCAACGTTTGCCTGGACTGCGATGGCCCTGCCGCCCGCCTTCTTAATTGCAGCGACGACCTTTTCGGCGCCCGCCTTGTCGCCTGAATAATTGACGGCGACGGAAGCGCCCTGCGCCGCCAGCTCGCGTGCAATCGCGGCTCCGATGCCCTTTGATGCGCCCGTAACCAATGCGACCTTACCTTGAAGTTTGCTCATGATCTCCACTCCCTGTCGAAATTCTGATCGTTCGACATTTCGACAATTATCGAAATGATTCCGAAAGCCGGGAATTGGATTCAGGATGAATGTGAAAATCTTCCAAATGGTCTCAGCGGGAGCGTCAGGATCCGGTGCTCAAAGCTCGAAGGGCGGACGCAAGGGCTTCCAGAACTCCCGGACGAATCGAGAGATAGTGGAACTTGCCTTCCCGGGCGATCTGGATCAGGCCGGCCGACTCCAGTTCTTTGATGTGGTGGGACAAGGTTGCCGGGGAGATAGCGAGTGCTGCATGGGCCTGCGCACAACTGAGAGGGCCGTTTGCTCTTGCAATGCGTTCGAGCAGTTCAAAGCGTTTGGGATCGGCGAGAGCCTTGAGGAGCGCAGTGCGCCGAGTACGGGTCAGGCGCGCATCCTTTGTTATCCGGTCCCGTGCCGAAACTGATGGTGCAATTTGTGCAGACGCTTTCACTGCATTGCTCCGGTTGTTGGATACATGATCATGCAAAGGCGATTCTAACCTTGCTTGCGTGCGACAGCGAGAAGGGTTTGGAAGTGGGGGACCTCGGATTCCTTGTCGACGATGGATACCTTTATATCGAAGAATCCGGATTTCTCGAGCATCACTTCAAGTTCCGCCTCGCTGAATCCTAGCCATTCGTCGGCGTAGATCTCGCGCGCCTCCTCGAATCGGTGTTTCCCAAGATCGAGAATGGCGATCTGCCCGCCGGGGCGCAGAATTCGCCAGGCCTCTCGGATCGTACGATCGGGGTGCAACGCGTGATGGAGCGACTGCGAGAAGAAGACCAGGTCGACCGTTGAGTCATCGATCGGAATCTCCTCCATGTCGCCGATCCGGTAGTCAACGTTCGTCACTTCGTGCCGGGCGGCCTGCTCGCGCGCGAACTCGATCATTTTCGCAGAAGAATCGACTGCGATGACCTTTTTCGCCTGCTGAGCGAGCAAGAGTGAGAACGAGCCATCTCCGGCTCCAAGGTCGGCAATCACCATTGGCGGCATCAACCGCAATAGCGCCTCCGCGAGACTCTTCCACGATTTTCCGGGCACGTAGTCTTTGCCGAGGCGGCCGGCAACGCTGTCGAAGAAGCTGCGCATCTTGTCCTGTCTCTTCTTGACGACGCGGCGCATGGTAGCCCGATCGTGTTTCGCCTCGGGGATTTCGCGCCCGGCGCGGGAGAGCAGATCGCTGATGATCGAGCTGCCGTTGACCGTTGTGAGGCGGTAAAGGCTGCTTTTGCCGGTGCGGCGATCTTCGACGAGGCCGGCCTGCCTGAGCTGGGAGAGATGGGTAGAAATCGTGCTCTGGCCCATGACGAGGATTTCCTGTAATTCGGCCACAGAAAGCTCTTCGCCGCTGAGGAGCAAGAGGATGCGCAGCCGGTTGGGGTCGGCAACCACGCGCAGGATTTTGACGATTGACGCGGTCATGGCTTTCTGATAGATATCAATATATCACGATAGCTCGATACAAGGAGAGTCGAATGTCTTCCTCAACACTGGAACTGACGGAATTCAAGGTCGCCGATCTGGCGTTAGCCGATTGGGGCCGGAAGGAGATTGCAATCGCCGAGCACGAGATGCCGGGCTTGATGGCGATTCGGAACAAGTACGCGGCAGAGAAGCCTCTGGCGGGCGTGCGGATCACCGGTTCTCTGCACATGACGATTCAGACCGCTGTGCTGATCGAGACGCTTGTGAGCCTCGGGGCCGACGTGCGGTGGGCTAGCTGCAATATCTTCTCGACGCAGGACCATGCGGCGGCGGCGATCGCGGCTAGCGGCGTTCCCGTGTTTGCGTGGAAGGGCGAGACGCTTGAGAACTACTGGGATTGCACGTACCGCGCCTTGAGTCACAAGGGCGGTAAGGGTCCGCAACTTGTTGTGGACGACGGCGGCGATGTGACCCTGCTGATTCACAAGGGCTATGAACTGGAAGAGGGCGACAAGTGGGTTGACAGTCCTTCGGGTAACCATGAAGAGCAGGTGATTAAGAACCTGCTGAAGAAGATTTATGCGGAAGACCCGCAACATTGGCACAAGGTCGTAAGGGAGTGGCGCGGGGTTTCAGAGGAGACGACGACGGGCGTTCACCGGCTGTACAAGATGATGGAACTGGGCAAACTGCTGGTTCCGGCCATCAATGTGAATGACTCGGTGACCAAGTCGAAGTTTGACAACCTTTACGGCTGCCGCGAATCGCTGGCGGACGGCATCAAGCGCGCAACGGACGTGATGGTGGCGGGCAAGGTTGCGGTTGTGTGCGGATATGGCGACGTGGGGAAGGGTTGTTCGCACTCGCTGCGCGGGATGGGCGCGCGGGTGATCGTGACGGAGGTTGACCCGATCAACGCATTGCAGGCGGCGATGGAAGGATTCGAGGTCACGACGGTCGAGGACACGCTGGGGCGCGGCGATATCTACGTGACCTGCACCGGCAACGTGGACATCATCACGCTTGAGCACATGAAGCAGATGAAGGACCAGGCGATCGTCTGCAACATCGGACATTTCGACAACGAGATCCAGATGGACCGGCTGAACGCGGAGCGTGACGTGAAGAAGACGAACATCAAGCCGCAGGTGGACAAGTTCATGTTCCCCGACGGTCACGAGATATTCGTCCTCGCTGAGGGACGGCTCGTGAACCTGGGCTGCGCGACAGGCCATCCGAGCTTTGTCATGAGCAACAGCTTTGCCAACCAAACGCTGGCGCAGCTTGACCTTTGGAAGAACAAGGACACGTACAAGGTGAACGTCTACACGCTGCCCAAGAAGCTGGACGAAGAAGTGGCGCGGCTGCACCTCGAAAAGATCGGCGTGAAGCTGACAAAGCTCTCTGCAAAGCAGGCCGACTACATTGGCGTTCCGGTAGAAGGGCCGTACAAGCCGGAGTTCTACAGGTACTAGGAGCAGGCGGTAGGGAATAAGGAGCAGGGAGTAACGAACAATGAGCCCCGGCTGATCAGACTGTTACGAAACTGGGTCAGAAGTCGAAAGTTCTCTAACCATCCCAACGTCCCGTTTCGTAACAGCCTGTGATGCCTGGGCCTTTCTGTTATGCGAGGCTGGATGCGGTGCGCGATGTTTGCCGTGCTGGTGTCACTTGCCGACAATCCGGTGCCACGCTCGCCAAAGCGCACTGTGGAGGAGGCGCGTCTGCTCGGCTTTGAGTTCCGCGTATGACTTTTTGACGTAAATATCAAACTCGGGCGGCCAGCCGATGGTGGAGCGTCGCTCTGAATAGTCGCCCTCGGCCCATTTGGACATCACGGCCTTGTACCCGACGACATGCGTGACAAAGTCGAGCAGACACTGAGGCATTCTTTCTTCGACGATCAGGTAGGCCTTCTCGATAATGATCTTCTCGCGAATATCGTTCAACGGCATGAAGATCGTTGTCATCCAGAGAATCCACTCCTTCAGTTCCGCATCGGTAATCGGATCGCTCTTCATCTTGCCCTGCCGATGCAGCAGAGACCGGTAAGCGATGTCTCCGGCTTCGGATGCGACGTAGAGCGGGCCGTAGAACTCATTGAGCCGCTTGTTGACGAGGCGAAGCTTGTCGCGGCGGCGTGCGTTCATGCGTGCGCCAAACAAGGTGACGAGGTATCCGACGAAGGCAAGAACGATCGTGAGCAGGGCAGCGCTATGCAGGATTGCGCTCAGCGATAAAGAAGACAAATCCGTCTGATCCATGGTGGCCGTTCAACCTTGGCCGCCAGTATACTCGCGCGAACCGGCGACGGGGCGTGACTGCTGACTCGCAACTCGGGCCAGTTCCGAAATGTCACTTGCCGTGCCGCGATGAAAAGGAGGCTGCAGGCTTCGGGATAATTTTTTGAGCATTCTCATTTTTACGCTAGCTGGCTCCGAGGTAGACGAAGCGGAGCAGAAAGAGCACTGCGAAGATGTAGAGAAGCCAGTCCTTTTTACGGTAGTTGCCTGTCGCAAGGTGGAGCAGTGCCCATGAGATGATGCCGAAGCCGAGTCCATTGGCGATGGAGTATGTGAGCGGGATGAGAATCAGCGTAAGGAACGAGGGAACGGCGACGAGCGGCTCGTGC
>Ga0335069_10009107_pt1 | contig 14159 bp, 11 predicted proteins | sample Lox_Sample_11_FD_206714 | JGI IMG/M metagenome (GOLD analysis project Ga0335069, IMG submission 206714) | Soil microbial communities from Loxahatchee National Wildlife Refuge, Florida, United States - Lox_Sample_1.1 | ecosystem: Environmental > Terrestrial > Soil > Wetlands | place: USA... | reverse complement strand
CAAATCGTATTGGTGTTTGCTTAGAAAACTAAAGACGGAGTCCAAAACTTGTCCGCAAATCCGGCAGCCGGTTTCCCTTTCCAACTCGAGAGTAATGTTGAAGGAAGCCGCATCTGGCACATACTGCCCCTCTTCCGCTGATGAAGCTTCAACCGCGGGCTCTCGAAGGCCGCGAAGCCGCTCCAAAAGCGACTCGTAGATCGGCAGCCTTTCGGCTTGCTTCTCAAAGTCTCGTCTCTCGACAAGAAAGCCCTCGATGCGCTCATACATATTTGTGAGAAAAGCTTCCGCCCGTTCTTCGATCAGGAATCGGAGCAGTTCTTCCTCGAACTGCCGGATGCCACTACCGGCAACAAGATCGGGCCGCTGCGACTGCTTCGCCTCCAGGGCCTGTCGCGCAGAAACCGAATAAACTTGGGGCGGCCTCTGGAATGAGAACCTCTCCAATTGGGCTTTGACATAGTCCAGTACCTGGCCGCGGTCACCTTCTCCCACGGTGTCATGTTTGTTCACAATCACAAATAGCGTCTTGCCCGTGTGCCGGATTCGGTGGAGCGCGCGATTTTCTTCCTCTGAAAGAGGGCTATCGTAACTCGTGATGAGGACAAAAGCATCCGCTTCCGGAAAGAACCGTTCGGTGGTCTGCGTATTTTCGACAATCGCTGATCCTAGACCGGGACTGTCGACAAAGAATACACCGCGGCGAAGAAGTTCCACCGGTAACTCAATCTCGGCGTATGCGACATTCTTGACGTTGCCAGGATTCGATTGTTGAGTGACGTATTCGGCCAAGCGTGCGAGTGGAACCTCTTGGCGGAGCTGTCTATTGTTGAAGTTTAAGGCAACTTGCGTCCTGCTGCCGTATCGGACGGTGGTGATAACAGACGTAAGTGGAAGTATCCCCGTGGGCAGGTAGGAAGCGCCAAGAATTGCGTTAATCAGCGTTGATTTGCCTCGGCTGAAGCGTCCAACCAGCATCAAATTGAAACGATCGTCAGCCAAGCGCATTTGGAGGTCACGCGAAGCAGAGAGCAGATCCTGATCTTTAGTGTCTACAGCCTGCGCGGCACGAATGACTTCCGCCATCGAGAATTTAGCTTGCTCGTACTGTTTCAGATCCATTGAAATCACCACATAATCTTGTTCTGAGCCGTCCGCGCTGCTATCAGGCCGCGCCGGGCTTTTGTTCCTGCATTTCGCCGCCGAGGATGTGATGGAGAATCCGCCAAAAGGGCGACGACCAATTGGGCCTCTCCCCGCAGTCCGCACGTCGAACGTGGATCTCTCTTGCCACTTGACGAGCGAGCAGCGGCCATTTGTCCAAAAGCTCAACCGCTTCGGTTTCCTGCGCCCAATTCATTTCTGCCGACGCTTCAATCAGCGCGGCGACAATCGGGGGTCTCTCAGCCGCCGGAGCACAGCGCAATCCAAGCGTGGCCGCCGAAATCACGCAGTCGCGGTCCTCATCCTCTAGGAATTCCCTCAAATCAGGCCACTCATTCACGCCGATTCCAAGCTCGACGAGTAGTTGGAGGGTAGCGCGCCTGCGGCGCGAAGCATTCGAACCGCAGATGGAAAGTTCAGTGAGCCCGCGCAGTAGAAGGATCGCATACGCCCGAGCCCCGTCCGGCACTTTGCGCAACCCTTCCTTGGCATCTTCACGGCACAGATCGTCTTCGAGCAAATCAAAGAGGAGAGGGACGCTCTCAGGCCACTGGTATGCAGATAATGCCTGCACCAGGCCGCTCGTTGGCCGCTGTTTGACGGCGTCGCGCAAAATTCGGAAGGTCGCAGAGGACTCGTGACCAATGAGTTCGCGACCTGCCGCGCTGCGAACTGCGTCTTCCGCGAGCAGGACTGTAGCGTCACTGGGTCGAGCGCTTTCGCGCAGATAACGAATGAGGCTGGAATAAGCTCCGAGCGCTCCCAGGATGCGAACCGCGCGGCAGCGAGACACGGAAACCGATTTTGGACGCGATGTGAGCAGGAACCGTTCGACAGGAAGAATGACCCTTTGCCCAAGCAAGATCAGTTGCTCCGCTGCTCGATCTCCGTCGATGAGCGAATCGAGCGCGGCGATCAACCGCTCAATTGCAACCTCCGAAACCTCGTGGGGCGGGCCTATCATATTTCGTTCCTTTGTTCCCATGTGCTTGTTGAATACCAGTCTTCACGGATCAACGGAAGCCCGGATCTGCCCCGCTCCGGTCGGCTCAGAAGAATCTGATAAACTGCACTATCTCCTCTGCGAAAAGCCGCAGCCGATCCTGCCATGTACAGCAGCCAGATTCTGTATGTCTTCTCTGCAACGTAATTCCGCAGTTCTTCTTCGTTCTGGCGGAGACCCTCGACCCATTTGCGGAGCGTGAGTTCGTAGTGCTCGCGAAGATTCTCGACATCGCGGACCTCAAATCCGGCTGACTCGGCCGCGCCCACCGCTTGCGACAGAGTGGCTAGTCTGCCGTCGGGAAAAACGTAACGATCGATAAACGAATCTTTGCGGACGGGAGAGAGTGCAGAACGTGCGATGCCGTGATTCAAGAATGTTCCGCCGGGACGCAGGAGCTTGTGAACAGTGTGAAAGTAGTGGGGCAAATTCTTAGGCCCCACGTGCTCAAACATCCCGACACTTGCGATCTTGTCAAATGAGCCAGAGAGGTGTGCGCAGTTTCGGTAGTCAAGTAGTTCCACAGTGCATCTGCGCGCGAGCTTGGCGTCATCGATCCTGCATTGCGCCAGTGCCGCGAGTGCGTTAGGTGTTTCAACGGCAAGTGTGAACATCGGTTTCTCACCGGGAATAGAACTCCACTGCCAATCGTTCCAAAGCCGGATGGCAAATGCCGGGCTGGAATAGTTTCGAAACAGTTCGGCAAGCAATGTCCGCCTTTGTGTTTGAAGAGCATCAGGCATCGTAGGTTCAGCCCCGCATCCTGAATTTGCACCTTCTTTGCTTACTCGGATCGCGAATTCCCCGTTGTCCGAGCCGGCATCTTGCCTGTCTGCAGAACCGTGATTAGAGCTTCCTGGTCCTCTCGTGGAATCGGCATAGCGCGAATCCCGCGAATCGTCTCCGCGATGGGGTATTCATATTCCTTGAGGAACGCTTGCCCGTCCTTCCACACCGCGTAGCATGCTCTTGGCCGGCCAGTCTTCGGCTGACCCAGACTGCCGGGGTTGAGTATGGTCGTTCTCCCCTCTCGGTGGATGAACGGCGTGTGCGTATGCCCGACCACCAACATATCGGTATCAATACAGGCCACCTGCTCAAGCCAACTCGGAGAACCTTCGGGACAGTAGCCGAATAGAGGATCGGTCGGCGTAGCGTGAACCAGATAGAACCGTGTCGATCCAACGGACAGCTCCCGATAAACAGGTAGATCTTTGAGATAGTTAAGATCTTCGTTGGTGCACAGTTGCAGTGTAAGCCGAAGAGTTTCTTCCGCGAGTTTCTTATATGGCGCCGAACAACGAGGATCGGCATTGAATCCCGCCGCGTTATCATGGTTTCCACGAACGACCACTGTCGCGTTTTTCCGCACCCACTCGACCACTTCATGTGGATCTGGTCCGTAATCGACAAGATCGCCAATACACCACAATTGATCGTATTGGCGTTCAGGAAGCGCATCGAGGGCGGCAAGGTTTGCGTGAATGTCGGAAATGATGACGACCTTCACAGAGCCTCCATTCTTAGCGCGACATAGAGATCGCGCCCCGCATTATAGATTCGGAATCTGTGGGGATCGGCTCGATGAGCAGGCGACTCCCCGACGCATGTCCGTCAGGGGTCATCATCCGCCCATCCCTAGCAACCATAGGAAGGATGGAACAGCAGTTCAGGCGAACCCCTTCGCCTCGTACGTTCGCGCTGACGAAGTACGGATTCATTCTATCAAGAACCGGCTCGGGGGCTTCGCCAACTGCCCGAGCATTTCGGGGGAATATTTCACTAAGGGTCAAGTGCTCTAGCGTACCGAGACACGCTCGAAATCTCCAAGTCGTGAGTTTGTGATATGCAGCGGAAACATTGACCAGAGAATCCGGTCTCCCAGAGTTAGGTCGTTGCCATAGTGCCAGACAGTCAGGACGCGGGCGCTGAGGGTTCGATGGTGATGAGATCGCGATGGGCAAAGTTACCGGGATCGCATAAATCCATCTCGACAAAAACGGTGGGCTCGGTGAGCGAGAGATTGTAAAGTCCGAAGAGCCGTCCTTGTGGCGAGGCATGCTCCGCGGCGGAGACGATTGCGGCAAGAGATGCCGGGCCTCCATTGCGCGGGTGAGCGGAGGCATGGGCGGAGTCAGCACCGCGCATACGCGGAAGCCGGCATAGATGGCCTTCTCCAGGGGCTGATACCAGGCGAAATAGACGCCAGAGATCGACCTGGGCCAGTCGCCAGAGGTGTGCCACAACAAAAGAAGTGTGCCCCACAAAAGAGAACGCAACGCCCTGAGATTCCGTCGAGGTTGACCCCGGATAATCGCCCGTTCTCAGAGGTCCGCACGAAGCTAGCTTTGCAGTGGCTGGAATGCTGATCCGGCATCAGCGAACCCGGCGCCGCGTAGTGTCGAGTTTCGCGGTGTCGAATGTCGGCCGGCGAGCGAGAAGTGTGCCGCGCATCTTTCTTGACGGTGGATGATCCTGATCCTTTGTCATGCGGGCTCCATTTTGCCATGCAAAGTGCGCATTCATTATCGAATTCGCATGACAAGAGGAACGATCAGAACAATTGATTGCTCTTAATCTACTGATTAATATGATTTTATATTAGACAATCAACAACTTGGCAAGAAACCTGGCGGAGAGAGGGGGATTCGAACCCCCGGTACAGCTTTTGACCGTACAACGGTTTAGCAAACCGCCGCCTTCAGCCACTCGGCCATCTCTCCGGTCTCCACGATTATACCGGACTTCCGTTTTTCCCCGCTGCATTGCCGCTCAAATGCTTTAGATTCACATTATTCATGTTTCCCGTTTCCAGGTCGTCTCCCAGGAAACTGCGCCTCATCCCCCTCGTCGCCGCAACCTACTTCATGGTCTCCGGCGGACCCTACGGCATTGAAGACATCCTCGGAGGCGCCGGTTATCGCGTCGCCATTCTTATTCTCCTTATCCTGCCTTTTCTATGGAGCCTGCCCACCGCTCTCATGATCGGCGAACTCGCTTCCGCCATTCCCGCCGAAGGCGGATTCTATGTCTGGGTGCGCCGCGCTATGGGCCCCTTTTGGGGTTATCAGGAAGCCTGGCTCTCGCTCTCCGCCAGCGTCTTCGATATGGCTCTCTACCCATCCATCTTCGCGCTCTATCTCAGCCGCTTCAATCCCGCTCTCACCGCCGGCCCTCGAGAGTACCTTTGGAAGATCGCCATTGTCGTTCTCTGTTGCGCCTGGAACCTCCTCGGAGCGTCAGAAGTCGGCAACGACGCCGTCGGCCAGTTCGTACTTCTCCTGCTTCCCTTCGCGGCGTTCACCGTGCTCGGCTTCTGGCACGGATTCACCCTGCATCCCGTCACTCACTGGAGCCAGTCCACTGCCGGTCCCGATGCCGCGCTGTCCACCGCCATTCTCGTCGCCATGTGGAACTACATGGGCTGGGACAATGCCTCCACTGTCGCCACCGAAGTTGAAAACCCTCAGCGCAACTATCCTCGTGCCATGATCGGCGCGGCTATCCTCACCGCGTGTACCTACATTCTCCCCCTGCTGGCCATGGCCCTTGCCGGCCTTTCGCCCACCGGATTCACCACGGGCTCATGGGCCACCGCGGGCCTCGCGCTCGGCGGGTCGTTTCTCTCCTGGGCCATCGTCGCCGGCGGCATCGTCTGCGGTATCGGCATGTTCAACGCCCTCATGCTGAGTTATTCGCGTTTGCCCGCGGCCATGGCGCACGACGGACTGCTTCCTCGCGTTCTCACCCGGCACAACCGGCGCGGCGTTCCCTGGGTCAGCGTGCTCGTCTGCGGCGCTGGCTGGGCCATGGCGCTCAATCTTCCCTTCGAGCGCCTCATCTCCATCGACCTCATCCTCTACGGATCGAGCCTGCTCCTCGAATTCGTCGCCCTCATCGTGCTCCGCATCCGCGAGCCCGATCTGGCGCGACCCTTCCGCGCCGGCAACTTCACCTTTGCTTGTCTGCTTTGCGTCGGACCTACCGCGCTTATCGCCTACGCGCTCTACGCCTCGCGAAACGAAACCGTCGCCGGCTCCACGTCAGCGCTGCTTTTTGCTCTCGCCGTCGCTCTTCTCGGGCCGGCCCTCTACTCGCTCACGGTCGTTGCCCAGCGCCGCTTGCGCGGGGCCTCCGTCCCCGTTCCCTAAGCCCCGCGGATCCTGTCTCTGTACTTCCTCGCTATTTCGTTGCCCGCCTGTTACGACGCCGCCTTTTTTCTTCCCTCGTGCGGTTTCGTCGCTTTGCCCTCTTTGAATTTGTTGATCGCATAGACCACGCGATCGCGCGCGAATGCCGCATCGCGCCAACCTTTCATCTCTACGCGCTTGCCCTCCAGGTCCTTATAAATCGAGAAGAAGTGCGTAATCTCCTTCAGCATGTGCGGATAAATATCCGTGTAATTCCATATGTTTGCAAATCGCGGATTATTCTTCCCCACTGCCAGTACCTTCTCGTCCAGCGTGCCCTGGTCTAGCATCTCCAGCAGCCCGATCGGCCGCACTTCTTGCACGCATCCCGGAAAACTTGGGCCCGGCACCAGCACCAGCACGTCCAACGGATCCCCATCGTCGCTCAACGTCGACGGAATGAATCCGTAATCGCCAGGATAATGCACCGGCGAGTGCAGGTTCCGGTCCAGCTTGAACACATGCAGCTGCTTGTCGTACTCAAACTTCTGCGTTCCGTCCAGGGGAATCTCGACCACCACCCGGAAAATCTCCGGCGCGCGATCGCCCACCGGAAGTTCTAGATAATTCACCATTCCTTTTCGCCTCTCCTCTGCAACCGTTTCTCTCTGTTCCTTGTTCACTGCTCCCTTTTATAATCATGTCATGAAGGCGCATGTCTATGTCACGCTGAAGTCGTCGGTCCTAGACCCGCAGGGGCAAACCATTCAGAACGCGCTTCATAAGATTGGCTTCTCTGGTGTCACCGCCGTCCGCCAGGGCAAATACTTCGCCCTCTCGCTCGATAACGGATTAGATGCAGCCGCCAGTCGGGCCCAGGTCGAGCGCATCGCCCGCGACGTCCTCACCAACCCAGTCATCGAGGAATTCACCTACCGCCTCGAAGAGTAGTCCGCCGTTCAGCCTGGTAGCGCAGGCATCCTTGCCGGCTGTCGCGCGGGCGTCCTCGCCCGCGCATACCCCCGTAGCGGCAAAGGTTATAGCGTCGGCTCCCTCACCCACTTTTGTGCCACTGCGCCTCCACCACCTGTCGCATAAAATCGACCTATGTGCGGAATCGTCGGCTATGTCGGTCCGAAAAAAGTGGTTCCTGTCATCATCGAGGGGCTCAGGCGTCTCGAGTACCGCGGCTATGACTCGGCGGGTATCGCTGTCGGCAGCCTGTCCTCTGCCAAACTTGAGGTCTGCCGCGCCCCCGGCAAACTCGGCAACCTTGAAGCCGTACTCCGCGAACACCCGCTTGACGGAACCTTCGGCATCGGCCACACCCGCTGGGCCACCCACGGCCGCCCGACGGAAGAAAACGCCCACCCCCATCGCGACTGCACCGGCCGCATCGTCGTCGTCCACAACGGCATCGTCGAGAATTATCTGGAACTCAAGCGCCTGCTGACGGTCAAGGGGCACAAGTTCGTCACTGAAACCGACACCGAGATCATCGCGCATCTTATCGAGCAGATCCAGAAAGAGGCCGAAGCTGCGGGTCAGCCTTTGAAGCTGGAGGAAGCCGTGCGGCGCGCAGTCAAGCATCTCACGGGCGCGTTCGCGCTCGGCGTTCTCTCCGCGGCCGAGCCCGACAAGATCGTCGCCGCGCGCCTCGGCCCTCCGGTCATCATCGGCGTCGGCGAAGGCGAGTCCTTCATCGCCTCCGACGTTCCCGGCATCCTTCACCACACACGCAATGTCTACTTCCTGGCCGACGGTGACATGGCCATCCTCACTCCCGCCGGCGTCACTCTCACTGACTTCGACGGCCGCCCCATTCAGCGCGAGCTCACGCGCATCTCCTGGGATCCCATCCAGGCGGAAAAAGGCGGTTACAAGCACTTCATGCTGAAGGAGATCTGGGAGCAGCCGCGCGCCGTCACCGATACCACGCTGGGCCGCGTCTCGCTTGACTCCGGCAAAATCTTCCTGGGCGAAATGGAGATTCCCGACGAAGAGCTCGCCGCTGCCTCCAGCATCAACATCGCCGCCTGTGGCACCAGTTGGCACGCCGGGCTCACCGGCAAGTACATGATCGAGCGTCTCGCCCGTCTGCCCGTCGACGTCGACTACGCCAGCGAATACCGCTACCGCAATCCCATCCCCGACCGCAACGCTCTCGGCCTGCTCATCACGCAGTCCGGCGAAACCGCCGACACCCTCGCCGCGCAGCGCGAGATGATCTCCCTTGGCTCCAAGACCGTCGCCATTTGCAACGTCGTCGGCGCCATGGTCGCCCGCGAGGCGCACGGCGCCATCTACACTCATGCTGGCCCCGAAATTGGCGTCGCCTCCACCAAGGCCTTCACTTCGCAGCTCACCGCCCTCTTTCTTCTCGCGCTCAAGCTTGGCCAGCTCCGCGGCCGCCTCGACAAGGAACGCTCTGTCGCCTACATCGAAGAGCTCGGCCGCATCCCCGCCAAGATTGAAGAAGTCCTGCGCTCTACAGCTGCGCAGTGCGAGGAGCTCGCAAAGGATTTCTCCAACTCGCGCGACTTTCTCTACCTCGGCCGGGGAATCCACTTCCCTATCGCGCTCGAAGGCGCGCTCAAGCTCAAGGAGATCTCCTATATCCACGCCGAGGGCTACCCCGCCGGCGAAATGAAACACGGCCCCAACGCGCTCATCGACGAAACCCTCCCCGTCGTCGTCCTCGCCACGCAGGATGAATCTGATCCCGCATCAAAACTGCGCTACGAGAAGACGCTCTCCAATATTCAGGAAGTCACCGCGCGCAGCGGCCGCGTCATCGCCGTCGCCACCCGCGGCGATACCACCATCGCCGGCCTCGTTGAGCACGTCGTCTACGTCCCGCACACGCCCGAACTGCTGTCGCCGCTCATCGAAATTGTCCCGTTGCAGTTGCTCGCCTATTACATCGCAGTCCGCCGCGGCTGCGACGTCGACCAGCCCCGCAATCTGGCCAAGAGCGTGACCGTTGAATAGTTACAACTCGCTGGAGTTCCCGCCACCCCCGCCGCCGAATCGTTCGTCACTCAGTTACCTACTCGCGTGACAACGGTCAATTCATTCGCGGCGCAATGCTCGCAGAGGATCTCTGCGTGCCGCGTAACCAAAAGGGGTCGAACATTGCCGACGATGGCCTCGGTGAGGCCAACGACACCGTCCGCCCCAGTCAAGTCCGTTGCTATTGACCAGGGACCTCGATATGGTTCTCGCCAGGCGCGAGCTTCCAGCTTCGCCCGCCGTAGTCGAAGCTTCCGGTGAGCGTTCCGGGAAGCGTCACCTTTGCCTGCAGCCCGTGTTCCTTTTTCGCGTATTCAACCGTGATTGTGCCCTGAGGATGCGGATAGGTGGCCGACAGCGAGGGCAAGGCGCCCAGGTGTGGCGCCACCCGTACCGTCCTAAAGCCCGGGCTCGCTGGCTGAATGCCCGCTACCAGCGTCAGCAGATCGTAGATCGGGTGCGCGCTCCACGCGTGCGAATCGGAACGCGTCTCGCCGGGGGTCTCAGGCCACGTGCTGAAGTGCTGAGCCAGCAATTCACGCCACGGTTTGATGGAATCGAGATACCTGTCAGCCATTCCCGAGTGCTCCAGCGCCCGAGCCAGGTAGTAGCGGAAATAGTACGACGCGCTCAGCACATCTTCGAGCTCATCACCCGGCTCGATCTTCAGCACATTTTCCATCACCGCCCGTTGGCTCGGCTTGGGTACCACGTCGAACAGAACGCCCAGGATGCTCGCCTGTTGGCTGTAGCCTTTGTGCTCCGGCGTCTCCGCCATCAAATTGCGTCCGGCGTCCCAGCACTTCGCAGTGAGCGCAGCGCGCACATGCGCGGCTCGCTTCAAGTCGCGCCCGGCAAGCACTTGATCGCCGATTCCGCCCTCAAGCGCGGCCGCATCATCAAGCGCGCCCAGATACTCAAGTGTCGTCACGCACGACTCACCGTTGGCGTCGTAGGTCGGAGTGTCGCCCTTCGGCACCCAGTCGATGAAACTCCACCACGGCAGCTTCCGGAGCAGCCCGTCGGGTTGCTCGTAATGCGCGTACCAGCCGAGCACACCACGGATCCCGGGCAGCGACTCGCGTGCCGGCTCCGGATCGGGCCTGTAGTTCCACCAGTCGCGCACCATGCCTACCCACAGCAGCGAAAAAGTGGGGATGGTCTGCGCCAGTGAACTCGGGTAGCGGCTGCGCGTAATGCCGTCGGGGAAACGTGAAGCGTCGAAGGCCTCGATGGCTTGACGCGCCAGCCTGTCGTCGCCCGCGACCGCGTAACTGATCAGCGCCTGGATTCGCGTGTCGCCCACATACTGCAACTGCTCGTAGTAAGGCGTATCCATATAGGTCTCGTGGGCATCGAGCCGCGCCGTCCGCCAGCTGATATTCCAAATCTGCTTGAGCTCCTGATCAGGCGAAGCGAATGTCGCGCGCTCTTCAAACGGGTACGCAGTGAATGCGGCCGTCAATGACTCCAGCGTCAGCGGCTCAGAGGCGGTTTCAATATCGAGATCGAGATAGCGCCAGGTGCGCCACCACAGCGGCTCGAAGGTGCGATGCTGCCCGCCATCGGGCAGGAAATTGTCCTTGAGCCCGTGCGTCTCTCGATTGGCAACCTCGTCGCGGTCGCCCTTGTGCATCTGCTTGTCGTAGAGGCCCTCGGAGTAGGTGATCCAGATCTTTGCGCCTTTGCCTCCCGACACCGTCAAAATCGGATAAGCCGTCGTCAGGGTCTTGCGGTCGAGAAGGATGTGGACCCTTATTCCCGGCGGCAGCGTCAGGGGTTCCGCTGGAAACTTGCTCCAGTTCGGTTGCTCATCGCCGGATGGGCTCACTCGCACGACTTCTCCCGCGCTCGTGGGCCGGTATTCCATATGCGGCAAAGCATCGGGAACCAGGCCCCAGTTGTTGTCACCGGTGGTGTCGGCAGAGTGTGCACGATTTACAGATGAGTTCATGTCATCGCGCATGGGAGACGCTACGGCCACCCATCTCGGGTCTGCGCCAGAGGCCGACTGCCAATCCCAGTCGTAGAGCGCTGCATCGATCTGTTCGCCCGGCCCGGAAGCAAAGTAGGTGTGTACGTCGACCGAACTTCGATCGAGCGCCCGGTGCCCGGCCTCGATCTCCACCTGCCAACCCTCCGGCGTCGAGATGTCCTCCTTGCCCGTGGATTCGCTCTCCAGCAGGAATGCGGTGCGGTCGCTCATCTGCGCGATGGGCGCAAAGATGCCCCAGTTCCAAACCGTTGCCGTGATCAGGTTGTCGCCGGCATGCAGCAGAGGAGCGAGATCAATCCGTTCGTAGCGCCAGTGATTGAGGTCGCCTCGCGCTGGTCCATCGCCTGCTCTCCTGCCGTTCACGTAGAGGATGAATCGGTTATCCGCGCTCACCCGCACCGGGTAGCTGGCTGGCGCCGCGGCCAGCTCAAGTGAGCGCCTGAAGTGCAACACCACTGGCTCGCGCAATGGAGCCGCGGGATGGGTGACCCACGCAGCGCGCCACTCTCGGTGCGCAGGGTCCGGTGCCTGCGTCTCTGCTGCAGTCGCGGTATGAGACCGGTCCTGGGCCTGAGCCGAGCTGCGAAGAACTGCAGGACCACTGACGGCCACAAAAAGCAGCAAGAAAAACTGTCGCATCATCGCTCCAATCTGATAACAAATCGAACCGTATCTTCAAAAGGCGGGCGACAGTAATTGTAATCCGGCCATCTCGCGGAGTTCGAAGGTCCCAACTGAACTTCAGCTTTGTACTGAGCTTCGCTTGCCAGCCTGCTATCGTTCCAGTTCCAACGTCATGCAATGCTGCCCCGTCGTCTCGCACTGCAGCATGTCTTCGCTCAAAAGGTTCCAGCCGACGAAACCGGCAAACTTTCCTCCTGGCGATTGCGCCGGCGTGGGAGCAAGCCCACCGCCGGTCTCCGCGTTGTAATCCTCATGCATCGATCCCCACTTGGCAATATCGCGCCGCAGCATCGCCGCCAGGGTCTCCGCCAGCCATCGCGACTCGGCAGGGAACCCGTACCGGCGCAGTGCGATCCAGTCAAGAAGATTGGCGTTGATCCAGATGGGCCCACGCCAGTTCGAGTACGGAACAATAATCGCGTCGTTGTTGTAGGCCGGATCACTCTTCGCCAGGCAGCGAAAGCCGTACGGCGAGCGCATCTCCGCCTCGCTCAGCAGATGCTCGCGAATCATGCGCCGGGCGTCATTCTCGGGCAACATGCCGAACGCCAGCGGCACAAAACTCGACCACGTTATCGACCGCATCCATGTCCCGTTGTCGCGCCGCCGATTCAGGAAGATCACCTTATCCTTTACCCAAAGATTCTTCAGGATTGCCTTGCGTGTGGCATCTGCTTCTGCCGTGTAGCGGACTGCCAGATCGCTGTCTCCGAGTTTACGTGCGATCTGGGCCATCGCTTCGTACTCGCGCATCGCCCAAACCGACGCGTCCACAGCCAGAATCGCGCTTCGGTCATTCTCTTCGTTGGTCAGAGCCGGATTGTTGTCCGCGCCGGACTGCATCGCGTTATCCCAGAACCAGAGGTTCCAGTGCTCGTCGAACTGGGTCTTCTTGCGATAGCCAAGGATCCGTTGCATCGCCGGCCACGCTGGCCGTATCCACTCGTAGTCATGCAGAGCGCCCGCCGCCACCACGGCGCCCTGTGCCAGGAAAGGCTTCATGGCAAACTTCCCGAATAAAGGCCGCGGCCCTTTCGTCGTGATGCACCCCGCCACGTATCCGTCCGCATCGGCCGAGGCGGCAAAGTTCAGCACCCAGTCGCGCAGAAGGACTGCCTTCTCCGGGCTCTGATTGGCCCAGTGCGAGCCGATGAAGAATCCATCCCAGTCCCACATCTGCGGGTAATACCCGGCGGGAACCAGAAAAGGTCGTGTGATAAATCCGTCCGCTGGCCGAATCGTCTGCGGCGCCAGACTATCGAAGTCCGCAGTCAATCCCGCGAGCAACTGTGCGTCAGAGGTCGGTGCGGTTTGAGAACGACCCGAGAGCACGAAAACAGCGAGTAGGGCAAGGATTGGAATGAAGTAGCGCTGCAAGCGACTGCTAGGGGCGGTCATGCTCGCAATCATAAACCGACTCGTCGCTACAAGGCACTCGATGCACGCTGGTCGCCGCAATGAATCGCGCCCGAAGAGAGATAGTCCCGAATAGAACCGTGGTGCGAAGAAACTTGCCACCCTGGTCCATGGTCCTGAATCTGGCAGATGCGCTGCGAAATCGGATGTGATCCAAACGCAAAAAGCCCTGCCGTTATGGCAGGGCTTTTTTGTTTGAATTAATGCCGGCGATCACCTAATCTCCCACACGGTTGCCCGTGCAGTACCATCGGCCCAGCGAGGCTTAACTTCCGTGTTCGGGATGGGAACGGGTGATCCCTCGCAGTATGGTCACCGGCAAGCTGAGGCGTTTTCGGGGCGCCCCATTTGGTAATTGGGGCCCCCGAGCCGAAGTCCTGAACGCTTGCGCGAAGGATCTCGTGGCTCGCCTTATCTTTGGATGGCGCTTGGCAGGTTGGTTTTCCTACAGCCGGCCGCAACATCTGTCACTCCGGATTTTTCCGCCCGGATCTCGACAGGAATGCGGCTTGCAAACTGGCGCCAGCAAACTTGCCGGGCGCGTCTACTAAACGCGCCCGAAAAACGAAATTGATTGGACTTACAAGGCTTTTCCGAAGAGTATCCGCGTTGTCACTGCGCGGAGTTAATTCTATGGTTAAGCCAAACGGGCGATTAGTACTGGTAAGCTACGCGCATCACTGCGCTTCCACACCCAGCCTATCAACCAGGTCGTCTTCCTGGGCCCTTCAGGGAGATCTCATCTTGGGGCGTG
>Ga0335069_10009106_pt1 | contig 14160 bp, 12 predicted proteins | sample Lox_Sample_11_FD_206714 | JGI IMG/M metagenome (GOLD analysis project Ga0335069, IMG submission 206714) | Soil microbial communities from Loxahatchee National Wildlife Refuge, Florida, United States - Lox_Sample_1.1 | ecosystem: Environmental > Terrestrial > Soil > Wetlands | place: USA... | reverse complement strand
GACCGTCGCATCGAGATCGGAGAACAGCTCCGCGTCGGGCTTGGCATTCACGATTGGCAGAAGCTGGGGAATGTCGGTGATCTTGGTGAGGTCGCCCTTGCGGAAATAATAGTCCGGCGCCACCGCGAAGGCGCCGAGCTTGGCGAGCCGCCGCGTCACGTCCTTGATGTATTCGTGCAGGCCAAAGATCTCCATCGCCACCAGCACGACCGGTGGGTTGGTGGCACCGGCGGGCTTTGCGAAATAGCCGGGCATCTCACCATCGGCGACCTTGATCTTCGCATCGCCCGCGGTGAGGCCGGTGGTGTCGGTCTTGATCACGTCGGCACGGACGGGCCCTGCGGCGAGCGTATAGCCGGCGGCGACGGCAGCGGAGGCGGTCATGAAGCCGCGGCGCGAGAACGGGGCGGTCTTTGTCAGTCCGACGACATCGGACGTCTGCAGCGGCTCGGCACTCATCGGCATGCTCCTCCATCGGTATGCGGCGGCATTCAGAATGCCAATCCTGTGCGAACGCAAATCACCAGCCTGCGAGGAACACAGGGCCGACAGGATATATGGTGCAATGCAAAATTGCCGGGGAGAGGGCGTTCAACAAAAGAGCGAGAGCCCGCGATTTCGATTCCCCCATCGAAATCAAAGCGGGCTCTCCAATCTGGGGCGCCCGGGAGGAGTGGTTCGCCCGAAAGGAACAAGGCCGTCGACGCAGTATACCGCCAACGACCTTGCCAGCCCCGGACATCGAAATTGGCTCGCGCCGATCCGGTTTCCCTAGCTTGAACCGGATTTGAACGGGGAGTTGTGAGCTAGCTCACAAATGGTGCTAAAAATTTTATGTCTGCGACGACCGCGTGCGCCATGCGTCATGCTTGGCGGCGACCTGACGGATGACGACGGACCGATCCCAGATCACCGCACCCAGCGGCGTCATTCAGCCCCGAATCTTGCTCCGCCGGTGATGCGCGGCGCTCATGGCACGCGCGCGGGCGCGGACCGCAGGGTTGCGTGTGGGAGCCGAGGCCGGCTCGGACTGGCTACTCGCGAACGACTGGCGCAGTCCGTCGACCGCTTCCGTCAGGCTCGCGACCTGCTCGGCAAGGCGTTTGGTATCGGCCTGCTGGGAGGCCAGAATCCGACGCAAGGTCTGCAGCTGGTCCTGAACCATCTGCAATTGATCGATCGACTCCTGCTGGGTGACCTCGAGCCCCTTGGTCTTTTCCACCAGCTGCTCGGAGGCCTGCGCGGCACGCGCTTGCAATTGGCGCGCCTGGAGAAGCCGCTCGGGCTCGGGAGCGGTGCCGCCATAGGACCGCCATAGCGCGACCGCGGCAACGCCGGCGATCAGCACGGCCAGCACAGCGGCGGCGAGTGCAATCGGCTGCGGGCCCATGCGCCGGATGTCAGTGCCGGGCTCGGTGGAAGGGTGGGCAATCAGGAACCGGGTCATGAGGAGCTCGCATGAACATAAGGTTTCCGAAACCTGCCCGTCGGGTCAAGGCTTCGGTTCAACGCGACGCCACAAGGGAAAAGCACTGCCCCCGAAAATTCACTATTTGGCAATGATTCTGACAAAATCGAGGCCGGCCAAACGAAAAAATGCAATTTAGGAGCGATGCCAGCGGATTAGCTAGCGCCCCTCATGCACCAGTCGCGCGGCAAAGGGCGTCGACTTCGGAAAGGTCCAGGTCGGCATGCCCGTGCGGAAATAGATGATCCAGGCGTAGGACGGACTGCTTGGCGTGCTGGTCCAGTACTGGATCGACGGTGTTGCCGGGAACACCGTTTCATTGATGGCCGGCCGCTTGCAGCTGTGGTCCACGATGCTTTGCAGCTCGTCGCGCTCCGGCAGCCGCCAGGCGGCGCCCTGCAGATGCAGTCCCATTGCGCTGTCCCAGTCCATCAGCGCCGCGGAGCCGGAGCAGCCGCCCGCATCGCTCCACTGCTGGCCGTAGCTGCACCGCATCCAGCTCAGGCCGGTCTTTTTGTCATAGACCGTCTCGCCATGTGTCTCGAACCGTGATGCGACCGGCTCGGTCTGCCTGGCCGGGTCGCATTCGGCCCTTGCCGGGCCGGAGCTCGTGATAACGCCTGAGCTCAGCATCGCGGCCACCACAAATCGCGTGCGGTGTTTCATGTGCCACCTGTGCGATCAGGTTGCGTTGGAACAGGCCCGGATTGCACGATAGCACGAGCAGTCGAGGCGGGCGAGGCGTCCGGTTCTGGCCGGCCGCCGATGCTGACGAGCACCTCGGTTCATCAATCCGTCGAAAAAAGTTGCGGCCAGGCTTTGGGGGAAGCCTGGCCGCGCGCGAACCGGTCTGGGACGGGGAGGGGTGGGGATGTGACCGGGTCGCGTAACTCGTTGGTTGTTTGATCCGTATGGTCCGTTGGGTCGCTGTGCTATCTCGCGCTCGCTGTCGCAACGGCCGGGCGACCATCGCCCAGCGACACCCACACATTGGGATCGCCTTGCGATTGCCGCTTGACGAAGCGGTATCCGGTGTCGGTCCAGGACACGATGCTTTCGTTCTGGTTGTCGAGAATGAACTCGCCCTTGTCGCTCTTGACCGTCAGCACGGCATGGCCTTCGCCCTTGCGGTCGCGCACCACGGTGATCAGCAGCGCCTCGCGTGGCCAGCCTGCATCGATCAGCATCTTGCGCTTCAGCAGCACATAGTCTTCGCAATCGCCGTAGCCGTCGGTCGGCAGCGACCATTTCTCGATCACGCCCCAATGATCCATGTCGGTCATCGGCTTGACGTTCTCATTGACCCAGTGGTTGACCTTGTTGAGATCCCGCCAGGCCGCCTGCGACATCACGATATCGCGCGGCTGCGAGGCGCCGTTGCCGCACTCCGTCGGATTGTCGTTGCAGAAATCGATCCAGCCGATCGGCGCGCGTGTCGTATCTCCAAGGCTTGCATAAAGCGGACGCTCGTCTCCGGCTCGCGCCGGTGCGTTGACGCTGCAGAGAATGGCGACAACCGCCAGACTTATTCCCTGTCCCCTGATGTTGAACAATGTGGCCCCCGTTTGTTGTTGGGACCACAAATCGCACGAAGATTTTGCGCCGCCGCTAAACCGTCCAGGTTGTTTTGAGGCGAATACAAGTAAAAGCTGCGGAGCATTCGAACTGTATTCGAGCAGTATTCGATTCAAACTTGAAACGACTGCAATTGAATCAAATTTTACGGATTAAGACTTAAACGCCCGTCGTTGCGGCGTTTGCCTGGCCCGGAAGCGCTCGGATTAAGCATGATTGCGCAACGGCATTGGACAGGTCAGCGGTATTCTGGTCCGTCCAACAAGTTAGCAGGTAACGAATAAAGCCTGGGGTTGTGGCTCGCGAACGCTTTACCGCGCGGTAACGCTCTCTTCGAGCGTTTCGACGAGCTGCTCATGGATGAATTCCATGGCGAAACCTTCCTCGAGATTGCGCACCACGCGGGCCTGCACGCGGCCAAGCAGAACCAGCGATTGCAGCGGCGGCCGGTGCTCGGCCGCAACGGCCGCGCCGGACAGCGAGAGGTCGATGATGCGGCAGGTCATCCGCGTGCCGTCCTCGAGCGTGATGATGGCAATCGGGTTGCGCGGCACGACACGGTCGTGGCGGCGGTCTTCCGGCAAATTGAGAATGTCGCGGTTCGCAAGCCAGGTGAGCTGGGCGGCAAGCTTGTCGCGTTTTCGCGCGGTCGCGGCGACCGTCATCGCAAAGCCGTTGTCGATAATGCGGGTGATCTTGCCCTCGACCCGGCCGATGTGATCGAGATAGGCGATCACGCGGTCGCCGACATTGCCGATGCCGGGCGCCAGCAGCGCCAGTCCTCCCGGCGACATGTTGATGACCTGGCAGGGGAATTCACGGCGGTCCGGCAGCATGTAGCGGCCGAGCAGATGAACCTTGACCCGCTGGAAGCGGCGGCGCTCTTCGGCGACCGGAACTGATGATTTTTTATGCGCCAAAGACATTGCTCGCCCACCCGATCGCCGCGGCTAAACTGGCAGCGCGGCGTCAACGGACCCTAGCGTCCGCACGGTTAATGTGCCGTTAGCAACAGGTTTGCGCTGCCGATCAGGTCGCATAAGCTTGGCCGCGCCGCGCCGTTTCAACAACGACAAGAATCTTGGAGGAAACCATGCCAGAGATCCGCGTCTGCACCCATGCCGGACCCGGCGCTCCGCCCGTCATTCGCAGCGTGGCGTGGCCGGCCGTTCCAAAACAGGCGGCGCTGATCAAGGTTGGCGCCTGCGGCGTCTGCGGCACCGATCAGCACATCCTGAAAGGGCACTGGCCAAAACCCTTGCCGTGGCCGTTCACGCTCGGCCACGAAATCGGCGGCGTGATCGTCGAGGCCGGCTCGGAATTGACTGAAGACTTCATGGGCAAGCCGCTGAAAGTCGGCTCCAAAGTGATGATCCCGCCGCTGATGCCGTGCGGCCGCTGCTACTATTGTGTCCATTATCCGCAGACCGCGAACAAGTGCCTGACGCCGGTCTATTACGGCCGCTATCTCGGCTTCGACAAGGCGCCGCATCTGTGGGGCGGCTGGGCCGAATATGTCTATGTCGATCTCGACATGCTGCCGGGCACAAAAATCTACAAGCTGCCCGACGACATGTCGCTCCGGCTCGGCGCGCTGTCGGAGCCGCTCACCTCCTGCATCCGCGCCTTTAACCGTGCCACGCGCGCCGGCGGATTTTCCTGGGGCGACACGGTGGTGATCCAGGGTTCTGGTCCGATCGGCATTCTTGCGGTTGCGGCAGCCAGGGAGATGGGTGCGGGCAGGGTGATCTGTGTCGGCGCACCGGAGACACCGAGGCTCAAGCTCGCCCGCAAATTCGGCGCGGAAGCCACCGTCGACATTGAGGACATCAGGACGCCCGCGGCGCGCATCGCGGCAGTGCGCGAGATCGTCGGCGGTTTTGGCGCTGATCTCGTCATGGATTGCTCGGGCCATCCGAGCGCGGGTCCGGAAGGCATCGAGATGCTGCGCGACGGCGGCACCTATGTCGAGATGGGCCAGTTCACCGATGCCGGCGCGATCGAGACCTCCTGGCACCGCATCTGCACCAAGGACCTCAACGTGCTGGGCTCCTGGGGCTTTACCGGCAACGATTTGCCGCTCGGCGTCGACATGCTCTATCGCACCCGCGACAAATACCCGTGGCTCGACATGCAGACGATCTATCCGTTCTCGGAAGCCGGCATCGCAAGCGCGGTCGCGGACGCCATGGCGATGAAGACCGTGAAATCCACCATCGTGCCCTGGCCGGAACTGGTGGATTAGCGCGAGATCGACATTGCGGCCCGCTGACGCGAGAGGAGGGCTGATGGGCGATCTTCGGGACAGATGGGAAGCGGAGGCCGCGCGATGGATCGCGTGGTCGCGCGCGCCGGGGCACGATTCCTATTGGCGCTTCCATCGCGACCAGTTTCTTCGCCTGTTGCCGCCGCCCGGCCGCCTGACGGTCGACATCGGCTGCGGCGAAGGACGCCTCACACGTCATCTCAGGGCGCAGGGGCACACCATCGTCGGTGTCGATAGCTCGCCGTCCATGGTTGAGGCGGCTCGCGCGCTCGATCCGGCAATGGACGTGAGGCTTGGCGATGCGGCGGCACTCCCGCTCGACGCCGCGAGCGCGGATCTCGCGGTTGCCTTCATGTCGCTTCACGACATCGATGCGCTGACGGATGCGGTCCGCGAGATCGGGCGGGTCCTCGCGCCGGGCGGCAGGCTGTGCATGGCGATCGTTCATCCGCTCAATTCCGCCGGCCGCTTCGAGCAATCGAGCGCCGAGGCGCGGTTCATCATTGCCGGCAGCTATCTCGACGCCTTCCAGTACGCCGACGCGGTCGAACGCGACGGCCTGTCGATGATTTTTCACAGCCGGCATCGACCCCTGGAGGATTATTTTGGCGCACTGGAAGCGGCCGGGCTTGTCGTGGAAGCGCTACGCGAGCCGTCCGTGCCCAACCATGCCATCGTCTCCGAGAGTGGTCGCCGCTGGCAACGCGTGCCGCTCTTCCTGCATCTGCGGGCGATGCGCCCGCTCGCCTCTCCGTCGTCGCGGTAGACCGAGTTGCTGTTTGCCGACGAAACAACGTTCAACGTCGTTCCTCCCCGGCGGCGTTCGAGCGGACCACCGAACTGCAAGCAGTCCGGCGAACAGCATGCTCAGCATGAACTGCATTCTGCGTGCGGACGGGCACGGGCGACAGGCTCGACGCGCCGTCACCGGCGGCGTCGCCGCATCGACGAGCTGTGGGCAGGATAATGCATCTTGTCGACGCGATTTGGACTATATGTGCACAATAATTCATTCCATTGTCGTCGCTGAGGACCACCCTCGCGTGCCCGGAAAATCCAGGTGCGTGCCTCCGCCGTCTCCAGGCGGAGGTGAAAAAAAATCGACGAACAGGGAAGGAATCCATGATGACAGCTCAATTGAGAATGTTGTCCGGGCCCGTGCTGGCGCTTGGCTGCCTGGCTTTCGCCTCATCCGCCTCGGCGGCAACCAGCTGTGAGGGCCTTGGCAGGCTGGAGCTGCCGGGGATCGTGTCGATTTCGGCAAAACCGTTCCCGGGCGGCACCTTTCAGCCACCTGATCCGGCCGGCTTCGTTGCGACGTCGGCCGCCCCGCACGCCTCGCCTCCGATCCCCGGGCTTCCCGCCTTCTGCGAGATCTCCATCGCGCTTCGGCCCGCGATCAACATCGAGATCTGGCTTCCACTGGCCTCGGCCTGGAACAATCGCTTTCGCGGGGTCGGCGGTGGCGGCTATGCCGGCACCGTCTCCTGGTCTGCGCTCGCGAACGCGGTCAACGGCGGTTATGCAACTGCTTCAACCGATACCGGGCACTCCGCCTTTGCGCCGAACAACGGCAACGGCGGCGGAGGGTTCGCGCTCAATCAGCCGGCCGACACACTCAATCGCGGCCTGATCGAGGATTTCGCCGAACGGTCCGAATTGGCACTCGCGCAGATGGGCAAAGCGCTGACCCGCGCATTCTACGGGACCGGCCCACGCTTCAGCTATTGGACGGGCTGCTCCACCGGCGGGCGCCAGGGCTGGATCATGGCCCAGCGTCATCCCGAGGAATATGACGGCTATCTGACCGGGGCGCCGGCCTTCAATTGGGATCGCTTCATTCCCGCAGAACTCTGGGGCGAGGTGGTCATGAACGAGGAGCTGGGCGCGCCGATCCCGGCTGCCAAACTCACGGCGGTCACCAACGCGGCCGTGAACGCCTGCGTCGGGAAAACCGGTGATGGCACGCTCCCGACCGACCAGTTTTTGGCCGATCCGCGGCTGTGCGCCTACGATCCGGCGCAATCGAGCTGCTCGGCCCAGCCGGGAAATCCCGATTGCCTGACCGCGCGGGAGGTCGGTGCGGTTCGCAAGATCTGGGATGGGCCGCGCGACGGCAAAGCGCGGTTATGGTTTGGGCTCGATCGCGGAGCAACTCCGGCGGGGCTCGATAGCCCGGCGCCATTCACCATCGCGACGGATCACTTTGCCTACTGGCTGCACCAGAACCCGAGCTTCGATTGGCACGGCGTCACCGAAACGTCCTTCGTAAAGGACTTTTTCGACAGCGAGGCAAAGTTTCACGAGGTGATCGGCAGCGACAGCATCGATCTCGAGCGGTTCATCGCGCACCGGGCCAAGGACATCACCTATCACGGCACCGCGGATCAGCTGATTTTTTCGCGAGGGACCGTCAACTACTTCCAGCGTCTGCACGGGAAATACGGCGCTGCTGATGTCGACAAGTTCGCCCGCCTGTTCATGGCGCCCGGAATGAGCCATTGTGCGCTCGGCGCGGGTGCCAATGCCTTCGGCAACAACGATTTCGTTGGCCTGCCGGTGCCCGCCGATCCACAGCACGACATATTCCAGGCCCTGATCAACTGGGTCGAGTTTGGCGTGGCGCCGGATCAGGTCATCGCAACCAAATACATCAACGACAATCCCGCAAGCGGCGTCGCCTTCACGCGTCCGCTCTGCGTGTTTCCAAAAATCGCAAGATACAAGGGGGCGGGAGATCCGGCGAGCGCTTCGAACTGGGCCTGCGCCGCCGGGTTGTCAAACGCTGCGACCGCAGCGGCCGACGCGGTGCTGCCCGACCAGGCCGATGATGATCGCGACGACCGATCAGGGGATCATCAGTAGGCCGTGATCCGAAACCGCGGGGCGCGATGGCGATGTCGACCGAGAAGCCATCGTGCCCCGGACGCTGTCGGGTCAGTCGCCGGTCGAGTGCTCATGCCAGGTGGGCACCATTGCGAACCGTCGACGAATATATCTGGTCAATGAGCGGCGCATTTAAATCCCGCGCCTCGGATAACCCGGATCATACCCCCGAACCTGCCTTCCTCGAACGGACGAACACCAGCTGCGCGTCCGGGCTGGCGTCGTTGGCGGCCACCTGCGTGTGCGACGCCCGCGGCACCGCAGAGCGGCGCCGCAAAAAATGCCGCTCGACATAGGCGTATGACAAGGTCGCGAAGGCGATCGACAACGGGAGGCCGAACAGCAGACGGCATCGCCACCCGACGCCCTGGCTGTCCATGAAATTCAGGATCGGCAGGTGCCAAAGATAAATGCCGTAAAAAATCCGTCCGAGAAAAATGGCCTCCGGACGTTCGAAGATGCGGTGCAATATGGTGCCCGAACTGCGGGTCAGCATCGTCAGCGCGAGGGCCCCGGGCACGACGCCGCACAAGATGCTGCCGAAATAATAGTAGTTGTAGGATGGGCCGGTTGCCGGCCAGAACACAAAGGTGACCGTGAGCCAATACAGCAACAAAGGCCACGCCAGTCGGGGCCAGAACTGATCCAGGCGTGGATGTTTTCCAGTCGGGACCAGTTTCAGTATCACCGCCAGCGCACTTCCCGCCATCAGGGCGTCGGCGCGCGTGTCGAGTGCGGTGTATAATCGCGACCAGTTCGCACCACCCGAGACGAGCAGGATCCGCCAGGCCCAGATGGTTGCGCCGATCGCGAGGATTGCGATCACCAGCCGCCAGGTCAGCCCGAAGCGGCGGACCAGGCAAGCGAATGTCAGCGGCCAAAGGATGTAGAACTGCTCTTCGGTCGAAAGCGTCCAGGTATGGCCGAGGTCCTCGATCGTCCTGGGATCGAAGACATACCAGTAGTTCGAAATGTAGGACACGACGATCGCGGCACGCGCGAGCGCTGCCGAGAATTGCGCCTGGAACAGCCAGTTGAAGAGCAGATACACCGCCAGCATCAGCAGAAGCGGCGGGACCAGTCTCGCAAAACGGCGGGTGTAGAAGGCCCCGTAGTCGATCCGGCCGCGCTTCTCGATGTCGCGCAGCAGCAGCGAGGTGATGTAATAGGCGCTGGCTGCAAAGAAGAAGTCGATATAGAGCACCGCTCCGGGGACTGCGCGATAGACGACATGGGCTACCACGACGCCAAGCGTCATCACCCCCCTCATGCCGTCGTGGGCGGGGACATATCCGAGCGGATAATATTGGGTTTGATACGCCTCGCGAACGGCGTCCCGCAGCGGACCGGTGCATTTCCGTGCAATCGACTGGATTGTGCTTATCAACCGGGCGCCGGGCAAGTTTATGCGGGATCCGTGATTATTTAATAGCGGCACTATCTATTATAGATAATTTAATAGCACATTTAATTTAAAATCAATGCCGGGCCGCGCGGATAATTGCCGCATCGCATGCGGAACAATTGGGGGTTGACGGCCCCGATTTCGTTTGCCGCGTGCGGGCCATCTTGCGGCAGCACGGCTCTGCGAGCAGCGGCGGGGAGACCATCATCGCATGACCGCGCAATGTCCCATGATCTCCGAAAGCTGCGAAACCATGCTGTCGAAGCCTCGGCAAGAGGGTTAGCGCAGGCCCTCATACACCATCAGCCCGCGCGCCAGCGCGAGCTTGCGCACGAGGCGCGGAACGATCTTTTGCTGTGGATGCAGGTAGCGCCACGAGGTCAGCGTGAGATCGCCGGCGAGGCCGCAACTGCTTTCGAAGGGCGCCAAAAGTCCGGTCAGGCTGACCGGGGCGTGGGCGCGGGTGTGGAATGGCAGCAGCAGGAGCTCGAGATGCGTCCGTCCGCCGTCCTGCGATGTCGCGGTGAGGCCGGCGATCGCCGGCAATGTCTCTTCCGCCACGGCGGCGACGATTTCATCGATCTCGGCGCGGCAGGCGGGCGCAAACAGTGCGGAAAAGTCTTGGTCCTTGAGGTCGCGCCCGAGCAGGGCGCAGACCCTGGTGCCGGCGACGCGGAAGCGATGGCCCGCATTGGCTTCGCAGGACAGCACGAAGATGTCGCCAAGCAGTGGACGCACCTCACCGGGCTCGAAATCGCTTCGATCGGGCGCGCGGGCCTCGCCACGTACACGGTCCCAATACGCGAAAAACGCGCGACTCGACGGATGCTTCATACTCGAACTCGTCCCGCGTCCGCGAGCAGGACGACTCTGTCCCGCTTTCGCTCAACGCTCTCCCTCTGCTGTTGTGCCCAATGAGTATTGCAGCGTCCATGCCGCGGATGTCGGTCGCGCGGCTGTTTGCGCCGTTAACGTTAAATTAAGTATTTGGTCTATTGTTTTTGCTTGAGTTTTGCCGCCAAGGCCCTGCGGTGGCTCACTTTTACCTGTCGTTAACCATTGCTTGCCGTTGCACCGGGTTTGCACCACATTGCGGTGCCCCGGTTGGTGGGCGGTTGGTTGGAGGGTTAACGGACATGGTTAAGGGCGCCAAGCCGCGCGGGCGCGGCAGGCCAAACAAGCGGCTGCTGTCGGAGTTCGTCGTCAGGAACCTTAAGCCGGGGGCCGCCGCATATTTCTGCTGGGACACGAAGCAGGCGGGTCTGGCCGTGCGGGTTGAGACCACCGGGCACAAGTCTTGGAAGTGCATCTACAAGCTTCACGGCCGAAGACGCGACTATCACATCGAGCGGGTGAACGCGATTGGGCTTGCCGCCGCGCGCGACATTGCAAAGGACGTGCTGACGGCGGTCGCCAAGGGGCTCGACCCGGCCGCCGAGAAGCGAGCCAAGCGCACGGCTGGCACATTCAAGGAGCTGCACGAACTGTACCTCGAGCGACACGCCAAGAAGGAGAACAAGAGCTGGCGACAGGGCGACTATCTGGCTCGAACGTACCTGTTCCCGCGCTGGCAAAATCTGCAGGCCGTCAGCATAACGCGCGACGACGTCGAGGCGCTGGTCGCGAGCATCAAGCGGCCGGTGCTCCACAATCAGGTGCTCGCCGCCGCCAGCGCGGTGTTCTCGTGGGCGATGAAGCAGCGGGTGGGCGGCATCGTCGTCAATCCGTGCAGCAACGTCAGGCGCAACAAGACGAGGAGCCGCGAGCGCGTGCTGAGCGAGGAGGAGGTTCGGCTGTTCTGGCCCGCCTTCGACCGGCTGGGCGTGCCCGGTGCCGCGCTGAAGATGATCCTGCTAACTGGTCAGCGGCCCGGCGAGGTGGCCCGCATGCGGCGCGAGCACCTGGTCCGCCGCAGCGACGGCCTGTGGTGGGAGTTGCCCGGCGAGATTATCAATAAGCTGGGATGGGCGGGCACCAAGAACAAGCAGTCGCATCGCGTCGCGATATCAAGGGACGCCGAGCGCATCATCGATGCGATGAACGCAGAGGGCTTCGTGTTCGCCGGCCCCACGAGCCACGTCCGCGAGGCGGTGCTTGCCAAGATCATGCGCGACCTGTGCGCGAAGTTCGAGTGCGAGCGCGCCACGCCTCACGATCTGCGGCGCACCTGCGGCACCGCCATCACTGGGCTTGGGCACGGCCGCGACGCGATGGACCGCATACAAAATCACAAGAAGCGTGGCAGCGTCACCGACGTCTACGATCGCTACGGCTACGCGACCGAGGACCGCCACATAATGCAGACGGTGACGGCGGAGATAGCGCGGCAGGTGCGCGGGGCGGCCAAGCCCGGTGCAGCGCGGCGCCGTCAGCCCGCTGCACCAAAACCAGGGTAAATTACAGCGGGTTGTGCCCACCAGTTGGCGCCGCGCATGTGGGGGGTTGCAATCTATTAACTGCCTGCTACCTTGTTGGTAACCCGATGAGGGCAACACGGCCGGGCCAAGCGGGTGCCCCGCCCTGTAAGCCAACCCGACATAACGATCTCGGCGCTTGGAACGCGCAACAACGAGTTCGTCCACCGTTCCCGAAAACCTCGGGAGCGCTGGAGCGGGCTCTTTTTTGTGTTTGCGCTCCGCTCTCGCGCTCCTTGGACAGAGGAGTATGTCGAGGTGTCTACTATCAAGCGTAAGCGGCCGGTACTTCGTCGCAAAATCGTGGTCGAGGTACCAACTCCGCCCCCGCCGTCTGCGGTGCCCGGCGACAGATGGGCGTTCAAGCCGGAAGCCATGGAGTTCTACGGCTGCAAGAACTCCGTCACCCTGTGGCGCGCAATGCGCAGCGGTGCGTTTCCTACACCGTACGTCGTCGGCCACCGTAATGCGTGGCTGCTCTCCGACCTGATGGAATGGCGGCAGAAGCTAAAGCGCCGCGAATATACCGCGCCGACTAGCCGCAAGTACCGCAAGTCGGCGGCGGTCGCGTGACTACTTCGTGTGACCCCTCGCGACGAGACGTACGGGATAGAAGGGCGCGAGCGCGCGTCAGAAGATTTCAATCCCGCATATGCCGACCGACACCGGCCCCAAGGCTTCCGCGCCTTGGGGCGTCGTTCGCATGCGCAGCGCCCCGCGCGAGGGCTGAGTGAGGCGTAACCCAAGCTGACCTCGTCGACACGACGGGAACGGCCAGCTCCAGCACAAGGAGCAAATCGGCGGCACGGCTCCGAGAACGCGGTTCTGCACCGCGGTCTAGCATGGCGCCGCTGCGCCGATTTACACCCGAGAGGAAAAGCAAAAATGAAGACAAACAAAGACCCCGGCGGCCGGTGGCACGGCGCGCGCGGGGCCAAACTAGATGATGCTGATAAGAGTGCCGTGGTGGCGGCGGCGGCCATTATATTGGGCGCCCGCGACGAGCGCAATCGGCAACTGTTGCAGCTGCAACTAAATGTGGCCGGGGGGCCGCGACGGTGGCGGGCGCAGCTCGGCTCGCTCCCCCCGTTCACGATCCGCACGGAGCAGCTGATCTCCGTCGACCGCTTCGTCAGCGTCCTGTCGCATCGGCACGTCCGCCCGATCGCCCAGATGATCGACCGCGACCACGAGGCCTGGATGCGGTTGCTCGATCTGCCGGATCAGCCGGTGTGGCGCGACCTGATCTTGAAAATGATCGCCCACTTCGCGGGTCGGGTTGGGGGTGCGGCATGAGCGCCGACAACAAGGTCGCCGAGCGCATGATGAAGCTGTTCGCCGGCCACTCGCGGGCCAGCGGAACGCACGGCGAGCCGGATCGCGACGGACACAAGTGGTCGATCAAGAAGACTGCCAAGACGCTCAAGAGGGGCGCCTCGGTGGAGTGGTGGGAGCAGCACCTTGCCGGCAAGCGGCCGCTCGGTGTCGTGCCCATCATGGAAGACAGCAACTGCGTCTGGGGCAGCATCGACGTCGACGATTACGACGTGAACCACCTCGCCGTGATCGAGGAGGTGGAGGCGCTCAAGCTTCCACTCGTTCCGTGCCGCTCCAAGTCCAACGGCCTGCACCTTTTTCTGTTCGCGGCGGAGCCGGTCGCGGCGTCCGTGATGCAGGCGGCGCTTGGTGGCTTGGCCGCGCAACTCGGCCTCGAGGACGCCGAGATATTCCCAAAGCAGACGCACGTGGATGACGGCGACAGCGGCAACTGGATGGTGATGCCGTACTACGGCGACACGTTCGGAGGCAGGCTTCAGTTTCAGTACGGCATCAAGCGCACCGGCGCGGAGATGACGCAAGAGGAGTTCATCCGCTTCGCGGAGAACAATCGGGTCGAACCGAGACGGCTCGCCGAGCTGGAAAGGCAGACGGGCCGCGCTCGTCCGCGCGCGGTTAGCAACGAGCCCCGAGCCAGCGCATCCCCCCGGCGCGCGCTGCCAACGGGCGAGGCGTTCGCCGACGGGCCGCCGTGCCTCCAGATCATGGCGGAGAATGGCTTCCCGAAAGGCGGACGAAACAACGCGCTGCTACATCTGGGCGTGTACCTGAAGAAGGCGTACCCCGACCCCAAGCAATGGAAGGAGAA
>Ga0335069_10009105_pt1 | contig 14160 bp, 13 predicted proteins | sample Lox_Sample_11_FD_206714 | JGI IMG/M metagenome (GOLD analysis project Ga0335069, IMG submission 206714) | Soil microbial communities from Loxahatchee National Wildlife Refuge, Florida, United States - Lox_Sample_1.1 | ecosystem: Environmental > Terrestrial > Soil > Wetlands | place: USA... | reverse complement strand
GGGCGGGCCTGGTCCGGATCGCCGGCCAGCGGACCGGCGTGCCCGGCCGGTCGGCCCGGCTGTATGAGATCAGGCCGGACGCCGGCCTGGTGCTCGGGCTCGACATCGGGCACGATTACGTCCGCGGGGCGATCGCCGACCTGTCCGGGGAGATCCGGGCCAGGCAGTCGCTGCGGGCGCACGCCACCAGCGTGCGCGGCCGGGTGGCCGAGCTCGTCGGGCTGGCCGACCTGCTCTGCGAGAGCGCGGGCGTGTCGCGCCCGGCGATCACCCAGACCGTGATCGGCAGCCCGGGCGTGTACGACCCGCGGCGCAACGCGATGAAGCTGACCGGCGGCCTGCGCGGCTGGGACAGGCCCGCGGCGCTGACCGGCCTGCGCGAGGCGTTCGGCCCCTCGCTGGTGATGGAGAACGACGTGGACGCCGCCGCGCTGGCCGAACGCGCCCTCGGCCACGGCCGCGAGGTTGATCATTTCGCGTTCGTGCACATCGGCACCGGCATCGGCATGGGCCTGGTCCTCGGCGGCCAGCTGCTGCGCGGCGCGCACGGCGTGGCCGGGGAGATCGCGTTCATGCCGCTGTCCGGCGGGGCCGGCGGGGACGAGGCCGAAGCCCGCAAGCGCGGCACGCTCGAGGCGGCCGCCTCCGCGGCCGGGGTGGTGCGGGCGGCCCGTCGCGGCGGCATGCGCGGCCCGGTATCGGCCCGGCGCGTCTTCGAGGCCGCGCACGGCGGCGACCGGCTCGCGGTGACGGTGGTGGCGGAGGAGGCGCGGCTGATCGCCAAGACGATCTGCGCCGTCGTGACCGTGGTCGACCCCGACCTGATCGTGCTCGGCGGCGGCATCGGCCGCGCGCCCGGCTTCGCCGAGGCGGTCACCGGGGAGCTCGAGGGGATCACGCCGGTCATGCCGGCTATCAAGGTCAGCGCCCTGGGCACCGACGCGGTGGTCGACGGCTGCCTGGCGGCCGGCACCGAGCTCGCCTGGGGCCAGGTGATGACCGTGCTGCCCACCGCCCAGCCGTAAAAGCGGTTGACCGTGGGCTGGCCGGCCGCCGTACGGTGAGGCACCGTGAGGGACCGCCCCGCCGGAGTTGCCGAACGAGACGTGGCTCACGCCCTGGCTGACGGCTGGGGGCTGTCCGCGGAGATGCTGCGGTACGCCCCCGTGGGCGGCGGGAGCTACCACTGGGTGGTCACCGGCCGCCGGGCCGAGCGGTGGTTCGTCACGGTCGACGACCTGGACGACAAGGGCTGGCTGGGGCGGACCAGGCCCGCCGTCTTCTCCGGCCTGCGCGCGGCGATGAGCGCCGCGGTCCGGCTCCGGCGCGAGCATGGCCTCGGGTTCGTGCTGGCCCCGGTCCCGGCGCTGGACGGCCAGCCGGTGCGGCGGCTCGGCGGCAGGCACGCCCTGGCGGTGTTCCCGTTCCTGTCCGGGTCGCCGGGCCGGTGGGATAAGCCCCTGCCCGGGCCGGACCTGGACGAGCTGGTGGCCATGCTGGCCGCGCTGCACCGCGTGGACCCGGCGGCGGTCCGGCTGCCGCGCCGGGGTGTGGGGCTGTCCTGGCGCGGCGATCTGGAGGCCGCCCTGCGCGAGCTGGGCCGGCCCTGGACCGGCGGCGGCCCGTTCACCGAGCCGGCCCGGGCGCTGCTGGCCGGAGCCGCCGGGCCGGTGCGCCGCGGGCTCTGCGCCCTGGACGAGTGGGCCAGCGGCCCGGCCGCCGCGGCGGACGTCGTAATCACCCATGGCGAACCCCACCCCGGTAACGTCATCCGGGTTGCGCCTGCTCGCGCCGGCGGTGCCGGGCTGGTGCTGATCGACTGGGACACGGTCGCCCTGGCCCCGCCCGAGCGCGACCTGTGGATGGTGGCCACCGAGACCGGCGACGAGTTGCGCCGCTACACCGAACTCACCGGCCGCCCGGTCGACGCGACCGCGCTGGAGCTCTACCGGCTGCGCTGGGCCCTGGACGACCTCTCCTGCTTCGTCCGCGACCTGCGCGCCCCGCACCGCCGCACCCCCGGCACCGAACACGCCTGGCAGGCCCTGGAAACCACCATCGCCCAGCTCACCCGCTAGCGCAGGTACGACGCCCCGTTGAGGTCGAGGACGGCCCCGCTGGCCCACTCGGCCTCCGGAGAGGCCAGGTAGACCACGGCGGCCGCGATCTCCTCAGGCTTCGCGATCCGGTTGAACGGGCTCTGCGCCCGGATCTCGGCGCCGCGCGGTGAGCTCAGGTCATCGTCGGCCATGTCGGTGGCGACGTAGCCCGGGGCCACGCTGGCCACCGCGATACCGAGCGGTGCCAGGGCGCGCGCCATCGACTGGCCGAACGAGTTCAGGCCGGCCTTGCTCGCCCCGTAGGCCGGGTGCCGCGGCTCGCCGCGGTACGCGCCGCGTGAGGTCACGTTGACGATCCGGCCGCCGGTCTCCTTCATGTATTGCACCGCGCACCAGGTCACGTTGGCCGTGCCGGTGAGGTTGACCGCGAGCGTCTCCCGCCAGGCGTCTTGCCACTGCTGGTAGGACACGTCCGCGACCATGTGCGGGAGGTAGATCCCCGCGTTGTTGACCAGCACGTCCAGGCCGCCCAGGTCCGCGTGGGCCTGGTCCACCATTCCCCGGACGGCTTCGGCGTCGGCCAGGTCGGCCTGGACGACGGTGTGGCCGCCGCCCGGCAGCCCGGCCAGTACCTGGCCGGCTAGCCCGGGCGAGCCGCGGTGATGCACTGCCACCCGGTCGCCCTGCCGGGCGAACGCCTCGGCCACCGCGCGGCCGATGCCCCGCGACGCCCCCGTCACCAGTACCGCTCGCTCGGCCACGACGCTCCCTCCGGCCTAGTCCTAGTTCTCCTGCTCGCACAGGGACAGCAATTTGGTGGCCGTGGCCCAGTTCCTGGCCGTGGCCGCCAGGCCGTGCTTCTTGCTCTTCGCCGGCGGGCTGATGATCTTGAACACGGCCTGGGCCAGCTCGCTCGTCCCGAAGCCGTCCGGAGTGTGCAGGAACAGGGCCTGGCCGGCCGCCTGGACGGTATCCCCGCTGCCCTTGGCCGCGACCGTGCTCTCGGCCGCGGAGAGCCGGCCGAGCAGATCCCCGGGCGGCTCCGCGTTGAGGAACACCACGTGCACCAGCTTGGGGTTCGGCTCGTCCGGATACGGGTTGGCGGCCAGCACCTGCGCGAGCTCGGCCCTGGTCAGGACGACCACCGACGACCAGATCCCGAACCGGTCCTCGATGGCCGACTCGAGCGCCGCGGCCAGCTCGGCGTTGCCCGTCTCCGCGGTGCTGAACAGCACGTTGCCGCTCTGGATGTAGGTGCTCACCCCGGTGTGCCCGAGCGCGGTCACGACCTCGCGCAGATCCGCCATCGGGACCTTGTTCCGGCCGCCGACGTTGATGCCGCGCAGTAGTGCGACGTGTGATGCCATGGCGTCATTCTCCCCTCTTGGGTAGCCGGAAGTTAGCTGGCACAATGCCATTTCGTGCTTGGTGCCCGGCGAGGCCCGTTCCGCGATCTGCCCCCCGAGGTGGCGATCCTCACCGCGGTAGCGTTCACGGTCGCACTCGGGTTCGGGATCGTCGCCCCGGCTATCCCGGCCTTCGCCCGTCAGTTTGGCGTAAGCGTGGCCGCGGCGGCCAGCGTGATAAGCGTGTTCGCGCTGATGAGGGTGGTCGGAGCGCTGCCCGCGGGACGCCTGGTGGACCGCTTCGGCGAGCCGGCGGTGATGGCGGCGGGCATCGCGGTGGTCGCGGTCAGCAGCATCCTGGCCGGCTTCTCCCAGTCCTTCGTGGAGCTCATGGTGCTGCGCGGCAGCGGCGGGGTGGGTTCGGCGATGTTCAGCATCAGCGCCCAGGCCCTGCTCCTCGGCACCGTGCCCGCCGGCCAGCGCGGCCGGGCCAGCGGCCTGTTCAGCGGTGGCTTCCTGCTCGGCGGGATCAGCGGTCCCGCGGTGGGCGGGCTGATCGCGGCGTGGTCGCTGCGTGCCCCGTTCTTCATCTACGGCTGCCTGCTCGTCGTGCCCGCGATCCTGTCGGCGGTCGTGCTGCGCCGCGTGCCGAACTGCCGGGGCGCCCGGCGCCAGCCGGCCCGGCCGCTGGCTACCCTGGGCCGGGCGGTGCGCAGCCGGACCTGGCGGGCTGCCGCGTCGGCCAACCTGGCCGACGGCTTCGCCGCGCTGGGCGTGCGCGGTGCCCTGGTGCCGCTGTTCGTCCGGGAGATCCTGAACCGGTCGGCGGTCTGGACCGGGATCGGGTTCCTCCTGTTCGCCGCGCTGAACGGCGTCGCGCTGCTGCCCGGCGGGAGGGTGGTCGACACGCTCGGACGGCGCCCGGTCATCGTGGCCGGATGCGTCGTCTCGGCCGTCGGCATGGCGATGCTCGCGCTGACGTCCGGCCCGGAGGCGTACCTGGCCGCCATGGCCGTGGCCGGCTTCGGCTCCGGCCTGCTCGACGTGGCCCCGGCGGCGATGATCGGGGACATCATCGACCGCGACGGCGGGACCCTCGTCGCCTCCTACCAGATGGCGGGCGACGTCGGCTCGGTGGTCGGCCCCGTGGCCGGCGGCTTCCTGGTCGACTCGGCCTCCTACGGCGCGGCCTTCGGGCTGGCCGCCGCCGTCCTGGGCGGCGCCGCCATCCTCGGCTCTGCCGCCCCGGAGACCAGGCCAGGCGGGCCGGCCATGCCCCCGGCCGGGCACGCCGTCACCGGCCCGGACACCAGGGTCCGCTGATGAACCAGCCCGCACCGGTCTGGGTGGTGGCCGGGCCGCCCGGAGCCGGCAAGAGCACGGTCGCAGACCTGCTCCTCGCCGCGCTCGAGCCGGCCCCGGCGCTGCTCGACAAGGACACGATCTACGGACCGTTCGTGGCAGCGGTGCTCGCCTCGGCCGGCCGGCCGCCCGGCGAGCGCGAAGGGCCGTGGTACGACGAGCACGTCAAGGTGCACGAGTACGCCGGAATGACGGCCACCGCCCGCGAGATCCGGGCCCACGGCTGCCCGGTCCTGCTGTCCGGCCCGTTCACCGGGCAGATCCACGACGCACACCGGTGGCAGTCCTGGGTGGCCGAACTAGGCGGCGGGACCGTGCACCTGGTCTGGGTCAGGTCGGACGAGGCCACGCTGCGCCGTCGGCTCACCGCCCGCGGGCTGCCCCGCGACGCGGCCAAGCTGGCGGAGTTCGAGCGGTTCTGCGCGAGCATGCGGCTCGGTACGGAGCCCGCCGCGCCGCACCACGTCGTCGACAACCGCCTGACCGCCGCCGCGCCGCTCGGCGAGCAGGTCGCCGCCCTCGCCGGTGCCGGGCCCGGCTAACCCATCGGATAGCGGTGGAACGCGACCGCGTACTCGCACCCGGCGCCCAGCCCGACGTAGCCCGCCATGTTCTTCAGGAACTCGTCCGGGTCGAACTCGCGGCCCAGGCCCTCGATGTAGGCCCGGTGCTCGCGCAGCGACGCGACGCCCGCGTCGATCGTGTCGGTGACGTCGACGAAGTGGGTCGGCGCGCCCGTACCCGCCACGTAGGCGTCCCTGATGTCGGTGGCCCGCGGGCCCGCTTCGGGAAATACCCATTCGTTCGCGGCGTCCCGGCACGCGTCCAGCGTGGCCAGCCCGACGGCCCGGTGGTCGGAGTGGTTGACCGGGCCCTCCTCGCCCCAGGTGAGGTCGAAGCTCATCCCGATGACGACCTGGGGCGCAATCCTGCGGAACGCGGCCGCCAGGTCGCGCCGCAGCGCGATCCCGTACTCCACCAGCCCGTCGGCGTGGTCCAGGAACTCCACCTCGGTCACGCCCACGACCGCGGCGCTGCGCCGCTCTTCTTCCACCCGCAGCGGTCCGACCTGAGCCGGGGCCATGCCGGCGATACCGGCCTCGCCCTTGGTCACGAGGAGGTAGGACACCTGCTTGCCCTGCCTGGTCCACCGGGCCACGGCGGAAGCGACGCCGTACTCCAGATCGTCCGGGTGAGCCACCACCGCCACGGCCCGGTCCCAGTCTTCCGGCATCGGCTTCATCCCCGGCACCCCTCTTCCCCTCGGTGTTGCCCCAACACTCTCACACCAGGGCTACCCGGCCCGCTCCGGCTCGCCTCAGGCCGGGCAGGTCCACCCCTCCGGGCTGCGGATCGGGCCTGAGCCCGCCGCGTCCGGCGGCGCGAAGTGCTCCTTGAGCGTGAACGCGTACGGCGTGGGGCCGAACTCCCGCAGGTGGATCACCCGTTCCTCGGCCTCGTCGGTCGTCGGGGTATGACCGCGCGGTATCCACCACAGCGCGGCCTGAGCCTCTGCCATCCGCTCGAACCACTGGCGGCGGCGCCGCAGGACCTGCCGGTGCGTGTCGGAGTAGACGTACCCGGCGAGGGCCTCGACCGACTCCCAGACCGACATGTTGACCAGGACGCCCGCGCTCCCCGCCCGGTCCCATTCGAACGCGTGCACCGCGGTCGCGTTGCCGTCCTCGGTCTGCAGCCGCCAGATGAAGCCGGGGGCGGCGTCGGCCGCCGCGTTCACCGGATCGAGGGCCGCCACGAACTCCGCGAGCAGCGGGCTGTCCAGCGGCTCGCGCATCCGTCCGATGTTCACCTGCGCCAGTAGGTAGTCCACGCCGTCATGGTGCCAGCCGCCGCGACCTCGCGGCAACGGCATGGCGGCAGGTCGGCTGTGAACTCCCCGGCCGCTGACTGCGTCATAATGGGTACAAGAGCGCAGTTGTACCCCGGACTGCCCAGAGGCCACCCATAGACCCTTGGGGAGGGAATTCTTGGCTCGCGCGCCTCTACGGGCTGGCGATCCGGCGCGGATCGGTCATTACCGGCTGACGGCCAGGCTGGGCTCAGGTGGCATGGGCGTGGTCTACCTCGGCATCGGCTGGGACGGCAGCCAGGTAGCAGTCAAGGTGCTCCGCCCGGAACTGGCCGATGACCCCGATTTCCGGCGCCGCTTCCGCCGCGAGGTGTCCGCGCTGATGCGGGTCAGGGGGCTCTGCACGGTCCGGGTGATCGAGGCCGACACCGAGTCGCCGCGGCCGTTCATGGTCACCGAGTATGCCGAGGGCCCGTCGCTGGCCGAATACATCGACAGCTACGGGCTGATCGGCCCCGACATGCTCTACGGCCTGGCCACTGGGCTGGCCGAGGCCCTGACCGTGATCCACGCGGCCGGCATCGTGCACCGGGACTTCAAGCCCTCCAACGTCATCCTCACCGAGGCCGGCCCCAAGGTCATCGACTTCGGCATCGCCCAGGCCCTGGATGCCACGTCCATGACCAGGACCGGCATGATGGTCGGCTCGGCCGGGTTCATGGCGCCGGAGCAGATCAGCGGGCGGCCGGGACCGCCGGCCGACGTCTTCGTCTGGGGGGTGACGGTGGCGTACGCGGCCACCGGCCAGCCGCCGTTCGGCTCGGGTGACACCCACGCGGTCCTGTACCAGGTCATGTACGGTGACCCGGATATCGCCGGCGTCCCCGACCCGCTGCGGCCGCTGGTGGCGGCCGCCCTGGCGAAGGACCCTGGCCAGCGGCCCACCGCCCAGCAGCTTCTCGACCGGCTGACCGGGCTCCCGGTGGCGTCGTCCCCGCGCCGAGCCCACGACTCGCCCACCCAGACGATCCTGTCGACGACCTGGCGGCAGACCGGGCCGGCTCCGAGCGGATCCCGGCCTGCCGACGAAGCCAACAGGTCGAATGGCTCGCTGCTGCTCGATCCCGCGCCGCCGGGCGCCTCGCCCCACGGCTCGGGGGTGGCCGCCGGCCGCAGCAGGCGCCGGCTCAGCAGGCGGGCCGCCACGATAGGCACGGCCGCTCTGGCCGCCGCGGCCGTCGCGGCCGCCGTGGTCTTCGCCGTACTGCCGGGACACGCGCCGAACGAAGGCCCGAGCGCGAACCAGGGAGGTTCCGGGGCGGCGAACCAGGTCGCGCCGAACACCTTGCCGACCTATCCGGGGCAGCTGACGCGCGGCGTCTTCCAGACGATCGAGCGCATCGTCGCCTCGGGGAACACGATGGTGACCACCGGCTCGCAGAAAACCGACGGCGCCGTCCGCCAGCAGTTCTTCGTGTCGACCGACGCCGGGCACACGTGGCGCCTGGCCTCGGTCCAGCTGCCCGGCAGCGGCCAGCCCCCGCTCGGATACGGCGCCGTCCGGATCGCGGGCGGTCCGCACGGATGGATGGCGTTCGGCGACAACGCCATCTGGATCAGCCAGGACGGGCAGACCTGGAGGCTGGCAGGCACGCGGGGGATCACCCCGCGGCAGTCCAGTGACACGATCAACGTGATCACCAACACGCCGGGCGGGTTCCTCGCCGCCGGCAACCAGGCGACCAGCGCCGGGAACCAGGCCGTGATCTGGACCTCCCGTGACGGCGTGACCTGGCAGCGGCTGACGGCCGCCCAGCTGGGACTGCAGGAGCCCGGCGGGACCCCGCAGGGCATCGACTTCGCCACCTCGTACGGGAACGCCACGCTGATGACCGACCGCGGAGCCGGAGCGTGGCTCAGCACCGACAGCGGAGCGCACTGGACGCCGGTAACGGTGCCCGTCGATCACGGGGCGCAGAACACGATCAGCGGCGTGTCGTTCGACGGAGCCGGACTCATCCTGGTCCGGCCCGGCCTCACCGCGAGCGGCGCCCACGACGGGGTCGCCTACTTCTCCCCGGACGGCCGGACATGGCAGTACGCCGGGACGATCGCCACGGCGGGCGGCTGGACTCCGGATGTGGTCAAAGGCAGCGACTTCGGCTTCGTGGTAACCGGCCACACCAGGGATCATTACGTCGCCTACACCAGCACCGGCACCGGCACCAGATGGCTGCCGACCGGATCGCTCGGCAGCACGGCCAGCGGTCCCGACCTCACCCCCGTGGCCGGCCCGGGCGGCACCGTCATCGCAGCCGGGTACACCAACGCCAGCCGGACCAGCCAGCAGGGCCTGCTTATCAAGGCGAATGCCGCGGGAAACGTGAAGGCCGTCTCGCTGAGCTCCATCCCGGGCGGCCTCATTCCCGAGGAAGCGGTGCAGGGCGTCGCCGTCGCCGGGAACGAGCAGGTCGCCGTGGGCAGCGCGGATGGTTACCCGGCGGTGTGGCGGCGGGTGTCGGACGGGCCCTGGTCCCTGGTTTCCTCGCTGGGACAGGTGTCCGGCGGCCCGGACCTGGCCGGGCTGTCCGCCGTGACCGGCGGACCGCACGGGTGGCTGGCCGTCGGCCCGGGACCTCTGGTACTCACCTCCGCCGACGGAACGAGATGGCAGGCCGCCAGTGCCATCGCGCACGACCTGGCCGGCGTGTCCGCCGTGCAGGCCGCGAGCGGGCCGCGCGGCTACGTGATCACGGGCACGGTGGCCGAGCCGGGCGGCGCGTACTCACGGGACGTCTGGTGGTCCCCAGACCTGGTCACCTGGACCAAGGCGCGCGACGTGAACGAGACGGGAGGCTCCAGTCACGTGCTGGCCGTGGCGGCGGGGCCGTCCGGCTTCGTGTCGGCCGGCGCACGCGAGAACCTGCCCGCGGTGTGGACCAGCCCCGATGGCCGCACCTGGACGGCCGTCAGCACGCCGCTGCCGGCCGGGGCCTCGGCCGGGGTGATCCAGCAGGTAGCGGTGCACGGAAGTCACGCGGTCGCGCTGGGCCAGCAGACCACCGCGCACGGCGTCCAGCCTCTCGCCGAGCAGTCCGATGACGGCGGACATACCTGGCAGCCGGTGCCTTTCACCGCGCCGGGGCCGGGCATCAGCTTCACCGCGCTGACCGCCACCTCGGGCGGATACACCGCCGCGGCGCAGTTCAGCTCGGCCGGCCCGGCTACGGCCGCCGCCATATGGACCTCGGCAGACGGGACGAGCTGGACCCGATCGCCGGTCAGCGGCCTGACCGGAGGCGGCAGCCACGCCATCACCGCGCCGGCCACGTCCGGTGCCCCGGTAACTGCCATCGACTCCGTCCAGACACAGGCCAGCCAGCAGTTCGTCGTGCTCCGTCTTCCGTCCGGCTGACCGCCTGCCTGCATCCGGCCGATACGGTAGGAAAATAACAAGCAGACTATTGTGCTGGCCTGCCTGGATGCCGCCATGAACTCCCGGGAGGAGAATCTCGTTGGCTCGTACGCCTCTTCGGCCTGATGACCCGACGCGGATCGGGCATTACCGGCTGACCGCGAGGTTGGGCTCGGGCGGCATGGGCGTGGTCTACCTCGGGGTCTCCTGGGACGGCGCCCCGGTCGCGGTCAAGGTGCTGCGCCCCGAGCTGGCGGGCGACCAGGAATTCCGACACCGCTTCGGCCGTGAGGTCGCCGCGCTGGTGCGGGTCAAGGGCGTGTGCACGGTGCGGGTCATCGAGGCCGACTCCCAGTCCTCCACGCCGTTCGTGGTCACCGAGTACGCTCCGGGCCCCTCGCTGTCCGAGTACATCGACAAGCACGGATCGGTCGGCCCCGAGATGCTGTTCGGGCTGGCCACCGGGCTGGCCGAGGCGCTGACCACGATCCACGCGGCCGGCATCATGCACCGTGACCTCAAGCCCTCCAACATCATCCTGACCGACGCCGGCCCGAAGGTCATCGACTTCGGCATCGCCCGGCGGCAGGACACCAGGGGCGTGACCAAGACAGGCATGATGATCGGTTCCCTGGGCTTCATGGCACCCGAGCAGATCAGCGGTCGCCCCGGCCCGGAAGCCGACATCTTCGCCTGGGGCGTGACGGTGGCCTATGCGGCCACCGGGCGGTCGCCGTTCGGCGCCGGGAACAGCCATTCCATCCTGTACCGGATCATGTACGGCGACGCCGACATCGCCTCGGTCCCGGACTCGCTCCTTCCGCTGGTGGAAGCCTCCCTGGCCAAGGACCCGCAGAGCCGGCCGACCGCGCCGCAGTTGCTGGACCGGCTGACAAGCGCCTCCAGAAGCTCCGAGAACGTCAACGACACGCCCACCCAGGTGATCCTGGCGCGGACCTGGCAGAGCGGGTCCCATTCGAGCCCGCCGCCGGCCAGCAGGCCAGCGGCGCCGGACCCGGCTTCTCGCCAGCAACCCGCGTCGCCCGCTCCCTGGCCGCACGTGACGCCGTCGGCCGGACGGCCCGCTCCCGCGGCGGCTGCTGCGCTGGCGGCTACCGAAACGCCTACCGCCGACCAGCCGGCCCCGGCGCTACCGCACGGTGCGGCGCCGCCCGTCATGGCACCGCCCGTCATGGCACCGCCCGTCATGGCACCGCCCGTCATGGCACCGGCCGCAGCGACGCCGGCCCCCGAGAAGATGCCGGTCAGCCGCCGGATGGCCACCATCGCCACGTCGGCGCTGGTCGCCATGCGCCTCCGCCGCCCCAGCCGCCAGGAAGATCCCAGGCGCTGACCGCGGCGATCTGCTCGTCAGCCGGAGCTTGCCCGGTGGTCTTCTCCATACAGCGATGGTCGCACCAGGAGCGTAGCGAGGCCGAAGGCGAGCGCGGCGTGACCCCGTCCTGCGGGATACTAGCGATCATGCCTGAGCTGATCCGAGAGCCGAGCCGGGTTACTGCCGCCGGCCAGCCCTCCAAGCTGATCGATGAGTACGTCGGACGGGCTAACACGGGCCAGGGCAGCCTGAGCATCGCGCATATGCGCAGCCCTTCCGGCTGGGCCGAGCCCGGGCAGCGTCCGGAGTTCGACGAATTCACGGTCGTGCTGCGCGGAGCCCTGGTCGTGGAGTCAGAAGGCGGCCAGATGACGGTACAGGCCGGCCAGGGAGTTCATACGCGACCCGGGGAATGGGTCCGTTACAGCACCCCGGGAGCGGACGGCGCCGAGTACATCTCGGTCTGCGTGCCCGCTTTCGCCCCTGAAACGGTCCACCGGGACGAATAACCCAGCATTCCGTCGCCTACCGATGCGCAAGAAGGCAGCGCCGTTCCATAATGAAGCCGCAGACCAATATCGTCACCCGCCCGGCCTGGGGGAGGGGACAATTTCTGGTAGTTCGCGCCGGAGGTTTGCCTGAGCGCTTGGCCGGACCATTAGGGGAAGGAATGGCCAATGAGCGCAGAGCGACAGGTGATGCAGGATTACATGGACGCGCTGGTAAAGCGTGCCGACTTCACCAGTTACTTCGCCGACAACGTCGTCGTTACATTCGAGGGTACCGGCCAGCGTGCCGAAGGTCGGCAGGCCGCCGGGGAACTGATCCGGTACGTCCATGAGACCGCGTTCGACTCGCGGCCGGAGTTGAAGAACATGCTGGTCGATACCGGCAAGGCGGCCATTGAGGCGGACTTCGCCGGCACTCACACAGGCGAATTCGCCGGAATCCAGCCCACCGGCCGCCTCGTGCGGGTCCCTTACTCCGTCGTCTACGACCTTCGCGATGACCAAATCAGCGCGCTGCGGATCTACTTCCCCATGGGCCTGCTAATCGAGCAACTCACAAGCTGAGCAGCCCGCGCGATCGAATACCCAGCAGCCTGGGCCGGCTAGCCCTGGACCGGCGCGACCTGTTTCTCCGCGGCCCTCGCCAGGTCCGCGACGATCTGCGGGTACACCCCACGCAGCGAGCGTTGCACCAGACGGCCCGCCAGGGTCCGGTCCCAGGACGCGGCCCATCGGATGCGGGTCCCGCCAGCGACGGGCACCAGGGTGATCTCGGCGCGGTAGTTGCGCACCGGAATACCGTCGATCACCGTGTACGCCAGGCACCGCCCCTCCTCGGCCTCGAGGATCTTCTCGACCGAGACCGGACGACGCAGCCCGTAGCGGCGCGAGGACCGCAGCCAGTACACCGCGCCGGGACCGCCCGGCGACGTGTCTCCCGGGCGGCGGTAGCCGGCCTCGCTCCACGGTCCCCACTGGGGATATGTCATGACATCGCTGATCAGCGCCCAGACAATCGCGGGTGCCGCCTGAGCGGTCTGTTCGGCTTCGACATGCAACGTGCCCATCAGTCGGCTCTCCTATTCTGTACCATGTGGTACATGTACCATATGGTACGCTCCATCATGACTACATCGCAAGCCCGCGAACGCCTCCTGGCGGCCGCGGTGGAACAGGCCACGCGCGGCGGGATCGCCGATCTGAGCCTGCGCGAGCTGGCTGCGGCCATCGGCACCAGCCATCGCATGCTGCTGTACCACTTCGGATCACGAGAGGGCTTGCTGACGGCGGTCGCCCGGGCCGTCGAGGAAGCTCAGCGCGCGGTTGTATCGGAGTGGGGAATCACCAGCGCCAACGCCCGGGGACTCTGGCAGCACTTCAGCGATCCGCAGCTATGGCCCGCCGAACGGCTGTTTTTCGAGCTGTACGCCCATGCGCTGCTCGGCCGGCCGGGCACCGAAGGATTCCTCGACAACGCGATCGAACCCTGGGTCACCCTGCTCACACCGGTCATCGCCCGGGAAGCCGGGCTGGATGACAAGGCCGCGCGGGCAGAAGCCAGGCTCGCCGTCGCGGTCACCCGCGGACTGCTGCTGGACCTGCTCGCCACCGGCGACCGCGTCGCCGTCACCGAAGCCTTCGAGCGCTACCTGCGCCACAGCGACAACTACGCTCTCACCGTCTCCGCCATCCGGAACCTCCCAGCGCCCAGCAGGCGCCCGTGAAGCCTACGGCGAGCGCGAGAACGCCGAACGCGACCGAATACGAGGCCGCGGTCGCGATGGCGCCTACCGCGAAGGCGCCGAGCCCGGTTCCTGCGTCGAAACTCAGGTTCCACGCGATGCTGACCGAGGATCGCGCCGGTTCTCCCGCTGCGTTGAACGCCTGCGCCAGCGTCAGGTTCTGCAGGCCGCCGTAGGCGACTCCGGTCAGGAGCAGCCCGCCGATGACCACGGCGCGGCCCGGGGTGTCATGGATACTGTCCGCCCTCAGGCCGATCGCGGCGAGTCCCAGCGCGCCGGTGAAGAGCAGCGGAGCTATCGCCGCGGTGGGCCCGAAACGGTCGGCAATGCCGCCCGCGCCCCATCTGCTGGCCGCTGCCGCTCCGGTAAATGCGAGCAGCCCCGCGAACCCGAGTGCCGGGCTGGCGAGTATGTGCGGGGTGAAAGTGAGGATGGCCCCGCCGGAGGCGGTTATCACGACCAGCGCCGCGATCGGGCCGGCCAGTACGTGCCAGAGCGCGGCCGTCGTGCCACGTCCGCGGCCGTCGTCAGGCGGGGCGGGGTCACTAGTGCCGATGGCTCGTGCGATCGGCCAGGCGAG
>Ga0335069_10009103_pt1 | contig 14161 bp, 16 predicted proteins | sample Lox_Sample_11_FD_206714 | JGI IMG/M metagenome (GOLD analysis project Ga0335069, IMG submission 206714) | Soil microbial communities from Loxahatchee National Wildlife Refuge, Florida, United States - Lox_Sample_1.1 | ecosystem: Environmental > Terrestrial > Soil > Wetlands | place: USA... | reverse complement strand
GTCAACCGTGGCGGAGCGGCAAAACGCGTCGAGCGAGCGATTGCGTTCGGCCGGATCGGCCGCTGTGATGATGCCGGTGAGGTGGCTCATCTCCCGGCCGCCAGCAATTCCACCAGTTGCGACAGCACCTCGTCGCGATGGCAGCCGCTCAACGCCAGCGCCAGTTGCGCCTTCAGCAGGCCGTAGGGCACGCCGATATCGTAGCGCCGGTCGGCGTTCTCGAGCGCCAGGTATTGCTCGCGTTTGGCAAGCTCCGCGAGGGCCGCCGAGAGGCTGACGTGCGGCCCCAGGAAGTCCATCACAGTGGGCGTCAGCACGTGCATGCCGAAGAAACAGAGATAATGGCCGGCGCGCAGGCCTGGTACTGCTAGGCGCTGTTCGGCTTCCGTGGGCGTCGGCTTTTCGATGACTGTTTCAATACGGTAAAGATCCTGGCTGCCCGCGACGCGCTGCCCGCCGACTGCGCCGTAATGCGGCAACAGGTTCTCGCGCGTCGCATGCACGGCCGAGACGGCGCAAGCCTGTGCCTCGGCCACCTCCACTAATTGCTGCGCGCAGCCTTTCTCCGTGTGGCTGATGTAGAGATGATCGCCAACCAGGTGCAGGAATGCATCGTGGCCCACGAAGGCCCGCGCACACTGCACGGCGTGGCCGTAGCCCAACGCCTCCGGCTGCGGCACGAAGCGCAGCCGCCCGGCATGGTCTCCCGCAACGTGCGCATAGGAGATTTCATCACCCGGTGAAACAATAACGGCGATCTCTTCAACACCCGCTCGTAAGGCTTCTTCAATAATGATGCGCAGGACCGGTTTTTCAACACCATCGCGATCAATCAGGGTCTGTAGCGCGAGGCTCCGCTGGTTGGGTCCGGCGGCCGTGATCACTGCTTTGCGGATTTTCATCAAGCATCCGTTTTAGCATGGACCACCTTCCGGAAAAAAAGTCGTTCAGAATATGAAACGCGGCGCGCTGCCACGACACTAATTATTGTGGACGCTCGTTGCGAGCTGCGCTCCTTTAGCCAGCATGGTTCCTCCCCACTCCGTAGCTGCCTCGGAAACACGTAGCTCGCAGCGCGTTCACATTGGTTACAAAACGTCTTTCCTCACCGGTTTGCTACCATTAAATAGTTCAAATTGACCACGACTGTCCCAGATGTTCTGGCCCGCATTGTCGCGCATAAGCGGGCGCAACCTGTCCCGTCTCCGGCCGTTCGCCAGCAATGGGAGCGCCAGGCCCAACAGTTCCGTGCGACCCGCCGCGATTTCCGGCAGGCGCTGGCCGCGCGGACACCGGCCATCATCGCGGAGATCAAGAAAGCCTCGCCGAGCAAAGGATTGCTCGCGGCGGACTTCGATCCGGTGCGAATCGCGCGGGCCTACGAGTCGGGTGGCGCGGCCGCCCTTTCGGTGCTCACCGACGAAGCATTCTTCCAAGGCAGTCTGGCCGATCTGGCTGCGGCGCGGGCGGCTTGCTCGCTGCCGGCGCTACGCAAGGATTTCACGCTGGACGAGGATCGCGTGCTCGAAGCTGCGGCCGGCGGTGCGGACGCGATCTTGCTGATTGCCGCCATTCTCGAAGAACACGAGATGCGCCGCTTGCGTGTGCTTGCGGCGGAATTCGGTATGGCGGCGATCGTGGAAGTTCACAACGAGGCGGAACTCGACAAGGCGCTGGCCGGCGGTGCTGAAATTATCGGCGTCAACAATCGCAACCTGACCACGTTCGAGGTGACGCTCGACACCTCGCTGCGCCTGGCGCCGCGCATTCCCGCGCCGGTCGTGAAGGTGAGCGAGAGCGGCATCGCCGCTCCGCTGGATATCGCGCGGCTGCGCGAAGCTGGCTATCAGGCTTTCCTGGTGGGCGAACATCTGATGAAATCGGCGGATCCGTCCGCGGCGCTACGCGCACTGGTGGCGTCATGATGGTGAAGATCTGCGGCATCACCAATCCCGACGATGCGCGGGCGGCGATCGATGGCGGAGCCGCGGCCCTGGGGTTCAACTTCTATCCCGCCAGCCCGCGATATATTTCGCCGGATGCCGCGGCCGCCATCATCGCCGCGCTGCCCGCGGAAGTCTGGAAAGTGGGCGTGTTCGTGGACGAGACGGCCGAAGCGGTCATGCGCACGGCGCAGCAGACGGGCATCGACATTGCCCAACTGCACGGCAGCGAATCGCCCGTCGAATATCCGCCGGGGATGCGCGTCTGGAAAGCGATTCGCGTGCGCGACGGCGCCGTGCCGGAAACGTTCGATTGCCCCGCGGAAGCCGTGCTGCTGGATGGTCCGGCATCCGGCATGGTTTTCGATTGGGCGCGCGCGCCGCACGGCATGGCAAGGCTGATATTGGCGGGCGGTTTGGATGCCGGCAACGTGCGCCAAGCCATCGAACAGGTGCACCCCTGGGGCGTGGACGCCTGCTCGCGGCTTGAAATCTCGCCCGGCCGCAAGGATCATGAGAAGATGACGGCATTTCTGAAGGCCGCACTGGCGGCCGCATGATGGGCATGACGAGCGCTCCCCAACCCGATGCGGGTGGGCACTTCGGGCCTTACGGCGGCCGTTATGTGCCCGAAGTCCTGATGGCGCCGCTCGAAGAACTCGAGAAGGCGTACCTGGAGGCCAGCGCCGATCCGGCGTTTCAGGCTGAACTGAGCGATCTGTTGCGCAACTACGCCGGCCGCCCGACGCCGTTGTATTTCGCGCGGCGGCTCACGGAACAGTTGGGTGGCGCGCGCATCTACATCAAGCGCGAGGATTTGCTCCACACCGGCGCGCACAAGATCAACAACACGCTGGGGCAGGGCCTGCTGGCGCGGCGGATGGGCAAACGCCGCATCATCGCCGAGACCGGCGCGGGGCAGCACGGCGTGGCAACGGCCACCACTTGCGCGCGGCTGGGCCTCGATTGCGTGGTCTACATGGGCGAGGAGGACATGCGCCGCCAGCGGCTGAACGTCTTCCGCATGCGCCTATTGGGCGCGAAGGTGGTCGCGGTCACCACCGGCAGCCGCACGCTGAAGGACGCCATCAGCGAAGCCATGCGCGACTGGGTGACCAACGTCGACACGACATATTATTTGCTCGGCTCCGCGCTGGGCTCGCATCCCTACCCGATGATGGTGCGCGATTTCCAAAAGGTGATCGGCGAGGAGGCTCGCCGCCAGATTCTGGAAACGGAGAAGCGCCTGCCGGATGCAGTCTTCGCGTGCGTGGGGGGCGGCAGCAACGCCATCGGCATTTTCTATGCCTTCGTGCCCGATGCGGATGTGCAACTGATCGGCGTGGAAGCCGGCGGCAAGAGCACCAAGCTCGGCGAGCATGCGGCGCGCTTCAGCGGAGGATCGCCCGGCGTGCTGCACGGTGCGCGCAGCTACCTGCTGCAGGACGAAGACGGCCAGGTATCTCTGACGCACTCCATTTCCGCCGGTCTGGATTATGCGCTGATCGGTCCCGAACACGCCTGGCTGCACGATCGCCAGCGCGCCGAATATGTGTCGGCGAGCGATGCGGAAGCGCTCGACGCCGCGCGCCTGCTGTGCCACGCCGAAGGCTTAATCCCGGCTCTCGAATCGGCGCATGCGGTCGCGGAAGTGGTGCGCCGCGCGCCCGCCGCCCGCCATCAGATTTACATCGTGAATATGTCCGGCCGCGGCGATAAGGACATCGATATTTATAGGGAGCACCTGAAGGAACTGGAAGCCGATTGAAACCGCAAACCCGCATCGCCCGCCTGTTCGAAAATCTGAAGCGGCAGGATCGCAAAGGCCTGATCGCGTTCCTCACGGCCGGCGACCCGTCGCCTGAGCGCACGCCCGCGCTGGTGGAAGCGCTCGAACGCGGCGGGGCGGACCTCATCGAGCTGGGTGTGCCGTTCTCGGACCCGATCGCCGATGGTCCGGTGATCCAGCGCGCCGGCCAACGCGCGTTGGCGGCCGGCACGACGCTGCACAAGGTGCTGGACATCGCGCGCGAGATCCGGCGCCGGTCGGAGATTCCGATCCTGCTGTTCACGTACTTGAATCCGGTGGTGCGCTATGGCCTCGACGCGCTGGCGCGCGATGCGGCCGCCTGCGGGATCGATGGCTGCCTGCTGACGGATGCCAGCGTGGAAGAAGCCGGCGAATATGTGGACGCCATGCGGAAGCACAATCTCGATACCGTGTTTCTGGCCGCGCCCACCAGCACCGAGCGGCGCTTGCGGCTGGTGGCGCATTACTCGACGGGCTTTGTCTATCTTGTCTCACGCACGGGCGTCACGGGCGCGCGCGAGTCGCTTTCTGACGCCGTCGCGCCGCTGGTGAGTGCGATGCGCGCGGTCACCGATTTGCCGCTGGCGGTGGGTTTCGGCGTCTCGCGGCCTGAGCACGTGGCGGAGCTCGGCAGCCAGGTGGAAGCCGTGGTGGTGGGCAGCGCCATCGTCCGGCTGATCGAGCAGAACGCGGAGAATGCCTCGCTCGAAATCCAGCTCGAATCCTTCGCGCGCGAATTGAAGCACGGCTTCGGCCTGCGCGCGGCCCGCACGTCATGACGCGCGAAGAGGCAATCAAAGCGCTCGAGGAATATCGCACGTCGATCGACGCGCTCGACCTGCGCCTGCTCGATCTGCTCAACCAGCGCACGCGCGTGGTCGAGGATATCGGCCGCGTCAAACGCGCGGCCAAGCTGCCGATCTACGAGCCCCGCCGCGAGGATCAGGTTTTCGAAAACATCACCAGTCACAACGGCGGGCCGCTCACCCCGGATGCCGTCAAGCGCATCTTCGAGCGCATCATCGACGAGATGCGCACCATTCAAAGAATCCGCATGGAAACGAATGCGGACGGAGATTCCTAAATGTTAGTCGTGATGCAGCAGGGGGCCACGGAGCCCCAGATTCAAGCCGTCATCGACCGCATGATCAGCGAAGGCTACGACGTCCACCGCTCGACCGGCGTGATACACACCGTGCTCGGCGGCGTGGGCGGCAAGGTGGATGTGGACCTCGAAATCTTCGAGGTGATGGAAGGCGTGAAAGAGGCGCACCGCATCGCCTCGCCCTACAAGCTGGCCAGCCGCAACTTCAATCCCGGCGGCACGGTCGTCAAGATCGGCGGCGTGGAGATCGGCGGCGAGCGGGTCGTCGTGATGGCCGGGCCGTGCAGCGTCGAAAGCCGCGAGCAAATCGAGTGTGTGGCCGGGCAGGTGGCGCGCGCGGGCGCCCGTGTGATTCGCGGCGGAGCGTTCAAGCCGCGCTCCTCGCCCTATAGTTTCCAGGGTCTCGGCACGGAAGGTCTGCAGATGCTGCGCGCAGCGGCCGATCGCAACGGTCTGCTGGTCGTGAGCGAGGTGATGGATCAGACGCAAATCCCGCTGGTGGCCGAATACTCCGACATCCTGCAAGTCGGCGCGCGCAATATGCAGAACTTCAACCTGCTGCGCGAGCTCGGCAAGCAGCGCAAGCCGGTGCTGCTGAAACGCGGCATCTCGGCGACCATCGAAGAACTGCTGCTCTCCGCGGAGTACATCATGGCGGGCGGCAACTACGAAGTGATCCTGTGCGAGCGCGGCATCCGCACGTTCGAGACCTACACGCGCAACACCATGGATATTTCCGCGATCCCGGTGGTGAAGAAGCTGTCGCACCTGCCCATGGTGGCCGATCCGTCGCACGGCACCGGGCGTCGCGACAAAGTAGCGCCTATGGCGCGCGCCGCCGTGGCCGCCGGCGCCGATGGCTTGCTGATCGAAGTCCATCCGGATCCCGATCGTGCGTTGAGCGATGGCGCGCAATCGCTGCGGCCGGAACAGTTCGAAGATCTGATGAAGCAGCTACGCATGATCGCGCCTGCGGTCGGCCGGAGCATTTGATGGATACGGTCGCCATCGTCGGCGTCGGGCTGATCGGCGGATCGTTTGGACTCGCGCTGAAACAGGCCGGCTTTCGCGGCACGATATTGGGCGTCAGCTCCGATGCTTCCGTGCGCGCGGCCCTGGACCGGGGCGCCATCGATCGCGGCGTCACGCTCGAGGAAGCGGCCCGCGCGGCCGATCTGATCTATCTCGCGCAGCCCATCGGACGCATTCTCGACACGCTGCATCACCTCGGCCCGCTGGTGCGTCCGGACGCTCTGGTCACCGATGCCGGCAGCACCAAGCACGTCATCGTGACCGAAGCGCACAAGCTGCTGCGGCGCTGCCAGTTTCTGGGAGGTCATCCGCTGGCGGGCAAGGAAAAACGCGGCGCGGCGGAAGCGGATGCGGATTTGTTTCGCGGCCGCACTTATGTGCTCACGCCGGGCGCTCCGGAAGAACTAGAAACGCCCGCGGCGCGGGAGTTCATCGAATGGCTGTCGCGCATCGGCGCCAAGGTCATCGTGGTTGGGGCAGCCGAGCACGACCGGCTGGTCTCGTTCACCTCGCACCTGCCGCAGCTTGCTTCAACCGCGCTCGCCGCGACGGTTGCGGAAAATCTCGCCGCGCCAGAAGATCTGCGAGTCGCCGGGCCGGGGTTGATCGACAGCACACGACTGGCACTCAGTTCCTATGATCTGTGGCGCGACATTCTGGCCACCAACGCGCGATCCATCGAAGAGGCTTTGACGGCGTACATCAACGAGCTCGAGCAGCTTCGCGAGAATCTGCGCACGCGCGGCGCGCAGGCCGAATTCGTGCGCGGCGCGGAACTGGCAACCAGGCTGCGAAAACTCTAAAGCCAGTCGAGCTGCGCGTAACGCTCGCCGGTCAGATGCAGGAACAGTTCTTCGAGCGTGCGGAATTCGCGGCCGTCGTGCGAGATTGTCTCGTTGCGGTCGAGTGCCGTGATATCGCCCTGCCACACGAGCTTGCCGGGACTGCGGATGATGGCCACCTGCTGGCACAGGCGCTCCACGGTCTCGAGCACGTGCGTGGTCAGGAAGATGGTGCGGCCCTGCGCGGTGATCTTATGCAGCCACTGTTTGATGGACGCGACGCCGGCCGGATCGATGCTCTCGAACGGTTCATCGAGAAACAGCAACTCCGGCGCGTGAATCACGGCCGCGGCGAATGCCACGCGCTTGCGCATGCCGGCGCTGAACTCCGACAGGCGCTTCTTGCCGGTGCCGTCGAGTTCCATGGCCGCGAGCAACTCGTCCACACGGCGGCGGGCGGTCACTTCGTCCAGGCCGAACATGCGCGCCTGGAAGAACAGAAATTCGTGCGCATAGAGCGCATCGAACAGTCCCAGCGATTCGGGCATCACGCCCATGCGTCGCTTCAGTGAGACGGAGCCGTCGTGAAACGGTTCGCCCAGGATGCGGATCTCGCCTCCGGTCGGGTCGAGCAGGCCGGTGAGGCAGCCGATGGTGGTGCTCTTGCCGGAGCCGTTCGGCCCGAGGAATCCGAAGAGCGTGCCGGCCGGCACGGTCAGCGAGAGATTCTCGACGGCGAGTGTCTCGCCGTATTTCTTGGTGAGGTTCGAAATCTGAATAGCGGCAGCCACGATTAGTTGCGCCCTTCGAGCGTGTTCAAAATCATTTCGCGGCGGCCGACAAATATGCGCGCGCCTCGCCGCAGGGAATACAGATAGAAAGCGACGGCCAACACAGCAAACAGGACCGCCATCCACCAGTTATGCAACACCACTTCCTGGCTGACCGAGTTGTTCAACAGCATGCCCCCGAAGATTGCCGCAAGCACTCCGCCGATGAGCAACACGTTCGCGGGGAGCGATAGTTGGTTGCCGAAGGTGGTTTCGAAATTGGTGCGCCGCGGCGAGAGCAGCGAAGTCCAGATGGCCAACCCGTTGAACAGATAAAGACCTCCCACGCCAGCCGCCAGAAGCATGCACTCGATGCGCGGGTCGAAGGGCACGGGCGCGAACAGGGTCCACAGCAGTATAGCGGCGGCGACTAGGAGGCCACCCAGGGAAAGCGCCGTGTAGCTGCTGGCGCGCAGAATCTCACCGGGTGGCACGGGTAGCAGGAAGTAGCGCCGGAAACCCGAAGAATCGAATCCAAACTGGTTCGTGGCCATCACCGCGGTTCCCAGAAATCCCGCGATGGTGAATGTGCCCAAAGCGCGCAGGAAGTAGTGCGGATGGCCCGGCCCTTGATTGGGTCCGAACGTCAAGAACGCGAGGATGGGAAGGGCGGCGATGTAGTTGAACCGCACCTTGTTGGAGCGCACGTAGTAGCGCAAGGTACGGCCGGCCAGGGGCGCCATCGCCGGACCGAAGATCGAGGCGGCGCGCTCGTAGTTGTCGTTCCAGGTGACCGCCGCGGCTGCCGCGGTGCGGGGCAGGGCGGCTTGCCGCTCGAGCCAGGCGAGCAAAACGACGAGCGCCACGATCCATCCGGCCAGGATGCCTAATTGCTGAAGCAGTCCGGCGGATTCGGCCCTGACGGTGAGGGCCGCTGCGGCGAAAGGCGGCGAGTAGGCCAGCCATGCCATAACTGCCTGCTTCGCGCCATGTGCGCGCGCCAGCCGCGGGATGACTAATCCCGGTGTGAGGCAGATGGTCATCAACAACACAAACAGGATGGCGGTGCCGCCGCGCACATGCGACAGCCACTCGATCAGAGTAGCCAGCACGCGCGCCAATAAGTAGTCAGCCGCAACCATCAGGACTACGGCGATCGCACCCAGCCAGAAACTGCCCGCGCCAAAGACGTACATGCCGGTGGAAAGGCCGAGACCCAGACCCAACAGAAAAATCCAGACCGGCTCCAGGATGCCGGTCAAGTGGCGCGCCGCGAGACGTTCTCCGGCGCGCAAAGCGAAACGGCGAAGAGCAACGTCGCTGAAGGCGCTGTTGATGCCAAACCCGGTGACCACCGAGATAATCAGCGCATTCAGGAACAGGCCGCCCAGCACGGCCTGCGCGACGGCCTCGGCATGGCCGGAGTGCACAGAGACGAGCGCGGCCCCGTATCCGCCGGCTGTAAGAAGAATGATGACCAGGATAGCGATGCTATAACCGGCGAAGAACAGCGCGATCCGCCCGTTGCGCGTGCGGGTCTGCGCCCAGAGCAACTGGTAGCGCAGGCCCACCAGGCGGAGGATCAGTTGGGAACTCATGCCTGAACTCCTATCTTACGCGAGTCGAGGCGGGGCGCGTACGCTACTTGCCGGGCACCGGGAGCCAGCCGCGCGTGCCGAAGTCGGCCAGACTGAAAAGCAGCAGAATGCCTAGCCACATCAGTCCGCCGCCGATCACCACCTTCATTAAGATCGTGCTGTGGCGTAGGTGCATGAAGAACAGCACTACCAGCATCATCTTGACGACGGCGATGGCAAGCGCTACTACCACGTTAAACGGCCCCAGATCAATGGTAGCCACGAAGGTAGTGGTCCACGTCAAGAACAGGAGCGCCACAAATACGACGGCGTATGTCTTTATCGAATCGATGTGTTCGTGCATATTAGTGATGGTGACGGCCGATGAGATAGAGCAGCGGGAATAGAAAGATCCAGACAATATCGACAAAGTGCCAATACAGCCCGGCGATATCGATGGGCGTGTTGTACTCCGCGGTGTACCGTCCGGCGAATGCCTGAATCAAGAGAGTCAGCAGGATGCCGACTCCCACGACCATGTGCAAGGCGTGCACGCCGGTCATAGCGAAATAGAGCGAAAAGAACAGTTGCGCCTGGCCCTGCTGAGTGGTGCCGTCCAGATGGAACGTGGGGCCGGGCACGTGATGCTCCTCAAACTTCTGGTTCCACTCGTAAGCCTTCACGCCCAGAAAGACTCCGCCCAGGAGCATCGTCAAAATCAAAAAGAGGATCAGCAGTTTGCGGCTGCCGATTTGGGCCGCATGCACGGCCAGCACCATGGTGAAGCTACTGCAAATCAGCACGCTGGTGTTCACCGCGCCGATGACGACATTGAGCGTGTTACTGGCGACGGAAAAGACCTGCGAAAATGCGGCGCGGTAGACGGTGTACGCCAGAAACATGCCGCTGAAGAACATGACTTCAGTCACCAGAAAGATCCACATCCCCAGCGAGGACGCTTCCTTCTGCTGCGCGGGTGTCTCGAATTGCTCGCGAAGAGCGAGAGTCTCAGTGTGACTAGCCAACATTAGCCGCCTCCAGCGCGGCGTAGTCATACGCTTCAGTAGTAACAACCGGTGTTTCGTCGAAGTTATGCGCCGGCGGGGGGGAGGCCGTCTTCCACTCCAAGCCGGTGGCGCCCCAGGGATTCGGCCCGGCGATTTCACCGTAACGCAGCGACCAGATGAAATAGATCAGCGGCATCACGTATCCGACAGCCAGCACGGAAGCGCCCGCCGTGGACATCACGTGCAGGACTTGAAACTCGTCCGGATAAGTCCAGTAGCGCCGCGGCATGCCGAGATATCCGAGAATGAACTGCGGGAAGAAGGTCAAGTTGAAGCCCAGATAAATCGTCAAGGCAGAAAGCTTGGCGAAGCCTTCCGGATACATACGGCCGGTCATCTTCGGCCACCAATAATGCAGGCCGCCCAGGTAAGCCATGAGCGCACCGCCGACCATGATGTAGTGGAAGTGCGCGACGACGAAATAAGTATCGTGTACGTGGATATCCACGCCGAGACACGCGAGAAACAGGCCGGTCAGGCCGCCGATGGTGAATAGGCCGATGAATCCGAAGGCGTAAAGCATCGGCGTGGCGTAACTGATGGAGCCTTTATGCAGCGTCGCGGTCCAGTTGAACACCTTGATCGCCGATGGGATGGCCACAAAGTAACTGAGAAACGAAAACGCCAGGCCAGCATAGACTGACTGCCCGGAAACGAACATGTGGTGTCCCCAGACCAGGAAGCCCAGTACGGCGATGGCGACGCTCGAGAAAGCCACAAACTTATAACCGAAGATGGGCTTCTTTGAAAATGTGGATACCAGCTCGCTGACGACGCCGAGGCCGGGGAGAACCATGATGTAAACGGCCGGGTGCGAGTAGAACCAGAACAGGTGCTGAAACAGAATGGGATCGCCGCCGCGCGCGGGGTCGAAGATGCCGATGTGCAGGCTGCGCTCGCAGATCAGCAGCACCAGAGTGATCGCCAGGACCGGCGTGCCCAGGACCTGAATCAGGGCGGTCGCGTAGTTCGCCCACACAAAGAGCGGCATGCGGAACCAGGTCATGCCCGGCGCGCGCATGCGATGTACCGTCACGATGAAGTTCAGACCGGTCAGGATTGAGGAGAAGCCGGCGATAAAGATTCCCAGGCCGGTGGCGACCACATAAGTGTTCGAGTAAGTGCTACTGTAGGGGACGTAGAAGGTCCAGCCCGTGTCGACGCCGCCGGCCAGCATGGCATAGATGCCGAAGCAGCCGCCGATCACCAGCAGATACCAACTGAGCAGGTTGATCCTGGGGAAAGCCAGATCCTTGGCCCCGATCATCATGGGCAGAAAGAAGTTGCCCAAGGTGGCGGGGATCGAAGGGATGAGGAAGAAGAAGATCATGATCACGCCGTGCAGCGTGAAGAGCTTGTTGTATATGTCGGCGGAAACCAGGTCGCCCTTTGGGGTCAGTAATTCGAGCCGGATGAGCGTCGCGAAAATGCCACCAAGAAAAAAGAAGAAGGTGATGGTGCCGAGATACAACAGACCGATGCGTTTGTGGTCCTTGGTGAGGAGCCAGGACTTGAGACCATAGCTCGCATTCAGGTAAGTTTCTCGTTCTTGGACAGCTTCGGTAATCATATACTTATTGTTTGGATATCTTTCGTGGCGAGACAGCCGTCGTTGTTCCGGGCGCCGCCGGGACGGGCTTGGGCGTCAGCGACTTGATGTACTCGATGAGCTGCAACACCCCCTCCTCAGTGACTAACCCCTGAAATGTCGGCATGATCGGTTGATAGCCGGCGACGATCTTGGCCGATGGATTCAAAATCGACTCGCGGATGTAGCCCTCGTCCGCTTTGATCGTGCGGCCGTCGGAGAGCAGCACGTTGCTGCCGAACACATTGCGCAGGTTGGGGCAACGCCCCTGGTCGTTGAGATGATGGCAATTGGAACAGGCTAGGTCTTGAAACAGCTTCTCGCCCGTGGATGCCAGCGAACCAGTCGCTCCGCCACTAAGCCACGTCTGATAGTCCTGCGGCTCCATCACATAGATCCACCCGATCATGGCCGAATGCTTGGTACCGCAGTATTGCGCGCAGAACAGATGATACTTACCGACTTTGGTCGGCTGAAACCAGGTAGTGGTGTACCTGCCGGGCAGGACATCGGCCTTGGTGCGGAAGGCGGGAACAAAGAAACTGTGAATCACATCCTCCGACGTCATAGTCAGCTTGACGGGACGGCCAACCGGAATGTGGAGTTCATTGATTTCGCGCTGCCCTTCCATATGCTGCAGTTTCCACATCCAGCGCTTGCCGACCACATAGATCTGTTGCGCGCCGTCGGGAGGACGGGAGGCACGGAAGAACACGCTCGCGCCCCAAGCGAACATGACCATGGTGAGACCAAACGGAATCACACTCCAGGTGATCTCGAGCGCCATCACGCCGTGGACCGGGACGGGCATCTCCGATTCCGAGCGCCGGCGGTACCGGATCGCGAAATAGAAGATCGTGACAAAGATGGCGGCGGTGAAGAAGGCCGCCACGGCCAGCAGGAAAAAGAATAGATGATCCACCTGAGGGGCAACGGTGGATGCTTCAACCGGAAATAGAGGTAGTTCTGTACCCATGAATTTATCTAGCCCGCCTCAACGCCTCTCGGTCTTTACGCCAGTCGCGACGCCACATTACGAATAGAAATGTGCTGCCCAGCAGGACGAAAGTGGCGCCGCCGAAACGCACCATGTTCATAGCGATGGCGCCGTACTTACCCGTGGCCGGATCGTAGTGGTAGCAAAATAACAAAATCTGGTCGACCGGATTGCCGATCTTTTCCTGGGAGGCTTCCACCAGGCCCAGGCGCAGATCTCGCGGGGAATACTCCACGCCGTAGAAATAACGCGACAGCTTGCCTTGCGGGGTCAAAATCATGATGGCACTCGCGTGGGCGAACTGGCCGGTCTTGGCGTCGTACTTATAGCGGAAGCCCACCGACGAAGTCAGTGCCTGGATGGATGCCTGGTCTCCAGTGAGAAAGTGCCAGCCATTGTCCGTCCCCGGACGCCGGTAACGTTGCAGGATGCTGGTTCTCTTGGCCGCGGCGGTCTCGGGCGTATCCCGCGGATCGAAGCTTACGGCCACGACTTCAAAGTCCTTGCCCGGATCGAGAGAGATCACGCGGAGGCTGCTGGCAACGCCGTCCAGGATCATGTTACAAAGCATCGGGCAAGTGTAGTAGACCAAGGCGAGGATTACCGGCTTTTGGCCGCTGAAGTAAGTCAAAAGCGGCTGGGAGCGGCCGAATTCGTCATGGAAGACCAGATTGAGCGGAACCTGCTGGTTCAGCTTCTGTTCGAGAGAGACTCCCTGCAAGGCTCCCGGCAGAGGCGTGGGCTTCGAATTGGGGTCCCGCAGAGCGGACGGCTGAGCCGGCGCGAGCTGGCCGGGCTGCGCCCAGGCAGTAACACTGAGGACGGCAGCCAGCGTGGCAATCCACGTGGTGACTTTCAACAAACTCATTGCGGCTTTCTCCCGGGTAACACCGGCAGTCCCCGTTGGGCAATCAAATCCATGGCCCGGGCGACCGGTATCCGGACGATACCTTTGTCCGGATCGACCCAGGCGTATTGATTCAGAAGCTGATCCTCCGCCGCGCGCATGGCCCGCATGTCACGTGGCGGATTGGGTTGCAAGCGCGGTTCGGGCGGCAGTTTCTGAGCAGTCACACCTACTCCCTCAGAGGGGGGCGGGCCCAGCTCTGCCTCACGTTTCACGAAGTACTCAAAAAGTCCCCACAACCCGAATAAGATCACGACGATCAGGAAGGCCATCCCGATGCCGAACTTAGTAAGAAAAACAGCATTGACGTCGCCCGGTTCGTGACGGACATGTGGGTTGCGCGGCTCTTCGCCGATTTCCGGCTTAGTCTCGTCCATGTTCCAGAGCCTCCTCCAAATGCGGATCTCCCAGCGGGATCAGCGGGCGCCGCTCCAACTGCCACAGGAACGTGGCCAACCAGATACCGCCCAAACCAATCGGCAGCAGGAAATCCATCCAGCTTATGGTGAAGTGCGCTTTATGGAAGTCCGGTGCGACCACCCAGTAGAGGTCCACAAAGCGCATCACCAGCACCATGATCGCG
>Ga0335069_10009101_pt1 | contig 14164 bp, 11 predicted proteins | sample Lox_Sample_11_FD_206714 | JGI IMG/M metagenome (GOLD analysis project Ga0335069, IMG submission 206714) | Soil microbial communities from Loxahatchee National Wildlife Refuge, Florida, United States - Lox_Sample_1.1 | ecosystem: Environmental > Terrestrial > Soil > Wetlands | place: USA... | reverse complement strand
GAGCGACATCACAGAATCATAATAATCCAAATGTGCATTCCCGGAATCGTCGGCTGTAATGTTTCCCATATCGCCTGCATGGCGTTGTTCGCTGGACGGATTACTGTGCGGCATGTGTGCCGGATTAAAATGACCGCCCGCCGACATTCCGTCGTCAGAGGAAATATCTCCGAATTCATGAATATGAAATCCGTGCTTGCCGGGTTTCAATCCAGAAAGGGATGCGATAATATGCACGCCTTTTTTTGTCGATTCAAATGTCACGATTCCATAAACAGAACTTCCTTTCGTCGGCGTTATCACTGCGATGGCGTGTGATGTGACAGACATATTAGGCATCATCATCGTTTTTTCTTGAGCCCGGCAGACGAATGTTCCGACAATGAGAGAAATGACGGAGAGGCAAAAAATATTTTTTCTCATATTGAATCCTTTCTTATTTCTTTCATAACCATTTTTTATAAAAAATAGTTGCATGGATTTTATGATCGTCAGAAGGTATAAAAAAAGCCCCGGATAAACATTCGGGGCTTAAGGAAAAAAGATTGAAGTTATTTCTTCTTTTGTTCTTGCTGGGAAATTTTTGCCCAGGTATCTTTCAACGTGACGATACGGTTGAATACCGGTGCGCCGGGTTTGGAATCCTTCGAGTCCGCGCAAAAATATCCGACACGCTCAAACTGAAACCGGTCGCCGGGATTTGCTTTTCCAAGCAGCGGTTCTAATTTTGCATTCGTCAACACTTGCAGCGAATTCGGATTAAGATTGTCTAAGAACGTTTTTCCTTCTTCAACATCGTCCGGATTTTCTTTGACGAATAACCGATCGTATAATCGCACTTCCGCAGTAACAGCATGCGGAGCGGAAACCCAGTGAATCGTCGATTTTACTTTTCGATTTGCTGTCGGCGTTCCGCTTTTGGAAAGCGGATCGTACGTGCATTGAAGTTCAATAATATTTCCTTGAGCATCTTTTATGATTTTTTCGCACTTGATGATATACGCATACCGCAGCCGCACTTCATTGCCGGGATACAAGCGATAATATTTTGGCGGCGGTACTTCGCGGAAATCATCTTGATCGATATACAATTCGCGCGAGAAGGGAAGAGGATGTGTACCGGCAGATTCATCTTCGGGATTATTGACAGCAGGCAGTTCTTCTTCCTGCCCTTCCGGATAATTGGTGATAACAACTTTAATCGGATTCAGTACTGCCATCGCGCGTTGTGCGCGTTTGTTCAAATCTTCACGAATGCACCACTCGAGCATCGAGACATCGATCAAGCTGTCTTTTTTTGAAACGCCGATGCGGTCGCAAAATTCGCGAACTGCTTCTGATGTGTAACCGCGCCGGCGAAATCCTGCGATGGTGGACATTCGCGGATCGTCCCAGCCGGAAACATGTTTTTCGTTTACGAGCTGAAGTAATTTTCGTTTGCTCATAATTGTGTACGTGAGATTCAATCGAGCAAATTCAATTTGCTGCGGGTGATAAATTCCTAATTGATCGATAAACCAATCGTACAATGGGCGGTGATTTTCAAATTCTAAAGTACAAATTGAATGTGTGATTCCTTCGATGGAATCTTCCAATCCGTGTGCCCAATCGTACATCGGATAAATGCACCATTTGTTTCCTTGACGATGATGATCTTCATGGACGATGCGGTACATAATCGGATCGCGTAAGTTCACATTCGATGATGCCATATCGATTTTTGCGCGCAGTGTTTTGGAGCCGTCGGGAAATTCGCCTTTGCGCATGCGCTCGAAAAAATCCAAATTTTCTTCGATGCTTCTATTTCTGTACGGACTTTCTTTTCCCGGTTCCGTCAACGTACCGCGCATATCGCGAATTTCTTCTGCCGATAAATCGCAGACGTACGCTTTTCCTTTTTGTATAAGCTGAAGCGCCCACTCGTACATTTGGTCGAAATAATCTGACGCATAAAACAATCGATCTTCGAAATTTGCACCGAGCCATTTTATATCATCGATAATAGAATCGACATATTCTTGTTCTTCTTTCGAAGGATTGGTGTCGTCGAATCGCATATTGAATTTGCCGCCGTACTCGTGTGCAATGCCATAATTCAAATTTATGGATTTCGCATGGCCGATGTGCAAATAGCCGTTCGGTTCGGGCGGAAAGCGCGTGTGCACACGTCCGTTAAATTTATTAGTTTTTAAATCTTCATCGATGATTTCTCGGATGAAATCATTCTTTTCTATCTGTTCCATAGTTCTAACTGCCTCAATGAATAATTCTTTTGCAATAGTATAACAAAAAAAACGCTAAGAGAAAACTATCCGGAATTGTTTCGGAAATAAAAAACCCGGACTGAATTTTTCAATCCGGGTTGGTTTTTCAGTTATCGTAAAATACATTAGACTCTGAAGAGGAGGTCGGCATAGGTCGGTAACGGCCAGATGCTTTCATCGACGAGAGTTTCTAATTTATCGCCGTCCACGCGCAACGTTGCCATCGCTTTGAAGACGACATCGCGGTAATATTCTGCTTGCTTCAGAGCATTGCCATCGGGGACAGCGGCTAATGATGCTTCCAATGCATCGATGTTCTTTCCGAACGAATCGATGGTAGAAGTTAATTCCGACAACAATTTATCTGCTGCCGCAGATTTTGCTGAAGCGCTTTTTAACGCTGCAACTTCGCTTGCAACATTACCGGCGTACTTCAACGAGGCAGGAAGAATTTCACGCTTTGCCATATCGAGGGCAGTCAACGCTTCGATATTGACGACCTTCGTATAATTTTCAAGATAAATTTCATACCGTGAATGCAATTCTTCTTTACTCAAGACACCATGTTTCGAATACACGTCAACGTTTTTATCGAGCGTCAAGACTTTGATGGCTGCGACGGTCGATTTGATGTTCGGCAGTCCGCGTTTCTCAGCTTCCTTCACCCATTCGTCCGTGTAGTTGTTGCCGTTGTAAATAACACGTTTGTTCTTTTTCACGATGTCTTTGATAATCGTCTGCACTTCTGCGTCGAAGTCTTTCGCTTTTTCTAATTTGTCCGCAATGCGGGAAAGTGTTTCAGCGACGATGGTATTGAGAGCCGTATTCGGTTCTGCAATAGAAGCGGATGAAGCGACCATGCGGAATTCAAATTTATTTCCGGTGAAGGCAAACGGCGATGTGCGGTTTCGATCTGTGGCATCTTTGGGAAGAGCCGGCAGCGTGGAAACACCGAGTTTCAAAACTCCGCCGTCTTTTGACGATGTTGCACCGCCGTTTTCGAGCTGCTCAAAAATATCGGTCAACTGTTCGCCGAGGAATACGGAAATAATTGCCGGAGGAGCTTCGTTCGCGCCGAGGCGATGATCGTTTCCAGGAACGGCGGCAGCGACGCGGAGAACATCCGCATATTCATCGACAGCTTGAACGACTGCAGCAAGGAAAATGAGGAATTGTTCGTTGTCGTGCGGTGTCTTTCCCGGTTCAAGCAAATTCTGGCCGTCGTTGGTGCTCATCGACCAGTTGTTGTGTTTTCCCGAACCGTTGACGCCGGCAAATGGTTTTTCATGAAGCAAAGCAACTAATCCATGACGGTTCGCAACTTTTTTCAAAGTTTCCATCACTAAGTGATTGTGATCGGTTGCAATATTCGTGGTAGAAAAAATCGGAGCAAGTTCATGCTGCGCAGGAGCGACTTCGTTGTGGCGTGTTTTGGACAGAACGCCGAGCTTCCAGAGTTCTTCATCCACTTCGAACATAAATTCTGCGATGCGCTCTTTGATATTCGCAAAGTACTGATCTTCTAATTCCTGACCTTTCGGCGGTTTGGAACCGAATAACGTGCGGCCAGTGAGAATAAGGTCTTTTCGTTTTTCATACAATTTTTTATCGATAACGAAATATTCCTGCTCCGGTCCGACAGTGGTGGTCACTTTTGTAGCGGTGGTGTTGCCAAGAACACGTAACACGCGTACAGCTTGTTTCGATAATGCTTCCATCGAACGCAGCAGCGGCGTTTTTTTGTCGAGCGCTTCGCCGGTGTAAGAGCAGAATGCTGTTGGAATATACAAGGTATTGTTTTTGTAGAAAGCCGGCGAAGTGCAATCCCATGCCGTATAGCCGCGCGCTTCGAAGGTTGCACGCAATCCGCCCGAGGGAAAGGATGATGCATCCGGTTCGCCTTTGATCAATTCTTTTCCGGAAAATTCCATTATGACTCGTCCATCCGCAGTGGGAGAAATAAAGGAGTCATGTTTTTCTGCCGTGATACCAGTCATCGGCTGGAACCAGTGTGTGAAGTGGGTTGCACCTTTTTCGATTGCCCAATCTTTCATAACATTTGCCACGATGTCTGCAACCAAAGGATCTAACGGCGATCCTTCGTCAATAGTTTTTCGCAAAGCTTTGTACGTATTTTTCGGAAGACGTGCTCGCTGAACAGCATCATTAAATACGTTGGAAGCGAAGAGATTTTCTAACGTTTCTTTTTCCATAATGTTCCTTATCCTTGTTATTGGTACGGTACCTTATTTATTTATGTTATGATATAAAATAACTTAATTTATTTATGTATGCAACAAAAAAATCTGGTGTTAATGAATGATAGAAATAAAAAAATAATCTCCGGGATGTTGAACAACGAAGCGACGAGATGTTGTACAATCTTCCCCGTCGAAATGATGGAGATCGTTCCTCGTCTTGCATTTACAAGCATCTCCCAGTATCTTGATACAACGCAGAAACAAAAATAGGGAAAGGCGTTTCGAAATGCGAAGCGCCTTTTCTATGTCTTGAAGAAAAGTATGAATAACAAAAATATTCGCGTGCGTTTTGCGCCGAGCCCTACTGGATATTTGCACGTCGGCGGATTACGCACTGCGCTGTATAATTATCTTTTTGCAAAACATTTCGGTGGAAAATTTATCCTTCGCATTGAAGACACCGATCAATCGCGTAAAGTCGAAGGCGCCGTTGAAAATCTTATTCAGACACTCCATTGGGCGGGTGTTGAGTACGATGAGGGGCCTGATAAAAACGGCGGCAGCGGTCCATATATTCAATCGCAACGGCTTCCCATCTATCAAGACCATGCAAAAGAATTGATTCAAAAAGGTAATGCCTATTATTGTTTTTGTTCGCCTGAACGTCTTGCTGAAGTAAAGAATAAAAACAAAGAATTAAAACTGCCGTTTTCCTACGACCGTCATTGCCGGAATATCGATCCAGCGGAAGCACAGCGCAGAGTTGCTGCCGGCGAACCCTATGTGATCCGCATGAAAATGCCGTTAGAAGGCGAATTGATGTTTGATGATGTTATCCGCGGCAGCGTGACGATAGGATTCAATGTTCTGGATGATCAAGTGTTGATCAAATCCGATGGTTTTCCGACGTACCACCTTGCAGTTGTTGTGGATGATCATCTGATGGGTATTACACATGTCATTCGCGGCGAAGAATGGCTTTCCAGTGTTCCGAAACATATTTTGCTTTATCAATTCTTTGGATGGGATGTACCGGTGATGGCGCATTTGCCGCTGCTGCTCAATCCCGATAAATCCAAGCTGAGCAAACGGCAAGGCGATGTTGCGGTGGAAGATTATCGCACCAAAGGATATTTAAAAGAAGCGCTCGTCAATTTTATTGCTCTTCTTGGATGGAATCCCGGCGATGACCGCGAAATATTTTCGATGGAACAATTGGTGCAGGAATTTTCATTGGAGCGTGTCGGGAAATCCGGTGCGGTGTTCAATGTGGAAAAATTGAATTGGTTGAATCAACAGCATCTTCGTTTAAAACCAAACGACGAATTGGTTTCGATGATGAAGCCGCTGCTTGCAGAAAAATCTATTATTATTCATGATGAAACGTATCTCGCATCGGTCATAGAATTATTGAAAGATCGCTTAACCTTCCCGCAGGATTTTGTGAACATCTCGGATTATTTTTTTACTGATCCAAAAGAATATGATGAAGCTGCAATTAAGAAACATTGGCATGCAGAAACACCTTCTCTTATGCGACAGTTTGCAGACTTGTTAGAAGGATTACCGAATTTTTCACACGATGCACTTGAAGCGAGTTTACGTTCGTTCGCAGAGAAATTGCAACTCAAAACAAGCGCCTTAATTCATCCGGCGCGCCTGGCGTTGTCTGGAAAATCTGCCGGCCCCGGATTATTTGAAATGATGGCAGTGCTGGGGAAGGAAACAGTGGTCCGGAGATTGCGAACGGCTACGGAAAAAATATCCGCGGCATAAATTGCCTTTCGCGACATCGTTCTCTATATTTATCCGCAATTTGATCGGTCATCATGAAGAAAACGCAACATACCACACAAGGAATTATTCGCTTACACAATGCCGTGTTCTACGCCTATCACGGCGTGCTGACGGATGAACAAAATCTTGGCGGGAAATTTGAAGTGGACGTCGAGCTGCATTGTGATTTTTCAAAAGGCGCGCAAAGTGACCGGTTGGAAGATACCGTTAATTACGAACGTGTCTATGATTCTATCCGAACCATCGTGCTCGAGAAAAAACATTTATTGCTGGAATCGCTTGCAAGCACCATCGGAAAAACAATTCTGGAAAAATTTTCGCTGGTGCAAAAAGTGAGAGTGCGTGTCCGTAAACCCGGTGCGCCCGTCAAAGGCGTCATTGATTATGTCGAAGTGGAAATAACGGAGTTACGAACATCGTAATTCGTATGGCTCGTGTTTTCATCGGTCTTGGATCGAATGTCGGCGATCGGTTGCAATATTTGCAGCAAGCGCTAAAATTATTGAATGCCGTTTCTGCATTACAGTTGATCGCGTGTTCTTCTGTCTATGAAACTGAGCCGGTCGGGAACAAAGATCAATCGATGTTTTTGAACGCCGTCGTTGAATTCCAATCGAATGCATCGCCGCAAGAAATATTAAGAGCGGCAAAAGAAATTGAACAGCAATTGGGACGCACGAAGACAGAACGGTGGGGGCCAAGGGAAATTGATATTGATGTCTTGTACTTCGGCGATGTAGTGGTGAAAGATGCCGAACTTTGTCTGCCGCATCCTGAAGCCGCAAACCGGAGATTTGTGCTGATTCCGCTCAAAGAAATTGCGGCAACATTTGTCGATCCGTTGCATAAGCGCACCATCGATGAATTATTGCGTTGTTGTCCGGATACAAGCGCCGTCCGTCGGTCATCAAAACTCGTGTACCAGCAAATGGAGAAATAAACTGTGCAGTTGTCTTCTGAAATACATTATATTGCCATCGAAGGAGTTATTGGCGCCGGCAAAACGTCGCTTGCGCGTATGGTATCCGAACGCCTCGGCGCACGACTTGTGCTGGAACAGTTTGAAGAAAATCCGTTCCTTCCAAAATTTTATGAAGATCCGGAACATTTTGCGTTCCAAACACAAATCTTTTTTCTGCTCAGCAGATACAAACAACAGCAGGAATTGTATCAGGCAGATCTATTTCATTCTCATATTGTTTCCGATTATATTTTTGAAAAAGATAAAATCTTTGCGTACCTGACCCTGCGGGACGATGAGTTGAAACTGTACGAAAATGTTTTAACCGCCATCGAAAAAAGCATTCCGCCGCCCGATCTTGTTGTGTATCTTCAATCCGGCGTTGAACGATTGTTGGACAACATTAAAATTCGCGGGCGGGAAATGGAACGCAATATGTCGGAAGAATATATTCGCGAGCTCAACGAAGCGTATAATTATTTTTTCTTCCGGTACAAATCTGCGCCGTTGCTCATTGTCAAAGCGACCGAAATTGATTTTGTGAACAACCCCGATCATTTCGAAGATTTGCTGGAACAAATTCTCCGTCCCAATAAAGCGCCGGTTGAATATTATAATCCCTTAATTAAAAAATAAAAGGCAACCGAAGTGTTTCACGGGCTTCTCAGTTTGTGCGTCGATGCAGTTATCATTTATATCGTTTATCTCTTGGCGAGAGATATCGCACGAATATTATTTGGCAGAAGGCATACACAGCCGAGGACGCCGCGCGTTGTTGTGCCGCCGCGTAAAGAACAAAAACAAACCTATCACGATGTGCAGGATGCGAAATTTAAAGAGGATCGTTCTTGATGAATGAAAACGCAGACGCATATCATTTTTCTCTAAAGAAATTTTTATGAGAGTATCCCATCCTTTCTTTCCATTCCATTTTGCATTGCGGAATTTCGCTACGGCTATGTGCTGCCTTTCGTTGCTTGCGTTTCCATCTGCATTATCACAAACCTCGAGCGTGGGTACCAACAGTACAACACGACAATGTATTTCCATCGATGAAGATTGGAAATTTTATAAGTATGATTCAACGGCAAAGGCAGACGATTTAATTTATGATGTGCGTCCGGAAATCAAAGACAATATAACGGATAAACCCGCCGATGCCCAACCGACCGAAGCGGAGAATCTCAAATCGAATCACATCGTGTTGAAACCATGGATTTTGACTTCAGGGAATGATTTCATGAAAGACGCTGCGAAACGTTACGTTCGTCCCGAAGGAAATCCTGGAAGTAATTTTCCATTTGTTCAAAGCGATTTTGACGATCGTTCATGGGAGAACGTGAATCTTCCACACGATTGGGCGATTCAGGGACCGTTTATAAAAAATCACGATGATGAAATCGGCGGCGGTATGGGACGTTTGCCGAGTCCCGGTGTCGCGTGGTATCGAAAGAAATTAGAAATTCCGAAATCAGATTCCGGCAAATGTATTTTTCTCGATGTCGATGGTGCGATGTCGTACGCGATGGTTTGGTGTAATGGAAAATTGGTCGGCGGCTGGCCGTACGGATATAATTCGTGGCGCGTTGATTTAACTCCGTATATCAATGTGGGCAACGTCAATCAATTGGCAATTCGTTTGGATAATCCCGCTGCTTCGGCACGATGGTACCCGGGCGGAGGATTGTATCGCAATGTGTGGCTGACAAAAACCAATCCTGTTCACATCGCGCAATGGGGAACATTTGTGACAACAACGAATGTTTCACAAAATTCCGCAACAGTTCATTTTGAGATATCTATCGATAACACATTGAATCGCTCAATAGAAATTTCTGCAACAACTCAAATATTCTTATTAGCTGCTGACGGAAATAAAATTGGAGAGCCGGTCGCAAAATTTAATTCATATATGCTTAATATGACTGCAGAAACGAATGCAAAGTGGAATAATTCTGTTGTCATTCAACATCCAAAACTCTGGGGACCGCCGCCGACACAAACACCGAATCGATATGCTGCCGTCACGACATTGTGGCATAACGGAAAAGCAATCGATCAATATGAAACAAGATTCGGCATTCGCTCACTTCGCTTTGATCCAGATTCCGGATTGTTTATCAATGGCGAACACATCGTTATCAAAGGTGTGTGTCAGCATCATGATCTTGGCGCATTAGGAGCGGCAATCAATGTTCGTGCATTGGAACGTCAGCTTGAGGAACTAAAAGACATGGGCTGCAATGCCATCCGTACATCTCATAATCCTCCCGCTCCTGAATTGCTGGAGTTGACAGACCGCATGGGATTTTTGGTGATGGATGAAATATTCGATTCATGGGAACGAAAGAAAACGCCGCTCGACTTCCATTTAATTTTTCCAGAATGGCATGAACAAGATTTGCGCGCAATGATTCGGCGCGATAAAAATTCTCCTTCCATTATTTTGTGGTGCATTGGAAACGAAGTCGGCGAACAATATACCGATAACGCTGGTGCTGCGATGGCGAAGGAACTGCTCGATATTGTGAAAAGCGAAGACCTGACACGCTTAGTGACCTCTGCAATGAATTGGGCAAAACCCGATATGCCGTTTCCGACAGTTCTGGAGGTCATTGGATTAAATTATCAGGGTGAAGGAATTCGACAATCACCGGAGTTTGAAGGAACGACACGCATTCGTACTGCACCATCGTATGATGCGTATCATAATAAATTTCCAGAAAAAATAATTCTCGGCAGTGAAACCGCATCGGCGGCGAGTAGCCGCGGTGTGTATTTGTTTCCGGTCTCGAAAGAAATCAGCGCGCCGATTCGCGAAGGAAAAGGTGGCGATTCAACAATTTGTCAAGTGAGTGCGTATGAATTGCACGCGGTGGATTTTGGATCGACGGCAGATAAAGTTTTCAGCGCGCTCGATCATCATCCGTTTGTTGCCGGTGAATTTGTCTGGAACGGCTGGGATTATCTCGGCGAACCGACGCCGTATTATTCGGCGCGCAGTTCGTACACAGGAATTATCGATCTTGCCGGATTTAAAAAAGATCGTTTCTATTTATATCAATCACACTGGCGTCCTGAATTGCCGATGGCGCATCTTCTTCCGCATTGGAACTGGCCGGAGCGTATCGGAAAAATTACGCCGGTGCATGTGTTCACTTCGGGCGACGAAGCGGAATTATTTCTGAACGGAAAATCGCTCGGAAGAAAAAAGAAAGAACAATTTGAATATCGATTGCGATGGGATGATGTTGTTTATGAACCCGGCGAATTGAAAGTGGTTGCGTACAAAAACGGAAAATCATGGGCGGAAGATGTTGTGAAGACAACTGATGTTCCGGCACAATTAGAAGCTGCTGCAGATCGAAACGAAATTCATGCCGATGGAAAAGATTTATCGTTTATCACAGTTCGCGTAACGGATAGAAACGGATTGACGGTGCCGCGTTCCAATAACCTCATTAAATTTTCCATCGATGGTCCGGGAGAAATTGTTGCAACGGATAATGGCGATCCAACGAATCTCGTTCCATTTCCATCACATGAACGAGCAGCATTCAACGGATTGGCATTGGTGATTGTGCGTGCGAAACCAGCGAGTTCTGGCACGATAACGATCACTGCAGTTGCAGATGGATTAAAAGAAGCAACCGTGAAAATCAAATGTCAATAAAACCATTTTTTAACTTTCGATTGTCTTGTTTTTTTTTGAACCGTTCGTTATATTGTAATCGATAAGTTTAGAAGTTCTTTGAACATTTCCTTTAATTCCTATCCGGCGAGGTAGGAAAGGGCAAAAGAAAAATTTAGAGTGGTCTGCGTTTGCAGTGTTCATCACGCAGCGCAAAGTGTAAAACCCTTTCTCGAAATCGTCGGGAAAGGGTTTTTTTATGGAGGTCACTTTGAAAACACAAATCCTCGATGCCGGCGGCATCAGGCGAACCATCAATCGCCTTGCACATGAATTGGTGGAAAATAATAAAGACTTAGAAAAAATTGCACTGATCGGAATTCGTTCACGCGGCGAACATCTTGCCTATCGTCTTGCCAATCTTATCAAAGAAATCGAAGGCAAAGAAATTCCAGTTGGCACGTTAGACATCACTCTTTATCGAGATGATTTACATGGAAGATTGGATCAGCCAAAATTAAAATCCACGGAAATTTTATTCGACATTAAAGATAAAACGCTTGTATTGGTGGACGATGTGCTGTACACCGGACGGACCGTCCGTTCAGCATTGAATGCGCTAATGGATATTGGTCGTCCTGCGCAAATCGAACTTTTGGTTCTTGCAGATCGCGGACATCGTGAGCTTCCTATCAAAGCGGACTTTGTCGGAAAAAATGTTCCGACATCGCTGTCGCAAGAAGTCAAAGTACTTATGACGGAAATCGATGGCGAAGATGGAATTGTGTTGATTGAAAAAGAGGAGGATGGAAAATGAATTTGCAAAGCCGACATCTTCTGGGATTGGAAGGCGTGAGTAAAGAAGACATCACGCTGATTCTCGATACTGCTGAATCATTTAAAGAAGTACTTGGGCGTCCGATAAAAAAAGTACCGCCGCTGCAAGGAAAAACGATCGTCAATTTATTTTTTGAAAGCTCGACACGCACGCGCATTTCTTTTGAACTTGCCGAGCGCCGTCTTTCTGCCGATGTCGTAAATTTTGCGGCGGGCGGAAGCAGCGTATCAAAAGGCGAAACACTCAAAGACACCGCGCGCAACATCGAAGCGATGAAAATCGATATGGTGGTGATACGGCATTCATCGACCGGAGCGCCGCATTTTTTAAGCCGTGTAGTGAAAGCGAATGTCGTGAATGCTGGAGACGGTGAGCACGAACATCCGACACAGGCGCTGCTCGATATGATGACGCTGCGGGAAAAATATGGAACGTTGGATGGATTACGTGTGTGTATCGTTGGAGATATTTTACACAGCCGCGTCGCACGCTCGAATATTTTTGGATTGAAAACAATGGGCGCAGAAGTTTCTGTCTGCGGGCCGGCAACCTTGATGCCGCGATATGTTGAAGACCTCGGTGTGAAAGTGTTTTACAAATTGGAAGACATCATTCCGCATGTCGATGCGTTGAATGTTCTGCGCATTCAATTGGAACGGCAGAAGAGCGGGTTGTTTCCATCGCTGCGCGAGTATCATCGATACTTCGGGGTCACGAAAGAAAAAGTAGATCGCGCGCCGAAACCCATCACCATTATGCATCCGGGGCCGATCAACCGCGATGTTGAACTTTCGTCCGATCTTGCGGACGGCGAACATTCCGTTATTCTCGAACAAGTGACGAATGGTGAAGCTGTGAGAATGGCGGTGTTGTATGTACTTGGAACTTCGAATTAGGAGACGAACATGAAATTATATTTAAAATCCGGACGAGTGATCGATCCGAATACGGGAAAAGACGAATCGCTCGATATGCTGATCGTGGATGGAACGATTGAAAAAATTGGAAAAAAACTTTCTGCGGATAAAACATATCAAGTTGTCGATTTAAAAGAAAAAATAATTACGCCGGGGTTTATCGATATGCACGTGCATTTGCGCGAGCCCGGGTACGAACATAAAGAAACAATTGAGACGGGCTGTGCATCGGCAGCGGCTGGCGGATTTACCGCCGTGTGCTGTATGCCGAATACCAATCCTGCTATCGATGATGAATCTGTTGTACGGTACGTGCACGATGCCGGCAAGCGTGTGACCAAAGGATTGGTCGATGTGTTTCCGATTGCAGCGGCAACGAAAGGAAGAAAAGGCGAAGAGCTTTCTCCGATTGCTGAACTTGCGCAAGCTGGTGCTGTCGGATTATCCGATGACGGCGCGCCGATTGCGAGTGCAGGAATGATGCGCCTTGTGCTGGAATATTCGTCGATGTTCGGTTTGCCGGTCATTCAACATTCGGAAGAACCAACGATGACGAAAGGCGGCGTGATGAACGAAGGATTCGAATCCACGCGGCTTGGGATGCCGGGTATTCCGCCGATTGCAGAAGAATTGATGATCGCACGCGATATTATTTTGCTGGGCTATATTCCGAATGCAAAATATCACGTCGCACATATCAGCACAGCGCATGCGATTGAACATGTGCGCCGCGCGAAAGCCGAAAAATTACATATCACTGCCGAAGCTGCGCCGCATCATTTTACGATGATCGATAAATCGGTGGAAAGTTTTGATACGAATACAAAAATGAATCCGCCGCTACGCACGCGCGATGATGTCGAAGCGGTAAAGCAAGGATTGAAAGACGGCACCATCGATGCTATCGCAACTGACCATGCGCCGCACACGATTGACGAAAAAGAAGTTGAGTACACCGAAGCGCCGTTTGGTATCGTTGGTCTTGAGACAGCCATTGGACTTTCTATTACAGAATTAGTCGAGAAAAATTATCTCACACTTTATCAACTCGTCGAAAAATTTACCAACAATCCGAGAAGGATTGTCGGATTGCCGCAAATTAAAATTGAAGAAGGCGAGGTCGCCAATTTAACATTCATCGATCCTAATCTCGAATGGATTGTCGATACCAACGCGTTCAAATCCAAATCTAAAAACTCGCCGTTTAACTGCTGGAAGTTAAAAGGGAAAGCCGTAGGAATTATGAATAACGGCATTTGCACAATGGTGTAGAGGAAGAAATCAGATCGGTATTATGTAAGAACAATCATCAACTCGTACATCATCGAATTATCAAATCGCTTTTCGTTGACTTTCTTCGCGTTTTCTGATATTTTGCTAACGTATGAGGCATCTTGCCGTAATAGTTCTTCTTTGTGTAGTGATTCAACTTGTCGAAGCACAAGAGCGCATTGTTGTGCCGTCGAAAAAAAATATTCCTCATACGAGATCTGAAATCAGAAAACAGCAAGAAGCGAATGATTTATTTCATCGTATTGAATTAGGAATTGCAAGC
>Ga0335069_10009100_pt1 | contig 14164 bp, 15 predicted proteins | sample Lox_Sample_11_FD_206714 | JGI IMG/M metagenome (GOLD analysis project Ga0335069, IMG submission 206714) | Soil microbial communities from Loxahatchee National Wildlife Refuge, Florida, United States - Lox_Sample_1.1 | ecosystem: Environmental > Terrestrial > Soil > Wetlands | place: USA... | reverse complement strand
ATGTCGGTGAACGGCACGCGCGGGAACGAGTTCCACAGGTTTGCGCCGAGTGCCCACTTGAGGTTCTTGTTGGCAGGGATGCGCCCGGCGGCTCGCGCAAGCGAGGCGCCGAGAACGGCGAGAGCGGTACGGCGGGTCATCCCATCATGATAGTTCTACCCCGCGCTGGACAGGTACACGAACCGCGCCACGAACAGCGCCGTCAGCAAATACACGAACCAGTTCACCTCTCGAAATCGCCCCCGCAGAATCTTGATCAGGCTGTACGAGGTGAACCCGAACGCCAGCCCATTCGCAATGCTGAACGACAGCGGAATCGTCACCATCGTCAAAAACGCCGGCACGGCCACCTCCGGATCGTGCCACGCGATCTCCCCCATCACCGACGCCATCATGCTGCCCACCACAATCAGCGCCGGGGCGGTCGCCGCGGCCGGAATCGCGCCCACCACCGGCGCGATGAACAGCGCGATCACAAACAGCGCGCCCGTCACGATCGCCGTCACTCCCGTGCGCCCGCCCGCCGCCACTCCGGCCGCGCTCTCGATGTAACTCACCACCGTCGACGTGCCCGTCAGCGAGCCCACGATGGACGCCGTCGCGTCCGAAAACAGGATGCGATTCAGCCGCGGAATCTGCTGCTTCTCATTGAACAGCCCGGCCTTCTTGCCCACGGCCACCAGCGTGCCGATGTTATCGAAAAGATCGATGAACAGGAAGACAAAGACGATCTCCAGCAGGCCGACTTTCACAGCGCCGGCGACATCGAGTTTGCCCGCAGTCGCGGCCAGGTCCGATAGACCGTAGGTCTGCGGCGTCCATTTCGCGACGCCCGTGAGCAGACCCACTACACTCGTGGTCAGGATGCCGATCAGCATCGCGGCGCGCACGCGCCAGGCGAGCAGCGTCGCGATCAATATCAGCCCGAACAGCGCGAGCGCAGTGCTCTTGTCGCCGAGTTTGCCCAGCGTCACCGTGGTCGCCGCGCTGGGCACGATGATCCCCGAGTTGCGGAACCCGATGAGCGCGATGAACAGCCCGACCCCCGCGGCTACCGCCGAGTACAGCTCGAATGGAATGGCGGAGAGAATCAGTTGCCGCACGCCGATCACGGTGAGCAGCAGGAACGCGGTGCCGGAGATAAAGACCGCACCGAGCGCCACCTGCCAGGGCACGCCCATTCCCTTCACCACCACATAAGTGAAATACGCGTTGAGGCCCATGCCCGGCGCGAGCGCGATCGGATAGTTTGCCAGGCCGCCCATCAGAAAGCTGCCGGCCGCGGCCGAAAGGCACGTGGCCGCGGTCACCGCGGCCAGCGGCATGCCGGTCTCGTGCAGGATGGCCGGGTTCACGAAAATGATGTAGGCCATCGTCATGAACGTGGTGAATCCGGCCAGAATCTCGGTCCGCCATCGGGCCCCGAGCGGTTGGAATTGGAAGTAATGCTCCAGGCGGGAGCGCAGGGACATGTGCAATCCTACCGCACTTCGAACGTGATGTACTGCCAGGCAACGCGCGGTGCCGCCTCTTTCGCCAGCAGGTCGGCGGCTTCCACTTCGAGCACGTATTCGCCCGCCGACAGGCTGCTGTCGAGCTGCACCTTGCCGTTGACGCTCCGCACGTTGCTGGTCGCCGCCGGAAAATCCAGATCCACCGGCCGCCCGTCGTACACCTGCCGGCCCGTCGCATAGATGTTGGTCTTCACCCGCAGGCGCGATTCCTTCACCGGGCCAAGCGTCGAGTTGAACACACTGTAGGTGAACGCGATGGGCGCCCCGGTCTTGAACTGGCGGACCGCCGCCGTCTCCTGCGCCAGCCGGATCCCCTCCGAGTTCTTCTGCTCCGCCCCCGCATTGAGCACGATTCCGCTGACCGCGAAGGCTCCCTGATTGACCGCGGGAATCTCGATGAACTGCATGGCCGAGCCGCAGCGATCCGAAAGGCCGTCGATCACCGCCGCGCGGATCTGGTATCCGCCCGCGCCGGGCACGGTCAAGCGGGTGGCGTAGACCAGTCCTTCAGCCTTCGCTCTTTCGTATTGATGGTCGATCAGCATGAGGTCGTAGCCCTGCCCGGGAGGCCCCGCCAGTTTTCCAGCATCGTTGTAGACAGCCACGTGGACTTCGACATCGAGCTGGTGAGCGACCTTCAGGCTGCGCATGTCCGAGAGGTTGTTCACGTCGATGTTCACCAGCACATCGATCGCGGCGCCGTTTCTGGTGAAGCCGGCGAACAGAGGCGTGACCCGCAGGCGGAGATCGCCGCCCTCCGTGGCGCCTTTCAGCGCCCGGTCGATCGCCACACCGCGGCTGGGCGGCACCGGCCCGCGCGGACCGTCTGGCGGACTCAGAAATCCGAAACGCCAGCGCAGACCGAGAATCTTGTTTCGGAGTTTGAGCACCACCGGCGTCGACGTCGCGCCTTCACCTCCGGGATGGAGCCCGAGAACATAGTAGCCCTGCTGATCGCGCATGACCGCGGCGAGATCGGGCGCGGCCAAACCCCCGGTCTCGCGAACCAGCCATGCGAGGGCCGAATCGCGCGGGGGCTCGGCCGGCCCGCGCGGATCCACGGTGTACAGAACGGCCATCCCTGCGTGCGCCGCCGCGCGGATGCCGTTGCGCGCGTAGTCCGGGTCGCTGCCGCGAGCCAGGGGAGCGTCCAGATGCTCCGAGATGAGCACCACTGCCTTCCGTCCGGGGACGCTGCGCAGTCCCTCGACGGCCGACCGAATCGATTGCCACAGGGCGCTCGCGGCGGCGGAGCCGCTCAATCCGTGCCCCAGGGGCTGGATGCGGTCGATCTGCTCCCTCAGCGGGCGCCGGTCGGTAACCAGCGGCTGCTGCCACCCGGCGCCGGAGGAGGTTCTCAGGAGCACGGCCACGTCGGCCGGCGCCAGTTGATCGGTGACAAACTTCTGCAACAGATTCTGGTTGGCGAGCGTGCGTTCGGGGGTGAGTCCGAGATCGTCCACAATGAGCACAATCTGGCGCGGAGTGCCGCACCATTCCAGGCTGTCGACCTTCCGCGGCGCACCGTCTTGTGTGACTTCGAAATCCTCAGCCGTCAGGCCCGGCACCGGCTTGCCGGCGGCATCGGTTGCTACCGCGTCGAACGTCCGTGCCTCGGGCGCCTGCTTCGGCGCCTGGCCGAAGCCCGTGAACGCGCACAGCAGGAAAATCGAGAGCCGGCGTTTCATCCACCAACAGTGTAGTTGGTTGCGCGCCGGGCCAAGGCTATCTTTCGTCGATCGCGCCGCTACTGCAGATCCAGTGGCCGGATCGCTCCGTCCTTCTTGATTCCCAGCCGCACCGGCCGCGGCGGACCGCTGGGCGGCACGGACACTTCGGCCCAGAGTTCCTCGCCCGGCCCGACGCGGCTCGGATCTGCCGCATGCTCCGGAATGAAGTACGCGACCGGCTCGGCAAGTACCCAGACCTGCGGGCTCCGCCGCCAGACCGGCACGCCGCCGGATGCCACCGGATGCGCCGCCAGCCTTCCGTTCTCCGCCGCCAGGCGCGCGGTCGGCCACGAATCGTTTCCCGCCGCGGGCTCCACGCGGAGTTGCAGCACCACGTAACGCCCGCGAATCGGCAGGTTCGGATCCACAGGCGTGGCACTGGCCCACGCGCGCGGCAGGCGGTCGCGATCCCATGCGAATTTGCCCGCCACCGCCAGCACCAGCAGGCATTGCAGAGCCATCAGCGCAGCTCCCCGATACACCGGCTTCATGAGGCCTCCGGGCGGATGTGGGCCATCAGGCGCCGCCGCGTCCGCTCCAGCAGCCAGCCGCCGCCCAGGAACAGCACGCCCAGTCCCATCAGGCTCTCCGAGCGGCCCATCTTGTCCATCACGCTCGAGAAGTAGAACGCAAACACCGTGCACGCAAATACCGCGATCCCCAGATTGATACGCTCGGGGCGCGAATCGTGGATGCCCCAGATCGACAGCCCCACCGCCCCGACCGCGCACCAGAAGTAGATGCCCAGGTGCTCGGGACTCGATCCCGCCAGCGCCGCCAGCACCAGCGTCCAGAACACCGCGGTCGCGTTCCACACCGCTTCCCGCCCGCGCAGAAGAAAGGCGATCCCGATGGGCAGCACGATCGCGGCGGCCCACGCTGGAGCGTCCGCAGACCGGAAGGGTGTGGTGGTCCACGACTCCGATGCGGTAAGCGCCACAGCCGGCAAAAGCGCGAGGCCGCCTATCCAGCCCAGGGCTTTGCGCAGCGCGCTGTCGGCGGCGCTGCGGCGCGCGCTCAAATAGGTGGCACTGAGCGCGCAGATTCCCACGGCCACAGGGAGCGTGCCGAACGAGCCGGTGCGCCGCGTGACCCATTCGCCGGCCAGCCACCACGGCACCAGGATCGCCGTCAGCGCGGCCTGCGTCCAGTGGCCCAAGAGCAGCCAGCCGAGGGCCCCGCCCACCGCCCAGAGCAAGACCGCCGAGGGCCAATGCTCGGAGAGATTGAAAATCTGCCCGGCGAGCGCAATGCCCGCGCCCAGCGCCACCGTGCCTACGGTGTGCATCGCCATGCTCAGGGCTTCGAAGCGCTCCGCCACCGCGGCGCCGCCGGCGTGGAAGCCGGCCACCAGGAGCAGCACCACCGTCATGCGTCCGGCGGGCGAAAGCTGGTCCCAGTGCGCCGAGACGAAGAGCAGCACTCCCGCCGCCACCAGCACCGCGCCGCACACCAGCGCCAATAGAATCGGCCAGCGCAGTCCTTGCGATTGCGCCTGCCCCCGTTCCCACGCCCGGATCCGCTCCGCGGTCTCGTGGTCGAGCACGCCTTCGGCCAGCCACCGGTCCAGCCGGCTTTCCCAATCGGCAGCCACACCCCAGGTATAGGACATCGCAGTTATGGCTGACAAGGGCACCAAAGTTAGCCCGCGTTAACCGTGGATAGCAGCCGTTCGGCATGCGCTGCCACCGCCACCAGCGCGTCGTCGCGGCCCCACGCGCCGGCGATCTGCAATCCCATCGGAACCGGCGCCGGCATCGGCACCGAGATCGCGGGCAGTCCCAGCGCCGTCCATGGGGCGTTGTGCGACGGGTCGCCCGTCGAAGCGAGCCCTTCGGGAGCGGGACCTCCGGCCGCGGGCGAGAGGATCGCCGGATATTCCCAGAACATGGCCGAGATTTCACCGCGCATCCGCTCCACCGTGCCGAGTGCGTCTTCATATGCGGAGCCGGGAAGCGCCAGCCCGTCGCGCACCAGCCCCGCCAGCTTCACCCCAATGCGCTCACCGAATTCCGCGTAGCGCTCGCGATGGCTGCGCGCGCCCTCGTACTGATTGATGAGGAACGCGGCGGCGACCAGGTCCTCCCATCCCGCGGGAGGCTCGACTTCGTCCACTCGAATTCCTTGGGCCCGCAGCCGCGCCGCTGCATCCGCGATTGCCAGCGCCATCGGTTCCTCGGCGGGCACGCGCATCAGGGCTGCATGATGCAGCTCGGCGTCGAACTGGCCGCCGAATCCGCGCGCCCACAGCCACTTCATGTCCGCGGCGGTGGCGGTGAATAACCCGACGGTGTCGAGCGACGGCGCGAACGGAAGTGCGCCGTCGTAGGGGATCAGCCCGAAGCTGGGCTTGAATCCGCAGATGCCGCAGTACGATGCGGGCCGAAGCACACTGCCCAGCGTCTGCGTGCCGATGGCGAAGGGCACCATGCCTGCCGCGACCGCCGCGGCCGAACCGGACGAACTGCCACCGGGCGTGTGGCCGGCGAAGCGCGGATTATTGGTGGGAGCCGGGTCGAACGAAGCGAAGGCGGTAGTGCGCGTCTTGCCCAGCAGCACCGCGCCCGCTTCGTGCAGGTGCCTGATCAGGTGCGCGTCGCGATCGCCCTTGCGGCCGGCATAGATCGGGGAACCGTATTCGGTGGCGAGGCCGCGTGTCTCGAAGATATCCTTTGCGCCGTAAGGCACGCCCCGCAGAGGGCCATCCATCGCCGGTTCCGGATCCGGAAGAACCTCTACCCAGGCTCGGATCTGGGAATCGAGCTTGGCAATGCGCCGCAGGCAGGTCTCCGCGTCAACGCCAGTCTCCATCGGAGAATTATATCTGTAATAGGGCTGGCCAGTCTGGCCCGTTACTGTTGCCAACTCCTTCAATTCGTGACGTTTTCGGGATTTTCTGGAATAATGGGACTGGCCCTGGGGGGCTAGTGCCGGGCTTTGCCTTCACCCGCAAAGCCTTGTAACCTGTCTACTTGCCGGTACGCCTTACATTTCGGAGCAGATGCGCAGACCGGATGCCGGCACTCCCGATGGTGCGGCATGCTGGTTGATTTCGAGTTGATCAATCGCGCGCAGAAAGGCGACAGCGCGGCGTTCAACGAAATCGTTCTGGCCTACCGGAAACGCATCATGGGGACGATCACCCGTTTGATCGCCCGTCCGGAAGATGTCGAGGATGTCGCACAGGAAGTTTTCCTGCGGCTTTATTTTTCCCTCGATCAATTGCGGACGGCAGAGGTCTTTGAACCATGGTTGTACCGCCTGACGGTGAACGCGGCGTACGATTACTTACGCAAGCAGCGGCGCCGCCAGGAATTCCGCATGTCCGATCTCAGCGAGCAGCAGGTCATGATGGCCGATGCTATGGCGGGCGGTAAAGCGGAACAGGAAGACCAGCATCAGAAGAAGGTTCGCGAAGCCGTCGATTCGCTCCTCGGCGGCGTGAGCGAAGCCGATCGCATCCTTCTGATGTTGAAAGAGGTAGAGGGCCTTTCGTTGAAAGAGCTTGAAAAGGTCTACAAGGTCAACGAAAATGCTCTTAAGGTCCGATTGTTCAGGGCCCGCCAGCGGGTCCTGAAAGCCTTCGGATCGGCGAAGAAAACGGAGGGAGCCGGCTAATGCCGGTGATGCAGAGGTAAAATGAACCCGATGCGCGGCAGCGACGACGAAAAATTGGATGCGCTGTTCCAGGCCTATCGCGAGGCTTGTGTGGCCCCGGAGACGAGCGCTAACTTTATGCCCAGTCTGTGGGCGCGAATTGAATCGCGGCAGCGGTTCACGTTCTCATTCAGCCGTATGGCCAACGCCCTGGCCACGGCCGCCGTCGCGCTGTCTATCGCTCTCGGAGTCTACATGGCCATTCCACGCACTACTCCCGGCCTCGATGCTCAAACCTACGTCGAAGCCTTGGCCGACTACAACAGCGCGGACGCCGTGGACCTGACCAGCCCTGCCGTCTTGGGCCTTGCCGATCATCGCTAAAGAGGCGTCATGCCCAAAACCAGATTCTCCGCACTCCTCTCCCTGCTCCTCGTGTTCTTCAGCGGGGCGGTTCTCGGGGCGTTCGCCTACCGGTTGTATTCCGTGGGCTCCGTCCCGACTCGGGGAACGAACGCCGCCGGACCGGGACACCGCCCGACCCCGGAGGAATTCCGGCGGAACTATACCGCCAGCCTGACCAAAGCCGCCAAACTCGACGACCAGCAGGTCGCCGCGCTGAACGGGATTCTCGACCAGACCCGCGACGAAGTCGACAAGCTGAACGAGAAGATCAAGCCGGAGCGCGATGCCCTGAACGAGAAGTGGCGCCCCGAGCGGGAAGCCATTCAGACCCATCAGGTGGAGCGCATCACCGCGATCCTGCACCCCGACCAGCGTCCCTTATACGAGGCTTGGCGCGTCGAGCGCGACCGCCAGCACAAACTCCACGAGCAGCAACGGGATCAGTTCAAAAAGTAGCGTTTTCGCCAGCCGCGCGCGTCAGCAAACGGCCTAGGTGGTCGGCTGCACTTTCTTGCCGCCGCGCGTGCCCTGATACTTCTTTTCGAAGCGGTCGATGCGCCCGGCGGTGTCCACCAGCTTCTGCCTCCCGGTGAAGAACGGATGGCAGGAGGAACAGATTTCCACACGGATGTCGCCCTTGTGCGTCGAGCGAGTCTTGAACGTGTGCCCGCAGGCGCAAATGACGTTCACTTCGTTGTACGCGGGGTGAATACCAGCCTTCATGTGTTGCGGAATCCTTTCGAAACTTCGGGGAAATCCCAGTATACCAGAAACACGAACCCCCGTGCGCCCTGTGGCGCACGGGGGACGGTTAGCCTTGTAAGAGATACCTGAGGCTTTAGCTGACGCGAAAAGGCAGCCGGTCCACAGGAACTTGATCCCGCCACTGAAGCGGAATCGGCTACATTAGAGGCTCGACTTCAACAGTCGGCCACCTCTCGCGGTCTTTTACTACTACTATCCATGTTTGCTGGACCACCTCCTTCTTCAGTGATAACCGCATATTCTCACGGAGGTCACGGACTTGTCAATATGAGATTTGGTAGAATCCTCGACGCAGCACAGCATCCTGTGGCGTGATGTCGCTTGACTCCTATATGCAGTGGTAGGGTTACAAAGTGCGCGCCGCAAAACGGCACATTGCCAGCCCGTCCATCAGGTTGAAAGGGAACTGGCCGGTAGTGTAGTGCCCGCAGGGTAGATTGAACACCTCATGCGGCAGCTCCAGTTGGCGAAAGGTCTCCAGCACCTGCCGCGAGTACACCGGCAAAAACGTGGAATCGTGGCTCGCCCACACCAGCAACGACTTCAAATTTCTTCCTTTCATACACTTCAGGTAGCTCGCCGGCGAGATCACGCTCCAATAGCGGCGCAGGTCGTCTTGGGTCACGAGGTCGCCGAACCCTTGGCGCACGTACTGGGTCGAAAGCCCGGTCCACACCACGTCGGAGAAGTACATGGAGACGTGATTGAAAATACCCATCCGCACGCGCGCATCGTGCGCCGCCGCAATGAACGCCACACACGAACCCAGGCTGGTGCCCAGGATCCCGAGCCGCTCATACCCCTGCTGCGCCAGCCAGTCCAGGCAGGCCCGCACGTCGATTACGCTCTGCCGGGACGCGTGAATGGTCCGGCCGATATTGCTGGAACAGTGAAAATCGGCGCGCTGCGTTTCCGGCGGACGGCGCTCCGCGTGGTACGCCATCGTCATGCGTAAGGCGCTGATCCCGAAGCGGTTGAGCAGCTTGGCCAAGCCGACGTGGCCATCCGGCCCGGAGTTCCACTGCGGCAGCACCACCAGCGCCCGGCGGCGGTCTCTTTCAGCCGGGAACCAGAGGGCGCGGGCCGTATTGTTCCCCCGATATGGTGTGTGCACCGGGCTGGTGAACGTCAGTTCGCTGCTCTCCATCCGGTAGTCGCGCACAGGTTCGTAGGCGAAAAACCGGCTGCTATCCGCCAGCGCTGCCGACACGAACCCGTCCACACACTCCGCGGAATTGCCGTTCGCGTGCGCGGGAAATTCCGGAAATCCGATGCCGGCAAGCCATTCGGTACCCCACTCGAACGGCAGAACCACGCGGTTTGTGTCACGGGTCGCGAGTTTCCGCTCCCAACGATCCATCCATCGCGCGTAAATCCCCGGCATCGGTTGAAAATTTAGTGTAGCAGGCGGGACCCAGACAGAAAAAAACCCCGCACGCGGGAGATGGTTTCTTCACGCGCGGGGCGGCAAACAGCCCAGACGAGGCAACTCACCAAAAGCGAGGAAAAACCCCTTAGAACCCGCCTTTCCCATGTGCATTCCACCTGCCAGCCGCAACTGATTGAAAACGTTCCGCCGCCCCCGCCAATCTCCAGGATTCGGAATTGGCCTCCTACGATTTCCCGTAGAAAGCCGGCGGAAAATACCTCAAAACTTTCAAAAAGACCGGTTCGCCGATTCGGTGGTATACTCTTGGCGCGAGATGGACTCGCATGCTGGCAGGGCTTTTCGCAGGGAAGGGCCTCATCCGGATTTCATACTCACCTCCAAGGGGGTGCTCGCTTGTTTGACTTGGTTATTGCACGGGTACTCTTTGTTATCGTCCTGACAGCTTCCGCCTGGTTGCTGCATCCTTTCCAACTCAACCCCTGGATCGCCGGATCCTTCGGGTTTGTCCTCGGCGCCGCCATTATCTTCTTCGAAATCCGCCTGGAGCAGGTCAGCCTGAAACGGCTGATCGGCGCCGCCTGCGGATCCGTCATGGGCATCGTGGGCGCCTACGTCTTTTCCCTGATCCTGGCCAAAGCCACACCCGAGCCCTTTCTGCATGTCAGCCTGCTCCTGCTCATGACCTATATCGGCCTGATCGTGGGCGCCAAGAAGGGCGACATGCTCAACCTGGCCGCGCTCGGCGGCATCTTCGGCGGCGAGAAGGCCTCGAAGAAATCCTTCAAAATCCTGGATACCTCGGTCATCATCGACGGCCGCATCGCCGATATCGCGGAAACCGGCTTCCTCGACGGCGTACTGGTCATCCCCCAATTCGTCCTGCGCGAGCTTCAACTGGTCGCCGATTCGGCCGACTCCATGAAGCGCAATCGCGGCCGCCGCGGCCTCGACATCCTCCAGCGCATCCAGAAAATGGCGCACCTCAACGTGCAGATCGTCGAGGAAGACTTCCCCCAAGTCCGCGAGGTCGACATGAAGCTGATCGAGCTCGCCAAAGTCTACGACTGCAAAGTGGTCACCAACGACTTCAACCTCAACAAAGTCGCCCAGCTTCACGGGGTCGAGGTGCTCAACATCAACGAGCTGGCCAACTCGCTCAAGCCCATCGTCCTCCCCGGCGAGACCATGCGCGTCTTCATCCTCAAAGAAGGCAAGGAGTACAACCAGGGCGTGGCCTACCTCGACGACGGCACCATGGTGGTCGTGGACAACGCCAAGAAGATGATCTCCAAGACCATCGACATCTCCGTCACCAGCGTGCTGCAAACCACCGCGGGCAAGATGATCTTCGGCAAGTTCGACGAGCGCCAGCACGCCGCGGCTGCCGCCGACCGCCACGACCGTCCACCGCGCAAGCCCGAGGCGCAGGCCGCCGCCGCGGCTGCCCCCGGAGTCGCGCCCGAAAAAACCACGATAGAATCGTAATCGAATGAAAGTCGCCGTCATCCTGCCCGCCGCGGGCCTCGGTACCCGCATGGGCAAAGGCCCCGCGGAAAAGGCCGGCACCAGCCGAAAACAGTTCATGCTTCTGGACGGCTCGCCCATCCTCATTCACACCGTCCGGAAATTCGCCGCCAAACCGCGCGTCGGCGAGATCGTGGTCGCCGTGCGCCCCGAGGATATCGACTGGGTCCGCGACATGCTCGCCGGCGAATTCGGCTCGCGGGTGCGCGTGGTCGCTGGAGGCAATTCGCGCCAGGAATCGGTCGAAAACGCGCTGCGCACCCTCCGGCCCGATACCGACATCGTCGCCGTGCACGATGCCGTGCGCCCCTTCATCGACCCCGCCACCATCGACCAGGTGCTCGACGAAGCCATCGAGACCGGCGCCGCCATCGTCGGCGTGCCCGCCGTCGATACCGTCAAGCGCGTCACCCGCGGCACCAGCCACGTCAAAATCCGCGAGACCCTGCCGCGCGAAAAGTTGGTGATGGCGCAGACCCCCCAGGTGTTCCGCTACGACATCCTGGTGCGCGCGTTTCAATCCGCGCGCCAGGACGGCTTCTCCGCCACCGACGAAGCCAGCATGGTCGAGCGCCTGGATGTGGAAGTCACCGTGGTCCCCGGCAGCGACCGCAACATCAAAATCACCAAGCCCACCGACATGGACCTGGCGCACCTGTTCCACTCCGAGGAGCAGAGGTAGGGTGCCCGAAATCCGCACCGGCCTCGGCTGGGATGTCCACCGCATCGCTCCCGGCCGCCCGCTGATCCTCGGCGGCGTGACCATCCCTTGCGAGTTCGGACTCGAAGGCCATTCCGATGCCGACGTCCTGTCCCACGCCATCACCGACGCCATTCTCGGCGCCGCCGCGCTGGGGGATATCGGCATGCACTTCCCCGACACCGACCCGCGTTGGAAGGGCTGCGACTCGCTAGTGTTCCTCCGCCACGCGCAGGAACTGGCGGCGGAGCGCGGCTACCACATCGTCAACATAGATTCGACGGTGATCCTCGAGCGCCCGAAGCTGAAAGACTACCGCCTGCTGATCCGGGAGCGCCTTGCCGAAACGCTCGAACTCGACATCGATCGCGTCAGCGTGAAATTCAAGACCGCCGAAAGAGTCGGCCCCGTTGGCGAAGGCCGTTCCGCCGAAGCCCAAGCCCTCGTGACCATATCAGGGGACCGGCTTTAGCCGGTCCGCGCGCCCCTACAGCTTCATCTCCCACCCTTTGCGCACGACCGGTCTTACATACCTGTTCGCCTCCGCGTTGTTCGTAAACCGCAGCCCCTTGCTGTCCCAATCCAGCTTCCCCGGCACCCGGTAAGCGATCGGGATCAGGCTCAGCCACTCCGCATACGGCGCGGTGATCGCGAAGTCCGCGCATCCGGGGTCGCCGCCTTTGCAGGCCCGCACCCAATCCAGCATGTGTCCCGGCGAGCGCGTCAGTAGCTGCGGAGGCAGCCGGTACTCGGCCCAACGCGCGGCGGGCAGCAGCCACACGCCTTCGCCGCGGCTGGACGTCGCCATGATTCCCTTGGTTCCCACGAAGACGCTGCCGTTGCCGGTGAGGATCCCGGTCTGCGCCGCGCCCGGCCGTTCGCCGAACACGCGCACGCCCGGTCCGCCGGCGCCCTGCCGCGGAGCGTTCGGATCGGGAGTCCCGCGCCCCGCCGCCGCCGCGCCTCGTCCCGCGCCTCCCGCGCCTCGTCCACCGCCCATGGGACGGCCCTTGTCGGTGAGGTTGTTGACCGGCGGCAGAATGACCTCGTTCTCCATGCCCGGCACGTGGAAGGTTTCCGGATCGCCGGGCTGGCAGGAATCGTGGAAGAAGACCTTGACCGCGGACATCTCGCCGCGCGCCGGAAAGTCCAGCCGCACCACGCCGCGCACCGGGAACGTGTACTTGCTGGGCGTGACCTGGCTGACGCACTCCACACTCGCCGGCGCGCCGAGCATCAGCGCCGTGTGGACCGGTCCGGCCGTATGCGTGGCCCAGTTGCCCACCTGCCCGGTGCCGAAATCCCAGAAGCCGCGCCAGTTGTAGGGCACGTAATAGCTGGAGAAGGGCCGCATCGCGGCGCCGCCGAGCCAGAGATCCCAGTTCAGCGTGTCGGGGACGCCTTCCTCGGGCGGCAGTTGCTGCAGGCCGGTGGGATGGGTACCAGGCGTGACGGAGAAGTGGGCTTCGGTCACGTCGCCGATCGCGCCGCTCCAGACGATCTCTGCGGCGACGCGGTTGCACTCGTGCGAGAAGCCCTGGTTCCCCATCTGGGTGGCGACCTTGTATTTGACGGCGGCGTCGCGCAGAAGCTGTGCTTCCCACGGAGTGCGGGTGAGCGGCTTTTCGACGTAGACGTGTTTGCCGCGCTGCATGCAGGCAAGCGCGACGGTGGCGTGCATGAAATCGGGAATGCCGATGGTGACGGCGTCGATGTTCTTGCCCTCTTTATCGAGCATCACGCGGAAATCTTTGTACTTGGGCTGTTTTTCGAAGCGCTTGAAATTGGCGGCGGCGCGCGCGTCATCCACGTCGCAGAGCGCGATGATGTTCTCGGTCTGCGCGGCGGCGTTGAGGTCGGCGCCGCCCTGCCCGCCGCACCCGATGGCGGCCACGTTCAGTTTGTCGTAGAAGGGCTTGTATCCGAGCGCCTTGAGCGATTGCACGCTGCCGAATCCGCCTGCGGGCACCGCGCCCGCAAGAAGCGAGCCGAAAAAGAAGTGTCGTCTGGAAACACCGTCGTAGGGCATGACCTAAGTGGTATCGGAGTGCGGGGGCGGGTGTCAAGTGATGCTGGTGCGGCCGCCCTGGAGGAACCGGATTGGGCCACGCGATGCCGGTGTTGCCGCGAAGTTCTGCTGCCAAGCGCTGTAATGGGATAATAGGCTTGTGCTGACATCGTACATCCGGGCCGCCATGCGACAGGCGCGGTACGAAATTGTCGAGGACGATGGTTCGTTCTACGGCGAGATCCCGGTCATTCCCGGCATCTGGGCCAATGCCAAGACCCTCGAAGCTTGCCGTGAAGAATTGGAGAGCGTGCTGGAAGGATGGCTGCTTCTCAGCGTCGCCGATCACTCTCTGATTCCGGAGATTGACGGAAACCGCATCGAAATCCGGGAAGTCGCTTGAGTGCCGGCCATCGGCCCGATCAAACGGAGAGAGTTGATCGCATACCTGCGCGCCCTGGGTTTCGACCCTCCTGTATCCGGCGGCGATCACCAGTACATGCGCGGGCGAGGGCGAAAGCTGCGCATTCC
>Ga0335069_10009099_pt1 | contig 14165 bp, 12 predicted proteins | sample Lox_Sample_11_FD_206714 | JGI IMG/M metagenome (GOLD analysis project Ga0335069, IMG submission 206714) | Soil microbial communities from Loxahatchee National Wildlife Refuge, Florida, United States - Lox_Sample_1.1 | ecosystem: Environmental > Terrestrial > Soil > Wetlands | place: USA... | reverse complement strand
AGCACGACGATCGAGCCGGCCGCGCCGAACGCCGAGGCGAACGCCGCACGGCCGAGATAAAGGCCGATGGCGTACTTGCCGACGCCGAACAGGGCCGCCGTCGCGATGGCGCCCACCCACACGTCGCACCACGCCACGCGCGCCCGGGGGACGACCTTGTAGAGGAGCGCGAAAGCGACGGTCGCGAGCGCCCACCCGAGCAGCACGTCGAGCACGCGCGCGAGCACCTGCCAACCGCCGAACCACGGCGCCCACCAGCGGCCCAGCGCGGTCAGCGCGGCGCCGGCGAGCAGCGACACGAGGAGGAGAAAGCCGATCGTGAGCACCATGCCGAACGAGAGAACGCGCGCCCGCAGGAGCTGCATCAGGTTCCATCCGCCCGGTGCGCGCGGGACGCGCCAGATACGGTCCAGCGCGTTTTGGAGCTCGCCGAACACGGTGGTCGCGCCGATGACCATCGTGATCCCGCCGACCGCGGCGGCGAGCGCACCGCCGCCCGGCTCGTGTGCCGCCTTGAGCAGCGCCTCGATCGCGAGCGCGCCGCCGTCGCCGACGAGACCGCGCAGCTGGCCGACCACCTCGCCCCGCGCGGCGTCGGCGCCGAACACCATGCCGGCGATCGCGACCGCGATCAGGACCAGCGGCGCCACCGAGAAGAGCGCGTAGTACGCGAGCGCGGCCCCCATGCTCGGAGCGTAGTCCTCCGACCACGCGGCGATCGCCGCGCGCACCATCCCGAGCGCGTCCTTCCATCTCATCGGCGTGATTGAAACCGATCGCAGCGGTGTTCGTATCATCGCGGGCGCGGCGGCCGCCGGCTGCGCGCGCGTTGCACACACATCGACTGCAGGAGACGCGAGATGAGGATCACCCAGCGACACCTGATCGGCGGCGCGCTCGTCGCCGCCACGCTCGCCTTCACGGGCTGCGGCATGATGGGCATGTCCGGCCCGTCGACCGCGACGAACCCGATGTCCGCGAAGCAGAGCGTGCCCCCCAACGCGAGCCAGGGCACGGGCACCGTCGTGACGACGCTCGACAAGGGCACCCGCGTGCTGCGCTGGACCGTCACCTACAGCGGGCTGAGCGGCCCGGTCACCGCAGCGCACTTCCACGGCCCGGCCGGTCCTGGGCAGAACGCCGGCGTCGTCCTGCCATTCACGGGCAACCTGCAGAGCCCGATCCAAGGCCAGGCGACGCTCACCGACGCGCAGATGGCCGACCTCGTGGCGGGCAAGTGGTACGCCAACCTGCACACCGCCGCCAACCCCGGCGGCGAGATCCGCGGTCAGGTCACGGGCAACTGATCGGTCGACGGCTGCGCCTGCGCGCGCTCCTGCTCGCGCAGGCGCAGCACCCTGCGCTGCACCTTGCCGGTGGTCGTCATCGGCAGGGCGTCGATGAACTCGATCTCCTTCGGATACTCGTACGGCGCGAGCCTGCCGCGCACGTGCACCTGGAGCTCCGCTTCGAGCACCGCGCTCGGCGCATGGCCCGGGGCCAGTACCACGTAGGCCTTCACGACCGCGCCGCGCTGCGCATCCGGCTTCGGCACGACCGCCGCATTCGCGACCGCCGGATGCTTCACGAGGCAGTTCTCGATCTCGCTCGGGCCGATGCGATAGCCCGCGGCCTTGAACACGTCGTCGCTGCGGCCCTGGTACCAGTAGTAGCCGTCCGCATCGACGACGGCCGTGTCGCCGGTGCGGCACCAGCTGTCGTCGCGTGACCCGGTGTACTTCGCTGCGGTCGCCGTGTCGTTGTCCCAGTAACCGGTGAAGAACACGGGGTCGAGGTCGCCGTGCACATCGCGCCGGTGCACCGCGACGTCTCCGGGCGCACCGGGCTCGCACGGCTTTCCATCGTCGTCGATGACGGCGATGCGATGCCCCGGGTACGGACGACCCATGCTGCCCGGCCGCGCGGGCCAGAACAGCGCGCAATTGCCGACGATGTAGTTGATCTCCGTCTGGCCGAACATCTCGTTGATGGTCACGTCGAGCGCGTCGCGGCCGTAGGTGAACACCGCGTCGCCCACCGCCTCTCCGGCGCTCATGACCGCCTCCAGCTTCAGGCGATAGGCGTGGCGCGGCTGCGGCACCGCCTTCATCATCGCCTTGAGCGCGGTGGGAAACAGGAAGGTGTGTGTCACGCCGTAGCGCTCGAGCAGCTCGAACGCCTTCTCGGGTGCAAAGCGACCCTGGTAGCCGACGATCGTGCGGCCGAAGTAGAGGGTCGGCCAGAGCGAATCGATCAGACCGCCGGCCCACGCCCAGTCGGCTGGGCTCCAGAAGACGACGGGGCGCTGGGGGACGCTCGCATCGAAGGGGTCGAAGCCGAACCAGTTCTGGCTGCACACGAAGCCGCTCAGGTTGCCGAGCAGCGCGCGATGCGGGATGAGCGCGCCCTTCGGCGGGCCGGTCGTGCCGCTCGTGTAGATGAGCACCGCGGGCTCGTCGGCCGCGGTGCCGACCGGCTCGAACGGCGCATCGCCTGCCGCGGCGAGCGCGGCGCTCCAGTCGAGGTCGCCCTGCCCCTCCGCGCCGCCGACCGCGAGCACCGTCGCGAGGCCGCGGCAGTTCGCGCGCGCCGCGCGCAGCGCCGCGATGCCGGTCTCGTCGACGATCGCGACCTGCGCACGGCTGTGGCCGATGCGGTACTCGAGCGCCTCGGGCCCGAACAGGTAGGAGAGCGGCATCGCCACTGCGCCGAGCCGGTAGATCGCCATGTGCGCGATGGCGGTTTCGATGCGCTGCGGCATGACGATCGCGATGCGATCGCCGCGGCCCACGCCGGCGCGCACGAGCACGTGCGCGAGGCGGTCGGCGGCGCGGTCGAGCTCGCCATAGGTGCAGGCAGCCGTGCGCCCGTCCTCGTGCTCCCAGCGAATCGCGACCGCATCGGGCGTCGAGCGCGCCCAGCGCGTGCAGCACTCGTGCGCGATGTTGTAGCGCTCAGGGACGTTCCAGCGGAACGCGGCGTGGATCTCCGCGTAGCGATCCACCGGCGCGGCGTCGGCCTCGTGCCGCCGCTCGGCGCCGCGCCGCTCGCCGCTCGAGCGGAGCTCAGCCATCGCGACCCTCGCCGAACACCGCGAGCGCCGGCCCCGTGACACGACAGATGCGCCACTCCGGCAGCACGGTCGCGCCGGTGCGCTCGTAGAAACGGATGGCGTGCACGTTCCAGTCGAGCACGCTCCATTCGAAGCGGCCGTAGCCGCGCTCGACGGCGAGTCGCCCGAGACGCTTCAGCAGCGCGCCGCCGATGCCGCGCGCGCGCCATGCCGGCTCGACGTACAAGTCCTCGAGGTACAGCCCGGGCTTGCCGAGAAAAGTCGAGAAGTTGGTGAAAAAGAGCGCGAACGCGACGAGCGCACCGCCTTCGACTTCCGCGACCCACGCTTCGGCCACGGGCTTCGGCCCGAACAGGTGCGGCGCGAGGCACTCGGGCGTGACCTCGAGCAGGTGCGTGAGCCTCTCGAATTCGGCGAGGCCGCGGATCAGCTCGACGATCGCGGGCACGTCGCGCGGCTCGGCGGCGCGCAGGCGCACGCCGGCGATGGGTTGCGTTTCCATGGCGGCACATTGTGCAGCCCCGACACCTGCGCCGGGCGGCGGAGCCCGGGTTGCAGGGGTAGCCAGCCCGCGCCGCGCCGTCCTAGACTCGTTCGTCGCCGTGCCGTCGCACGGCCGAGTGAAACGAGCATCGCCATGACCACGATCAACTTCGACGCGCTCGTCGAGCCCGACCGCGTGCACAAGCGCGTGTACACCGACCAGGAGATCTTCGACCAGGAGATGGAGAAGATCTTCGAGCGCATCTGGGTCTATTGCGGCCACCTGTCGCAGGTCCCAGAGGCCGGCGACTACTGGGCGGTGCAGATCGGCCGACAGCCGATGATCATGGTGCGCCAGCCCGATGCCAGCGTGCAGGTGCTCTACAACCGCTGCCCGCATCGCGGCGTGCAGATCATCGGCAACCAAAAGGGCAACACGGGCAGCGCCTTCGTGTGCTCGTACCACGCCTGGAGCTTCCACCTCGACGGCAGCGTGCGCGCGATCCCGCTCGCGAAGGGCTACGAGGGCACGCGGCTCTCGCGCGACAATCCCGATTGCCAGATGAAGCGCGCGGCGCGCGTCGACAGCTACCGCGGCTTCGTGTTCGCGAGCCTCGTGCCGGATGGGCCCTCGCTGATGGAGTTCCTCGGCGATGCGAAGATCGCCTTCGACGACATGTGCGACCGCTCGCCGGTCGGCGAGGTCGAGGCCGTGCCGATCTGTCACCGCGTGATCCAGCAGTCGAACTGGAAGTTCTTCATGGAGAACCAGCTCGACGCGCTGCACCCGTCGGTGACGCACCAGTCCACGGGCATCGCCGCGGGCCGCGTCGAGAAGCGCCTGAAGGCCGAGAAGGGCTCGGCCCCGCTCTACTACCACTACCTCTCGGCGTTCGCCTCGAGCTTCGAGCAGTGGGATGCCGTGCAGACCATCAACTTCCCGCGCGGCCACGGGATCTTGAAGGCGTACATGGGGCTGCGCCCGCAGGACCCGGACACGCTCGAGCACGAGGCGCTGCTCAAGCAGGCGTACGGCGAGCAGAAGACCGAGGAGTACCTGTCGCGCTCGATCCACCACGTGCTGGTGTACCCGTACCTCTCCGTGCAGTCGCCGTTGCAGCAGCTGCGCTGCCTGCGCCCACTCTCGCCCGACCGCACGCTCTCGGAGATCTGGCACTTCCGCCTGAAGGGCGTGCCCGAGGCGATCTACCGGCGCAGCCTCTGGTACTACAACCTCGTGAACTCGCCGGCCACCATGATCAACGCCGACGACCTCGAGAACTGGACGAAGGGCCAATGGGGTCTGCAATCGAAGGGCGGCGACTGGGTGAGCTTCCATCGCTGGCACGGCGACGACCGCGAGGACAACGGCGTCACGTACTCGAACCACGGCACGTCGGAAGCCGTGATGCGCAACCAGTTCAAGGCCTGGAAGGCCTACCTGCAGGCAGCGTGAGGAGCCCGAACATGGCGAACGCGAAAGACCCGGTGGCGCCGCGCGCACTGCCCAACGCCGGGCCCGACTTCGAGCACCTGCTCGCGCAGGACGTGGTGATCGAGGGCCGCGGAGGCGAAGGCGAAGCGCGCACGGGCGCCCAGGCGGTGGTGCCCGACCATTCGCCCGTGAGGCCGATCGGCGGGCGCACGAACCCCGCGATCGGTGCGCAAGCCGCCGTGCCGCCCGGCCTCGTGCCCTCGGCCGCAAGCGGCCCCGACCTGCAGCGCGAGGTCGAGCAGTTCCTCTACCGACAGGCCGAGCTGCTCGACGACAAGCGCTGGCAGGCGTGGATCGACCTCTTCGACGACGCCGGCGTCTACTGGATGCCGGTCACGCGCGAGCAGACCGACTGGGAAGGCTCGCCCTCGATCTTCGCCGAGGACAAGCTGATGATGGAGATTCGCAAGGGGCGCGTTTCGCATCCGAACGCGTGGTCGCAGGCGCCGATGTGGGAGACGAACCACGTGGTGAGCCACGTGGCCATGGAGTCGGCGAACGACAAGGAGATCGTGGTGCGCTCGCGCTTCCACCTGATGGAGCTGCGGCGCGATCAGATCCGGCATTTCGGCGGCCGCTACCGGCACACGCTCGTGCGCGACGCGCAAGGGCAGTTGCGCATCAAGCTGCAAAGGGTCGATCTCTTCAATTCGCAGGCGCCGTTCGATTACGTGCTGCAGATCTGGGTTTGACGCGCGAGTGCGCCGCGGACCGAGGTCGACGAGATCGTCGCGCCCCAGCTGACGGGTGCATCCGCACGCTCGACAACGTGGCGAACCCGAACCGACCCACGGTGCAGGCGATCCTGCGGGGTTGAGGCATGCTGGCGACGAGACAAGGGTGAGCCACCGAATGCAGCGCGTCGCGATCGTGACGGTCGACCTGGAGCATGGACACGCCGAGGTCGGGCGGGGCTTCGACATCGTGGCCGGATTCGACTGGCCGCGCCACGCGGGCGGGCTGGGCGTCGTCGCGTCGATCCTCCTGCAGCGCATCGCGGCACACGACCGCACGCTCGTCGAAGAAGCGCTGCGCGCCGCGCTGAGCGGCGGCGACGAGACGCCGGGCGCCGTGTCGTTCGACACGATCGACCGCGACGGCGCCACTCGCCGCCTCGAATGCTCGTGGACGGTCGAGTGCCGCCACGGCCGGCCGCTCCGTCTTGCCGTGGCCTGCGCGCATCTTCCGAAGCACATGCCTTCCGAGGGCGCGGAGGTCGACCGATACGAGGCGCTCACGTCGCGCCTGCGCCTCGAACACGCGCGGCTCGAGCTCGCGCTCGCCGCCGGGCGCATGGGTGCGTTCGACCTCGACATCGGCAACGACGTGCTGTGGTGGTCGCCCGGCATGTACGAGATCTTCGGTGTGTCGCCCGACGTCTTCGTGCCCACGCGCGAGGGCGTGCTCACGCTGATGCATCCCGACGATCGTTCCGGCTTCCTCGCTGCGCGGCGGCGCGCGATGGCCGAGCGGCGGGGCTACGAGCACGAGTTCCGCGCGCTCCTGCCCGACGGCCGGGTGAGGTGGGTCGCCCACTTCGGCCGCACGCAGTGCGACGACGAAGGCCGGCCGATGCGAACCTACGGCATCACGATGGACGTGACACAGCGCCGAGCGCAGCAGGAAGCGCTCCGCGAGGCCGACCGCCAGAAGGACCGCTTCATCGCCACGCTCGCGCACGAGCTGCGCAACCCGCTCGCACCGATCCGCAACTCGGTGGAGCTGCTGCGCCGGCTGCCCGCGGGCGAGGCGATGGTCAACTGGCACAGCGACGTGATCGACCGGCAGGTGACGCACATGTCACACCTGCTCGACGACCTGCTCGACGTCTCGCGCATCACGCGGGGCACGATCCAGCTGCGGCGCAGCCCGATGAGCCTCTCCACCGCCGTCGAGCGCGCGCTCGAGGTGGCGATGCCCGTCATGCTGTCGCTCGGCCACCGCGTCGAGGTCGACGTGCCCGAAGAACCGCTCGAGGTGCACGGCGACGCGACGCGGCTCGCGCAGATCGTCTCCAACCTGCTCATCAATGCCGCCAAGTACACGCCGCCGGGCGGCCGCATCGAGCTGCACGCGCGCCGCGAAGGGCGCGAGGCCGCGATCCGCGTCGTCGACAACGGCGCCGGCGTGGACCCCGACGACCTGCCCCGTCTGTTCGAGATGTTCGGGCAATTGGGCACCGACGTCGAACGATCGCAGAGCGGCCTCGGCATCGGCCTGTGGCTCGCGCGCGCGCTCACGCACCTGCACGGCGGCACCCTCGACGCACACAGCGAAGGCCGCGGCCGCGGCAGCGAGTTCAGCGTGCGCATCCCGCTGCTCGCCGCGCGAACTGCCGCGCCGCCGGCGGCCGATCACAGCGAGGCGCGGCGGCGAGCGGCCAGCGCACCGCTCAGCGTGCTGATCGCGGACGACAAGGTCGACATCGCCGACAGCCTCGCCGAGTTGCTGCGCCTCGACGGTCACGTGGTGCACGTGGCGTACAACGGCGATGCCGCCATGGAGATCGCACGGCGCGTGCGCCCGCTCGTGGCCGTGCTCGACCTCGGCATGCCGGGCCGCGACGGCTACGACGTCTGCCGCGCGCTGCGCGGGGAGACGTGGGGCGCCGGTATGACGCTGATCGCGCAGACCGGCTGGGGCATGGCCGAGCATCGCAACCGCGCGCGCGAGGCCGGCTTCGACCACCACCTCGTGAAGCCGGTCGACCCGGCCGACCTCGCTGCCATCCTCGAGTCGGTCGCGCGCGTGCGAGCGGGCACTCGGGACGACGCGGATAGGTAGATATCCGACCCGCGCGCCGCCGCCCTGCGGCAGGCCGCTCCCTACAATCCGCGCCACGTCGCGCGCACGGGCCGCGCGCGTTCACGGGAGGCTGCCTCGTCATGCTCACGCGACTTTCGATGAAACCGCTGGCGGCCGCGTGCGTCGCCGCATCGCTGGCCTGTGCCGCGTCCTGCGCGAGCGCCGCCGACAAGGTGAAGATCGGCTTCGTCAGCACGCTCTCGGGCCCGTCGTCGGCGCTGGGCATCGACATCCGCGACGGCTTCATGCTCGCGGTGAAGATGAACGGCGGCAAGCTCGGGGGGCTGCCAGCCGAGGTGCTCGTTGCCGACGACCAGTTCAAGCCCGACGTCGCAAAACAGCTCTTCGAGAAGGACGTGAAGCGCGACAAGGTCGACTTCATGACCGGGGTGGTGTTCTCGAACATCATGCTGGCCGCGCTGCCCGAGGCCCTCGACAACAACGTCTTCTACATCAGCCCGAACGCGGCGCCGTCGTCGATGGCAGGCAAGGACTGCAACCCGCTGTTCTTCGCGGTGTCGTGGCCCAACGACGCCTACCACGAGGCGGCCGGCGAGTTCGCGAACACGCGCGGCTTGAAGAGCGTGTACCTCGTGGCGCCCAACTACCAGGCGGGCAAGGATTCGCTCGCGGGGTTCAAGCGCACGTTCAAGGGCCAGGTGGTCGGCGAGAACTACACCAAGCTCGGGCAACTCGACTACGCGGCCGAGCTCGCCGAGATCCGCGCCGCGAAGCCGCAGGCTGTCTACATCTTCCTGCCGGGCGGCATGGGCATCAACTTCATCAAGCAGTACGTCGGCGCCGGTCTCGGCAAGGACACGCAACTGCTGCTGCCGGGCTTCTCCGCCGACCAGGACGTGATCGGCCCGGTGGGCCAGGCGATGGCCGGCCTCTTCAACACCGCGCACTGGTCGCCCGACTTCTCGAACCCCGCGAACCAGAAGTTCGTGGCCGCATTCGAGCAGGAGTACCACCGCGTGCCGACGCTCTACGCCTCGCAGGGCTACGACGCCGCGCAGCTCATCGCCGCCGCGGTGCGCGACACCAAGGGCAGGCTCGACGACCACGAGGCGGTGCGCAAGGCGCTGAAGGCCGCCCACTTCGATTCCGTGCGCGGGACCTTCCGCTTCAACACCAACCAGTACCCGATCCAGAACTACTACGTGCGCACGATCGGCAGCGACGGCAAGGGCGGGTTGATCAACAAATCGTTCAACGAGCCGATCCTGAAGAACCACGGCGACGCGTACGTGCAGGGCTGCGCGATGAAGGGCTGAGCCCGCCGTGCTCGTCGTCGAGCAGGCCCTCAACGGCCTGCAGTTCGGGCTGATGCTGTTCCTGCTGGCCGCGGGCCTCACGCTCGTGTTCGGCGTGATGGACATGATCAACCTCGCGCACGGCTCTCTCTACATGGTGGGCGCGTTCGTCGCCGCGTGGATCGCCGGCCGCACGGGCTCGTTCGCGCTCGGGATTGCGGGCAGCGTCCTGGTCACCGGCCTGTTCGGCATCGTGCTCGAGGCCGGTCTGCTGCGCACGCTCTACGCACGCGACCACCTCTCACAGGTGCTCGCGACGTTCGCGCTCATCCTGATCCTGAACGACGGCGTCAAGTTCGTGTTCGGCACCGACCTGCCGCTGTCGGCGCCGGCCGCATTCGACGGTCCCGTCGAGTTGCTCCCGGGGCTTTCGTATCCGTCCTACCGGCTGCTGATCCTCGGCGTGGGCATCGTGCTCGCCGTGCTGCTGTGGCTGCTGGTGCAGAAGACGCGCCTGGGCGCACTGGTGCGCGCGGGCGCCTCGAACCGCACGATGGCGACCGCGATGGGCGTCGACATCCCGAAGCTCTTCACGCTTGTGTTCGGCATCGGCGCCGCGCTGTGCGCGGTGGCGGGTGCGTTCCTCGGGCCGCTGCTGGCCGTGCAGGTCGGCATGGGCGAGAACATCCTCATCCTCGCGTTCGTCGTGATCGTGATCGGTGGCATCGGCTCGATCCGGGGGGCGCTCGTCGGCGCGATCCTTGTCGGCTGCGTCGACACGCTCGGGCGCACGGCGCTGCAGCACGTGTTCCGCGCGTTCCTACCGCCGCAGTGGGCGAGCGCCGCCGGCCCCGCCGTCGCGTCGATCGCGGTCTACGTGTTCATGGCGGTCGTGCTCGCGTTCCGGCCGCAGGGCCTGTTCCCGGCGCGCGGCTGATGCGCCGCGCCGCGGTCATCGTGCTCGCGGTGCTGGCGGCGGCGTTGCCGTGGCTGCTGCAGGCGCTCGGCCTCGACTTCTACCTGAGCCTCGCGAACCGCATCGTCGTGGCCGCGATCGCCGCGACGAGCCTGAACCTCGTGCTCGGCTACGGCGGCCTCGTCTCGTTCGGCCACGCCGCATTCGTCGGCCTCGGCGCCTACGCCACCGGCATCCTCGTGAGCGAAGGCGTGACCAGTGGCTGGGCGCATCTCGGCGCGACGCTGCTCGTCGCCGGCGTGGCCGCGCTGCTCATCGGCGCGATCTCGCTGCGCACGCGCGGCGTCTACTTCATCATGATCACGCTCGCGTTCGCGCAGATGCTGTTCTACCTCGCGAACTCGATCAAGGGCTACGGCGGCGACGAGGGACTCAACATCCGCGCGCGCTCGGTGCTCGGCGCCGGCGCGTTCGCGCTCGACCTGAAGAACCCGGTCGTCTGCTACGAGGCCGCGCTCGTCGTGCTCGCGCTCGTGCTCGCCGCGCTCGCGCGCTTCGTGCCGTCGCGCTTCGGACGCGCGGTGCTCGCGATCCGCGACGACGACCTGCGCGCCGAGGCGCTCGGCTTTCCGACCTATCGGCTGAAGCTGGTGCTGTTCGTCGCGGCCGGCATGCTCGGTGGGGTCGCGGGCGCGCTCGGCGTGAACCAGCAGGGCTACGTGAGCCCCAACGTGCTGCACTGGACGCAGTCGGGCACGTTCATGGTGATGGTGATCCTCGGCGGCGTCGCCAGCGTTTGGGGCGGCGTGATCGGTGCCGTCGTGCTGCTGCTGCTCCAGGAAGTGCTCGGCGCGTGGACCGAGTACTGGGCGTTTTGGACCGGCTGGGTGCTGCTCGCGGCCGTGCTGTTCGCGCGGCGCGGGCTCGCCGGCCTGTTCGCGGCGCGCTGACCATGGCCGCGCTGCTCGAGGTCCGCGGGCTGGTGAAGCGCTTCGGCGCGCTCGTGGCGACCGACGAGGTCGACCTCGACGTGCAGGCCGGAGAGGTGCATGCGCTGATCGGGCCCAACGGCGCGGGCAAGACGACGCTCGTCGCGCAGCTGGGCGGCCAGCTCGCGAGCGACCGCGGCACGATCGTGTTCGACGGCGCCGCCATCACGCGCTGGACCGCGCACCGGCGCGCGCAGCGCGGCCTGGTGCGATCGTTCCAGGTCACGCGCCTGTTCGGCAGCGCGAGCGCGCACGCGAATGTCGCGCTGGCCGTGCAGGCCGTGAGCGGCAGCAGCCTGCGCGCGTGGCGGCCCGTTGCGCTCGAGCGCGCGTTGCAGGCGCGCGCGCACGCGGTGCTCGCCGAGATCGGCCTCGGGGCGCGCGCCGACGCGCCGGTCGACGCGCTCTCGCACGGCGAGCGGCGAGCGCTCGAAGTCGGCATGGCACTCGCGAGCCGGCCGCGCCTCGTGCTGCTCGACGAGCCCATGGCCGGGCTCGGGCACGAGGAATCGACGCGCATGGAGGCGCTGGTCGCGAGCCTGCGTGCGACGAGCGCCGTGCTGCTCATCGAGCACGACGTCGACGCGGTGTTCCGCCTCGCCGATCGGGTGTCGGTGCTGGTCGGCGGGCGCGTGATCACCACGGGTGCGCCCGACGCGGTGCGGCGCGATCCGACCGTGATCGCGGCGTATCTCGGCGAAGCGGACGAGCTTTGATCGGCACGCCTGCCGCGAATGCGCCGCTGCTCGCCGTCGAGGCGGTGCACGCGGGCTACGGCGCAAGCCGCGTGCTGTTCGGCGTCGACCTCGAGGTCGCCCCCGGCGAGATCGTCGGCGTGCTCGGGCGCAACGGCATGGGCAAGACCACGCTCGTGCGCACCGTGACGGGCCTGCTCGCCCCGAGCGCGGGAAGCATCGCGTTCGACGGCATCGCCATCCGCGGCTGGCCCGCCAATCGCGTCGCGCGCCGCGGCATCGCGCTCGTGCCCGAAGGCCGGCAAGTGTTCCCCAACCTCACGGTGCGCGAGCACCTCGGCGCGTTCGCGCGTGCGCCGCGCGATGCCCAGGCCGCCTGGACGCCCGCGCGCGCGCTTGAGCTGTTCCCGGCGCTCGGCGCGCGCCTCGCCCACTTCGGCAACCAGCTCTCGGGCGGCGAGCAGCAGATGCTCGCGATCGCGCGCGCGTTGGTCACCAACCCGCGTCTCCTGGTCCTCGACGAGGCGACCGAGGGCCTCGCGCCGCTCGTGCGCGAGGAGATCTGGCGCGCGCTGCACGCCCTGCGCGCTTCGGGCCTCGCGATGATCGTGATCGACAAGTACGTGCAGCGCCTCGTCGACATCGGCGACCGCCACGTGATCCTTGAAAAGGGCCGCGTCGCATGGCGCGGCACGTCCGCTGAGCTGGCCGCCGATCACGCGGCGTGGAAACGCCTGCTCGGCGTGTGAGCGGCGGCGGAACGACATAGAGTCGTCGAGCCGCGACCATTCCGTCCGCATGCAACCGCAACCCGACGTCCTCGCCTCGCTGCGCCGCGATCTCGCCGACTGGCGCCAATGGGCCGCGCGCGTAGTCGTGCTCGCGGCCGCGGTGACCGCAGGGCTGGTCGTCGTCGGCTTCACGTGGCTGAGCGCCGAAGCGCTCGCGGCGTTCGAGGCCATTCGGCGCACGCACGCGTGGTTTCCGTTGCTGTGGACGCCGGCCGTCACGGCGCTCCTCGTGTGGCTCACGGTGCGCTTCTTTCCCGGCGCGTCGGGATCGGGCATCCCGCAGGTGATGGCGGCGCTCGCGCCTTCGGTCACGCCTTCGCAGCGCGGGCTCTTCGTGTCGTTGCGGCTCTCGGTTGCCAAGGCCCTGATGACGGCGACGGGTCTGCTCGCGGGGCTCGCCATCGGCCGCGAAGGGCCTTCGGTGCAGATCGCGGCCGGGGTGCTCCAGCATGTCGAGCGCTGGCTGCCGCGCCGCACGCACGTGACGCACCAGGGCCTGCTCGTAGCCGGCGGTGCGGCCGGCATCGCCGCCGCGTTCAACGCACCGCTCGCCGGCGTGATGTTCGCCATCGAGGAGCTGAGCCGCAAGCTCGAGCAGCGCAGCAGCGGCCTCATCGTCACCGCGATCGTGCTGTCGGGCGTGGTGGCGATCTCGGCATTCGGCAACGCCGCGTACTTCGGCGTGCTGCGGGTCCCCGCCCTCGGCTGGGACTACCTGCTGCCCGGTGCGCTCGCCATCGTCGGCTGCGGGCTCCTCGGCGGCTTCCTGTCACGCCTGCTCGTGGCCTCGGTCGTCGGCGGGGGCGATCGCATCAGTGCGTGGCGCCGGCTGCACCCCGTGTGGTTCGCAGCGGCCTGCGGCCTCGCCATCGCGGTGATCGGCCTCGTGAGCGGCGGATCGTCGTTCGGCAGCGGCTACGACTACACGCGCCGGCTCGTCGACGGGCACATCGACGTGCCACTGCTCTACGTCACGCTGCGCATCATCGCCACGTGGCTCGCGGTGTGGTCGGGCGTGCCCGGCGGCATCTTCGCGCCCATGCTCGCCATCGGCGCGGGTGTGGGCGCCGACGTCGCGCTGCTGGTGAGCATCGACCAGACGTCCGCGCCGCTCATCGCGATCGGCATGACCGCCCTGCTCGCGGCCGTGACGCAGGCGCCGCTCACCGCCTTCATCATCGTCATGGAGATGGTCGACGGGCACGCGATGGTGCTCTCGCTCATGGCCGCCGCGCTCGGCGCGAGCCTCGTCTCGCGCTGGATCGCGCGCCCGCTCTACGAGGCTCTGGCCGAAGCGCAACTGCGGCGCGCCGAGACGGTGTCGCCTACAGTGCCGGCATGACCGATCCCTACGAACCGCGCCGCCGCCCCGTCTCCGAATTCGTCACCGTGCGCAGCCTCCGCCACCACGTGCTGCGCTGGGGCAGCCCGGCGCTCGCGACGACGGCGCGCCCGCCGCTCGTGATGCTGCACGGATGGATGGACGTGGCCGCATCGTTCCAGTTCGTCGTCGATGCTTTCGCGAGCGAGCGCCACGTGATCGCGTTCGACTGGCGCGGCTTCGGCCTCACCGACACGCCGCAGTCCGACACCTACTGGATCCCCGACTATGTCGGCGACCTCGACCGCATCCTCGACGCGCTGCTGCCCGGCACCGCGGTC
>Ga0335069_10009098_pt1 | contig 14166 bp, 10 predicted proteins | sample Lox_Sample_11_FD_206714 | JGI IMG/M metagenome (GOLD analysis project Ga0335069, IMG submission 206714) | Soil microbial communities from Loxahatchee National Wildlife Refuge, Florida, United States - Lox_Sample_1.1 | ecosystem: Environmental > Terrestrial > Soil > Wetlands | place: USA... | reverse complement strand
GCCTGCATGGATCGGAAGGCGCCCGCACGGGGTATGGGTGCCCTTCATTCGATTCAGTTCGTGGCCGCCGCCGCGTCCTGCACCAGTACGCGGTCGTCCTGTCGGCGGATCTCGATCGCCTTGCCAGCGGCACCCTCGTCGCGAGGGGTGGAGAGCACGACGCTCTGGCCCGGGGCAAGAAGCGTCTCGAAACGCACGGGCGTTCCGGTCTCGCTCTGCGCGAGGATGGCGACAACCCGGAAACCGTCGCGCTCGACGATGTAGTAGGCGATGCCGGACACGGCGCCGAGGTCGATGCTCTTGGCCTCGAGCGGTGGGAAATCGCCCGCATGAGCTGCGCCGGCGAAGGCCAAGGCGGACGCGGCGGCTACGATCGTGTGATGGATAGTCATTGTAGGTCTCCTGGGTTGAAAGCAGGGTCAGCACCTCTGCGACAGCCCTATATCGAGATCGGTGTTGGCGAAGCCGTTCTGGGCCCAATGCTCCAGGGCGACGATGTCGCCGGTCGGTGCCCCGGTTCGGCCGCCGATTAGCTGGATCGAAGTTGGCGCGAAGCACCGGTTCAAGGAATTGTCAAAGTCGGAATGGGGGCATAAGAAACGGTTATGGCTACGCGAGAAGAAGCATTGCAGATGCGGCTTGGCCGGTCGCTGAAGCTGCGGGACCTCTACGCCCTCGCTGTCGTCGCCGAGCTCGGCAGCATGGCGAAGGCCGCTACGTTTTTATCGATATCGCAGCCTGCAGTTTCGCAAGCGATCGCCGATCTGGAGCGTTTCGCCGGCGTTCGGCTCCTCGATCGGAGCCCGCGCGGCGCGACGCTCACCGTAGCGGGAGAAACCATGGTCGCCAGCGGACGTCAGGCGCTGGATACTCTCAACCTGGGCATGCGCGACATCACCTTCCTGACGGATCAAGGCCGAGGCGTCGTGCGCGTAGGCGCCGACATGGCGTTCGTCGCGGGTGGGCTGATGGCCGACATCATCACCCATTTGCGGAGCCGTTATCCCGGCATTTCGGTGCATGTCTTCGAGACGAGCACGCGCGTTTCGGCGACCGAATACCGGACGCTCATGGAGCGTGGCGTGGATGTTCTGCTCGGGCGGCGTCCGCATGAAGATATCGACAATGAATTGCTCGTCGAGCATCTGCTCGAGGAGAAGCTCAATGTCGTGGCCAGTTCGACCCATCCTCTGGCAAAGCGAGACCGGGTCGACTGGGCTGATTTGACGGGAGAGGCCTGGATCCTGGCGGCGACGGACAGCATTGCCCGCATCCCCCTGGAGGATGAGTTCAGGCAACGGGGGCTTGCTGTGCCGGACGCTGCGGTTGCAACCTATTCGATGGAGCTACGCCTGCAGCTCCTCACAACGGGAAAATATCTCACAATATTGGCGGAATACTCCTATCGCCTTGCCGCCGATCGGTGGGGTGTGCAGGCGCTGCCGCTCGAATGCTCGCAGACTCTTCCAATCGTCATCCAACGGCTGAAACACAGGTCGTCCACGCCAGTGGTCGAAAGATTCATGAAGTCGGTTCGCTCCGTCATCCTCCAAACGGCACGAAGGCAGTGACGACATGCACGGCGTTTTCCCAAAGCGGGACGTCCGCCTCGCGGGCAGCGTGGCGGCGCCCCGGACCTATTGCTTCTTCAGGACGTACACGTAGTTGTCGAGGGCGAACTCGGCCGTGCGTTCGTCGAGGAAGTGGTACTGGATCTCGTTCTCGCAGCCGGGATCGAGGGTCTTCCAGGAAGTGCCCTTGAAGCCGAGTTTCTCGGCGAGCTCCTGCGCGGTCGCCGTGCCGCCGTTGAGCTTCACCTCTTCGAGTTCGCCCTCGAACAGCATGTCGGCGCCGGCGTCGCTCACCTGATAGTGCGGGTCGGCGCAGGCCAGGATCTTTGGTCCCTTGATGCCTTTTGTCGAGATCGTGACGGTCTGGCCGACGAGCGTCTTCGACTCCGCAGTATCCTCGGGAAAGGGCGCATCGACCCACGGCCCGGCGATTGCCGAATCGATCTTCCAGGTGCCGAGATAGATCGGATCGGCGGAACGGGCCATGGCGGGCCAGAGCGCCATTGCGATGGCAAGAACAAGCGGCGCCGTCGGCGGGCGGCGAACGAAACGTGGCATCACACATGGTCTCCCTGTTTTGCGCCGATCATAGCGTGGCGACACCGGGGCACCAACCCACCCGACCGGCGCCGGGCGGGCCCTGTACAGCGATAGCCGCCGGCAGCTAGCATCGCCGTCCCTTCGATAGATCGCCTGGACACACTCTTGAACGACCGCTCGAAACTGCCGCCGCGGATTCCGGTTCCGCCGCCTGCGACATGCCGGAACCGTCGCCGGCGCGGGCGGACCATCGGCCTGCTCGGCGGCTCGTTCAATCCGGCCCATGCCGGGCATCGGCATATCAGCCTGTGGGCGCTGCGTCGCCTCGGGCTCGACGAGGTGTGGTGGCTGGTCAGCCCGCAGAACCCGCTGAAGCCGGTCGCCGGCATGGCGCCTTTTGCCAAGCGCCTGAAAGACGCCGCGGCCATGGCGCGCCACCCACGCATCCGCGTCAGCGGCCTCGAAGCGGCGCTGGGGACGACCCATACGGCGGAAACCCTCAAACGACTGCGGCGGCGGCGGCCGCGCGACCGCTTCGTGTGGTTAATGGGGGCGGACAATCTGGCGCAGGTCGACCAGTGGAGAGATTGGCAACAAATCTTTGATACAACTGCCGTTGCGGTTTTTGCCCGCCCTTCCTATTGTTTAAGGGCGCTGGCCGGAAAGGCGGCCCGCCGGTTCGCAAAGGCCCGATTGCCCGAGCGGGCCGGGCGCCTCCTGCCGCGGCACGGGTTGCCCGCCTGGGTGTTCCTGGGCGGCCCCCTCAACCCGCTGTCGGCTACGGCCATCCGCGCCGCGCGCGGCCCCCGCCGGTCGGGCCGCGCCGGAACGAGCAAGCGTAAGACCGGGGCTGGTGCAACTGCGAAAGGGTGACAACATTCTGCGCCGGACAAAGGCTGAAGGGACCTCATCCCTTGATACCTCCCGCCGACTTCTCGCCATCGTCGAGAAGTCGCTCGACGACGACAAAGCCGAAGACCTCGTCGTCATCGACCTCCACGGAAAATCCAGCATGGCCGACTTCATGGTGATCGCCTCCGGGCGCTCGCAACGGCAGCTTGGCGCCATGGCCGAACATCTGGCCACCAAGCTGAAGGAGCAGGGCGTGCCGGGCGTCGGCATCGAAGGTGCGCGCGTCGGCGACTGGGTGCTGCTCGACGGCGGCGACATCGTCGTCCACCTGTTCCGTCCGGAGGTGCGCCGCTTCTACAATCTCGAGAAGATGTGGGGCATGGTGCTGCCCGAGCCCGACCGGGTGGCCGCCCTGGCCTGACCGTCGCCGGCGTAGCTGAGCGTAGCGCCGACGCCTGACGCGTCGGCGCGACACGGTTGTTTTGCCGCGGCGCTGACGCATCCCGTTTTGGCACCAGGTGCACCTGCATCGCGGGATTCCAGAGTCAGCGCCTCCGCCGAAACTCCGGCCCTATATCGCCGGCAATTGCCGAAAATTCCGGACATCGGTGGCAAGCCTCGCCACCAGCATGCCCCGGTAACTCTTGGTTAACGGCGCGGATGCCATTCTCCCGTGTTGGTCGCGCGTGGCCGGGTGAGGAATGTAATCCGCCCGGCGGCGACGCCTGGGATCGGTTGCCGATGAACGTTCGTCCTGCATGGCAAGAACTGGCCGGACCGCTGTGCAAGGCGGTGCTGGTGGCACTCGCCTATTTCGCGACCGCGCGCTTCGGCATGAGCTTCTCGCACAGCATCGGCAACATCGCGCCGATCTGGCCCGCCAACGCGATCGCGCTCGCGGCGCTGCTCCTGGCGCCGCCGAAGCAATGGCCTGTCTATGCCGCCGCAGTCGTGCTGGCCGCCGTCGGCGTGCAGCTGGGCGAGCGCGACCAGATGTCGCTGGGCATGGGCTATGCGCTCGCCAATGCCGTCGAGATTCTCATCGCCGCCGGCGTTCTGCGCCTGCTCAAGGTGAACGCCGCCATCACGGATTCACTGCGCCACCTGCTGCCGTTCCTGGTGCCGGCGACGATGTTCGCGGCGGCCGTCTCCGCCACCATCGCCGCCGGAGTTCTCGAGGCCTCGCAGGGCGAGGCGCAGTTCTGGCGCGCCTGGCGCGCCTGGTGGATCGCCGATTCCGTCGGCATGCTCACGCTGACCCCGTTGCTGACGACCTGGCTGACCGGCCCCTTCGTACGCCGGCTCTCTTGGCGGCGCAGCGCCGAGGCGGCCGCTCTGTTGCTCACGCTGCTGCTGACCGGCTATGTCGCGTTCGGCGGCGTCGCGGCACTCGACCGCTGGCAGCCGGTGACGCCGCTGCTGGCGCTCCCCGGCCTGCTGTGGGCCGCCGTCCGCTTCGGTAGCCGCGGCGCCACCGCCGCCAACGCCCTCATCGCCGTCCTTGCCATCCTCGACCTGATCGTTGCCGGCAGCAGCTACGATTCGGCCTACAGCGCGATCACCATCGAGCATGCGATCGTGGCCGTGCAGGCCATCCTGGCCATCGTGCAGATCATCACCCTGGCCGTCGCCGCCGCCTTCAACGACCTGCGCACCACCGAGCGCCGCGCCCGCGCCGCCGAAACCGCCCTGACCGAGGCGGAGCGCCGTGCGCGCGAGGCCGAAATATTGCTGCGCGACGCCATCGATAGCCTGAACGAGGGCTTCGTCCTGTTCGACAAGGACGACCGGCTGGTGATGTGCAACAAGCGGTATCGCGAGATCTATGCCATCACCGCGGATCTCCTGCAGCCCGGGTCCAGTTTCGAGACGATCATCCGCGAATCGGCCCGACGCGGCCAGATGGTCGAGGCGATGGGCCGCGTCGACGCCTGGGTCGTCGAGCGCATGGCGCGGCATCGCATGCTGGCGACGGAGATACTGCAGCAGCTCGGCGATGGCCGCTGGGTGCTGGTGCGCGAACGGCGGACGCATGACGACGGCACGGTCAGCGTGCACACGGACGTGTCGAAGTTGAAGAACCAGGAACTGCTGATGCGCGACCGCGAATTCCGCCTCGAGCGCATGGTGGACGAACTCGGCGAGTCGCGCGGCCAGCTGAAGTTGCTGACGCAGGAGATGACGCGCATGGCCCGCGAGAACGCGCGCCACCGCCAGACGGCCGAATCCGCCAACGCCGCGAAGTCGCAGTTCCTCGCCAACATCAGCCACGAGCTGCGCACGCCGCTCAACGCCATCCTCGGCTTCTCCGAGATGATGCAGGCGCAGACCTTTGGCCCGCTCGGCGCCAGGCAATACCAGGAGTATGTCGGCGACATCCATGGTGCCGGCGCGCATCTCCTCAACCTGATCAACGAGCTGCTCGACCTCTCGAAGATCGAGGCCGGGAAGTTCGAGCTGGTCGAAGAAGAATGCGAGGTGCCGGAGATCGTCGAGGCCTCCATCCATCTGATGGGCGAGCGCGCGCTCAGGGCCGACGTCACCATCGAGCAGCATGTTGCGTCAGCGCTGCCGTTGGTGCGCGGCGACTATCGCAAGATCAAGCAGATCCTTCTCAATCTGCTGTCGAACGCCATCAAGTTCACGCCGACGGGCGGCCGCGTGACCGTCACGGCAGACCTTGCCGCGACCGGCGGCGTGACGCTGGTGGTCGCCGACAGCGGCATCGGCATTCCGCCGCACGAGCTCGAGCGCGTGCTCGAGCCATTCACCCAGGTCGAGAACCTGCTGACGCGCAAACATACGGGCACCGGCCTGGGCCTGCCGCTGTGCAAGGCGCTGTCGGAATTGCACGGCGCTACCTTGACGCTGGCCAGCACTGTCGGCACCGGCACCAGTGTCACGATCACCTTTCCCAAAGAGCGTTCGGTGCAGCTCGCCGACATCCAGACAGGCAGTGCCACCTCGGTAGCCTAGCCGTCGCGCAGCAGCGTTAGCGAGCCGCTAACCATCGGCGCCTTAGCATCCCATAGATTTGCAACCAGTCGTTTTCACGATTGCTTAACGCTTCGCCGGTGACCGGACGAGGCATCGGGAATTGGCCATCCAGGATGTCGATCAGCGCGACCCCGGGCTCAGCGACGCGGACCGCCGGCAAGGCGGCACTGCTGTTCGTCCTCTACCTGCTGAGCATGTATGCCACGATCGCGCTGTCGCGCCACATCGACAGCTTCGCCGTCGTCTGGCCGGCGACCGCCATCGCCGTCGCGTTTCTGCTGCTGGCGCCCCCGCGTGAATGGCCGGCCTACGTGCTGGCCGCCGGCATCGCCAATGTCGTCGCCATCATGCTGGCCGGCAGGGGACTGCCGGCGGCGGCCGAATTTGCCGCCTGCAACCTGCTCGAAATGCTGCTGGCAGCGACAGCCTTGCATCGACTGCGCGCGCCCGGCGGCTGGCTCGCCACGGTCCGCTCGCTGGTCGCTTTCCTCAGCGTCGCCGGCGCGATGGTGCCGGCGATCAGCGCCGCCCTCGTTGCCGCCATCCTTCACGCCACCTTCGATGCACCCTATTGGGCTGTCTTCCAGAACCGGTGGGTCGCCGATGGCGTGGGCATGCTGATCATCGCGCCGCTGTTGCTGGCCTGGCTGCGGCCGGAGACGGCGCCGCCGGAGAAACGGCCGGGTGCCGTGGAGACGATGGCCGTCGCGGCCGGCCTCGTCGCCGCGACGGCGCTGACCTTCAGCCGGTCGAGCGGCAGCCTCGCCGCCCATCACACCTCGCTGGTCCTCGCGCTGCCGTTCCAGATCTGGGCGACCCTGCGCTTCGGCGCGCGCGGGGCCACGACCGCCAATGCCTTTGTCGTCCTGGTCGGCATCGCCGGCATGATGGTCGCGGGCGGGGCGCCGCTGAACCAGGAGGGCGCCGCCGACGCATTGATCGCCTTGCAGGCCTTCCTCGCCGCCACGTCGCTGGCGACGCTGCTGCTGGCCGCCGCGTTGACCGAGCGGCGGACCGCCGAGATCCGCCTGCGCGACGCGGTCGAAAGCATCGGCGCCGGCTTTGCGCTGTTCGACGCCGACGACCGCCTGGTCCTGTCGAACAGCATGCATGGCCGGATGTACGCCAAGAACGCGAAGATGCTGGTGCCGGGAACGCGGTTCGAGGACATCCTGCGCGGCAGCGTGGCGCGCGGCCAGCATCCCGATGCCGACGGCCGCTCCGACGATTGGGTCACGGAGCGGATGCGGCGGCATCTCAATCCCGGCGATCCGATCGAACAGCACATCGGCAACGGGCAATGGCTGCTGATCTGCGAGCGGCGGACGAGCGACGGCGGCATCGTCGGCACCTGGACCGACATCAGCCGACAGAAGGCGCAGGAAGACGCCCTGCGCGAGAACGAGGCGCAACTGCGCCTGGCGGAAGCGCGCGCCCGCGCCGCCGAGGCGCGGCTGCGCGATGCCATCGACAACATGCATGAAGGGCTGACGCTCTATGACGCCGACGGCCGGCTCGTGCTCACCAACCGCCGCATGCAGGAAATCTATCCTAACCTCTCCGACGTCCTTGCCCCCGGCACGACTTATGAGGAATTCCTCCGACAAGGCGTGGCGCGCGGCATATTCACGACGGACGGACGCTCAATCGATGCGTGGTTGCCCGAGTTCATGCGGCTGCCGCTCGACCAGCGGCAGGACGTGGAGACCGACCTCGCCGATGGACGCTGGCTCCTCATCTCGCGGCAACGGACCGCCGATGGCGGTACCGTTCAGGTCCGCACCGACATCACGCGCCTCAAGCAGCAGGAGAACGCGCTGCGCGAGAACGAGGAACGGCTGCGCCTTGCCGAGGCCCGCCTGCGCGACGCGGTCGAGAGCATCGGCGAAGGCATCTCGCTGTTCGATGCCGAGGACCGCCTCGTGCTGTCTAACAGCGCGCACCGCCGCTGGTATGGCAAGGGCGCCGACCTGTTCGTTCCCGGCACCCGCTTCGAGGACATCATCCGCGCCGGTATCGCCCTGGGTCACCACCCCGACGCGGCCGGCCGCGAGGAGGCGTGGGTGGCCGAACGCCTGCACCGCCACCGCAATCCCGGCGAACCCTTCGAACAGCCGATCGGTGAGGGCCGGTGGGAGCGGGTCAGCGAGCGGCGGACGAGCGACGGCGGCACGGTCGGCGTGTGGACCGACATCAGCGGATTGAAGCTGCAGGAAGAGACGCTGCGCCGGAACGGGGAGCAGCTGCGCGCCGCCGAGGCGCGGGCGCGCGCCGCCGAACAGCAGCTGCTCGACGCCATCGAACAGCTCGACGAGGCCTTCGTCCTGTTCGACGCGGAAGACAGGCTCATCCTCTGCAATGAACGATTCCGTGAGCTGTGCAATGAATCGGCGCATCCGGTGGTGCCCGGCATCACCTTCGAGACGATCGTGCGCGACTGCGCCGAGGGCGGCTTCATCGCCGACGCCGAGGGCCGCGTCGAGGAGTGGATCGCCGAGCGGATGCAGCGGCACCGCAAGCCGGGCGCGCCTTTCGAGCTGCAGCAGGCCGACGGACGCTGGCTGTTGATCGCCGACCGCCGCACCGCCGACGGCGGCTATGTCGGCATTCGCACCGACATCAGTCGCCTGAAGAACCAGGGGCTGGAGCTGAAAAACAACGAGGAGCGGCTCCGCGGCATGCTGCGCGAGCTCGAGGAATCCCACGCCAAGCTCGAACGGCAATCCTTCATGCTGACCAAGCTGGCCGACGAGGCCGCGGCGCGCGGCGCGCAGGCGCAGTCCGCCAACCTGGCCAAGTCCCAGTTCCTCGCCAACGTCAGCCACGAGTTGCGCACGCCACTGAACGCCATTCTCGGCTTCTCCGAGATCATGAAGGACGAAATACTCGGCCCGCTCGGCTCGGCGCAGTACCGCGGCTATGCCGCCGACATCCATGACAGTGGCACGCTGCTGCTCAGCGTCATCAACGACCTGCTCGACCTGTCGAAGATCGAGGCCGGCAAGTACGAACTGCATGAAGAGGATTGCACGCCGGCGGCCATCCTGCGCGATGCCATCCGCCTTGTCGCCGAGCGCGCCGACGCCGCCGGCGTCGGCATCCGCCAACGGGTACCCGCGGGCCTGCCTGGACTGCGGGCCGACGGCCGCCTAGTCAAGCAGATCCTCCTGAACCTTCTCACCAACGCCATCAAGTTCACGCCGGCGGGCGGCACGATCACGCTCGGGGCCGAGGTCGCCGCCGAGGGCGGCCTGTCGCTGACGGTCACGGATACCGGCATCGGGATTCCGCTCGACCAGATGGAACGCGTGCTGCAGCCCTTCATCCAGGTCGAAAGCATCATGACCCGAAGCCATACCGGCACGGGACTGGGCCTGCCGCTGTGCAAGGCGCTCGCCGAACTGCACGGCGCCCGGCTGCTGCTGGCCAGCGAGATTGGCCACGGCACCACCGCCACGATCGCCTTTCCCGCGGAGCGGACGATCCGTCTCCCCGGGCGGGACAGCGCCGCGGCATCGGCCGCCTGAACGCCCGCCCGCCGGAGTCGCAGGCTCGCCTCTAAGTTTCTGAACAGGCGATTCTTTTCGTGAATTACCGAAATGGTAACCACGATTTCAGACCCATGGCCCATCATGGCATCGTTGTCACAATCCCGTCGCGCGGCGCCCGACAGGCGCCGGCACGCGCGATGGCCTGTTTTCCGGCCGACGACGGCAGGAATGGTCTTTCGATGGCGAGCAAGACAGTTCTCATAGCGGATGACGACCGCGCCCATCTGGAGATGCTGGCCCTCCGCTTCAAATCCGTGGGCTTCCGCGTCCTGACGGCCGTCGACGGGCTGGAGGCGCTGATGACTGTCATGCGCGAATCGCCGGACCTGCTCGTCCTCGATATCGACATGCCTGCCAGCGACGGCTTCAGCGTCGCCGAACGGCTGCTGAGGGATACGCGCATTCGGCCGATCCCCGTCATTTTCTGCACCGGCAGCGCCGACGCCGCCATGCTCGAACGCTGCAAGTCGATCGGCGCCCATTACGTCATCAAGGGCGCCGAGGCCTGGCCGCAGCTGCTGGCGATCGTCGGGCAGGTCATCGACTTTGGTACGGGGGCGCCGCCGGTCGCGAGCGCCGATAGTGCCGTGACCGAGGCTCCTGCGGCGATGCTGCCGAAAGTGTTGTGCGTCGACGACGACGCGGACGTGCTGCGCGTACTGCAGATCCGTCTGCGCGCCTGCGGCATCGATGCCCTGACGGCGTCGAGCGCCATGCAGGCGCTGTGGGTCGCCATCAAGGAGCTGCCGGACATTGTCGTGACCGACTACTTCATGCCCGAGGGCACCGGCGAATACCTGATCGGGCGGCTGCGGGCGGTGCCTGCCCTGCGCAATGTGCCGGTGATCGTGGTGACATCTGCCAGTACCGACAACAAACGTGACTTCGCCCTCGAACGCCGCTTCCTCGGCGAATACGGCGCCGCGGGGTTCCTGACCAAGCCGCTCAACTTCGACGCACTGCTCGACACGTTGGCCCGCCATATTCAGTTCGACGATCGCGTGTGGCGCGCGGCGAGGAAGCTGCGCCGGCCGTGATGCCGTTTTGTCACGCCGGGGGGCGCCCGCCTGCCGACGGGGCCGTCGGCATCGGCGGCTGACAGATCTGCCACGCCACCATGCCGAAGCTGAAATTCGATCGCGCGTCGGCCCCCCTCATCGCCGTCCTGCTGGCCTTGGCGGTCTTCGCCACCGGCAGGATGGGCATCGACCTGTCGCGGCAATCCGGCAGCGTCGCGGCTATCTGGATTGCCAACGCCATCCCGCTGGCGATCATGCTCGTCCGGCCGCCGCGCGAATGGTGGAGCTATGCCGCTGCCGCCGGCGCCGGATACCTCGCCCTGAACCTGCTCAGCGGCACCGGGCTCGTGGTGTCGCTCGGGTTCACGGTCTGCAACCTCGGCGAAGTCCTGATCGCCGCCGTTCTGCTGCGCCGCTGGCGCGCCGCCGACATCCTGGGATCGCTGCGCTCCGCCTTGCTCTTTTTCGGGCTGGGCATCGGCCTCTCCGTCGGCATCGCCGCAGCGCTCGGCGCATTCGTCGTGAGCCAAGCATTCGGCGTGCCGTTTCTGCAGGTCTGGCACGCCTGGTGGATCGCCGATGCCATGGGCATGCTGATTCTGACGCCGGCGCTCGTCGTCCTGTTCCATCGCGATCGACCGTTCCGACCCTCGCCGCTGGCCGTCGCGGAGTTCACCTTGCTGGCCGCGGGACTCGCGACGGCCACCGCTCTCGGTTCGGACAGTCTCCTCGGCTATTCGCTGGTCAGCCACATTGGGCTGAAGGCGCTTCTGCCGCTGGTGATCTGGGCGGCCGTGCGCTTCGGCCGCGGCGGCGCGACGCTGGCCAACCTGCTGATGGCGACGATGGGTATCGGCAGCGTCCTGTTCGACAACCACGTCGGCTCTGGGGGTGTGACGCTGCTCGACAACCTGGAGGCGATGCAACTTCACTTGATGAGCACCGCCGGCACCGCGCTTCTGCTCGCCGCCCTCCTGGCCGAGCGACGCAGCGCCATGGCGCGCCTCAACGACGCGATCGAGAGCATGAACGAAAGCTTCGCCTTGTTCGACGCCGACGACCGGCTGGTTCTCGCCAACTCGCGGCACCGCCAGACCTATGCGGGCAGCAAGCCGCTATTCACGCCCGGCGCGCGCTTCGAAGACATCATCCGCGGCGGCATCGCCCTCGGACAGCATCCCGACGCGAACGGCCGCGAGGAGGAATGGGTGCACGAGCGGATGCGCCGCCACAACGATCCCGGCGAGCCGTTCGAGCAGCATCTCGGCGACGGCCGCTGGGAGATGATCAGCGAGCGCCCTACGAGCGAAGGCGGGACGGTTGGCGTCTGGACCGATATCACGGCCCTGAAGCAGCAGGAGATCATGCTCAGGGAGCGCGAGGAGCAGCTGAAGGCGACGATCGACAAGCTCGAGTTTTCTGAGTCGGAGTTGCAGCAGCGGGCGATGACGCTGCGCGAGCTCGCGCGCGAGCGATCGGCCCAGCGCCAGCAGGCCGACGCCGCGAATCGCGCCAAATCCGATTTCCTGGCCATGATGAGCCACGAGATCCGCTCGCCGCTCAACGGCATCATGGGCTATACGGACCAGCTTCTCGATTCGTCGCTGGCACCGGAGCAGCGCCGCAGCGCCGAGATCGTGCGCCAGTGCGGCAAGGCGCTGATCACCGTCATCGATGAGATCCTCGATTTCTCGAAGATCGAAGCAGGCAAGCTCGAGCTGGCCTGCGACCACCTCGACCTGGCAGATGTGCTGGACGACGTCGCGGCCATGACCAGGGTGGCAGCGCAAGGCAAGGGGCTGCGCCTCACGGTCGCCATCGGCGACGACGTGCCGCGACACGTGAAAGGCGACGAGGGCCGGCTGCGTCAGATCCTGCTCAATCTCGTGAGCAACGCCATCAAATTCACGGAATCCGGCAGCATCGACATCGGCGTCGAACTCGTCGATGCCGGTGCGGAGCGCGCCGTCGTCCGCTTCGCGGTTCGCGACAGCGGCATCGGCATCCCGCTGGAGGCGCAGGCATACCTGTTCGACGCGTTCTACCAGGTCGACGGCAACTACCGGCGCAAGGCCGGGGGCACCGGCCTGGGTCTCGCCATCTGCCGCAAGCTGGTGCATCTGATGGGCGGCGAGATTTCCGTCCAGAGCATGCCGGGCATGGGTAGCCGCTTCGAGTTCACGGCCGATCTGGCGCGTGGCGCGGGGGCGACGGCGATGCCGGAGGCGACCGTGCACGCGACGGAGGACAATGCGCCTGCGCGCATCCTCCTGGTCGACGATCTTGAATTGAACCGCGACATCGCCGTCGCCCTCCTCACTCAGGCCGGTCACACCGTCGACATCGCGGCCGATGGCGCCGAAGCGGTGGCGGCGGTCGCCGCCGGCAATTACGACCTCGTCCTGATGGACGTGCAGATGCCCGTGATGGACGGCTTCGAGGCGACGGCCAAAATCCGCGCGCTGCCGGCGCCGCAGCGGGACGTCCCGATCATCGCGATGACCGCCTATGCGACGCGCCAGGACATCGAGCACTGCAAGTCCGCCGGAATGAATGGCCATATCGCCAAGCCGATCGAGCGGCGCACGCTGCTCGATGCTGTCAGGTCCAGGGCCACCGAATCGGGCACGACGGGCGAAGCAAGCGTTGATGCCACGTCGCGCGCGCCATTGAGCGAAGGGGTGCTGGAGGACCTCGAGCTCGATGTCGGCCGCGACGAACTGGCCCGGCTCGCGAACGCGATCCTCAAGCGGCTGGAGGCCGGGATCGAGCAGATGCGCGGCGATGCCGAGGCCGGCCGCTACGGGCAGATCGAATCGGCGGCCCATAAGCTCATCGCGGCGACCGGCAGCGTGGGGCTGCTGCGCGTCTCCGCGCGATGCGCCGAGCTGCAGGAATCCGCGGCGAGGGCCACGGCCGAAGACCCCGGCGATCTGTCGGCCGCACTCGAGCGGTTGCAGGCCGCTACTGCCGAGGCGGTTCCCCTTCTCCTGGTCCGCCTGCCTGAATGCCGCCAGCGTCCCATTGAACAGCTGGCGTGGGCGGCAGCGTCGGCGGCGCCTTTCGATCTGCCGGCGAACGGCGGGACGTAAAGCCGCACGGAAAGCAGCGGCCGTTCTTCCCGGCTATGATCGGAATTGTGCCGGCTCGCTAGACACCCCGCCGCCGTCGCGACCGGCGGCCGCCATCGTCGCCCCCGGCCGCAACGACCTCCTTCGGCGCCGGCAGCGTCACCGCCTTGCGCAGATTCGCGTAGGCCGCGGTCTTGTGCGGAATCGCCATCGCCTCGACGAAGTGCTGCTGGAACATCGGCTCGACCGCCGTCTCCACCTTCTCGACCGAGCGCACGACGCGGCTGATCTCGTCGCGCGACTTCAGGTTCAAGAGTGCGATGCGGGCGCCGGTGCCGGCGGCGTTGCCGGCGGACGCGACCTTGGCGAGATCGCAGTCCGGGATCATGCCGAGGATCATCGCGTACTTCACGTCGATGTGGCTGCCGAAGGCGCCGGCCAGGGTGATGCGATCGACCTGGTCGACCTCCATGCGGTCCATGAGCAGCCGCGCCCCGGCATAGAGCGCCGCCTTGGCCAGCTGGATGGCGCGCACGTCGTTCTGGGTGATGCGCAGGACCGGCTC
>Ga0335069_10009097_pt1 | contig 14166 bp, 2 predicted proteins | sample Lox_Sample_11_FD_206714 | JGI IMG/M metagenome (GOLD analysis project Ga0335069, IMG submission 206714) | Soil microbial communities from Loxahatchee National Wildlife Refuge, Florida, United States - Lox_Sample_1.1 | ecosystem: Environmental > Terrestrial > Soil > Wetlands | place: USA: Florida... | reverse complement strand
AATTCGCATTGATGCACTATTGGATATTGACATTGGTGTTGTCCCGGAGCCAATCATTATCCTTTTGGGTGTCTGTGCCCTCGGACACATTTCAACGGAGGACAGATGAGAGGCTGTTTTAAGTACTGCCTAGGGCTCCTTGTACTCTTAATTCCAGTACTCTTGCTGCACGGACAGTTCGCCGCCAACGCGATCAATCAGTGGAGCCCGGTCGCCGATTTGTCTACCTCCCGCGCCGCGGCGTGCTCCGTCAGGCTGGCCGACGGCCGGGTGGTGGTCGCCGGAGGCGTCTCCCAATTCGGCGCCGTAAAGACCGTCGATGTCTACGCGCCGGACGGCAGTATCGCAGCCGCCGCGCCGATGCTGGAACCCCGGGCAAGCGCAGCTTGTGTCGCGACATCCGACGGCCGCCTGATTGCGATCGGCGGTAATGATGGAACAGCCTCATTGGCCTCGTCGGAAATCTACGATCCCTCGACGGACGCATGGACCGCGGGCCCTTCAATGGCCGTTGCCCGCGCCGGCCACACTGCCACGATATCGCCTTGGGGCGCGATCATCATTGCCGGTGGTGAGCCAACCGGCGCCGTCGAAGCCTATCTCACGAACGGCGCGTTCGTCACCCTCGGCAAGCTCGACTCTCCGCGCACCGGCTACGCGGTGGCTGTGGTGCCTGGCCACAAGGTCCTCTTCATCGGCGGTTCGGAAGGCGACGCTCCCACGGCTTCAATCGAGATGTTCGACGCGGATACAAACCGCCTTGGAACTTTTGGTTCGATGCTTACCCCGAGGAAAAATCCCGGTGCCAGCGTTCTTTACGACGGCACCGTCCTCGTCACCGGCGGTATCGATACGTCCGGAAACTACCTGGCGACTACCGAGATCCTCGATCCGGTCACCGGCCAGTCGACGCCTGGCCCTGCGCTTTCCGCTGCCCGCGCCAATCACCTGTCGCTGCTCCTGCCGAATAACGGCCAGGTTCTCCTCATCGGCGGCTCCGGTTCGGATGGACCGCTCGCCTCAACCGAGGTTTACGCTCCGTGGAGCGGAATCCTCTCCGCTACCGGCAGCATGCATAGCCCAAGAAGTGCCATGGCGTCTTCCCTGATGCGTCGCGGCGGCGCGATCGTCGCCGGTGGAACAGGCGAGAACGGGTATCTTTCCGGCGCGGAGCAGTATCGCTTCGCCACCATCGAATCCGGCAAGCCCGATTACCACCCCGGTGAGATCGCCGGCTTTACGGGATCCGGTTGGAAACCGGGTGAACAGGTGCTTCTCGAAGTTCGCGCCTTCCCGCTCGATCAACACAACGTCGAGTTCACCGCCGCCGCACTGGCCGACAGCACGGGGCAAATCAGCCTCAGCGGCTTCAACATCGATCGCAGCCACGTGGGCGCAACCTTCCTGATCACGGCGAGCGGCAGCCAGTCGAAAGCTCAGACATCCTTCACGGACGCGGCCAACGCGACTCTGACCACGATATCCGCGCCCGCGTCCAACGCCAATGTCACCTACGGGAGCCTCACCATCGCCGGAACCGTGAGCAATCTGGACCTACCCGCCAGCGGCGTGACCGATGGAACGCTCACACTCAGCGTGGATGGCCTACCGGTCACTCCGACCGTCGCCTTCGGCTCTCCCCTGACTTTCTCGTGGAGCGACGCATTGTGCGCGTCCCCGCTCGCCTGCGTCAATGGCCACCTCACGGTAGTGCCCAAGGCCCACACCGTTGCCGCGTCGTTCACCTGCACCGGCGCCTGCACCGGAAAGTATCAAGGCAGCAGCAGCGGTACGACCTCCTTCAATATGGTCGACACAGTCACAATCAGCAACGTTCATCCCCTGACCCCCGGCGGGGACAACGCGTTTGTGGGCGGCACCGTGAACTTCACCGCCACCGTGACCGGCGACAACGGATTCGGCGACCTGTCCGCATATGGCGCGAGCGCGGGCACCGTCACCTTCACCGAGACAGGCACCTCCCCGGTAACGGCTCCTGTTACATTCGGGCCCGTCTCGGTTGGGGTCGGGCAATCCACGAACTCGCTGCCCGCGAACATCTACACCACGAGCGTCGCGTTCTCGCCCTCGACAGGCGCGCTGGCCTCCGGTTTCCAATCCACTTCAGCCAGTCCCGGCACCGTGAGAATCTTTCAGGCGAATAACCCTGCCAGCCTCAGCATCAGCGCGTCCCCGGCAAGCCCCAGCGTCGGAACCACCATGACTTTCACGGGTACGGTCACCGGTTACGGAACTCCGCAAATCGTCCCCGTCGGTACCATCACGTTTCGCCTGGATGGCATTATCATTGCGAACCTGGTTCCGTTGAGCAGCGGACAGGCATCGATCACCTACTCCGGTACCGGCCTCACCGGAGGCCCCCACAACGTCTGGATCGATTACAACGGCCCCGATCCGAACTACCAGGGCTGCCTGGGCGCCGGAATCCCGTGCCACAACGTCGCTCCGTTCACGGTCGGAAAGGCCGCCACCACCACGACGGTGACTTCGACGCCGCTATCACCTGTGAACTGGGGACAAGCGTTCACGTTCACCAGCACGACCACCAGCGTTTCAACGCCTCTCTCGATCGGCGGCGCGGTGACGATTCAGGATGGCGGCACGCCCATTCCCGGTTGTACCGGCATCGGCTCGATCGGGGGCGTCATGACTTGCACGCCAAGCCTTCCGTTCGCCCCTGGTACCCACACCATCACCTCGATCTTCGACCCCACCGGCACCACCGATCCGAACTTCGCGACCTCCACCTCGATTCCCTACTCATTCACCGTGAACCCGACGCCGACCACTACCACCGTGACCGCCTCAGCCACTCCGGTCACTTTAGGTCAGTCGATCACGTACACTGCGCACGTGACCCTCGCCAACAGCTCGGGCAACGTTCCCCCATTGCCTGGTTCGATCAATTTCACGGACGGCAGCCTTGCCGGGACGAGTCTGTGCAGCGTGCCTTCGGCTTCCATCACCACCGTCGATTCCACCCACTTCACCGCCACCTGCACGGCCCTTTACGACGGCAGCAACGCGGCACACGGCGTCGGCGCCCACTCGATCTTTGCCAAGTACACCGGCGGGTCTGTCACGGTCAACACCGTCACGGGCGCAATTGCAGCCAGTGACAATTCCGCATCGCCTCCGAGTATCGCCATCAACCCGGTTACAGTTACGTTCGGCACCGTGGCCGCGAGCGCCGCGAGCATCGTGTACGCTACCGGCGGAACATCGCTGTCCGTGCCCTACACGCTGGGCGCAACCGTCGTTCCCACGCTGAGCCAGAATTTCCAGGTCCTGGACGGCACTAGCGTGCTGAGTCCCACCCTGCCGCCCGGCGCAAGCCCGATGACCTATAGCCTGAACCCGATCGACAAGTCGATCGGGGCGCACTCACTGACCGTGAAGTACCCGGCCGGCGACCCGAACTTCTCGGCGGCGACTTCCGCTCCGCCGGCGATCTTTACGGTCACGCAGGCTACGCCCGCTTTCACGAATTTCAATTTCAGCAACAACGTTCCCTTCGGCGGCACGGTCAGCCTTGCGGCCACCGTGGGCATGGGCAACGCCGGCACCGATTCCCCGGCGGCCCCGGGCGGCACGCTGACTTTCAAGTCGGGCGCCACGACACTCGCGTCGTGCACGCTCTCCGGCGGTACTTGCAGCACGACTTACACGGGCAGCGCACTGGCCGCCGGCGTCAACACCATCACCACGGTTTATAGCGGCGACACCAATTACACCACGATCAGTGACGCCACGCATTCCGTGACCATCGTCAAGAATACGCTGAGCGGCACGCTATCCACGAATCCTCCGAACACGGCGCCTGTGGGGACGTCGGTCACGATCAGCACCAGCCTCACGCCGGCCGGTGGCACCGGGACTCCCAGCGGATCGGTTACCTTCTACGACGGCTCGACCGCCCTGAGCACCGTCACGCTCAGCGGCGGCGCAGCCTCGATGGTTACCACCACCCTCTCGATCGGCACGCACACCCTGACGATCTCCTACACCGGCGACACGAATTTCGCACCGATCGCTCAGAACGTCGTGGTCACCACGATCACGATCACCAATCCCGGCGGCCCGGCGACCAATTACACCGTGACTCTCAGCAGCAACCTGGCGGCGCCAACGATTGCTCAACCGGTCACGCTGACTGCCGTCGTCATCACTACCGCGCCGCCGCCTCTCAGAGGCACCGTGCAGTTCTTCGACGGCAGTACGTCGCTGGGGACGGCCGTTCTGACCGGAGGGCAGGCCGCGATTACCGTGACGTTGGCCGGCGGAGGACACAATCTGGTCGCAGTGTTCACAACCGACACTGGTATTTCCGCATCTTCGCTTCCTTTCGGCCTGTATGTCTACCGCCTGCCCTGCTCGATCACGGCCTCCAGTAGCCAGTCCACGGTGGTTTACGGACAGGCGGCAATCCTGACCGCGCAGATCGCGGCGCAGCCTCCTACCGGATTTGGTCCGCCCACCGGGCAGGTGCAGTTCTTCGATGGCTCCACCGTGATCGGCGCCGGGACTGTAGCCTCGGGCGCCGCGACGATCAGCGCTCCCAATCTCGACGCGGGTGCGCACCAGATCTCCGCGTTCTACGTCGGCGACAATTCATGGAACACCTGCAAGTCGCCAGCGATAACCTACACCGTGAAGCCGGCGTCCACCACAGTTCTGGCCAGCGCATTGCCCGACGTTTCGGTGGCGCAGCCCACGCTGACCTTGACCGCGAACGTCAACGTGCTCCTGCCCGGCGGCGGAGTTCCCACCGGCACAGTGCAGTTTCTCGATGTGACGGCGAATGCGGTGCTCGCAACCGCTCCGGTTACCGGCGGCACCGCCACCGCCGTCCTGACTCAACCGAACGCCGCGCGCCAGATCGTCGCGACCTATTCGGGTAACGTCGACTTCGTCAGCTCCACATCTCCGGCCGCCACCGAGATCACCATCAACAACGCGGCCGCGTTCATTCCACAAGTCGCGGCGCCCGATGCGATCATGTCGATCTTCGGCTTCAACCTCGCCGATTCCGCGGCAGCGGCTACAGCCACGCCTCTCCCGAGCACTCTCGGCGGATCCACCGTGAACATCAAGGACAGCTCCGGAGCCGTTCTCCCCGCGTCCCTGTTCTATGCGTCGCCCACCCAGATCAACCTGCTCGTGCCGTCGGCTACGGCTGCCGGACCGGCCACCGTTACGGTAACCAACTCGAAGGGGGCGACGGCATCGATCGTTACCAGCATTGCGGCCATCACGCCCGGAATCTTCACGGCCGATTTCACCGGGAAGGGCCTCGCCGCCGCGCAGATCGTTCGCGTGCATTCCGACGGCACCCAGACTCTCGAACCCGTCGCGACTTACGATTCGAGCACCAATACCGCTGCGCCCGTTCCGATCGACCTGGGCAAAGCGGGCGACACCCTCTACCTGATCCTCTACGGAACCGGCTTCCGCCATGGTCCGGGCGTCAGCGGAACTACCGTGACGATTAACGGCCAGACACAGCCAGTGCTCTTCGCCGGCACGCAACCGGTGTTTCTCGGTCTCGACCAGATCAACACCGGACCGCTGCCGGCCTCGTTTGCAGGTTCAGGCATTGTGGGCGTCCAGGTGACGGTGAATGCTCAGGCGGCCAACCCGGTGACCATCGCATTCAAATAGAGGCGCCGGGAAATTAAGCGGCGCCTCGCCGTCGAATTTTGTCCTAGAACTAAAGTTCTGCGACTGCTATGCACTTCAGGAGCTTTTTGAGTCCTTTTCGGCTGACACCTCTTGATGTCAAGAGTATGTCATCTAATCAGTTCCGGTACTCCGAAATATATCGGAGTTTTTAATGCAAAATTACTCAAATTACATCAGAATGTACTAGTGCGCTTGGCCATTGACCAGTATGGCCGCTCATGTCTACGCTAGCTCGACGCAGCGCGTTTCGCAGTAAACGTGTCCCTCGGCCAACGAACGGAGGTGTTGTTCATGGGGCGCTACGCAAAGTTCTCTGTCGGGTTTGTACTCCTCGTCGCAGGACTGCTCGTTCGAGCGCAGTTCGCGACCGCTCCAGTGAACGAGTGGGTATCTTCCGCTGATCTCTCGATCTCCCGCGCGGCGGCCTGTTCCGTACGGCTCGCCGATGGTCGCGTCCTCATCGCCGGCGGCTCTTCCCAGTTCGGATCGCTCAACACAGTCGACGTGTATTCCGCTGCCGGCAGCATCAGCGCCGCCGCGCCCATGCTCGATCCGCGTGCCGGCGCCGCCTGCGCTGCCATGCCCGACGGCCGCGTACTCATGACCGGCGGCACCGACGGGCGGAGCGCGCTCGCCTCTGCCGAGATCTACGATCCCTCCACCGATACGTGGACCGCCGCCCCTTCCATGACCGCGCCGCGCGTGGGTCACAGCGCCACCGTCTCACCATGGGGCGCAATCATCATCGCGGGCGGCGAACCCGCAGGGACCGTGGAAGCCTACACGACATCCGGCCTGTTCGTTCCGCTCGGACGCCTCGAGACCGCCCGTACGGACTACGCCGTCGCCATGCTGCCGGCGCGCAAGATCCTCTTCATCGGCGGCTCGACCGGCCCGGCGCCCACGGCTTCCATCGAGATGTACGATGCCGACACCAACCTTCTGGCGCCCGCGGGCTCGTTGCTCACCGCCAGGAAGAATCTCGCAGCCAGTGCGCTCTACGACGGGACTGTACTGATCAGCGGCGGTATCGACGCCGCCGGCAATTACCTCGCAACCACCGAAATCTTCGACCCGGCGACGGGATCTTCCAGTCAGGGACCGGCCCTTGGTTCCGCGCGCGCCAGTCATCAGTCCGTTCTTCTCACTAACAACGGCCAAGTCCTGCTGATCGGCGGCACCAACGCCGAGGGGGCCCTGGACTCCACCGAGATTTACTCGCCTTTCACAGGCAAGATCGCCGCGGCCGCGAACATGCACAGCGCGCGCACCGCGATGGCGTCCGCCCTGCTGCGCCGCGGGGCCGTGATGGTCGCGGGCGGAAAAAGCAACGGCGAATATGTTTCCGGCATCGAGCAATACCGCTTTGCCACCGTCGAATCCGCCAAGCCCGATTACCAGCCCGGCGACACCGCCGGCTTCACTGGTTCTGGCTGGAGACCCGGCGAACAGGTGCTCCTCGAAGTCCGCGCGTTCCCGCTCGATCAGCACAACGTCGAGTTCACCGCCGCGGCCGTGGCCGATAGCACCGGCCAGATCGCAGTCGGCGGATTCCACATCGATAGTAGCCACCTCGGCGTCCGCTTTCTCATGACAGCGACGGGTAGCCAGTCGCAGGCTCAGACAATCTTCACCGATGCGGACACGAGCCAAACAGTAATCGCCGCCGACTCCGCGCAGAACAACTACGGCACCGTCGTCACCGTCAAGGGGACGGTGACGGACACCAGCGTCCCGAACATTCCGATCAACTACTTCAACACCATCACCGTCTTCGTGGACGGCCTTTCCGCGGGCAGCCCGCAAGTCATCAACACCGGCATCCTGGGCGCTCCCGCCCTGATGTTCCAATGGCAGGACACCGCGTGCGCCATTCCCGGCGTGTGCTACCTCAACCATATTTCTCCGCTCGCCCGGACCCACAGCATCTCCGCCGTCTTCAATTGCAGCGGCAGCAGCACCTGCAATTCGCACTTCAACGACAGCGCGAGCAACGCCGTGACTTACAACGTAGTCGATACGGTCACCATCAGTTCCATTCAGCCCAATGCGAGCCAGAACAACTCCGCGGTCGGCACCGCGCTCCCGGTGAGCGCGACCGTCTCGGGCGACAACGGCTTCGGCGACGTGTCGCTGGGGGCGGTGGGCGGCAACGCGGGCTTCATCAGTTTCCAGTTGGCGGGCACGTCGCCTTCGAACCTTGTCAATCTTGCCCAGGTGTTGGTGGGCACGGTTCAAAGCGTCAACTCGCTGAACGCCGACACCTACCAGACCACTGCGGCCTTCACCCCAGCCACCAATTCGGGATTCCAGGCTAACCGAGCCACCGGCACTCCTTACCTGATTCGAAAGGGCGCCATCGCCGCCAACGGCATCTCCTCTAACGCCTCCCCCAACAATCCGAGCGTCGGCACCGGCATGACGTTCAACGCCTATGTGACCGGCGCCGGAGGCGTGGTTCCAACGGGCACCGTCATGTTCCGTCTCGATGGCGCTGGCATTGGCACCGTGGTGCTCCAGGCCGCTCCCGGCGGATGCCTGCAAAGCCAGATCACCGGACCCTGCGGCCTGGGTTCCCTGCCCTTCTCGGGCTCTTCGCTCACCGGCGGCAACCATACGCTCACCGTCGATTACAACGGCGACACTAATTACGCCGGCTGCCTGGCTTCCGGGAGTTGCCCGAACAGTCTGACCTTCAATGTCGCGAAGGCTAGCACGGTCACCAGCGTCACCTCCAGCCCCGCGAACCAGGTGAACTGGGGACAGACCTTCACCTTCACGAGCACGACTACCTCCAGCGTGGTTACTTCGCAGTCTGTCGGCGGTCAGGTCACGATCAAGGCCGATGGCTCGAATCTCCTGAATTGTACCGGCGTGGCCGCGGTCGCCGGCGTGATGACCTGTGCCCCTTCCGCTCCGCTCTCGGTCGGAACTCACTCGATACAAGCTTTCTTCGATCCGGGCGGCACCACCGATCCCAACTTCGCCCCGTCTACTTCAGTCGGCTATCCCTTCACCGTGAATGCCACGCCGGCCACCGTTTCGGTCTCGGCCTCGAGCCAACCGGTCAGCCTGGGGCAGTCGATCAACTACACCGCGACGGTCACCCTGGGCAACTTCACCGGCGCGACCCCCGCCGTGCCCGGTTCGGTGACGATCTATGACGGCTCCACCAGTGGCACGGCAATCTGCGCCGGCTTGAGCACGTTCACGCAGGTGGGCGCCACCAACTCGTACACCGCATCCTGCATCTCGCCGGTCGTTTACGACGGCAGCACGCCGGCCAAGTCGGCGGGGCCGCACACCATCGTCGCCACTTACAGCGGCGGCAGCCAGAGCATCGGAAGTGTGGCCGGCGCCGTCGCCGGCAGCAGCAGCGCCCCCATATACATCACCATCAATCCGGATGCGCTGACATTCGGCTCTCTGGCTGCGGCGCCCGCCAGTATCGTGTACGCCACCAACACCGCGACCCTGGCGGTTCCGTACACGTTGGGCGGCACCGTGACTCCGGCGCTCGCTAACAGCTTTCAGGTCTTCAAGGACGGCGGCGCCACTCTTATCGGAAACCTGGCCGCGGGCGCCAGCCCGATGAGCTTCAGCCTCAATCCGCTCGACAAAACAGTCGGCACCCACACTCTGGTGGTCAAGTATCCGGCAGGCGACGCGAACTACGGCGCGGCGGTTTCCGGCGCCGTGAACTTCACGGTCACCAAGGCTACGCCGTCGTTCACCAACTTCACTTTCAGCTCCAACCCCGCGTACGGTACTTCGCTGAGTCTTGCGGCCACCGTGGGCACAGGCAACGCAGGCGCGGATTCTCCCGCTACCCCGACCGGCACGCTCACCTTCAGTCTCGGCGGGACCACTCTGGCCTCCTGCACGTTATCCGGCGGGGCCTGCACCGCCACCTATACAGGCGCTGCCCCGGCAATCGGCGCCAACACGATCACCACCACTTACAGCGGCGACGCCAATTACAGCACCCTCACCGACGCCACTCATAGTGTTGCCGTCGTGCAGAACTCCGGCACTTTGTCCCTCAGCGCCTACCCGCCCTCGCCGGTGGCCTTCGGTACGCCGGTGACCTTCACCGCCACGTTCACGCCGGCCGGCGGCGGCGCCGGCTCCCCCACGGGAACCGTGACCTTCAACGACAGCGTGGGCGCGGCCACTCTCGGCACCGCGGCTTTCAGCGGCTCGTCGAATTCCGTCAGCCTGACCACCTCCTCGATGGTTCCGGGCGCGGCGCGGACGATCACCGCCTCCTGGCCCGGAGACACTCACTTCTCCGCGCCCTCCAACGCCACACTTACTCCTTACACGGTCCAGCCCGGCCCTACAACGGTAACTCTGACACCGTCCACTAATAATGTGGCGCTGGGCGGCACGGTAACTTACTCTTACACCGTGCAGGGCGGCCCTGCGAGCGTGCTGCCCGCCGGCAGCATCACCATCAATGACAGCGGCACGCCGATCTCCAACGGTCACGGCACCTGCGCCAACAGCGGCAATGCGCTGAGCGGAGGCACAGCGAATACCGCCACCGGCAGTTGCACCGTGATCTACGATGCCTCCAGCACAGACCGCGGCTCGGGCCTGCACCAGGTTACGGCCACCTACGTTCCGGCAGGCGCCAGCATCGGAGTCCTGAACGGCGCCACTTCTCCGGCGCAGTCGATCTCCGTCGCTTTCCCATCCGTCAGCATCAGCGTACCGGTTTCCTCGGCCGGCAACGCCTTCACTTATGGCACGGAGACTCAGCTTTCCGCCACGCTGACGCCCGCCAGCCCGACCCCGCCTTACACCGGCGCCGTCAAGTTCTATGACGGCAGCGTCCAGATCGCTTCGGTCGTGTCCGCCACGGGCACACCGCAAACCGCGAACATCACTCTGGCCGCCGGCAGCCACCTGATTACCGCGCAGTTCGTGGGTGACTCCAATTACCTGCAATCGCCGATGTCCGCGGCATTGCCCATTGACGTGGCCAAGGCAGCCAGCGTGACCGGCAGTATCACGGTGACCGCGAGCCCGTCGGCCATCGTCTTCGGTCAGCCGGTCACGCTCACCGTGACCGTCACCCACGCCGCGGGCGGTACCGGCAACCCGACCGGCAACGTGCTGTTCACCATGAACGGCAATTCGCTGGGCAGCCCCGCGACGCTGCAGCTCGTGGGCGGTGTGCCCACGGCCAGTATCACCCTCAACAACCTGCCTGTGGGCGCCAACCCCATCGTGGCCGCCTACCAGGGCGACGCGGGCTTCGGCACCAGCCAGAGCAACGGCGGCACCGCCACTACCGTCACCGTGAGCTCCGATGCCACCAAGACCGTGTTGAACACGGGCGCCTGGCCCGCCGCTCCCGCCTACGGCGGACAGATCACCTTGAGCGCGACCGTCTGCGGACTCGCGCCCGGTTCCTCCACCATCTGCGCCTCCTCCGTGCCCACCCCGCCCGGCGCCAGCATCACCTTCTTCGACGGCGGCACCATGCTCGGCACCAGCGGCGCGGTAGATGCGTCCGGAACCGGCAGCATCACCATCGCGATGCTGAGCCCGCCATTCACCGCTATCGGAGGCGGCGGCGTCACGGGTAGCCACAGCATCTCCGCGCATTACAACGGCTTCGGCAGCGGCATCGGCCAGGGAGACACGAACTTCCTCCAGAGCACCTCGCCGCCACAGACGCTGACCATCAGCAAGGGCAACACCACGAGCTCGGTCACTTCCAATGCCAACCCGTCGGTCTACGGCCAGGCCGTCACGCTCACGGCGATAGTCCTGCCGCCGAGCGCTGGTGCTCCGCTGCCTACCGGCACAGTCGCCTTCACCGACGGCGGCAGTCAGATCGGCATCGGAACGCTGGCTAACGTGGCCGGCGTGATGACCGCCACTCTCACCGCCGGCGCGGGCGGCCAGGCCGGTGCTCTGCCGGTCGGACAGCACAATCTCACCGTCACCTACGGCGGCGATCTGAACTACAACGCCAGCAGCACGTCCGGCTCGCTCTTACAGACCGTCGGCAAGGCCCCTACCGCCACCTCGATCTCGTCCAACAACACTGCGGCCAACGTCGGACAGCAGATCGTGCTGACCGCCGTGGTCACCGTGACCGCGCCCGGCGCCGGCACACCCACCGGATCGGTACAGTTCATCAACGTCAGCACGGCCACGCAGCCCGTGATCCTCGGCACTTCACAAGTGGTTGCCAATGGCAGCCAGTACACGGCCACTCTCGCGCTATCCAGCCTGCCGCAAGGCAGCCCGCAGATCTACGCCGCGTATTCCGGCGACATCAATTTCGCCGCCAGCCAGTCGTCCGTCCTGACCCAGGCCGTGAACAAGGCCCCCACCAGCATCGTCTTCTCCAGCAGTCTGAACCCCTCGGTCTACGGCGGCGCGGTCAGCTTTAACATCAGCGTGACCCCGGTCCCGCCGAATACGGGCACGCCGGGCGGTCAGATCCAGGTCTTCGACGGCACTGTCAATCTCGGCGCCTACACCCTCCAGGCTGGCCAGTACAACTTCAGCACGGCCAGCCTGACACCCGGCGTCCATTCGATCAGCGTGCAGTATGGCGGCGATGCCAATTTCCTGCCGTCCACGGCATCGCCCATCCAGCAACAGGTGACAAAGATTCCGACCTCCCTGAACCTGAGCTCGAACGCCGTCACAGCGGTCGCCAGCCAGGTGATCACTCTCACCGCCGCGTTGAACCCCAACGCGCCGCCCGGCGTGCCGTTTGCAGGCGGCCAAGTCAGTTTCTACGACGGCAGCGCGCCCATCGGCGTCGCCAATCTCCAGTCCAATGTTGCCACTCTGAATGTTGCCAATCTTGGCGTCGGGCTGCACCAGCTCCAGGCTGTCTACAACGGCGACGCCAATTGGACCGGTAGTACCTCGGGCTTTTACCCGCAGACCGTCACGCAGGCGGCCACCCAGACCCAGATCGTCTCCTCGGCGAATCCCGCCGTCTACGGGCAGCCGGTGACCTTCACCGTCGCGGTCACCGTGCCCTTCCCCGGCACCTTCCCGGCCGCCGGGACCGTGATCCTCTCCGAAGGCGCCAACATGATCGGCCAGCCGCTCACGGCCGGCAGCAACGGGGTATTCACCGCTACCGTGGTCAACCTCGCTCCCGGACCGCACAACGTCGTCGCCACCTTCCAGGCGAGCGGCAGCTATAGCAGCAGTCAGTCCGCGCAACTGCCGCAAGTCGTCAACAGGGCGGGTACGTCGACAGCAGTCGCCGCCATGCCCGGTGGGTCCGCCTCCAGCCAGGCAATGACCCTGATGGCGGTGGTCTCCGTGATCAGACCCGGCGCGGGCGCTCCCACCGGCACGGTCGAGTTCGATGACGCAACCACCGGCAAATCACTGGGCAGTAGTCCACTCCAGTTGCTGGGCGGCATCTACACCGCAACCCTCTCCGCGAAATCGGATTCATCGCACATGCTGACGGCCTGCTACTCCGGCGACGGCAACTTCGATACCAGCACCTCCGACCCGCAACGCCAGAGCGTATTTGCGAACCCGGTGACCGCGGTCAACGCCGGTTCCCAGATCGCCCGCAACTTCTCTCCGGACAGTTGGCTCACACTCTACGGCCAGAACCTGGCCGATGCCCAGGTCGTCGCCGCGCAGTCTCCGTATCCGAGCTCGCTCGGCGGCACCACCGTCACCATCACCGACGCGAACGGAAACACCCTGCAGGCTCCGCTCTACTTCGTGTCGCCGGGGCAGATCAACATGCTGGTTCCGTCCACCGCGGCCCTTGGCCTGGCTACCTTGACGGTGACGAATTCTCAGGGTGCGTCGGCATCCACCGTCATCCTGATCACGCGGACTTCGCCCGGCCTCTTCACCGCCACCCAGAACGGCTCCGGCACCGCCGCCGCGCTGGTTCAGCGCGTGCGCGCTTCGGATGGTTCGCAGAGCGTCGAACCGGTGGTCACGTTTGACAGCAACGGCAATCCGGTCCCGGCGCCGATCAATGTCGGCAACGACAGCATCTACCTGCAGTTCTACGGCACCGGCGTCCGGTACAACTCCTCGCTGGCCAATGTGACCTGCAGCATCAACGGCCAGAATGCCCAGGTGCTCTACGCCGGATCGGCACCGGGCTTCTTCGGTCTCGACCAGGTCAATGTGGCCTTGCCGAGCGGCTTTAACGGCCATGGCACAGTGAACGTAGCGATCACAGTGGAAGGCCAGGCGGCCAACACCGTCACCCTGACCTTCCAGTAACGTCGTTCGTAGGACAGGCTTCAGCCTGTCCCCGCGCCGCAGGCGCGGCGCTCAGTTCATTTGAATAAAGCCCTGCTCGCGCAAAGTGGCTAGCCCGAAGAGGCAGGCCTTGCGCGTGTCAATCCCAGCAAGACCTCCAGACAGGCGCAGCCCGCGCGCAATCTGATTCGGGCTCCTGACGCCGTTGCACAACGTCAGAATCTGCGCGCTGAGATC
>Ga0335069_10009096_pt1 | contig 14167 bp, 13 predicted proteins | sample Lox_Sample_11_FD_206714 | JGI IMG/M metagenome (GOLD analysis project Ga0335069, IMG submission 206714) | Soil microbial communities from Loxahatchee National Wildlife Refuge, Florida, United States - Lox_Sample_1.1 | ecosystem: Environmental > Terrestrial > Soil > Wetlands | place: USA... | reverse complement strand
CACCCTGCCGCGAGCCACCGATGCGAGACGCTACGTCGGTCTCGTGCTCGAAGATGGTGTCTCCCGTTCACCGATGCACGTGTACGTCTACGACCTGGGGCGCGATCGCGGCCATTACCTCGCCGGCATCACGCGGTGATCACGCGGCAAGCAGGCGCTCTCGCTCTCTCGCGAACGTGGCGAGCGTTGCCCGAACCATCTCGAAGTTCTCTTGCAGGACGTCGAACCAGTCGTCGACACCGAACGTGAGGGCACGCGTCCTGGTCACGGCGCGCGCTTCCCAGCTCGACGCGAGGGCACCGAAGCAGACGCTTTCACACACGATCTGACCAGGTCCGCCTTTCCAGGCGACGGGCGGATCTCTCCGGTCTGCCTCGACGCGTCCTTCGACGATCACGAAGACCCGATCGCATGAGCCGCGCTCGAACAGGAGCCCGCCCGCCGCGAACTGGACTTCCTCGGCCGCGGCCGCCAGGTCGCTGACCGGCTGCACCCCGACGCCACGAAACACCGGTGTGTGCATGAGCAGTGCGGCTCGCTCGACGATGTCCAGCGGGCGACTCGAGCCATCCAGGGGCGGCGGGGGCGGAGTGGAAGGCGCGACACCGCGTGCCCAGACGCGTTCCTCGGCGGCTGCCGTCGCGCGCGCGAGCGCGAGCACCGAGGTTCGCGCGAGCTCGAAGCAGTCTTCGAGGAGCTCGAACCAGGCCTCGCTCGGGATGCGCAAGAGCTGGACTGGGCTGGCGGCGACGGCCGACGTCGTGCGGGGGCGCCCGACCAGCGCGTCGATCATGCCGAAGGCGCGTGGCCCTTCGATGATCTCGACGGGCCGGTCCTTCGTCAGGAACTCGAGGCGACCCTGCCGGAGCATGTAGAAGTGGTCCGGCGGCTCGCCCTCCGCGTAGATCCGGTCTCCCGGAGCGCACTCCTCCTCTTCGAGCATCGCCGTGAGGCGATCGGTCACCCACGGTTCGACGGAGCGAAGGCTGCCGCCGAAGGCTGCGAGGAAGAGCTCGCGCGAGATGCGTCTGCTTCGTACGTCGGACATGCCTTCACCTCCATGCGTTTCCCGAGAGCCGCCAGCATCGCGTCGCGGGCGCGGACCAATGACTCGAGCCCTTCTTCACGCGAACGGGCCATCAAGGGAACGAGGGACCGCGCGCGCCCGACGCGCTCGTCGACGGGCAGTTCGTCGGTTGCCAGCCTGAAGAGCGCGCGGAGCCCCTGCTGATCTCTGCGGCGCAAGATCGTGTCGAGCAGCTCGGCGGCGGTCGCGCGGGCGTACACGTCTCCCGAGCGACAGGCGAGCCACGCGTGGTGCACTCCCTGGCGCGGATGGGCGATCTGCATGAGTTGGAAGGCCCGCTCGAGCGCGTGCACGGCCTTCTCGTCGAGCAGCGCCGACAGGACGGTGGCCGCAGCGGCCTGCCCGAGCGGCGGCGTACCCCCATCGAGCACCTGACGCAGCGCCAACCGACGGAAGTATCTCTCGAGCTCGCCCGCGCAGAGTCGCTCGGTCCGGGCGCGGTCCACCGCGATGCGATGCTCGGTCACGAGCACGCGAAGCGCCTGGATGGCCTTGTAGCGCACGAGACCGTCGTCTTCGGTCTCGACCTCGGCGAGCAGACGCTCCGCCGCCCGCTTGCTCGCGAAGCGGGCGAGCGTCTTCGGGATGTGCACCCGGAGCCGCCGTTCGGTGGTCGGGTCGCGCAGCATGCGCCAGAGCTCTTCGAGGGCCGGCTCACCCAGTACGACGAGGGCCGCGCGCACGGCCTCGCGGCCCTCGCTGTGAGCGAGGAGCGAGGCGAGGTGTGGCACGAGGGCCGCGTCTCGTTGCACCGCCACGGCGCGTGCGAAGAGCTCGGTCCTCTCACGGGTGCCCCGCGGCTCGCGCGCGAGCACGTGAAGCAGCGGCGTCAGTCGTGAGGTCGGCGGTGCGTCCACGATGGCCGCGAGCATGCCGAGTCTCGCCGCCTCCCCGGCCCCGCCGCCTTCGTCGAGGAGCACAGCGATGGAGCGGTGTGCGACGAGCTCGATCGACGGGTCGCGGAGCGCCATGCGCACGGCGGCGTAACCGCGCGCGCGCCAGCCGACGTCTTGCGCGAGCGACGAGGGATCCAGCTGCTCGTGTCGTGCGAGCGCACGCGCGGCGGCCACGCGGACCGCCTCGCTGGGGTCGTCCAGGAGCCGGCGTGCGAGGGCGAACCAGTCGGAGCGCGTCGACTCGCCGAAGCGCTCGAGGGCCTCGACGAGAACCCCCTCGTCGCGATGGAGCAGGACGAGCGCCGGGATGAAGCCGGCTCGCCCTCGTCGGGAGAGCACGGTCATGGCGCCCTCGACCTCGAGAGGATCCTCGCTGGCGAGCCGCTGCACGAGCATCTGTGCCGTCTCGAGGTCGAGCGGCTCGGGGCTGTCGGCGGCGTCGAAGGACCCGCTGGTTATCGCGTTGCGCAGGAGACGCAGGTACGGCCTGCGCATCGTGAGGACGACCACGAGCCACACGGCTGCGAGGCCCGCCACGATGCCCGCGAGCGGCTTGGCAGAGACGAGGCTGGTCCCTCCGAGCGCGAGCAAGCTGGCTCCGGTGACGGTCTGCGCGATTCGTCCGAGAGCCCCGTCGATGAGCGGCTTGCTCCGCTGGCGCGCGATCGTCGGCACCGGCAGGTACATCAGCTCACCCGTCACGCGGTGGATCGAGTAGCGCAGGCTGCCGTCGATGCCTTTCACGAGGAGCACGCCGGGAAAACTCCCGCCGGTCGCCAGCGCTGCGAGCGAGCCCGCGAAGAGCAGCAGCGGCGTGAGCACGAGGGCGGGGAGCACGCCGACGTGGCGCACCACGCTGCCGCTCATCAGCAGCTGCACGACGAGAGAGACCAGGTTGAGCACCAGGTAGTAGTGCGCGACGAAACGCCCGACCGCGGGCCCGGAAAGCGATCGCGCCACGCTCGACTTGAAGAGGTAGTCGAGCGCGAGGAACGTGGCGGTGGAAAGGAAGACCACCAGGGCCACGCGTGCCAGGAACGGCTGCTCGCGAAACGCCCGAAGCGATGCGGTGAGCGGGACGCGACGAACCTGGCGCGGCTCCGGAACGCGCTCGGTCACGCGAACGAGGTTCAGCGCGCCGACGGCCACCGCAAAGCCGCACGACGACACGAGGAGCAGCGACTTCACGGGCAGGACGACGAGAGCCGCGCTGGCGATGGCCGGGCCGAGGACGCCGCCCAGGATGCCTGCGGCCGAGATGAGCCCGAAGAGACGCCGCCCCTGCGCCACGGTGAGAACGGTCCCCGCGAGCGTCCAGAATTGCGGAACGACGATCGACCCGAGGATGCCGCTGAGCACGTACGTGGCCATCGCCATCGCGGGGCTGGTCGGTACGAGGAACAGGAGCAATGGGCCCAAGACGGCGACCACGAGGATCGCGCCGAGGGCGCGACGCTGGCCGAAGCGCTCGCCGGTGCGTGCAGCCAGGGCCGCCCCGGGCACGGTCCCAGCCGCGATGGCCATGTAGACGACGCCGAGGGCCCTCGGCCCGGGACCCGTGAGCAGCAGCGCATCGCGCGCAGTCTCGAGGACCGTGTGCGCGGCGATGACCAAGAGGAGCAGCGCCGCGAAGCCTAGGCTCCCGCGCCCCTCGCCGGCCCGGACGTCGAACAGACGTGTCACGTGGAATCCCGTCGCACGTCGCATGCCGAGGTGCGGGCACTGGAACGCGCCGCGCCGCCCTTCGAGGCTGCTCCATTCCGTGCGCGGGCGCGCAAACGCTGCGCGCCCCAGACTCGGTCACGATCGCGTGACGGCAGCATCCGATGCCGCATGAACAAGAGGCGATCGGTGTGGGCCGGCGCTCTCGCCGTGGCGGCCATCCTTTGGGCGGGCCCCGCCCACGCCGATCCTCCCGCAGGCCCGCCTCCCCTGGCACCCGGGCAGCACTTCGTCATCGACCCGGTCTTGGACGGCGTGGTCGTGGTGGGAGGCGCAGGGTTCTCGGCACTGCTCGGACTGGTCCTCAGCAGCGGCGAGATCACGGCGAACCCGCCCGGCCCCACGAGCAACCTGCTCTCGTGGGACCGCGGTACCGTCACCCAGACGATTGATCCGAATGCCGGCACGTTCTCGGACGCCGGCCTCTACACCGCAATCGGATTCGCGGCGCTGGACCCAATCCTCTCCGGGTTTCGCGACGGATGGGACGCGGCGCTCGTCGATGCCGTGATGTACGCCGAGACCATCTCCCTCACCGAGGTGCTCACCGACGTCACGAAGATCGCGGTACGGAGGCCGCGGCCCATCGACTACCTCAATTGTCCGTGGACCAATGGCAAGCCGTCGAGCAACCTCGGATGCGCGTACGGCAGCACGGATCTGAACCTCTCGTTCTTCTCGGGGCACGCTTCCACCGTTGCGTCGATCGGCGCGACGGCGACCTATCTGGCCTTCGTGCGCGACCCGCAGACCGCTCGTCCCTGGATCACCCTCGGCGCATCGGTGGCCCTGACGAGCTTCGTCAGCTACGAGCGCGTTCGCTCCGGCGAGCACTTCCCGACCGACGTGGTCGTGGGCTCCCTCGCCGGCGCGTCGATCGGCGTCCTCGTTCCTCACCTCCACCGGCACAAGGAAGAGGCACCGCGCGTCTGGGTCGGCGCCGCTCCGGTCCAGGGCGGCGGGGGCACCTTCACCCTCGGCGGCGTCTTCTGAGCTACCGCGCGCTCGCCGTGTCTCCGGAGGGGATGAGCTCCTGCGGGATGTGGGTGTGCTCCGTGACCCAGCGATAGCGGATACCGAGCTCCGTGTAGTCGGCCCCGAGGAGCCCCAAAGAGTCAGGCGTCACGATGGGAGCGAGCACGGTGGCGATCGCTTGAAGGTGATCGTCGACATCGAAGGTCGCGACGAACCCCGCGCGAAAGACCTGTGCCTGGCGGTTCGGGATGTCGATCACCTCGCCCACGACGCCGAGCCGGGCGTTCTTCTCCGGTAGGAACGGGAGGGCGTACCCGAGTCTTCCGCGATAGACCCATGGCGGGTCGACGACGACGTGCAGCGTCTCGTCGAACACGTAGTAGCCGCTCGTCACTCCCTGGATGGACTCCACGGTTCCCGTCACGAGCACGTTCCCGGGTCCGACCGGAATCGCCGCGCCGACCTCGGCCTCGAGGTCGAAGTACCCGGAAGGATGGTTGGTGAACTCCGAGAGATCGATCAGGTCGTAGGAGCTCTTCGGGCTGAGAAACTGGCGGAGGAACGCGTGCTCGTAGCGAGCGCCCGCTCGAATCTCGAACCAGTCGATCTGGAGCCGCAGCCCGGAATAACCACCGGCGGCGTCCGGGGTGACGAGCGGGACGACGTCGAGCCCTCCCCAGAGGGCGAAGGGCTTGCCGTACCCGAACGAGAAACGCGGTTTCAGGTACAGGTACCCGGCGTCCAGCCGCAGTGAGATGAAGGGCCGCGTGGGTTCCTCCCACCAGTGACCGGGATGACACCGTGGGCACTGGATGACGGAGGTCTCTGCAGTCGGCGCGGTCGAGGGCGTCAGCGCAGGCGTCGGCGTGGGCGTGGGCGACGGCTCCTGAGCGCGCGCCTCACGACTCGCGAGGGCAAACAGCGAGGCAGCGAGGAGAAGGGCGCGAGTCTTCATCAGAACGTCCCCACGAGCTGGGCCCCCGTGAGCCCGGGCTCGAACCTGAGCCGAAAGTCCGACTGAGCCTGGTCACTCGTCGAGGCCCGCTTGTAGTGGTGGAGCAGCGGCACGCCGAGTCCGACGGCGGTCCCGACGACCGCCCCGGTGAACACATCCGAGAAGTAATGCGCATCGCCGATGATGCGCATGGCGCCAATCGCCGCGGCCGCGACGAAACCCGTCGCGCACGTCATCTCGTCGGCCGCGCTGTCGAAGAGGTGTAGAGCCTCGTGGTGTGCACAGATGAGCCCCGCCGCCGTGAAGCTCACGACCGTGTGGCCGCTGAAGAAGCTCCGGTAGCGCGTGTCGGTCTGGCAGTCGGTCGTGTTGCTCGGCACTTGGCCGCCGCACTCGGCCGTGTACGGGCGCGCGCGCCCGGCGAGGATGTTGGAGGTTCCCGCGATGGCGGCGGAGATGGCGAAGGCTTCGCCGTCGATGAGCGCCATCTGCAGGGCTACGTCGTCGCTGCCGCGGTACCAGTAGGCGACGAGGACGGTATCTACGAGGATGGGGTACGTCGTGATGAGCGCGAGCCCCAGGTCACTCGCGCTCCGGACCTCGAGCTGAGCGTCGTACGACGGGGCCCGGATCGAGCGGACCTGGTTGTCGAACAAGATCCCACCACTCCAGTTGTTGTGCAGTGGGCTGACGATGCCCATGGCCACCGCCACGCCGGCGGCTACGCCGGTGACGATGAACTCGGGAGCATCCACGCGGTCGAAGCTCGGATCCCAGTAGAGCGGCTTGCCCGGATGGCGGAGAGGCGGAGGGCTCGTCGTCGTGACGTCCGACGACGCTGCCGAGGGCTCGGGAGGATCACCCGCCAAGGAGTCTCGTGGAGCCGCGCAGACCGCTGCCGCAATCGACGCGGCGGACGCGTACCGGAGCCATCGAGACGGATGAATGCGAGCAGGAGGCACTGCAGTTGTGGATGCCGTCGACTGACGCTCGTGACTCGAACGTGCGCATTTCTCGTCGCGCATGCCCTGCGCTGCGATGCACTGCGTGCGCGCGAAGCAAGCCTCGTCACGCCCCGGCGCGCTCGTCATCCAACGCGGGCATGAGGCTCTCCCTGATGCATGTCGTAGTTGCCTGCACCGTGGGCTGCTCGCAGCCTGCCCCCAGGTCTGCCGTCGACACACGCGAAGCCGATCACGATCGCGCCGTGGAGGAGCTGGCGGACGCGACGCAGGTGCTGGAGGAGATGAATCAGATCGCGCCTGCGCACCGCCAGAAGGCGAAGTGCGTCGTCATCGTGCCGTCGCTCGTGCGCGCGGGGTTCGTGGTCGGCGCACGCCACGGCGATGGGGTGGCATCGTGCCGGTCGCGCAACGGGTGGAGCGCACCGGTCTTCGTCAGCATCACGGGCGGAAGCGCGGGTCTCCAGATCGGCGTCGAATCGTCGGACCTGGTGATGCTCGTCATGAGCGATCGCGGGATGAGCCAGCTCTTTCGCACGAGCTTCTCGCTCGGCGCCGATGCGTCCGCAGCGGCAGGCCCCGTGGGTCAGGCGGCTCAGGCGGGTACGGACGCAAGCATCACCGCAGAGATCCTCACGTACGCTCGCTCGCGCGGGCTCTTCGCGGGCGCCGAGCTGAGCGGCGCCGTCGTGAAGCAGGATGGCGGCGCCATGAGAGCCGTGTACGGATCCGCATCCGACGTCCACGCCATTCTCGCGGGCAACGTCGCGGCGCCGAAAGAAGCAAGCAGCTTCCTCGGGCGCCTCGGTGCGGCCTTTCCCGAGACGGGAGTGGCGGAACCCATGCGCCCCTGAGCAGAACTTGCGCGGAAGGAGGGCGGTTTCGCACGTTGGCCCGCGAGCCCCGAGTGGCACGTCTGATGCTCACCTCCCGTGGCGGTGATTCCCATGCGCAAAGCCCCACTCTTCGCCGCCGCACTCCTCGCCGCTCTCGTCGGCGCGTGCCAATCCGCCCAGCCGCGCCAGGCCGACGTTCCGGTCAGTACGACCGGTCCGCAGCCGCTGCCCGGAGCGCAGACGGACGGCGAAGCGGAGCGCCTCGTCGTCGGCGCGGCAGCGTGCTGGATGGGCGGGCTCTGGTCCGACGCGCTCGGGGAGCAGCCGGATTCACGCGCATCGGGCGTGGCACGCACGGCCGACCCGAGCGGCATCGAGCGCCGCTGCAGCGCCGTGCTCGCACACGTCTACGGCTCGTTCGATCCGATGCAATACGAGCAGCTACGGGCGATCGAGCCGCGCGTCGTCGACGACCTCGCGACCCGCGTGGCGGGAATCGCGGAGCGCGATCGCGCCGATGCTCCTCACGCTGCGCAGCTCGTCCGGCTCGTGCGAGGCGTCGCCGACGCCACGCGCGAGAACCTGCTGGCACGCAAGGCGGCCGACGACGTGAAGGGGGACGAGGAACAGCCGAGCTCCACGAACGACCGCGCGCTCGACAAGACGCTCGCGGCTCGCGCCCTGCAGAAGACGACGGCAATCGAGGCGCTCCTGGCGATGGATGCCGGCGACGTGACGCACGAGGCGCACGCGCTCGGTCTGCTCTGCGCGCTCGACCGGCTCGAGATCGGACGCCGCCTGCCGAAGCACCTGAAGGTGTACGCAGTGGGTCAACCCTTCGCCCGCGTCTTCGGTGTGACCCCGCCGGTGGTGCCCGAGGACCCGACCCTGCCCATCCGGACGGGCACATGGCCAGGCTATCTCGTCGAAACGTCGGCGGCGGCGGGCTACCCGGTGCCGCCCGCAGCGACCGAGCCGATCGATCGCGAATCGCTGGCGTGGGGAGGCGTTCTGCAAGGATTCGCCGACAAGATCCGGCAGGACGCGGACAGGGTCTCGACGCGAACGCCGCTGCCGAGCGTGCTCGCTCGCGCTGCGGCCCGCCTGGACGAGGAACACCGCACGCTGCTCGCGCTGTTCGATGCAGAGAAGCGCGCCGGTCGACAGGAGAAACGACCATGAGCCAGACACACGGCAAGCACGACCTCAAATCGGAGCTCGAGAGGAGCGCGGATTACCTCCGCACCCTCCGGGACGACCTCCGGGTCCAGCTGCATCTCGGCAAGCTCGACGCGAGGGGCGAGTGGGAGCGACTGGCCCCGCGCCTCGAGAAGGTGCTCGAGGACGCGAAGAAGGACCTCTCGGAAGCGACCCGCGAGGCGGTTGCCGAAGTGACCGCGGCCGCCAAGCGACTCAGACAGCGCGTCCGGTGAGCCTCGCCAGGCCCGTTCCCGACTGGCAGCGGGCGTTCCACGCGCGTGTGGACCCGCATCGTCGGACGTCTGCGCTCTCGGACCTCATTCTCGGAGGGCAGGACGGCATCGTCGCGGTCCTCGGTGCCGTGCTGGGCGTCGCCGCCGCGAGCTCGAGCGCGCGACTGGTGCTCGCGGTGGGATTCGCCACGACGTTCGCCGATGCGATCTCGATGGCGGCAGTCGCCTACACTTCGATGCTCGCCCAGGCCGACGTGTACAGGAGCGAGCGCGAGCGCGAGTTCCGTCACATCCACGAGGTGCCGACGCTCGAGGAGGCGGAGATACGCGACATCTACGCGCGCAAAGGGTTCACGGGCCCTCTGCTCGAGCAGGTCGTGGCAACCTTCGTGGCGAACCCCGACGCGTGGGTCGCGGTCATGATGTCGGAGGAGCATCAGCTCCGGCCCGTCGGGAGACGTCACGCGCTGCGCTCGGGCTTCGTAGTCGGGTTGGCGACGATGGTCGGCGCGCTGCTCCCCGTCCTGCCGTTCGCGCTGATGAGCGTCCGGAGGGCGGCATGGGCGTCCGCGGCAGTCGCGGCTTGCGCGCTCTTCGGCATCGGCGCCTACAAGGCGCGGGTCACCTCGGGAAAGCCGTGGAAGTCCGGCCTGGAGATGGCCGCGATTGGCATCGCGAGCGCGCTCGTCGGATGGGCGATCGGAGCGGCGTTCGGCGTCACTCCGTGAGTGAGGAGGAGAACCACCTCACTCGTAACGAAGCGCCTCGATGGGATCGAGACGCGATGCCTTGCGCGCCGGGTAGAGGCCGAAGCCGACGCCCACGAGCGCGCTGAAGCCGAAGGACACCAGGATCATGTCGACTCTCGCCGAGTAGGACCATCCGAGGCGAGCGGCGACGATTCGCGCGATGACCGACCCGATGACGACGCCCATGATGCCGCCCAGCATCGACAGGGTGACGGCCTCCGCGAGGAACTGGGCGAGGATGTGCCAGGGCTTGGCGCCGACGGCCATGCGCACGCCAATCTCGCGCGTCCGCTCGGTGACGCTGACGAGCATGATGTTCATGATGCCGATGCCGCCCACGACGAGGGAGACGACCGCGATTGCGGCGAGCAGCGCCGTCAGCGCCTGCGTGCCGGACTGCTGCGCGTTCGCCAGCTCGGTGAGATTCCGGATGCTGAAGTCGTCGTCGTCGTTGGGACCGAGATGGTGACGATCGCGCAGCAACGAGGTGATCTCGGCCTGCGCCCTGTGCGTGTCGTCCGATGACACCGCGCTGACCAGGATGATGCCCGAGATGTACTTCTGGAGCCCGCCCTGGATCTGGTTCTGGAACGTGGTGATGGGGATGAAGGCCGCGTCGTCGTAGTCCGTCCCCATGGGCGACTGCCCTTTGCGCTGCAGCAGCCCGACCACGAGGAAGGGCACCGAGCGGATGCGCACCGTCTTGCCCACGGGGTCGGCTCCATCGCCGAACAGCTTGTCCGACACGGTCGCCCCCAGCACGATGACCTTGCTCGCGCTCTGGACGTCCGGGTCGGCGAAGAGCGACCCCTTGCCGATGGTCCAGTTGCGGATGTCGAAGAACTCGGGGGACGAACCCGTGAGGCTCGTCGTCCAGTTCTGATCCTGCGCCATGATGGTGACCTTGCCCATCTGTCCGGGCGCCGCCCAGCGCACGGCAGGAGCCTGGGTCCGGATCGCGCTCAGGTCTTCCCACGTCAGCGTGGGCATCGAGCCGAACCCGCCCGCGACGCCGCCCGTGGTCGTCGTGCCGGAGAGCACGATGAGCATGTTGGTGCCCATGGCCGCGAAGACGCCGGAGACGCGCGCCTTCGCACCTTCGCCGACGGCGACCATCGAGATGACCGAGGCGACGCCGATGATGACGCCGAGCGTGGTCAGGAAGCTCCGCGTCTTGTTCCGCAGCAGCGCGGTCAGCGCGATGGGCATCACGTTCCCCAGGTTCATGCGGCCAGCTCCGCTCGCAGGGGGTTCTGTCTCGTGTCGCTCACGATGCGGCCATCACGCACCGTGACCACGCGCGACCCGTAGCGCGCGACGTCCGGCTCGTGCGTGACGTAGACGATCGTGAGCCCTCCCGACCACAGCTCCTGGAACAGGCGCATCACGTCGACGCTGGTCTTCGTGTCGAGGTTCCCGGTCGGCTCGTCGGCGAACACGAGCTTCGGCCGGTTCACGATGGCCCGGGCGATGGCGACTCGCTGCTGCTGGCCGCCCGAGAGCTGGGACGGGTGATGGTCCAGACGCTGTCCGAGCCCCACGCGCTCGAGGGCCTCGCGCGCCCGTTCGCGCCTCTCCCGCCGCGGGACGCCTGCGTAGACGAGCGGCAGCTCGACGTTCTCGACTGCGCTCGTGCGAGCGAGCAGGTTGAAGCTCTGGAAGACGAAGCCGATGGTCTCGTTGCGCACCTCGGCGAGCTCGCCGCGGCTCAAGAGCGAGACCTCGCGTCCGTCGAGGACGTAGTGACCCGACGTCGGCCGGTCGAGACAGCCGAGGATGTTCATGAGCGTCGACTTGCCGGAGCCGGACGCGCCCATGATGGCGACGAACTCTCCCTGGTCGATCGTGAGGTCCACGTCGTCGAGCGCCCGCAGCTCGTTGTCGCCGAGGAGATACACCTTGGTCAGGTGCTCGGCGACGACGAGCGGGCGATGGGATCCGGCGTCGGTCGACACGGCGTCCTCACGACCCCTTGGCCGCGGGAATTGCCTCGGTGACGACGGCGTCGCCCGCCCGGAGGTCCCCCTCCACCATCTCGGTCGTCATCCCGTCGCTGATGCCGATGCGGACCACGTGGGCAGCAGCGGTGCCTCCTCGCAGCGTCCAGATGATGCGCTGGTCTGCCGCGAGCTTTTCGCGGTTCGGGGCTGGAGCGGCGTTCGGTCCCGTCATCGCGACGACAGTGGTCGCGTCCGGCCTGAAGCGAAGCGCTGCGTTGGGGATGCGTACGGCCTCGCCACGCGATGCGTAAACGAAGGTGACGTTCGCGGTCATCGTGGGCCGGAGCGCCATGTCCCCATTGTCGACGTCGAGGACGGCGTCGTAGGTGACGACGTTCTGCAGCGTCGTCGCGTTGTCACGCACCTGGCGGACGACGCCGCGGAACGTGCGCGTCGGGTACGCGTCCACCGTGAAGCTCGCCGTCATCCCCTCGTGGACGTTGCCCACGTCGCCCTCGGCGACGTTGGTGTCGACCTGCATCTTGGTGAGGTCCTGCGCGATGGTGAAGAGCGTCGGGGCCTGGAAGGACGCGGCGACGGTCTGTCCCACGTCGATGTTGCGCGAGATGACGATGCCGTCGATGGGCGAGACGATGTCCGTGTACGACAGATTGAGCTGCGCCTGATCGAGCGCCGCGCGCGACTGCAGCATCGCGGCGTCGGCGGTGCCCACGTCGGCTCGAGCGGCCTCGGCGGCGGCTTCCGCGGCGTCGAGGTCGCCGCGCGACGCGAGCGCCTGCTCGAAGAGCGCGAGCGTCCGCGCGTAGTTGCGCTCCGCGAGGACGCGGTTGGCGAGCGACTTGTCGTAGCTCGCCTTGGCCGCCGTGTAGTTCGCCCGCGCCTGCTCGACTGCGGCCTTGAACAGCGACGGCTCGATCTTCGCGATGAGCTGCCCCTTCTTCACCGAGGAGCTGAAGTCGGCATACCAGGCCAGGATGCGCCCCGAGACCTGGCTGCCCACCTGCACCGTCACGATGGCCGACACGGCGCCGCTGGCGGTCACCTTGGCGTCGATCCCTCCGTGGTCGATGGTGGCCGTCTGATAGCGGACGGTCGGTGCCGAAGTGGCGTGCAAGCGACGCCATGCGAAGAGCGACGCCGCCGCGAGAACGATCAGCACGAGGGCCCAGCGGAGCACCCTACCGAGGCGCAACGAGCGCTTGGCAACGGGCCTTGCGGGGGCCGGCGCGGACGCGGTCGCGGTCGCGGACAGGGTCGTCATGGCAGAGGCCCGTGCAGACCGCGAGCCAACCGCTTCGCATCGGGAATGCCGACTCGCAGATCCTTCGCACACGCAGCCGGTGCGGGCGGGCGCAAATGCTGCGCGTCAGGCGATGACCATCACGAGGGCGTCGTCGTCCGCGCGGCCGAAACGCTCGACGATCCGCTGCGCCACCACGATCGGGTGCTCACGCAGCAGGTCCGGGTCCCCCGAGAGATCGAGTCCCGACCGGATGCCGTCGCTGTAGACCACCAGAACGTCTCGCGAGTCGAGTTGCACGCTCTCGGCCGCCGGACGGCGGTGCTCGCCGCGCGCTCCCACGACGAACGACGTCCCGGTGAAGCGCTTGGTCCTCTGCAACCCGTAGACGTAGGCCGTGACGTTTCCGATCCCGACGAGCTCCGCCTGGTCCGGGCCGACGCGGCCGGCGACCATGACGGCTCCGCGAGACTCCTGGAGGGCGCCGTGCGCATCGGACATGAGGCCCTCGAGCGCGCCGTCGGCGTTCCCGAGCACCAGGTTCACGGCCCGGGAGGACGCCTGTCTCGCGAGCTCGCCGTGCCCCAGCCCGTCGGCCACCGCGAACATCAGGCCGCCGGTTCCTCGAGCGAACGCCGCGTCGTCGCCGCTCGTTCTCTCGCCGGGGTACGGCCGCCCGTAGATGCCGACGCGTCTACAGCGCGTCGTGTAAGAGCGGAACTTGCGCGCGCGAATGCAGGTGCCCTCGCCACGGCGCACGTCGAAGTCCAGCTCGTCCGCCAGCTCGTTCGCGGCGGCGAGGCCGACGCCGAGGCTCCCCTGCCCCTTGGGATGCGCCTCGAGTGCGCGCGCGACGTCCACGATGCCGTCGCCCTCGTCGGCGGCCACCACCTCGACGCCCTCCTGCCCATCTCGCGCGACCGTGCGCACGACGACGGCGCGGCGCCCGCGTGCGTGGACGAGCTGGTTCTGGGCGAGCTCGCTCGCGACGTTGACGAGAGACGCAGTCTGCACGACGTCGAGGCCCACGCGCGCCGCTTCCTCGCGGACCCGTTCGCGGGCCAGCGCGACCGAGGCGGCGTCGATGACGGGTATCGGTTCGCCGTCCCCCAGCCAGGCGTCGAAGGAGCTCAGTAGCTCTTCCACTTCACGATCTCCACCGTCGTGCCCGTACCGACGGTGGACTGCAGCACGAAATCGTCGACGAGCCGCTTGCTGCCCGAGAGCCCGAGCCCCATCGAACGCGCCGTGCTGTAGCCACCTGCGAGCACGCGCGGAATGTCTGCAATCCCCGGGCCTTCGTCCCTGAAGGTCACGCGCACGCCCACACGCTCCCCGTTCTCCACGGCCT
>Ga0335069_10009095_pt1 | contig 14168 bp, 11 predicted proteins | sample Lox_Sample_11_FD_206714 | JGI IMG/M metagenome (GOLD analysis project Ga0335069, IMG submission 206714) | Soil microbial communities from Loxahatchee National Wildlife Refuge, Florida, United States - Lox_Sample_1.1 | ecosystem: Environmental > Terrestrial > Soil > Wetlands | place: USA... | reverse complement strand
CTCCGGCTCGGCCAGGGCGGTCACCGCAACCCCGTCCAGCTCCACCCGGCCGCGCTGCGGGGTCATCCTCCCCAGCAGGAGCGAGAGCAGCGTGGTCTTCCCGGCGCCGGCGCGGCCCGTGACCGCCACCCAGCGGCCCGGCTCGATCCGGCAGCTCACGTCGTGGACGCCGGCGGCCGTGCCCGGGTGGCGGTAGGTCACGCCCTCGGCGACCAGCGCGCCGCCCTCCCCCGCGGGGGAGCGGGCCTGCGGGCCCCCCGACGCCCGGGGAGGCGCCGCGTACTCCGCCAGGCGGCGGCGGCTGACCTCCGCAAGCCGCGCGTCGCGGCGCTTGGTCGTCACGATCGCCGCGCTGGAGAAGATCTCCGGTAGCACCTTCAGAAGCACCGGGACCAGCGCCGCCGCGCCCGCCCGCGGCCCCGAGGCGGCCACCACCACCAGCCCGACGAAGGCCCCGAGGAGCGAGGCCCCGCCGACCCCGGTGATGAGCGCGTTCAGCCTGCCGAAGAGGTCGCTGGCCGCGGTCCGCACCGCCTGGCGCGAGCGGAGGCGATCGAGCACCCAGCCCTCCAGGGCGCTCGCCTGGATCTCCGGGATTCCGCGGATGGCGTCCTCGGCGAAGGCCCGCACGCTCTCGTCGGCGGCGACGTAGCGCCGGTCGGAGTCGGCGACCTGCTCCCCCAGCCGCATCGTCCAGGCTGCGCCCGCCGCGCAGGCCAGCGCGGCGATGGCGCACAAGCGGGGGTCGCTCCGGTAGATGTAGAGGAGGTTGCCGCCGAGGATGAAGGCCGCCGAGACCTCCCCGGTGAACCCGATCCGGGTCCCGACCAGGCGGGTCACGTCCCCCTCCAGACGGTGCAGGATCTCGCCGGTGGATCGGCCGGCGAGGAAGGCGTCGTCCCGCCGGAGGAGGTTCGCGACCACCTCCACCTCCAGCGCCGCCTTGACCCGGTTCTGGAGCGCGCCGGTGTAGGCTCGCTGCCACGCCTCCACCGCCAGGCGCGCCGCCCGCAGCACCCCGAACGCTCCCAGGGCGGTGAACGGGCCGACCACCACCTGGAGGAGCCGGCCGCCGCCGGTCGCGGTCGCGTCGGCCAGCGCGTGGATGGCGGCGTTCTCGGCGTACCCCAGCCCGGCCGCCGCCGCCGCGGCAGCCAGCGCGCCGGCGAGCGCGGCGGCGTAGCGCCGCCGCACGTTGGCCAGCCAGGCGACGAGGTTGACCGCCTCCGTCACGGCACGCCCCCGGGCGGCCCCTTGGGCGCGCGCCCTCCTGCCTCGATCTCCACCAGCCGTCGCACCGCGGTCTCCAGGAGCGCCAGCGTCACCGTCGGCTCCTCCAGGAGCAGGTTCCGGAAGCGCTCGTAGTCGAGCGCCATGAGGACCGCGTCCTCGGTCGCGACCACGCTCGCGGTCCGGCGAAGCCCGGAGAAGAGGCCGTACTCGCCCACCACCTCGCCGGGCCCGAGCTCCTGCAGGGGAGGATCGCCCGGCGCGGCATCGGCCAGGTGGACGGCCAGGCGGCCCCTGGCGACGACGAACAGGTCCCCGGCCACGTCTCCCGCGCGAAAGAGGTGGCGCCCGGCGGCCACGGCCTCCACGGTCACCATCTCCGCGAGCAGCGCGCGCCCCTCGGGCGGCACCAGCGCAAAGGCGGGCGCGAGAGAGAGCACGGAAGCTCTTTCCTCGGAGGTCAGCGCGGCGGACATCCCCGCGAGCCTAAGGGATCGACCGAGGAAAAGCCGCCGCGACGTGGAGGCGGACGCGGGGGCGAAGGCTGAGACCCGAATGGGACCTGAAGACCCGTTCCCTTCGCTACCCGCCTCCCCGACCGCGCGAGGGATCGAGCCCAGGACTCGGAGTCCAACCCCTCCGCGAGACGAGGGGAACCTCGCATCCGAGGCGCCTGGCTCCTGGTCTCAGCGGCTCACCCGACCAGAGGTCTCGCCGCCCAGCAGCCGCTGCACCTCCGCGCGATCCACCAGATTGAAGTCTCCGGGGACGGTGTGCTTCAGCGCCGAAGCCGCCGTGGCGAATTCGAGCGCCTCGGCCTCGCCGCCCAGCTCCAGCAGTCCGTAGATCAGCCCGGCGGCAAAGGCGTCTCCGCCGCCGATCCGGTCGACGATGTCCTCCAGCTCGTAGGCCCGCGAGATCTGGTAGCCGTCGCGGCCCACCAGGATCGCACTCCAGGCGTTCCGGTCCGCTGACCGGCTCTGCCGCAGAGTGATGGCGACCCGCTTCACCTGGGGGAACAGCGCCAGGGCTTGGCCCGCCATCTCGCGGTAGGCCTCGGGGTCCACCTTCCCCCGGGAGGGATCCGCCCCGGTCACGGCCATCCCGAGCGCGAGCTGCAGGTCCTCCTCGTTGCCCACCAGCACGTCGGCGAGGGTCGCCAGGGGGCGCATCACCTCCGGCGCGGCCACTCCGTACGCCCACAGCTTTCGCCGGTAGTTCAGGTCCACCGAGACCCGGACCCCAGCCCCGTGGGCGGCGGAGACCGCCTCGAGGGTCGCGTCGGCCGCCGAGCGGGACAGCGCGGGGGTGATCCCCGAGACATGGAACCAGTCGGCTCCGGGGAGGATGTCGCGCCAGGGGAAGTCGCCCGGGGCCATGGCCGCTGCGGCGCTGCCGGCGCGATCGTAGAGCACCGCCGAGGCCCGGAGATCGGCGCCGCCCTCCAGGAAGTAGATGCCCATGCGCCCCGGGCGACGCCGGACGTGGGCCGTGTCGACCCCGTGTCCCCGCAGGCAGCGCAGCGCAGCGTCTCCCACCGGCCCCTCGGGCAGCGCGGTGACGTAGGAGGCGCGCAATCCGAGGCGGCAGAGCGAGACGGCCACGTTGGCTTCGCCCCCACCGAAGGTGGCCTCGAGAAGCGGCGACTGCAGCAGTCGCTCCTGGCCGGGAGCCTTGAGTCGCAGCAGCAGCTCGCCGAATGTGACCACCCGGCCGCTCATGTGTGGACCGGACAGTAGCAATCCCGCTGGCGCTGTCAATCGGTGGTGGAATGCCATTCCATTTTCCGCTAGCCTCCTCCGCGAACGCCCATGGCCACCCTCCCGCGACCTCGCCGCACCGCGGCCCGCAGGCGGCCCCGCCGCCCCGGTCCCTCGCGGGGGCGCGCCCACCTCGCTCCGCCTCCCCCTCCCTCCCCGGCGCCGCGCCGCCGCTCCGCCCTGCCACTCGTCAGCGCGGTGGGCCGGGCCTTCACCGTCCTGGAGCGGCTCTCGCGCGATCCTTCGCTCAGCCTGGAGCAGCTCTCGCGGGACGTCCACCTGCCCAAGGCCACCGCCTACCGATTCCTGGTGACCCTGCAGTCCCTGGGCTACGCCCGCCGCGACCAGCAGGACCGCTGGGCCATGACCCTGAAGCTCTTCAACACGGGGTCCCGGGCTCTCGATCATCTCGACCTGTACGCGGCCGCGCGGCCCGTGGCGGAGGAGCTGGCCGACCACCTCGGCGAGACGGTCCACATGGGCGTGCTGGAGGGGGACGCCGCCGTCTACGTGCTGAAGATCGAGTCCAAGCACACCATCCGCATGTTCTCGCGGGTGGGCCGGCGCATCCCCCTGCACTGCACCGCCATCGGGAAGGTGCTCCTGGCGTTCGGCGAGGCGGAGGAGCGCGCCGCCGCCCTCCGCACCCTGCGGCTCGTGGCCCACACCCCCCGTACCCTGGTGGCCCGGGTGGCGCTGGAGGCCGAGTTGGACAAGGTCCGGCGACAGGGCTTCGCCATCGACAACGAGGAGCACGAGCACGGGATCCGCTGCATCGGCGCCCCTGTGCTCGGCCACACCGGCGCCGTCGTGGCCGCCCTCTCCGCCTCCTGGCCCACCTTCCGCTTCCCAGCCGACGGCATCGGCCAGGCCACCGCCGCGGTGCGCGCGGCGGCGGCCCGGATCTCCTCCATCCTCGGCCATCCGGAGGCCGGAGCCAAAATGGAATGATGTTCCGAACGCGTTGACAGAGGGTCGGCTGATGCTACAGTCGGCGCCTCGCGGCAAAGACCAAGACCAGCGGAGTCCCCATGGCATCCATGCTTCTGGACGGTGAGTGGGTGGGCGCCTCGGATGGCGCCACGCGCACGGTGGTGAACCCCGGCACCGGCGCCCGGCTGGACGACGTCCCGGTGGCCACCGAGGCCGACGTCCAGCGGGCCATCCAGGCCGCCCAGCGGGCACGCTCCGGCATGCGCGGCTTGCCCGCCCACGAGCGGGCCCGCATCCTCATCGAGGTCGCCGGCCGGATGGAGGCGGAGCGGCCGGCGCTCGCGGAGCTCCTGGCCAAGGAGAACGGCAAGCCCATCCGCCAGACGCGCGAGGAGCTGAGCGCGGCGGCCCGCATCTTCCGCGGCTTCGGCGAGGAGGCCAAGCGGGTCTTCGGCCGGGTGATGCCGATGGACGCCATCCCGGGCATGGAGCGTCACTTCGCGGTCACCATCCGCCAGCCGCTGGGCGTGGTGGCGGCCATCGTCCCCTTCAACTATCCGGTGGAGCTCTGGGCCCACAAGTCTGCGGCCGCCTTGGCTGCCGGGAACGCCCTGATCAGCAAGCCCCCCACGCCCTGCCCCCTGACCCTGCTCGCCCTGGCCCGGTTCCTGGAGGAGGCCGGCCTGCCCCGCGGCGCCCACCAGATGCTGACCGGACGCGGCGAGACCATCGGCCCCCTGCTGGCCTCGAGCCCGAGCGTCCAGCTGATCACGGTCACCGGCAGCGTAGAGACCGGCGTGGCCCTGGCCCGGGCTGCGGCCGGCACGCTCAAGCGCGTCCTGGCCGAGCTGGGCGGCAACGACGCCACCATCGTCTGCGCCGACGCCGACCTGGAGCGGGCCGCGCAGGGCATCGTCCTGGGAAGGCTGGCCCGCGGCAACGGCCAGATCTGCTGCGCGGTGAAGCGGGTGCTGGTCCACGAGTCGGTCAAGGAGGATCTGGCCCACCGGCTGACCGAGTGGGCCCGGCGTCTCTCGGTCGGCGACCAGCTCCTGGAGACCACCGACGTGGGGCCGCTCATCAGCACCGCTGCCGCCGAGCAGGTGGTGGAGCGGGTGCAGATGGCGGTCGGCCAGGGCGCGGTCCTGCTCACCGGCGGACAGCGGCGGGGCGCCTTCGTCGACCCGACGGTGCTGCTCGACGTCCCTGCCGCCGCGGTGGTGTTCCGCGACGAGACCTTCGGCCCGGTGGTGCCTCTGGTCGGCTTCTCCACCATCGACCAGGCCGTCGCCCTGGCCAACGACTCACCCTTCGGCCTCCAGGCGGCCGTGTTCACCCGCGACATCCACACCGCCCTCTCCGTCTCCCACCGGCTGGAGGCGGGCGGGGTGATGGTGAACTGGGGCTCCGCGCTGCGGGCCGAGACGCTTCCCTTCGGCGGCGTCAAGCTCTCGGGTACGGGCCGCGAGGCGGTGCACGACACGCTGCTGGAGATGACCGAGCAGAAGGCCATTCTCTTCCACGACGCGCTGGACGGGCTGCCCTAGGAGCGGAACGGTGAGCGTCGGCGCCCCTCGCCTGGAGCTGCGCGGAGTGCGCAAGCGCTACGACGCCACCCTCGCGCTGCGCGACGTGGACCTGACCATCGACGGCGGCGAGGTCCACGCCCTGGCGGGCGAGAACGGAGCCGGCAAGTCCACCCTGATCAAGGTGCTGGGCGGCGCGGTGCGCCGGGACGCCGGCACCATCGCCCTCGACGGGACCGCGGTGGACCTGGCCACCCCGCTCGAGTCGCGGGCGGCCGGCATCCGCGTCGTCTACCAGGAGTTCAGCCTGGTCCCGACCGTCTCGGTGACGGAGAACGTGCTCCTCGGTCAGATGCCGACGGGAGCGCGCGGGATGTGGATCGACTGGAACGACGCCCACCGCCGGGCCGCCGAGGCCATCGCCTCGCTGGGGTTCGAGGTCCCGGACGTGCGGCGGCGGGTCGGCTCCCTTCCGGTCTCCCAGCGGCAGATGGTGGAGATCGCCAAGGCCCTGCTGGAGCGTCCGCGAATCCTCGTCCTCGACGAGCCCTCGGCGGTCCTCTCCAGCCGCGACCTGGAGCGGCTCTTCGCGGCCATCCGCTCGCTGCGCCAGGGCGGCGGGACGGTGATCTACGTCTCCCACCGGCTGGACGAGGTCTTCGCCATCGCCGACCGGATCACCGTGCTGAAGGATGGGGCCCGGGTGGGCACCCTGCTGGCCACCGAGGTCGACCAGCAGGGGCTGGTGCGGATGATGGTGGGCCGTTCCCTGGGGGAGGTGTTCCCGGCCCGCACCCCCCCGGCCTCTCCCGTGCCGGTGCTGGTGGTGCGGGGGCTGAGCCGGCGCCGGGCGTTCCACGACGTATCGCTCGACCTCTCACCGGGAGAGATCGTGGGCGTCAGCGGACTGGTGGGCAGTGGGCGAACCGAGCTCGTCCGGGCCATCGCTGGCGCCGATCGGCCCGACGGCGGGGAGATGGCGCTGGACGGCCGGCCCTACCACCCGCGCTCGCCGGCCGAGGGGCTCCACGCCGGTGTCGCCATGCTCTCCGAGGACCGGGCCCGCGACGGTCTGGTCCCGGCGATGTCGGTGCGCGACAACCTCAGCCTGGCCTCCTTTGCCCGGATGTCCCGTCTGGGCGTCCTCCTCCGCCGGGTGCAGGAGGCGCTGGTGGGCCAGCAGGTGCGCGAGCTCAACGTGCGCACCGCCTCGGTGGACGCTCCGGTGCGCCGCCTCTCCGGCGGCAACCAGCAGAAGGCGATGGTGGGCCGGTGGCTGCTGCGGGGCGCGCGGGTGCTGCTCCTCGACGAGCCCACCCGCGGCGTCGACGTGGGAGCCAAGGCCGAGATCTACCGGCTCGTGGCCGGGCTGGCCGAGCGGGGGATGGCCGTCCTGCTGGTCTCCTCCGAGCTGCCGGAGGTCCTGGGCATGTCCGATCGCATCCTGGTGATGCGCGGCGGGCGGATCGTGGCGCGGTTTCAGCGGGGTGAGGCGACCGAGGAGCGGCTGCTGGCGGCCGCCGCGGGCGTCGCGCCGGAGGAGGCCTGATGCGCGAGGCGAACGGCATCCTGGCGCGGGTCCGGGAGCGGCTGGGGCTATCCGGCTCCGACGCCGAGGCCGACCGGTGGAGCCGGCTGGCGGCCTACCTGCCCATCGCCGGCTTCCTGGTCCTGGCCGCCGTGGCCATGGTCTCCTCGGACGCGTTCCTCTCTGCCACCAACCTCGGCAACCTCCAGCGCCAGATCGTCACCAACGGGCTGATCAGCCTGGGCATGCTGCTGGTCATCCTCACCGGCGGCATCGACCTCGCCGTGGGCGCGGTGCTGGCTCTGGGCGGCATCGTTGGCGCGGTGCTGCTCAACGCTTTGCCCTGGCCCGTGGCGGTGCCGCTGGGGCTCCTGGTGGGCATCTTCGCCGGGGCAGCGAACGGCGCTCTGGTCGCCTACCTCCGCATGCCGCCCTTCGTGGCCACCTTGGCCACCATGTCCGCCTTCCGCGGGCTGGTGTACGTCTTCTCCGAGACCCCCGTCGTCCAGAACAACGCCGCCTTCCGCCGGATCGTGGTGGCCAGCCTGGGGCCGGTGACCACCGTGGCCCTGCTGGTGGCCGCCTGCTTCATCCTGGTCTCCTGGTTCCTGGGCCGCACCACCGCCGGCCGGACCTTCTACGCCATCGGGGGCAACGTCGAGGCGGTCCGCCTGGCAGGCATCGACGTCCGCGCCCACCAGCTGCTGGCCTACCTGGTCTCTGGCGGCTTCGCCGGCCTGGCCGGGCTGGTGCTCACCACCCGGCTCGGGATCGCCCAGCCCAGCGTCGGAGCGGCCATGGAGCTGGATGCCATCGCCGCCTGCGTCATCGGCGGTGCCTCGCTGGCAGGCGGGGTGGGGACGGTGCGGGGCACGCTGGCGGGCGTGCTCCTGCTCGGGCTGATCAACAACTTGCTCAACCTGTACGGTGTGCAGGCGTACTGGCAGCAGATCGTCAAGGGCGCGCTCATCGTCTTCGCGGTCTTGGCCCGCCAAAGAAGCGACTGAAGGACCGCCGCGCGGCTCGGGCGGCTCGCATCGCGCGGTGTGAGGAGACCACCAGCATCAAGAAAGGGGACTCGGTATGGCTCGCAGGCTTTGCATCATCCTCGGGGCAGCGCTGTTCCTCGTCACGGCGTGCTCCCGGCAGGCCGGCCCGGCGGCCGGATCCGGCAACAAGAAGATCAAGATCGGCATGGCCAACTTGAGCCTGTGCTGCGCCTACTTCATCGGCATGTCCAAGGCGGTGGAGGAGGAGGCCAAGCCCTACGGCAACGTGGAGGTGGTGGTCACCAACGCCGACGGCAAGATCGACAAGCTGACCGCCGACGTCGAGGACCTCATCGCCAAGAAGGTGGACGGCGTGGTCCTGTCCGCCGCCTGGATCGAGGCAGCGCCGGCGGCCCTGGAGGCCCTGGCCAAGGCGCACATCCCGGTGGTGATGGTGGACCGCAAGCTCAAGGGCGGCGAGTACACGAGCTGGATCGGGCCGGACAACTACGCCATCGGCCAGGGCATCGGCGAGTACCTGGTCAAGCAACTCGGCGGAAAGGGCAAGCTCGCCATCATCCGGGGCGGGCCGGCCGACAACAGCATCGGCCTGGACCGCACCAACGGCGTGAAGAGCAAGGTCGAGGGGAGCGGCATCGAGATGGTGGTGTTCCCCGACTGGGGCGGCTGGAGCACCGACGGCGGCAAGAAGGCCATGGAAGACCTCATGGCCAAGAACCCCAACCTGAACGCCGTGTTCTGCGAGAACGACTCCATGTGCCTCGGGGCCAAGTCGGCCGTCGCCGACGCCGGCAAGAAGGACCAGATCATCGTCGCCGCGGTGGACGGGCAGAAGGAGGCCCTGAAGGAGATCCTGGACAACACGAACTACGTGGCCACCGGGCTCAACAACTCCGATCAGATCGGCCGCGCCGGGTTCAACCGGCTCATGGCCATCCTGGCCGGTGCCCAGACGCAGAAGGACACCGTCCTGCCCTCGCCCATCATCAACAAGGAGAACGTGGTCAAGTTCTACAACCCGAACAGCATCTTCTGAGCAGGGACTCCGCTGCCCGCGCAACGGACCCGCGCAGGCCAGGCCACGGCGCGGCGCGCCGGCGAACGCCGGCGCGCCTGCGTCGCTGGCACCGGAAGGCCGCGGCGGGTTCATCCAGGACCCGAGGTGAGGCGCGAGCGCGACGAGGCGATGGCCGCCGCAGGCGAGAGCGCGTGTCGAGCGACGATGCCGCCTTCCAGCCGGCGGAGTCGCTCTCCAGGCGCAAGCAGGGCCTGGCCCCATCGACCCCCCGCCCTCCGCTGAGCGAGCGGAGGAGGAGGGCGCACCCCGCGCCGGCCGGCAGGGGCGCGGCCAGCCCCGTCGCCAAACCGGGCGACCCGCGGGCCCACCCCCGTTTCTCATCCGCCGCCATCAGCGCCGTCACCGGAGGAAGCGGGCGGGGCGGGCCGACGTGCCCCGCATCGCCACGGGGTCGAGAGGGTCGCGGCCCGGAGTGAACACCTCGTCCCCCCGCACGTCGGTGGGCGCGTTCGGGGACCCGCTCCCTGGAGGCGATGCGACCACCTCTCGACCCGGCGCGGCACGACCCCGCGTGAAGATCCCGGTGGGGAACGCCCGCGCCCGCGGGAGCCTCCTGTCGCCCGGACGGAACCCCCCGGGGCGGCGCCAGCCTCTGTCGGTCCAGGCGGCCACGCCGCGGGCGCCGCCCAGCTTCGCGCTTTCGCCGCGAGGCGTGGTACCCTAGTCCTTTAGTGGGTGCTGCGACCGCCATGGAAGAGGCCGCCGATCTCGAGATGTTCCGTGCCTTCCTCCGCAGCCGCTGGGAGCCGCGCAGCCGCGTCCTCGGCAGGTACGCCGCCGTCGGAAGCCTCGTCTTCCTCGTCTTCGACCTCATCCTCACCCGTGGGCTCGGTGCTCGGCCCACGCTCCTGGCCATCGCCGCCCATCGGCTGCCCTGGGGGCTGCTCCCGGTCGTGGGGTGGCTGGCGGCGGTCCGCGCCCCCCGCTGGCGCGGGCTTCCCGCCCTGGTCATCGGGCTCTCGGTGGCCTACACCTGGGGAAACGACTGGGTCTACTACGCGCTCGGGCTCGCCGACTCGCCCGTCCACGCTCTCGCCTTCGTCATCTGCATCCTCACCGCGGCCACGTTCCTGCCCCTGGCGTTCAGCGGCCGGGTGAGCGTGCTCGCCCTCCAGGCCCTGGGCCACCTGGCCCTGGAGCTCTCCTGGGCTCGCGGGCGCCCGCTCGCGGACCGGTTGTGGACGCAGGTGGCGGTGCTGGGCCTGGTGGTGTGCGTCACCGTGGTCTTCGAGAACTTCACCCGCAGCCAGCGGCGCGGGCTCCGCCTCAGGTTCCAGCTCGAGCGCACCTGCAGGGATCTCGAGGAGAGCCGCCGCCGGGCGGTGGACGCCGTGGAGGCGCTCCAGCAACTCGCGGCGCACGTGTCGCACGAGGTGAACAACCCCCTCGCCGCCGTGAAGGTGAACATCAGCTACCTGACGGGCACGGAGGACCGGCGCGAGCGGGAGGAGGTGGGGGCGGAGACGCTGGCGGCAGTCCAGCGCATCAGCGCCATCGTGGGATCGCTGCGCGCCATCGTCGTCGCGGAGGACGCCGATCTCCCCTCCCCGGCACCTCCCGGCAGGGGCGGCGCCGGGGAGCTCAGCCCTTCGTCGCCCCGAAGGTGAGCCCTGCGATGAAGTGGCGCTGCATGGTGAAGAAGATGGCCACCGGCGGGAGGGCGGCCAGGATCGAGCCGGCGGAGACCAGGTTCCAGGAGGCGACCCACTGGCCCTTGAGCATGGCCACGCCCACCATCACCGGCCGCGCGGAGTCGCCCTGGGTGAGGGTGAGCGCCCAGAAGTAGTCGTTCCAGACGAAGGTGAAGATGAGGACGGAGAGCGCCGCCAGGGCCGGCCGGATCAGCGGCAGAACCACCCGCCGGAAGGTGGTCCACTCGGACGCGCCCTCGACGCGCGCGGCCTCGATGAGCTCGAAGGGCAGCTGCTTGATGAAGTTGCGCAGGAAGAGCGTGCAGAAGCCTGTCTGGAACGCCGCGTGGAAGAGCACGATCCCCAGGATGGTGTCGAAGAGCCCGAGCTGGAGGGCAGGTTCCGCACCGGGAGCATGAGGATCTGGAAGGGGATGAAGTTGCCGGCGACGAAGATGGCAAAGAGGGCCAGGTTGCCGCGGAACTCGTAGGTGGCCAGCGCGAACCCGGCCATGGCCGCCAGCCCCACGGCCAGGGCCACCGACGGAACGGTGATGGCCAGGCTGTTCAGGGAGTAGCGCATCATGGGAGAGCCGGTCAGGACCTCACCGTAGTTGCGCAGGGCCGCGAACTCCCGCGGTCAGCCCCAGTGGTTGCCGGCCAGATCTACGTGACGTACGACCAGGTCGAGGCCATGACTCTGGCGCAGCGGATCAGCAGCTCTGGAAGACCATGGCGATGCCGCGATCGGCCGGGGGGGTTTGTTGACCAGGCGGCCGCCGATGAAGATGTCGCCGGAGGTGATCTCCTCGAGCCCGGCCACCAGCCGCAGGAGGGTCGACTTCCCGCAGCCGGACGGGCCGATGAACACGGCCAGCTCGCCGTCGCCGATCTCCAGGTCCACCCCGCGAAGCACCGGAGGGTTGCTGCCGTACGCCTTGCTCACTGCCCGGAACGCAATGCTGGTCATGCGCGAGCCCCTCGAAAGACAAGAACGTCGGGTTAGGCCGGCCCCGCACCTGCGCGGTCCTGCGGCTCGTGGAAGAAATCCGCTAGCTGCGCCGGGGCCGCCTCGCCGAACAGGATGTGGGCGACCTCGCGAATGGCCGGTGCGGCGCGGAGGTCCTCGCGGCGAGAGACCAAGGCGAGCTCCGTCCGGCGCCGCAGGAAGTCCTCGAGCGTGACCACCATTTCCCGGGTCGCCGCCGCCTCGACCTCGCAGCGGAGGACCTGGAACGAGGGAAGCACGACCTCGGCGGCACGCGGGTCGCGTCGGATTGCTTCCAGCATGGAGAGCGCCTCCAGGCCGTGCCGCCGCCACAGCCGCTCCGAGGGCGGCTCGCCCGCGCCAGGCGGGACCATGGCGTCGAGCCCCATCAGCCGGGACTGGTGCCGGTACTCCTCCCGGAGCGCCGCGGGCGGCTCGCCGTACCAGGGGCGGTCCGGCCAGGGCAGCGCCACCCCGAGCCGCCGCGCCTCGAGGCAGAGCCGCTCACCGACGTTGACGCAGTCGGTGAGCTTTCCTCCGAAGATGGTGACGTGGCGCGCCACCGGGTCGGTCTCGATGACGTGCCGCCGGGAGAGCTGCATCCAGTCGCGCACGCCGGGCCCTCCTCCGTTCACGGCCAGGGGGCGCACGCCGCAGCGCTCGGCGATGATATCGCGCTCCTGGAGCGGGCGGGCCAGGCGCAGCCGCTTGTTGATGTTCTCGAGCACGAAGCGGCGATCCTCGGGGGTCACGGTCACGTCGGGCCGCTCCACCGGGGTGTCGGTGGTTCCGATGCACGTCCTCGAGCCCATGGGGATGGCGAAGAAGAGCCGACCGTCGTCGGCGAAGAAGGTCAGCACGCGCGGGCTGGGCGTGAGCTGGTCGACGAGGAGGTGGATCCCCTTGGAGAGGACGTGGCGGTGGGACGTCGAGACGCCGTCGCGGGCATTGACCCCGTCGGCGAATGGGCCGCAGGCGTTCACCAGCACCCGGGAGCGGATGGCCAGTTCCCTGCCGCCTACCCCGTCGCGCGCGGTCGTGACCCAGCCGTCGCCCTCGCGGCGCGAGCCGACCGCCTCCAGGTAGTTGGCGGCCAGGCAGCCGTGGTCGAGAGCCGCGCGGACGAAGCCCCACACGAACCGGGCGTCGCCGTCCGGGAGGAAGGCGTCGGAGTACTCGAAGCCACCGTCCAGCCCCTCGAGCGCCAGGACCGGCTCCTCCCGGGCCATGGTCGCGAGCGAGAGCTGGCGCGGCGGGCGGGTGAAGAACGAGCCCAGGGCCCAGTACAGGAGGGTGCCCAGCACGAGCTTCCACCGCGGGTGCCGGAAGTCGCGGGAGTGCGACGTGTAGAAGCGGATCTCCCGCACCGAGGAAGGAAAGGACCGGAGGAGCTGGTTGCGAGCCCGGCAGAGCTTCCGGACCAGGCCGAGCTCGTAGGTCTCGAGGTACTTGATCCCTCCCCAGACCAGGTTCGAGGACTCCTGCGAGGTCGCGGACCCGAAGTCCCGGCGCTCGAGGAGGCCGACCCGGGCTCCGCGCGCCGCCAGCGCGGCGGCCGTGACCGCACCGTTGATCCCGCCGCCCAGGACGAGAACGTCGAGCGCCGAGCAGGAGAGCCGCTCCAGGTTCGAGGTGCGCAGAGACGGCGATCTGACGTGGTTCATTTTGGCGTATGATCAGTGCGGATAGACTCGCTTTGGAAGACTGACCGACGAACTTGACGCTGAATACGAAAGAAATATAGTTATAAACGAAACGAATGTCAACCGTTTCGATTCGTTTCGGATCGGTTGCGTTCGGTTCGCGGGAGCGCCATGACCCCCAGGCAGAAGCAAGTACTTGAATTACTTAGGCAACACGGTGACACCTCGGTCCAGGAGCTGGCGCGCGTCCTGAAGGTGACCTCGCAGACCATCCGAAAGGACGTTCGAAGCCTGGAGGACGCCGAGCTGGTCGCCCGCTACCACGGCGGCGTTGGCCTGCCCTCCACGGTGGAGAACATCGACTACTCGCAGCGGCTGGTGATGAACGTCGACGCCAAGCGGCGGATCGCCCGCCTCGTGGCGCAGCAGGTCGAGTCCGGCCGCTCCCTCATCCTCAACATCGGCACGACCACGGAGGAGGTGGCGCGGGCCCTGGCGCAGCACCGCGGCATCCGGGTGGTGACGAACAACCTCAACGTGGCAGCCATCCTCGCCGCCAACGAGCAGGCGGAGGTGTTCATCGCCGGGGGGCTGGTCCGGCACCGGGACCACGGCATCGTCGGCGAGGCCACGCTCGACTTCATGAGGCAGTTCAAGGTCGACGTCGGGGTCATCGGCGTCTCCAGCATCGAGACCGACGGGACCCTGCTCGACTACGACTACCGGGAGGTCCGGATCGCCCAGGCCATCATGGAGCAGTCGCGGGAGGTGTGGCTGGTCGCCGACCACTCGAAGTACACGCGGAGCGCGATGGTGCGCCTGGGACACTTCGCCGACGTGGA
>Ga0335069_10009094_pt1 | contig 14169 bp, 10 predicted proteins | sample Lox_Sample_11_FD_206714 | JGI IMG/M metagenome (GOLD analysis project Ga0335069, IMG submission 206714) | Soil microbial communities from Loxahatchee National Wildlife Refuge, Florida, United States - Lox_Sample_1.1 | ecosystem: Environmental > Terrestrial > Soil > Wetlands | place: USA... | reverse complement strand
GCCTGGAACAGCGTCGCGAAGAGACTGGCCGGGCCGAAACGCAGCTTGGCGCCACCTTCGAACTGCTTCACCTCGTTGAGCTTGATCGGCGTCGATCCGTCGAGCGGATTGCCCCACGCGATCCGGTCGCCGTTGAACGAGACGCCGTCGCTGTAGCGGGCGAAGAAGGCCAAGGTCGGGCTCAGGCGGAAGTTACCGCCGAACGAATACGACGTATGCCCGATGCTGTAGTCGATGACCCCGGAGCTTCCCGGCGTGCTGAGGGTCGTCAGGTCGTAGGGCGCCCCGGACGTCGGCGGCTTCCGGTAGTAGCCCGTCGCCTTCTGGTCGTCCCGCCGCACGCTGCCGTCGAAATTCCATGGCCCGATTTCGGCGCCGAGGCTCGCGTAGGGCGACGTCATCCGGTAGGTCGCGTCGATCACGCGCTCGCAGCAGCCGCCGAAGCCCGGCGTGCCGTCGATCGTCGACGACAGGATCGCGGGCTTGTCGCCCGTCGCCTGCATCAGGTACTGGTTGAAGTTCCACGTCATCGCGACCCGCTGCGAGGACGTGTAGAGCCCCGCTGCCGCGGTCAGGGTCGAGGCGTCGCCCAGCGCGATCTTCTTCGAGAGCTTCAGGTCGTTGGCGGTGAGGCTCGCGTCGTCGAAGGACGTGTTGAACACGACGGCGGTGAACGCCCCCCCGGTGTACGCCTGGCCGGCGGACGGACCGGTCAGGAAAGTCGTTCCTCCCGGCGCCGGCGCGACGCCCGACCCGCCATAGACGCCAAGGAAGCGCCCGCCGTTCTTCGCGGTCCGGAACTTCTCGTCGAGCGACCAGCCGGAACCCAGGTTGAGACCGCTTTCCGCGCCGATCGCCGTCGACGTCGCCTTGAGGCCGTCGTTGACGTTGCTCACCGCGTGGCCGTTGTTCGCCGTCAGCGAGACGTCCGGCAGGAGATACGGCGAATAAAGGCTGGCCGTTCGCGGATCGATCCCCGGCACCGTCTGGATGTTCCCGTTGGAGACGTTGACCGGCACCGGAAGGTAGGTCGGGGTCCGGTCGTCCAGTTCCTTGAAGCTCAACCGCACGTAGCCGTTGTCGAGCGTCTGCGTGATGTTGGCTCGCAACTGGCCGCCGCCCTCGAGCGGCACGCCGCCCTTGCGCGGGCCCTCGCCGTCGCGATAGAAGCCGCCGACGTAGTAGTGCGTCTTCTCGCCGATCGCGCCGCCGCGGCTGAATTCATAGCGCTTCTCGTCGTAGTTCAGTCCGGTCTCGAGCGCAACGACGCCCTCCTCCTCGTCGCCGGTCTTGCTGATGAAATTCACGATCCCGCCGGGCGCGTTGGTCGCCGTCGTCGAGGCGGAGCCGCCGCGGATGACCTCGAGCCTTTCGATCGATCGATCGGCGCGGATGTAGGTATCGGGCGTCAGGAAGTCGAGGTCGCCGATCTGCAGCACCGGCAGCCCATCCTCCTGGTACTGCACGTATCGGGCACCGCCGGCCGACAGCGGAATGCCGCGAACGACGAGATTGGCATTGCTCTCGCCACCGCTCGCTTCCACGTGCACGCCCGGGATCGAGCGCAGGAGGTCCGAGGCGCTGGACGCCTGCGATTCCTGGATCTGCGACGCGCTCATCGTGCTGATCGAGACGCTCGACTTCATCTTCGTGATCGATTGCGACGTGCCGGTCACGACGACGCTGTCGAGATTGAGCGCGTCCTGCGCCGCCGGCGCGGCGGGCGGCGTGGACGGCGTGGCGGCCGGCGCGTTGTCCTCGGCGCGAATGGCGACGTGGACAAGGGCGAAAGCCACGGCGATTGCGATGCGGCTCGGAGCCGGTCTTCCGTGCATGGATGTCCCCCTGGTTGTTGTGACGACCACCGCAACGCGGCGACTCGTGGCAGCGACGCCGCCGGCGCACCGGCATCGGCATCGCAGGGCTCTGCCCCGTTCCCGTCGACGCACGACACGCTGCCGGCCGGAAATCTATCCGACGATGCGAAGGAATGCAATCGATTGCATTCACTTTCGATTTCGCGCCGCACAAGTGAAAGGGCCAAGAACCGTCGAATCGATTCGAAATCGATCGTGCGAATGCAATCGATTGAGAATGAAGCACGCATCGAGGCGCGGCCCGTCGGCCTGGCGCTGCACCGCAACGATCGAGCCGCTAGCGGAGCGAACTCTGCCGGACGACAAGTTCGACGCCGAGCGTCCGTGGCGCCATCGGCGCTCCGTCGACGATGGCGAGCAACGCGTCGACGATCTCGACACCCGCGCGGCTGATCGGCTGCCGGACCGTCGTGAGCGGAGGGTCCGAATGGCTCGCCCACTCGATGTCGTCATAGCCGACGACGGCCACGTCGCCCGGCACGCGGCGCCCGCGAGCCCGCAGCGCCTGGACCGCCGCCAGGGCGAGCACGTCGCTGCAGGCGAACACGGCATCGAAGGCGACGCCCGCATCGCACAGCCTGCCGAGACCGGATTTCGCGAGGTTCGCGTCGAACGGAACTTCGAGCAGCAGGCGGGCGTCGGGTTCCGCCCCGTGAGCCCGGACTTCGCGCTCGAATCCACGATAGCGCTGCGCGACTTCCGGCAGCTGGCGGTCGCCGATGAACACGATGCGGCGGCGTCCCTGCTCGAACAGGTGCCGCGTCGCCATCGCGCCCCCGGCGACATTGTCGCCGCCGACGCTGCAGTAGAGCTGCTGCGGCATCTGCGCGCCCCAGACCACCAGCGGCACGCCACGAGACGCGAGCCGATTCAGGTGGTCGTGATGGCGCCATTGCCCGATCAGCACGACGCCGATGGCCAGACCCGCCTCGAAAGGCTGCGCGGCCGACTCCAGGTCCTCCGCGTCCACGCGCGAAAGCAGCAGGTCGAAGCCCCGCTCGGTCAGGGCATCGGCGAGGCTGCCCAGCATGGCCAGGAAGAACGGATCCGAAATATGCTGGCGCGAGCGCGCGTCATAGGGGATGACGACCGCGACCGTTCGACTGCGGCCCAGCCGCAGGTTCTTCGCGTTGACGTTGATCGAATAATTGAGCGACCGCGCCAGCTCCTCGATGCGGTCGCGTGTCGCGCGGCTGATCAGGGGGCTTCCGTTGAGCGCCCGCGAAACGGTCGCCACCGATACGCCCGCCATGCGCGCCAGGTCAGCCATCTGTGGCCGATGCCTGTCGCGCGACGACTCCTCCGGAGCCGACCGCGAGCGCGGCTTGCGTGTCGCGCCGCCCGGACGCGAACGCGCGTCATCGATCAATCACCCGCCCCTCGTGCCGTGCATGAGCCGATTGTGGCATGCCGAATGCCGGTATCGGCGGGTAACATCCGGCGCCATGCGCACGGTCCCGGGTGATATTCGCTTCCGCGTTCGCGTCGCGCCGAGCGCGATCGACGGGCAGGGCCTCTTCGCGGCGGAACGCATCGCCGCCCGGCGCAAGATCGGCGAACTCGGCGGGCGCGTGATCCGGATCGCTTCCGCGGCGCGCCGGGTCGCCGCCGCAAAGCGCATCGCGCTCGTCGAGCTCGACGAGCGCGATGCGCTCGACGCCTCCGCCTCGCACCTGCCGACGCGCTACATCAATCATTCCTGCGATCCGAACGCCTACATGCGCGTCATCGGCGTCCATGTCGAGTTCTATGCGCTCCGGGCGATCGGCGTCGGCGAGGAGATCACCGTGGACTACGGGCCGACGCACCACGAAGGCAGGCTCGGCTGTCGCTGCGGCGCATCGAACTGCCGCGGATCGATCTGAGCGGCCGCGGGAACGCGCGCCGAGGCGCTCAGCCGATCGGCTCGTACTCCGCGCCGACCTCGCCCATGACGACCTGCGCGCGCTGCAACAGGCCGGCGACTGCCGCCACGGGATAGAGGTCGCGCAGCACCTGCGCGGCGAGCGCGCCGAGCTCGCGCGCGAGGTCGCCGGCTGCAGTCCCGGCGACCTCGCCCGGATCCGCCGTCGTGCGCGCCGCGTGCAGCAGCGCGCGCAGCACGGCGCGGCGCTGTGCCACGGCGCCCTCGACGTCGATGCGCCAGCTCGCGGGCGCCTCGCCTTCGACATAGCGGCCGCGACCGCGGCCGAAATGGGCGACGGCGAGGTATCGCAGGATCCCGGCGACGACGAGGCCGACGAGGAAATCGTCCGACCAGCGCACCTGCGGTGCCTCCGCGCCACGCCACACGTTGATGCCGCGCGCCACGCCGGCGCCCGCGAGGCCGCCGATCAGTCCGCCGACGAGCATTCCGGCGCCCAGCGTCAGGCCACCGGACGCAAGGTCCGCCTTGAGTCCCGCGAGGGCGCCGGACACGACGCAGCTCCACAGCGCCGCGCGCCCCTCGTCGACCGGTCCGCGCGTCGCCACGCTCTCCGCGAGCCGCTGCAGGACGCCCTCGGCCGCCTCGCCGTCGAGATCGTGAAGCGCGATCAGGCGATCGGTCGCCGCGCGGATCTGCGCGTCCAGGCGCTTCGCCAACGCGGCAAGCGCCTCGTCGCGCGCCGCATCGCCGCCCTTGCGCCCGACCCCCACCGACTGCAGCACGCGTTGCATCGTGTTAGCCGTGGTCGCCGCGACGGCCTGCGAGTCCCGCGCGGTCGCGACGAGCTGTTCCGCGATCGCGGCCATCGACGCCGCGAAACGCTCGGTGGCGCGCGTTTCCCACGCCGCGACGAGGCGCGCGAAGCCGGCCTGCGCATCCGCCGGCAGCAGGCGGCCGAGAGCGTCGAGCAGCACGCGCTCCTGGACCCAGCAGCGCGCGAAGGCGTCGAGCGTCAGGACCTCGGCGACGACGCCATGCGGATCCAGGTGCGCGCGCCACCGCGCGACCTCCGCCTCCTCGTCGGCGACGGCGCGCGGCGCACCGACCTGGTTGAGCAGCACGACGACCGGCTTGCCGATCCAGCGCAGGACCTGCATTTCCGGCGCGACATAGCCGGCGTCGCGCGGGTCCTCCGCCGCGTTCACGAGGTAGAGCACGACGTCCGCGCTGTCGCGCGCCGCGCGCACGGCCTGCTGGCTGCACCACAAGGGCCGATCGCGATGCCGGTCCCAGACCTCGCGCAGGATCCAGCCGATCGGGTTGTCGGCGTGGCGAAGGCGCGCGACCAGCCGCGCGGAATCGCCGAAGCCCGGGGTGTCCCAGAGTTCGAGCCGGTCGGCGCGCGTCGTCTGCAGCAGCAGGTGGGCCTGCGCCAGTTCGGTGACGTGCGGCGCGTCGCGAATCTCGCCGACGTCGCGGCCGAGCAGCGTCCGCGCCAGCGTCGTCTTGCCGGCGTTGGTATGCGAGACGAGCGCGATCCGGACCGCGGTGCCGCCCGCGACCGTCGAGCCGTCGGCGACGCTCATTCGGCCCCCTGCAGCGCCGGCGCGAGTTCCTGCTCGAGCTGCGCGAGCGCCGGCGCCGACAGGTCGACGCAGGCCGCGGCGACACGGCGCGACGCGCAGAACGACATCCACGCGCGCCGCCGCTCCTGCAGCCGCTCCGACGCTCCGCCCTGCGCGCCGAGGCGCGTGCGATAACCGCCCTCGTCGACGAGCACCGCGAAGGCGGTCGCGACACCCTCGCGCAGCCGATCCAGGAACACGCCGTGGTTCTCGGTCTCCGGCGTCGATGCCAGGTTGAACAGCGCGACGGTGAGCGCGACCTGCGGATCGGTGCCCGGCAGCCCCTCGGCCGCGCCCTCCTCGGCGCCGAACGCGACGGAAGGCCGCAACGTGAGTTCCGCGTCCTCGCCCAGCAGGCGCCGCGCGACGTCGCGCAGGCCGGCCTGGGCCTTTTCGTCGACCGTGAAGCTGTATGGCGCGACACGCATCCGCGCCGGTCCGCTCGCGAAGGTTCCGGCGAGGCGGCGATAGTACGGAAGCCGAAGGTCGAGTCGCAGCCGGCCGCGGCGATGCCATTCCGTCGCGGCCGCGGCGGCGGCGAGCGCGGCCCGCGGCAGGATGACGACGAGGCCCACCGTGATCGCCACCAGGTGGATCCAGCGGGCGGCGTTTTCGCCGCCGCCGCCGCTGCCCAGGCGTATCGCCGCAACGTCATCGACCGACGGCAGGGGCATCCCGGCAAGTCGCGCCGCGGGGCCGAAGAAGAACGCGAAGATCGCATGCACCTGCGTCGCGTCCAGGAACGTGCTTTCCCAACCGGCACGGTATTCGAACACGAGCCCGCGCACGTAGAGGCCGAGGACCGCGCCGAGCGCGAAGAGCGCCGCAGCCAGGTGCAGCACGCGCGCCGCGCGCTGCGTCGCGAGCGGCGCGATGAACACGGTCCACTCGGCGACGAATGCCGCCAGCGCCGTGGCGAGCGCCCTCTCCCGTCCGCTGCCGATCGGCCCGCGCAGCGCCGCCGGCACGCGTCGGCCGAACTCGACGAGCCAGTGACCTCGCGGCCGCCGCGTCGGCGCGACGCCGGAAAACGCCTTCTTCAGCGCGAGCGCGGCCAGCACGACGTAGACGGCGACGTTCCAGGCGACGATGCCGATCATCGGCAACGCGAGGATGTTGATCTCGTGGCGATCCGAGACGTGCTCCAGGACCACGCCGCCGACGAACGCCGCGGCCGGCATCACGACACCGATCCACGGCCTCCAGGTCACGCCGCGGGCGACGGCTCCGACGGCAGCGGAGCGCTCCTGCAGCTTGCCCAGCAGCAGCCGCGCGCGCTTCGCGAGGTACGCCTCCGCGGAGGCGGGCTTGCCGTCGTCGGCCGCCTGCCAGCGCGCGAGCTCCGCGGCGGCGCGCGCCGCGTGGCGCCGATCGCTTTCGCCGAGCAGTTGACCGGCCGTGTCGGCGACCTCGATCGCCTTGACCAGAATCACGTCCCGGGCGTCGTCTTCGTTCATCGATCCATTATCGTCGAAGCGGATCGTCGCGCCGCCGGCCACGTCGCGCCCGCCTTCGGCCTTCGATATCGTGCGATAGTTCGGAGACGGCGAAACGATCGGGTGGCGTCCGGATGGGCATCCTGGTCCATGGGATCACGAACTGCGACACGGTGAAGCGCGCGCGGGCCTGGCTCGACGAGCGCGCCGTCGCCTATGAATTCGTCGACTTCAGGAAGTCCGGCGCTCCCGCGGCGGTGATCGGCCCGTGGATCGCGGCGCTCGGCTGGGAGGCGCTCGTCAATCGCAGCGGCATGACGTGGCGCCGCCTCGACGAGGCTCGACGCGGCGCGGTGCGCGACGCGGAAAGCGCGGGCGCGTTGATGCAGGCCCAGCCGAGCGTCATTCGTCGCCCGGTCGTCCGCTGGGCCGACGGTTCGTTGACGGTCGGCTTCGACCCCCGCGTGTTCGAGGAACGGCTGCGCGCCGCGCCGCGCTGAACGCGGACGCACCACGCGGCGCGACGACGCGGTGCCCGAGCTTCCGGACCTGACGGTCTACGCCGAGCGCGCCGAGGCGCTGGCGGGTGGCGCCGTGCTCGAGGAAATCCGCGTGCTGCATCCGTTCGTGCTGCGGACGGTCGAGCCGTCGCCCGCGGACTTCGCCGGACGCGCACTGCTCGGTGTCGGCCGAATCGGCAAGCGGCTCGCATTCCGGTTCGAAGGCGGCCTCGTCGCGATCGTCCACCTGATGCGAGCGGGTCGCCTGCGATGGCAAAAGGCGTCGCCGCCGGCCGCGCGCAAGGCGCCGCCGCGCCACGCCTTGGCGGCGTTTCGATTCCGCGCCGGAACGCTGCTGCTGACCGAGGCCGGGACGCGGCGCCGCGCCTCGCTGCACCTCGCGCGCGGCACCGACGCGCAGATCGCGGCCGCCTTCGACCCCGGCGGCCTGGAGCCGCTGCGGGCGGATCGCGCGACGTTCCTCGAGCGACTTCGGCGCGAGAACCATACGCTGAAGCGTGCCTTGACGGATCCGCGCCTGTTCGCCGGGATCGGCGGCGCGTATTCGGACGAGATCCTGCATCGGGCCCGCTTGTCGCCGCTCGCGTTGACGAACCGCCTCGACGACGCCGAGGCAGGGCGCCTGTACGACGCCGTCCAGGCGGTCCTTTCCGAATGGATCGAACGGCTGCGGAACGAAGCGACGAAGCATCCGGACGCGCTTCCGGACGCCACGGCCTTCCGGCCCGGCATGGCAGTCCACGGGCGCTATGGCCAGCCTTGCCCCGCTTGCGGAGCGCCGGTCCAGCGCATCGTCTACGCGGATACCGAGACCGACTATTGCGCTCGCTGCCAGACCGGCGGACGGATCCTCGCCGACCGCTCCCTGTCGCGCCTGCTCAAGGACAGCTTCCCGGCGTCGATCGACGAGCTCGAGCTGTAGCGCTCGAGGCCTACCATGCCGTTCAGCGCCGTTCCCAATGGCCGGGTTGCATCCGCCAACCACCGCCCTCGCGGACCCAGGCATGGTTGACCCAGACGTGGCCGGGCCGCGGCGCGTCCCAATGACCCGCGACCCAGACGTGGCGACCGCCGACCCAGTTCCAGTAGCCACCGATCCAGACGTAGCCGACGACCGGCGGCGGGCCGACGACCTCGACCTGCGGAGGAGGGGGGGCGACGGCAACGACATCGACCGGCGGCGGCGGCGCGGCGACGACGACCGGGGCCGGCGCGTAATACGGCCGAGGGGCCGGTGCGACGATGCAGCCCGTCAGGGCAACCGCCAGCGCGCATCCGGAGAGCACGCGCAACGCGTGACGACGATACGGTTCCATCTTCGATCGCTTCCTCGTGAACGACAACATGCGACGTGGCGGCAGGACGCATGCGGGCCCGCGGGCCTGCCCTCGTCCTGCCGGACCCGCCTTATGGGGTGGTGAATCGCGGGGTGGTGGATATCACGGCAGCGTAACACTCAACGTGGCCGCATTCTGCGTGCGGAAATCCGCGAAGTCGAGGATCGGCACGACGTGCGCCCGCGTGCCGGCGCTCGTCGTCTTCCATACCCGCAGGTAGCCATAGTAGAACGCCGCCTTGTCCGGGCTCGCCGACGTGCCCGCCGGGAGGTTCGATACCGAGACCGCGCCGCCGCTGCCCGCCAGGATCGTCGGATCGACGGCCACCGTGTCGACGATCTCGCCATAGCGCGCGATGACGAGCTGCGCCCTGTCGTAGCGCCCCGGCGTCGCCGTCGTGACGTTCAGCGTGATCGTTCCCGCCGCGGCGGCCACGGCGCTGTTGATCGAGAGCTGCGGCAGCGTGATCGAACTCGCGCCAGGGGTGACTCCGATCGGCGCCGACGGCACGTACTGGATCGCGTCGGCGACCGCGCCGAAGCCTCCGGCGCCCTGGGCAGGCACCATGCCCGTGAACGTCGGCATCCCGTTGGCGACGTAGGTTCCGGCGTAGATGTTGCCCGACGACAGCGGGAACCCGACATCGATCAACCCGGTGAAGGGATTGACGTGGCGGAAACGGACCTCGTACGGGATCTCGCCGCTCGCCGGCAGCGTCTGGTAGAAATCGACCCAGGTGCCCGTCGGATTCGCCGCCGACGCCAGGTTCACCGTGTACTCCGCGTCGAGGTTGACCGGGATCGCGCCGTTCGCGATCACCGTCGGATGATTCGTCGGCGACGTACCGGTCGCCACCGGCACCGACTTGACGATCGTCGTATCCATGTTGCGGCCACGGATCAGCACGTCGAAGTTTCGCGTCTGCTGGCCGCCCATCGGAAGCGGAAACAGCGTGAAGGCACCGGTCACCGGATCGACGGTCGTCGCGCGCGCCACGACGTGGTACGCGCCCGTGCTGTCGGGCACTTCGGCCTTGATGACGAGGTCGTACGCCCCGCTGGCGTCCTGCGCGGCGAGCTTGCCGGGATCCACGGTGCCGGTGATCGCGCCGACTTCGGCCATGTCGAAGTAGCGCAGCGAGTGCGGCTTGAGCGTGAACGCCGCCGAGCCGGCCAGCTCGTCGGGGAACCGCACGACATCGTCGTCCAGGTCGAAGTCGAAGATCAGGTGCAGATTCGCGTTCGCGGCGACGGTGAACGTGCCGAAGACGCCGATGCCCCGGCGCGGCCCGACCAGTTCGAGAGGCGCATGCTGCAGGCTATTGCCGGCGTCGAGGTAGTCCACCTGGTCGTTGTAGGCGAGGCCGGCGGCGCTCGCCGAAGCCGTCAGGGCCGCCTCGTCGTCGACGAGCATCAGCCGGACCTGCTGGTAGACGCCGACAGGAAGCTCGATGTCCTGGAAGACGTCCTGGAAGTTGCCGTGGTTGAGCGCCGCGAGGTTGATCGTCACCGGCGCCGGCAACGGGTACTTCAGCCACGCCGGGTCGCTCGGCGACGCGTCGAGGTCCGCGTGGAAATCGATCTCGCTGATCGTGACCCACACGTTCTGGTAGTCGGCCGACGGCGCATCGGTGAACCCCGCGGTGAACGTGCCCTTGGCCGCCACGGGCGTCGAGGTCGTCGAGGATCCGCCCCCGCCGCCGCAGGCGGCCAGCATCAGCGCGAATGTCGAGGCCAGTGCCCATGGCGGCACGGAACGGGCGAGGCGGGATGTCGGGTGCAACGGCTTCATGACGGGCTCCTGGGGTTTGTCGCTTGTCGCGATCGAGTGACGAGGCAGCCGCATTGGATCCCCCAAGGCGCAAGACAGGTGAATCGATGGGTGTCGGCTCGTAACGCGGCGTAACGGCTGCGCGATCGCGCCGTCGCGACCCTCCCGCGTCACGGCCCGCGACCGCACGCAGGCATGGCGAACGATCGCTTACATCTGCTCGTCGATCGGATCGCGGATCGCGCATCGCGCATCGGGCGGGCGGGAAAGATGTGTGAGCGTTTGTTTCTCCCGGCGCCGCCGGCAACAGGTGCTTACCGCGGCCTGCGCGCGCGGCGGTAGATTGCCGGGGTCGTTGTTCATTCGCAGGCGCGGGACCGTCCGCGCGACAGGGTGTCCAAAATGAACCGGTTCCATCGCGTGCTCGCCGTCGCTGCCACCGCCATCGCGGCGAGTGTCGCGCAGGCGCAGTCTTCTCAGTCTTCGCCATCTCAGCCATCGTCGCAGTCGCCCCCGCCGACGTCCGCCGCGCCTTCCGTTGCGGGACCGCACCTGCGCGACGACATCCGGCAGCACTATTTCGCCGAACGCAAGGAGCACGTCCTCAGGCAGCTCGCCCGCCGCATCGAGATCGCCACCACCGCGCAGGCCTGCGTCAGCGCGGCCGCGGCGCCAGCCCAGCTCCGCTCCTGCCTGCAGCAGGAACGCGCGTCGATCGACGAAGCGCGCGCCCAGAACGGCGGGACGGCCGCGCCCTGACACGACGGAGCCGGCCGTCGGCCGGCAGCGGCCGCCGGTAGCGCACCGGCGTTCCGGCCCGTTCGAAGTGGCCCGCTTCGGCGCCGCAACTCCGGACCTTGCCGGCGGCGACGCCATGCGACGATCGGTGCACTTGCGGATGTCCGCAGGACTTGTCGCCCCTTTTCTTTCGATGGACCGCCGCACGAGCAGCGCCCCCGCCCCAGCGACGACCCCGCCTCCGGCCGCGGGGCGTCCGGCGTTGGTCGCGGCTGCGGCGCGGCCCGCGGCCACGCCCGCCCGCCTGCCATGGCCCTCGCCGCCGTTCGCGAGCTACCCGTCGAGTGTGGCAGCCCCCGTCGGCAGCGCCTGCGTCATCGAGGGCAATCACGGGCGCATCGTGCGCGGGAACCTGCTCGCCTTCGGCCCCGAGGAACGCATCGCGCAGGTCCAGGTCGCGGCCTCGAAATCGGCCGTTCCGTTGCGCTTCGACCAGTTCCGCAGCGTGACGCTGACGGAACCGCTCGCCCCCGTGCGCCCGCCGGCGAGCGGCCCATCGGGATCATCGGGGCCGGCGACGCTGGCGCTGGAAAAGCGCCCCCGCACGCCCTATCGCCTGCTGCTGAAGGGCGGCCACGCGATGAGCGGCCAGACGATCGGCCACGTCGAGAACGAGGCCGGCCTCTTCCTGTTCCCTCCGGTCGACGACCGCGATCGCGTGATCCGGATGTTCGTCCCGCGGGACGCGATGCTGCGCTCGGAACTCGGGGCGCCGATCGGCCGCGTCCTGGTCGAGCAGCGCGCCGCGACGGCGGCGCAGGTGGAGCAGACCGCGGTGCTGCAGGAGCAGCTGCGTTCGCTGAAGCTGGGCGAGATCCTCGTCAAGAAGGAGATCGTGACGCCCGGCGAGCTGCTGAAGGCGCTGGAGATGCAGTCGCGGATGCCGATGATGCGCGTCGGCGAGGCGCTGATCGCGCTCGGCCTGATCAGCCAGAAGCAACTCGACGCCGTCCTCGAGGCGCAGAAGCAGGATCGCGCCACACCGCTGGGCGAACTGCTGGTGCGGCAGAAGATGATCTCGCGCGAGGACCTGCGGGTCGCGCTCGCGCGCAAGATGGGTTATCCGATCGTCGACCTCGCGATGTTCGCGCCGGAGCCGGACGCGCTGCGGCGCGTGCCCTATGCCGTCGCGTTGCGGCAGCGCGCGCTCCCGCTGCTGCTGCGCGACTCCAACCTCGTCGTCGCGCTCGACGACGTCACGCGGCGCACCGCGATCGACGAGCTGGAGTTCGTCGCGCAGACGAAGGTCATCCCGACGCTGGCGGCGCACGACGACATCGAGGACGCGCTGAACAAGGCCTATGCGCGGATCGGCGTCGCGGCCGCGGGCGGCGCGGGCGGCGGGGCGAGCGTCCGCCGCGAGCACCACGAAGCGGAGCCGGACGACACCGGCAAGCTCGCGGAGACGCTCGAACGCGAAGGCGTCCAGCCGCTGCAGCTGAAGGACGAGCGCGTCATCGAGCAGAGCGACAATTCGCTCGTGCGCCTGATCCACCAGATGATCGTCGAGGCGCACGCCGACGGCGTCTCCGACATCCACGTCGAATGCTCGCCCGGCAGCGAGAAGGTCCGCATCCGCTTCCGCAAGGACGGCGAGCTGCGGCCCTACCTGGAGCTGCCGCCCGCGTACCGCAACGCGATCGTCTCGCGCATCAAGATCATGTGCGACCTCGACATCTCGGAGCGCCGCAAGCCGCAGGACGGCAAGATCAATTTCGCGCGCTTCTCGCCGCAGCACAAGCTGGAGCTGCGGGTCGCGACGATCCCGACGAACAACGGCCTCGAGGACGTCGTCCTGCGCCTGCTCGCGTCGGCCAAGCCGATGCCGCTGCGGCAAATCGGCCTGAGCCCGCCGAACCTCGAGCGGCTGACGCGCGCGATCGAGCGGCCCTACGGGCTCGTGCTGTGCGTCGGCCCGACCGGCTCCGGAAAGACGACGACGCTGCACTCCGCCCTCGGCCACATCAACCGGCCGGAACGCAAGATATGGACCGCGGAGGATCCGGTCGAGATCACGCAGCTCGGGCTGCGTCAGGTCCAGGTGAACCCGAAGATCGACTGGACGTTCGCGAAGGCGCTGCGCGCGTTCCTGCGCGCCGATCCGGACGTCATCATGGTGGGCGAGGTCCGCGACCAGGAAACGGCGCAGATGGTCGTCGAAGCGTCGCTCACCGGGCACCTCGTGCTGTCGACGCTGCACACGAACACGGCGCCGGAGACGGTCACGCGACTCATCGACATGGGGCTCGACACCTTCAACTTCGCCGATGCGCTGCTCGCCGTGCTGGCGCAGCGCCTGGTCCGCAAGACGTGCCCGCATTGCCGCACCGAGCGGCCGGCGACGCCGGCCGAGATCGAAGAGCTGCTCGCCGACTACCTCGGCGGCGTCCCGCCGGAAATGCCCGGGATGTCGCGCGAAGTGGTGCTCGACGACTGGCGCGCGCGGTTCGGCCGCGACGGCCGGCTGATGAGCTACCGCGCTGCCGGCTGCGAGCACTGCGGCGGCAGCGGGCTGCGCGGGCGTATCGGCATCCACGAACTGATGGTGAACAGCCGCGAGGTCCGGCGCATGATCCAGAAGCGGGCCGCCGCGCTGGAACTGCAGGCGTGCGCGATGTTCGACGGCCTGCGCACGCTGCGCCAGGACGGCATCGAGAAGGTGCTGCAGGGGTTGACGACGATCGAGGAAGTCCGCGCGACCAGCAACGAGTGACGCGCCGGGAGTACGATGCCCTCGACGGCCTCGGGACCCGGGCAACAGGCCGGGCTGCACCGGAGGCCGCGCGACGCGAGGAGGGAATCATGACGCTGTGCCCGGTTGCAATGGCGGTAGGCTGCGCGAAGTGCCCGGTCGTCAAGGTTTGCCCCGGAAAGAGCATCCTGGGCGACTACAGGAAGGACGCGCCGCCGGCGGCTGCCGAGCCGCCGAAAAAGGCAC
>Ga0335069_10009092_pt1 | contig 14170 bp, 11 predicted proteins | sample Lox_Sample_11_FD_206714 | JGI IMG/M metagenome (GOLD analysis project Ga0335069, IMG submission 206714) | Soil microbial communities from Loxahatchee National Wildlife Refuge, Florida, United States - Lox_Sample_1.1 | ecosystem: Environmental > Terrestrial > Soil > Wetlands | place: USA... | reverse complement strand
AGCGGCGTTGCAATCCTCACGTTCAATCGTCCGGATCGTCTCAACGCCTGGGGCCCCGACATCGCCGCCGCGTTCTATGCCGGGATCGACCGCGCCGAACAGGACCCGGACATCCGGGTGATCGTGGTGACCGGCCGCGGCAAGGGATTCTGCGCCGGTGCGTATCTGGGCGCGCCGAGTTCGGCGGCCACCTACGGCGAGACGATGGAGAAGGCGGCTCGGACCGACCTGGCCGCGTTGGTCGGCGAGCGGCCGCCCCATTTCGTGACCACGCTGCGCAAGCCCGTCATCGCGGCGATCAACGGCGCCTGTGTCGGCATCGGTCTGACCCAGGCGCTGATGTGCGACGTCCGCTTCGCGGCCGCCGGGGCCAAATTCGCCGCCGTGTTCGCCCGCCGCGGGCTGATCGCCGAATTCGGCATCTCCTGGATACTTCCGCGGCTGACCACCTGCGGAGTCGCCCTCGACCTGTTGCTCAGCGGCCGCACCTTTCTCGCCGACGAGGCGGCCGAGCTGGGCCTGGTCAAAGAGGTCGTCGCGCCCGAAAACCTGATGGCGCGGGCCCTGGACTACGCGGAGGACATCGCACGCAACTGCTCGCCCACTTCGATGGCGGTGATCAAACGCCAGGTTTACGGTGACGCCACCCGCGACGTCGTGGACGCCACCTCGCGCGCCGAGGTGCTACTGCACGAGGCGATGCCGCGACCGGACGTCATCGAAGGAATCACCAGCTTCCTCGAGAAGCGGCCGCCGCAATTCCCCCCAATGGTCGGAAAGCTCACCTCGCCCGACGCTTAGCGTTCGCCGGTGGCACTTGAAAGGATCATCATGGCCAACCTGGATTACCGGGCGATCGACGTCGACAATCACTATTACGAGCCGCTGGACGCCTTTACCCGCCACTTGGACAAGAGGTTCAAGCGCCGCGGCGTGCAGATGGTCAGCGACGGCAAGCGCACCTGGGCCGTGATCGGGGACCGCGTCAATCACTTCATCCCCAACCCCACCTTCGACCCGATCATCGTGCCGGGCTGCCTCGACTTGCTGTTCCGCGGGGAGATCCCCGAAGGGGTCGATCCGGCCTCGCTGATGAAAGTCGAGCGGCTGGCCAACCACCCCGAGTACCAGAACCGTGATGCGCGGGTCGCGGTGATGGACACCCAGAACATCGAGACGGCGTTCATGCTGCCGACTTTCGGATGCGGCGTCGAGGAGGCGCTCAAGCACGACATCGACGCGACGATGGCGTCGGTGCACGCATTCAACCTGTGGCTCGACGAGGACTGGGGTTTCGACCGGCCCGATCACCGAATCATTGCCGCGCCGATCATCTCGCTGGCCGATCCGGCCAAGGCGCTCGAAGAGGTCGAGTTCGTGCTGGCCCGCGGCGCCAAACTGATGCTTGTACGGCCGGCACCGGTGCCCGGCGTGATCAAGCCGCGGTCGCTGGGCGACCCCAGCCACGACCCGGTGTGGGCCCGGCTGGCCGAGGCGGGCGTACCGGTGGGCTTCCACCTCAGCGACAGCGGCTATCTGCACATCGCGGCGCAGTGGGGCGGCAAGGCGACCTTCGAGGGGTTCGGCGAAAAGGACCCGCTGGATCAGGTGCTCCTCGACGACCGCGCCATCCACGACACCATGGCCTCGATGATCGTGCACGGCGCGTTCACCCGCCACCCGAAACTCAAGGCGGTCAGCATCGAAAACGGCTCATACTTCGTGCACCGGCTGATCAAGCGCCTGAAGAAGGTGGCCAACAATTACCCGCGGCATTTTCCCGACGACCCGGTCGAGCAGTTGCGCAACAACGTGTGGATCGCGCCCTACTACGAGGACGACCTGCCGGAGCTGGCCAACGCGATCGGCATCGACAAGATCCTGTTCGGTTCCGACTGGCCGCACGGCGAAGGCCTCGAGTCGCCGGTGTCGTTTACCGACGAGCTCGTCGGGTTCAGTGATTCGGATGTCCGAAAGATCATGCGCGACAACGCTCTCGACCTCCTCGGCATTCAAGTCAGGTCGGCAGCTTGATTATTCGAGGCGGGCTGCGCTAGTGAGCGAATGGACCGTAGGCGCCGTTGTCGACGCCATCGCCGACGTCATCCCGGACCGTCTGATGACCGTCTGCGGTAACCGCCGGAGCACGTTTGCCGAATCGGCGAGCCGCACCACCCGGTTGGCAAACTTTCTCAGCGGCAAGGGGTTCGGGGCGCATGCCGAGCGCGAGAAGCTCGAGCCCTGGGAATGCGGTCAAGACCGCGTCGCGCTCCTCATGTACAACGACCTGTACCCCGACATGGTGATCGGATGCCTCAAGGCACGCACCGTTCCGGTCAACGTCAACCACCACTACTCGCCACACGAAATCGCCGACCTGCTCGACTACGTCCGGCCCCGGGCGATCATCTACCACCGCTGCCTCGGCGCCCGGTTCGCCGACGTGCTGCCCCCCTCCGGGACCGAGCTGCTGGTGTCGATCGACGACAGCAGCGGCGCGCCCGAACTGCCGGGCGCCGTGTCGCTGGACGACGCCCTGGCCGCCGGCGCCTCCGGCGTGCGCCCGGTGGGGTCGCCGGACGACCTGATCATGATGTGCACCGGCGGAACGACGGGGCGCCCCAAGGGTGTGCTGTGGCGCCAGGCCGACATGTACGTGTCGTCGATGGTCGGCGCCGACCACGACAGCGTCACCGAGATCCACGACAAGGTGCTTGGCGGCGGCCGGCCCTGGTTTGCGGTCTCCCCGCTGATGCACGCGGCGGGCATGTGGACCGCGTTCGCCGCGCTCTGCGCCGGCCTGCCGGTCGTGCTCTATGACGACCGCAACAAGCTCGACGTGCGCTCGGTGTGGGAGACCGCCGAGCGGGAGAAGGTGGGGATGATGACGATGGTCGGCGACGCGTACGCCGGGCCGCTGATCGCCGAACTCCGCGCGCGTCGATACGACCTGTCCGCGCTGAACGCCATCGGCACCGGCGGGGCGGCCACCAACGCGAAATACAAACGGGCGCTGATGGAATGCCTGCCGCACATCACCATCATCGAGGGCTACGGGTCGTCCGAGAGCGGCAACATGGCGTTCGGGCACAGCCGCGACGGGACCGCCAGCGAAACCTTCGAACCCAGGGTCGGCGCTTCCGTCGTCTCCGCAGACCGCAGCCGGTTCCTGCGCCCCGGCGAACAGGAAGTCGGCTGGGCCGCCCGGACGGGCCGGATCCCGCTCGGCTACTTCGGCGACGCCGAAGCCACCCGCCGCACCTTCCCGCAGATCGACGGCCGGCGCGTGGTGATACCGGGCGACCGGGCGTCCCTCGAAATGGACGGCACCATAAGGCTTTTCGGCCGCGACTCGCTGGTCGTCAACACCGGTGGCGAAAAGGTGTTCGTCGAAGAGGTCGAAGAGGTGCTGCGCGCGCACCCAGGCGTGGCCGACGCCCTGGTGGTGGGACGGCCGAGCGAGCGGTGGGGGCAGGAAGTCGTCGCCCTCGTCGCGGCACACCCGGGCGCCGACCTCGCGTCGGAGCGGGCCCTGTACACGTTGTGCACCTCGCAGCTGGCGCATTTCAAGGCGCCCAAGGCGTTCATCTTCGTCGAGCAGATCGAGCGGCTCGGCAACGGCAAGCCGAACTACCGATGGGCGCGAGAGCAAGCCGAACAGAAGGTGCCATGAACACCAAAGCGATTGACTGCCTGGTCAACGTGCACTTCGGGGAGGCCGAATCCCAGCCCGCCTGGATGCTCAAGGTCAGGGACGACTACTTCAAGGGCCCGGAGTCGATGTTCGCGCCGGTCGATCTGTCCGAGCTACTCGACGAGATGGATTCCCAGGGTGTGCAAAAGGCGATCCTGATGGACTCGATCGCCGGCCCGTCCACCACCGCGCACAAGTTCGTCGAGGCCAAACCGGACCGGTTCGCCCTTGCGATGGGCGGGGTCAACCTGCTGCGCCCGGTGCGGTCGTTGCGCGAATTGACCGCGGTCGTCGGCGACCTGCCGGTCGCGTATGCCGTAGTGGGACCCAGCTTTTGGGGTGACGGTCAATACCCGCCCAGTGACGCCGTTTACTACCCGCTCTACGCGAAATGCGCGGAGCTGGACCTGCCGCTGTGCATCAACACCGGCATCCCGGGCCCGCCGATCCCGGGAGAGGTCCAGCACCCCATGCACCTGGACCGCGTCTGCGTGCGGTTCCCGGAGCTGAAGCTGTGCATGATCCACGGGGCCGACCCGTGGTGGGACGTCGCCATCCGGCTGCTGCTCAAGTACGCCAACCTGCGGCTGATGACGTCGGCGTGGTCGCCCAAACGGCTGCCGGAAAGCCTGCTGCACTACATGCGAACGCGTGGCCCCAACAAGGTGATCTACGCGTCGGACTGGCCGGTGCTGCGCATGCGCCGGGTGATCCCGGAAGCCCGGGCGCTGGACCTGCCGCCCGAGGTGCTGGACAACTACCTGCACAACAACGCCCAGGAATTCTTCTTCGGGAAGGAACATTGACGATGGACCGCTTCGAACTGCGCAGACTCGACTACAGCCTGTCCGAAGACCACGTGGCGCTGCAGGACGCGTACAGACAGTTCTTCAAGACCCACTGCTCGATCGAAACGGTGCGCGCGGCAGAGCAATCCGGTTTCGACAAGAGTCTGTGGGAGAGGCTATGCGCGATGGGCGCGACCACGATGGCGCTGCCGGAGTCCTGCGGCGGCGATGGCGCGACGCTGGTCGACCTCACCCTGGTTGCCGAGGAGATCGGCCGGTCGCTGGCGCCGGTGCCGTGGATCGACCACGTGTGCGCCGCCCGCCTGCTGGGACGCCTGGGCGGCCTGGGCGCTGAAACGAGCGGGGTGGCCGGCGGTGACCAGCTCGCCGCGCTCGACGCGCGCATCGACGGTGCGCAGGGCGCCCGGCTGATTCCGACGGGCTCGATCGCCGACCACATCGTAATCCGTGACAGCGATCAGGTCGTGCTCCTCTCCTTCGGCACCCGGCCGGCGAAGGTGGACAACATCGGCCGGTTGCCGATGGCCTGGGTGGACCCGGCCGCCGCCGACACCCGCACGGTCGTGGCCGAGGGGCCCGACGCCGTGGCGAGTTATCAACGGGCCCTGGACGAATGGCGGCTGCTCACCGCGGCCGCGCTGGTGGGTCTGGTCGAGGAGACGATGACGATCGCCGCGGAGTTCGCCAAGACCCGCTACACGCTGGGCGTGCCGATCTCCACCCTGCAGGCCATCTCGCACCCGCTGGCGAACATGGCCATCACCGTTCAGGGCGGTCGCAACCTCGCCCGCCGCGCGGCCTGGTTCCTGGACAACGAGCCCGACGAACGACCCGAGCTGGCGCCGTCGGCTTTCGTCTTCATGGCCGAGGAGGCCGCCAAGGCGGCGACGATGGCGGTGCACATCCAGGGCGGCCTCGGGGTGTCCTCCGAAGCCGCGGCCACGGCTTATCTGGTGCGCGCCAGGGGATGGCCGCTGGCCGCGGGCGATCCGGGGGCCACCGCCGTGCGGGTCGGCGAGATCGTCGCGGCCCGCGAAAGCGCACCCCAGCCGGCTTAAGACAGGAGCGAATCGAATGGACTTCTCCCGAGTCGAGCTGTCCGAGGAAGATCAGGCCTTCCGCGACGACGCGCGAAACTTCCTCAGCACCCACATGACCGAAGAGGTCAGGCGTCGTGACCGCGAGACGGGCGACAACTTCGACGAGGGCCTGCACCTGAAGTTCGGTGCCGCAGGGTATTTGGAGGCTGAGTGGAAGCCGGAATCCGAGGGCGGATTCAGCCGGGTCCGGCGCCGCATCTGGGAGCTGGAGAAGCGGCGGGCCCACGTGCCCTGGGTGACGTGGGGGACCACCGCCATGGTGGCCCGCTCGGTCGCGAAGTTCGGATCGCCGGAACTGCGCGACGAGGTGCTGCCGAAGGTCTTCAGCGGCGAGGTTCGGCTGTGCCTCGGCTACACCGAGCCCGAAGGCGGTTCCGACGTCGCCACCTGCAAGACCCGCGCCGTGCGCGACGGTCACGGGTGGATCGTTAATGGCTCCAAGATGTTCACTACCGGCGCCCACAACTGCCAATACGTGTTCCTGATCACCAACACCGCCCCGGACGCGCCGAAACACAAGAGCCTGACCATGTTCCTGGTTCCGCTGGACTCGTCGGGCATCGAGATCCAGGGCATCCGCACGGTGGACGGCGACAGGACGAACATCGTCTACTACAGCGACGTTCGCGTCGACGACAAATACCGGCTGGGCGACGTGAACGCCGGCTGGACCGTGCTGCGCGAGCCGCTCAACGTCGAGCACGGCGCGGTCGCGGCATCACCCGACGGGCTGCAGGACACGTCGATCATGATGCACCAGGCCGGATCTCTGGCCGAGGCCGCTGACAGGGCCGCGGCCCGCGTCACCCGGCCCGGACCCGACGGCCGCCGGCTGATCGACGACAAGTCGGTCGCGTATCGGCTGGGCCGCAGCGCCGCCCGATTGGAAATTGCGCTGTCGGCCCCGAGCATCTTCGGCCGGGTCGCCATCGCCCAAACGATGCGCGACATCTCCCCGGACCTGATGGACATCCTCGGGGCCGCATCGGCCCTGCCATACGGGACCGACGGCGCCGCCGACGACGGAAGCGCGGAGTATGCCTACCGGTTCGCTCCGTTGGTAGGCATCTACGGCGGCACGCTGGAGGTGTTCCGCAACATGATCGGTCAGTACATGCTCGGGCTGGGCAAGCCGAACTACTCACCGCCGGTGCAGAAAACGGCGCCGAGCGGGTAACCATTGCGCCGCCGTGTCGTCGCGGTGGTTACACGCTCGACGGATATTCACTGCCGACATAGATCGCATCGACGCCGGTCAAGCGATGGCTCCCGAATCCTTGAGCTCGGCGATGCGGTCCCAGTCCATGCCGAGCTCCATCAGAACGAGTTCGGTGTGTTCGGACGCCTGCGGCGCCCGTGTGGTCACCAGCGGCTCATGGTTGAACTGCACGGGGCCGCGCACGACGCGGAAAGGCTTTCCGCCGCCGGCGAGTTCGACCTCGGCGATCATGTCGTTGGCGATGGCTTGTTCGTCGTCGACCAGGTCGAGAAGGCTTTGGAAGGGGGCCCACTGCCCTTTCATCGTCTTGAGGTGCTGCCGCCAGTAGTCAAAGGGCTTGCCGGCGAAGGCGTTTGCGATCAGCTCGGCGGCCGCGTCGGCGTTCTGGATCAGCGGGAGGACGTCGGAGAAGCGGGGATCGTCGGCCGCCTCGGTAATCCCGAGGTGCTCGAAGGTGTCCCGGATCAATCCGGTCGGGCTGATGATGCACAGGTTGATCGTCCCGCCGTCGGAGGTTTCATAGTTGCCCATGAAGGGGTTGACCGACTTGCCGGAACCCGGCATGGGCGTGCGCATCACCTCGCCCGTCTCCATGCCCTGCGTCACGCTGGCCCCCGCCGCCCACCAGGCCGTGCTCAGCAGCGAGACGTCCATTTCGACGACCTCGCCCGTGCGCTCGCGATGCAGCAGCGCGGCCGCGATGCCGCCGGCGATGAACATGCCGCCGATGGAATCGCCGAACGCGGGAATACCCTGCCCCAGCGCGCCGCCCAGCTCCTCCGGCGTCAGCGCGTACCCGATGCCGCTGCGCGTCCAGAACGCGGTGCCGTCGTATCCGCCGGCGTCGCGTTCCGGTCCCTTGTCGCCGTAGGCCGAACCGCGGGCATAGACGATGTTCGGGTTCGCGGCGCGGATGTGCTCGACGTCGAATTTGTGCTTCTGGCGCTGCGCGGGCATGTAATTGGTCAGGAACACGTCGGAGGCCTTGGCCAGTTCGTAGATCACTTCCTGGCCGCCCGGCGTGGAGATGTCGATTCCCACGCTGCGCTTGCCCCGGTTGGGATGCTCCATCAGCGGGTGTCGCTCCGGGTCGACCTGGATGCCGCCCATGTTGAGGAAGCCGCGCTGGGTGTCGCCGCGCAGCGGGTGCTCGACCTTGATGACATCGGCGCCCCAATCCGCCAGGATGGCGCCCGCCGCCGGGACGAACGTGAATTGCGCAAGCTCCAGGACCCGGAAGCCCGACATGACTCTTACCATTTCGCAGACCCTACTTCGCGTCGAACGTCACCGGAAGCGCCGTCGGCGAACGGAAGGGCTGGCCGTGGATGTGCGGGTCGCCGTCGGTCAGCAGGTTGACGGTGGTCAGCCGATTCAGCAGGCATTCGAGTGCGACGCGGGTTTCCAGCCGCGCCAGGTGCAGACCAAGACATGTGTGTTCGCCGGCGGCGAAGGAGATGTGCGGCATGTGCGTGCGGAAGATGTCGAATTCGCCGGAGCGTTCCCAGCGCCGCTCGTCCCGATTCGCCGAACCGATGCACACCCCGATCACGGCGCGCGCCGGAATCTCGACGCCCTCGAGCTCGGTGCCCTCCGTGGTGAACCGCTGCACGGTGGTCAGCGGCGTCTCGTAGCGCAGCCCCTCCTCGATGGCCTGGCCGATCAGCCCGCGGTCCGCCTGGACCGCGGCGAACTGATCGGGATGGCTGAGCAATAGGTACAGCAGGTTGCCCGACGACCGGTACGTGGTCTCCAACCCGGCCGGCAGCAGCAGGCGCAGGAACGAGTAAATCGCTTCGTCACTTAGGTTTTCGCCGTCGATCTCCGCGGTGACCAGGTCGCCGATGATGTCCTCGGTGGGCTGGGATCTGCGCAGCTCGATCTGCTCGAGGAAGCAATCCTTCAGTGCCGCCGACGCCTCGAAGGCCCGCTCGTAATTGACGTGGTAGCTGATCAGCTCCACGGCGCGCAGGCGGAACATCGGCAGGTCGTCGGCCGGCAGCCCCAGCAGTTGGGCGATGACCCGGGTGGGAAATTCGAAGGTGAATTGCCGGACCAGGTCGGCCTCGCCGCTGTCGATGAACTCGTCGACCAACGCGTTGCAGATCGGCAGCACGACGGCGGGCTCCCACCGGGCCAGCGCCCTGGACTTGAAAGCCGCCGAGACCAGGTTGCGATGGTCGCGATGCTTCTTTCCCTCCATCGCCAGAATGGTCGGTCCCATGAAGAGGCCGATCGTCTTGTCGTACGGTGCGGAGCTGAACACCCGTCCATCCCGGAACACCGTGTTCACCGCGTCGAACGACACCGCGGAATACTCGCGCTCGGGTATCAGCGACTCGGGCGTCTTGGTGTAGTCCATGACCGTGCCGCGGAAGACGCCGCCCTGCCGGCGCTTGTGAGCAAAGAAAGGGTAGGGGTCACGCAGGCTGACGGTCTCTTGGCCGGTGTGGGGGCCGGTGTGGACGTTGGTCGTCACCTAGATCTCCAGCATCTTCAGCAGGAACGGGCAGTCCTGCGTAAGATCGTACTGTAATTCTTACAGTAGACAATATTGGGCGCCCCGGCGACCAGGCAGGCCGGTAACCGTCAGCCGTTCACGGCCTGCTCGCGCGCCCACCGGTAGTCGGCCTTGCCCGACGGGCTGCGCTCTATCACCGGACGGAACACGATCGCCTTGGGAAGCTTGTAGCGCGCCAACGCCTTTGCGGCGTGGGCGACGAGCTCGTCGGCGTCGGCGCTCGCGCCCTCGGCGAGCGCGACGACGGCCACCACCTCCTGGCCCCAACGCTCGCTGGGCCGCCCGGCGACCACCACGTCGGCCACCGCGGGATGCGACGCGATCGCGGTCTCGACCTCCTCGACGAAGATCTTCTCGCCGCCGGAATTGATGGTGACCGAATCGCGGCCCAGCAATTCGATGGCGCCGTCGGCGCGGTGGCGCGCGCGGTCGCCGGGGACGGCATACCGCACCCCGTCGATCACTGGGAAGGTCTTGGCCGTCTTGGCCGCATCGCCCTTGTACCCCAGCGGAACAAAGCCGCGCTGCGCTAGCCAGCCCATGCCGTCGTGGCCGGGCGCCAGGATCGCCGACAGGTCCTCGGCCGCCACGAACGTGTCGGGCCCGGCGTTGAACGTTCCGGTCGACACCGCGCCCGGAGCGGACAGGTGGTGCATCTGCGCCCCGGTTTCCGAGGATCCGACGCCGTCGACCACGACGGCGTTCGGCAGCACCTCGATCAAGCGTTGCTTGACGTACGGGGTCAGCAGGGCGCCGCCGTTGGCGACCACAGCCAACGACGACACGTCTGCGGTGCCTTTCTCGATCGCAGCGACCAGCGGTCGGGCCATCGCGTCCCCGACCACCGTCACCACGGTGGCCCGCTCACGCTCGATGGTCCGCACGACATCGTCGGCGTCCAAATGGTCGACGACCGAAGGGAAGGCGACGGACTGCCCCGTCGTGATCGCGGTCATCACGCTCCACTGGGCGGCGCCGTGGATCAGTGGCGGCAAGATGAGCAACTTGGTGCCCGGGCCCGCACCCACCCGTGCCACGATCTCGTCGACCGACGCCGATGGCTCCCCGGTCACGAGGTTCCGCCCGCCGAAGGACGTCATGAAGATGTCGTGCTGGCGCCACAGCACGCCCTTCGGCATCCCCGTGGTGCCGCCGGTGTAGAGGACGTAGAGGTCGTCGGGCGAGTGCTGCAGGGGCGGTGGTTGCGGCGGGCTGGACGCCAGGGCGGCCTCGTAATCCACCGCGCCATAGATCAAGTCGTTGCCCGAGTCGTCGGCGATCTGAATCAGGACGCGCAGCTGCGGCAGGTCAGGCAGGATTTCGGCCACTCGTGGCGCGAAGGCGGCGTGGTAGATCAGGGCGGAAGCCCCCGAATCCGCCAGCAGGTATTGCAGCTCGCTTTTTACGTAGCGGAAGTTGACGTTGAAGGGTGCGACGCGCGCCTGGAAGGCGCCCAGCAACGCCTCGACGAACTCGTTGCCGTTGTAGGCGTACAGGCCGAGCAGGTCCTGTCCGACCTCGTGGCCGGCGAGCGCGGAACGCTCGGTGTGGCAACCCAGTCCGCGCTTGTGCAGGTATGCGGCAAGCCGGTTCGCCCGCTCGAGGATCTGCGCGTAGCTGTACCGCCGGTCGCCCCGGATCACCAGGTCGCGGTCGGGGATCGCCGCGGCGACGGCCTTGGCGACCTCGGGCACGGTGAATTGTGTTGCGGTGTCGGACATCGTGCCTCTCACGGCTGGTGGGGTAGCAGGGCGGACCATCAGGCCGTTGGCTTCGCTGAGCCGTGTGCCGTCGGCAGCCGTCATGGTAGCGGCAACGAAGAATTTCCTGCCGTCGACGTTGGTGATCCGCCGCGGGCGGTCAACGGCTCCTCGATCGGCGTGACGTTGCTGTAGTCGGCGTGCAGAAAAGCCGTCCGAGTGGGTGGACAACCGGCGGTGGACACGACCATCCCGAACAGCCGGTCGTAGAACATCGGGATCATGCCGCCGTGCACGGAGTTGTTCCCGCCCACGTGGGCCCCAACCCGGGCAGTTCGATGGCCCGCCCGCCCGGCGCCACGCCCTCGGGAGTGCTCGCGGTGCCCGCATCGAGCTGTCGGTGGCGACGGCGAGATCCTGCAGGCGGTCATGGGCGCTCCCATGCGCGAAGCAGATCGTCCGTCGTGGTGATCGTCGCGAGCAACGACAGCGTGTTGGCTATGACGGCGGCGCCGTAGTCGGCCGGCACGCCGGCGACGGCGTCGCGCGGGACGACGACGCGATAGGCGGCGTTGACCGCGTCCATGACGACGTTAGGGATCGCGATATTCAGCGATACGCCCACCACGACGAGGGTGGAGACCCCGAGGTTGCGCAGCACCGCGTCGAGGTCAGTGCCGCCCATCGGCCCGACGCCGTGCCAGCGGCTGAGCACCAAATCGGTTGGCTGGGGCCCCAATTCGGGCAGTAGAGCCGCCCCGGTCGTGCCGGGCGCGATGTCGACGTCGCCGCGGCCGATGGCGAAGATCTTGGCGTTGTGGTTCGAGCCGAGCCCGTCGGGGCGTCTATGCACCAGGCAGTGCACGACCCGCACCCCGGCCGACCGCGCCGCGGGCAACAGCCGCACGATGTTCGGCAGGGCGACGCGGCGCGCCTCCCGGGCCAGCATGCCCAGGCCGGCGTTCGGGCCCATCACCGCGCCCTGGCACTCTTGGGTGACGATCGCGGTGTGTCCCGGGGCCGCGAGGTGTTCGAGTGCCGTCATGCCGGCACTTCGTAGAACTGGGTCGCCCACCTGCGCAGCGCCATATACCGCACTCATTGATACTAAATTCATTACAGTATAGATTTCAGCAAATCGGCGGAAGTTTCGTCCAGGGCCAGGAGTGGGTCGACCACGCCACCGACCGTACCGGCGCGCCCGTCCGGCAACTCCTGGTACAACGGCAACGCGCCCGACGAGAAACGGATGTACATGGGCTATACCGGCGGGATCCCCGAATACCGCGCCGCTGCGACGACATCGCGGCCGGCGGCTACACCGGCTTCATGCTCGCCCGGGTGAGCAACATGTCGTGGGCGACGCGCGGGCTGGGCTGTCCCGGGAGCTGGCTCGTGAGCTGGGGATGCTGCTGCCGCGCACGGTGGCCGGCCTCAACGAATCGACCGGCTGGGCCCCGGCGTCGCCGCGCGGGATACGGCAATTCGGTGAGGTCATGCTGGACGAGCTTGTGCTGAGCGGGTTTTCGCTGCTGAACGGCAGTCCCCCGACGGTGCGGCCGCTGGACGCGTGCACCGCGGCGGCCGAGGAGTTGTCGGCGCTGGGCATCGACGGGGCGCACGCCGAACCGGAGCCGCTGCGGGCGACTTCGGTGCGGCGGCGGCGGATCGCCGGCCTGGCGTACGAGCGGATGACGTTCGAACACGATCCGAAGCTGCCGGCCACGCTGAAGGCCGACGGGCTGGGCGGCCCCGCGCGGGCGGTGGTGCACGTGTGCCGGCACCGGGACGGCCCGAGGCCATGGCTGGTCTGGGTCCACGGCGCCGGCCAGGGCGGCACGGAAGACATGCTGCTGTCCCGGATGGGCCGGATCCATCACGGGCTGGGGTTCAACGTCGCCATGCCGGTGCAGCCCGGCCACGGTTCCCGGCGCCGCGAATGGCCGGCCTATCCGGACGTGGATCCGCTGGGCAACGTCGCCGGCATGATGCGTGCGGTGTCGGAGGTCCGCGCCGTGGTGCGCTGGGTTCGGCCGCAGGCCGGCGCCCTTGTGGTGGGAGGGATTTCGATGGGCACCCCGGCGGCCGCGCTGGTTTCCCACCTCGAGCGGGTCGACGCGGTGGCGTTGTATACCCCCATCCTGGGGCTCAACGCGATGATCGCGCGACACCTGGGGCGCTTCGGGCCATCCCGCGCCGCGTTCCGCGAGCTGCTCGAGTCTCCTGAGGTGTCGAAGCTGACCTCGGTGATCGATCCGTTGCGGGTCGAACCCGCGCCTCCGCCGCAGCGCCGGCTCATCGTCGGGGCCTGGCACGACCGCATGGCGATGCGTGAGCCCGCGGTCGCGTTGCAGGAACGCTGGGGCGGGCAGCTGTACTGGTACGACGGCAGCCACGTCGGTCACATCTTCTCCCGGCGTGTGCTCAAGGTGACCGAGCGCTTCCTGGGTGAGGTGGCCGGGTGATGGCGGCCTTCGCCGGCGACGACGGCGAACACGTCGCGATCGTCTGCGACTCGACAATGACCACCAAGGACGGCACCGAGACCAACGTCGCCGGCAAGATCGTCGGGGTTTGGAATTGCGGCCACCAGCAAGGGGTTTGGAATTGAGCGAGCGCGCACTTGACGAGCTGGGCTACTACCTGCTGGCCGGCGCCGGCGGCGAGGGTCCGGCAACCCTGATGGACGAAGCCCGCCGCGGCGAGGAACTGGGCTTCGGCACCGCGTTCATCTCCGAGCGCTGGAACGTCAAGGAAGCGTCCTCGCTCGTCGGGGCGGCCTGCGCGGTGACCAACCGGATGCAAATCGCCACCGCCGCAACCAATCACAACATCCGCCATCCGCTGATCACCGGATCGTGGGCGACCACCATGCACCGGCTCTCCGGCGGGCGATTCACGCTCGGCATCGGCCGCGGCATCGCGGCCATCTATGGGGCGTTCGGCATACCGGCCGTCACCACGGCCCAGATGGAGGACTGGGCGCAGGTGATGCGCCGGCTGTGGCACGGCGAGCTGATCTTCGGCCACGACGGCCCGATGGGCAAACACCGCGTCCTGTTCCTCGACCCGGACTTCAACGAAGACATCCGCCTGGCGCTGGTGGCCTTCGGGCCCAACACGCTCG
>Ga0335069_10009091_pt1 | contig 14171 bp, 9 predicted proteins | sample Lox_Sample_11_FD_206714 | JGI IMG/M metagenome (GOLD analysis project Ga0335069, IMG submission 206714) | Soil microbial communities from Loxahatchee National Wildlife Refuge, Florida, United States - Lox_Sample_1.1 | ecosystem: Environmental > Terrestrial > Soil > Wetlands | place: USA: Florida... | reverse complement strand
GCGCCCACACCGCGTCGCGAAACCCCGCTTCCCATGCCTTGTGCAGCGAGTCCAAAGCCTCAGCTCTCCTATTCAGAGTGCAATACAGACAGGCAGCGTTGTATAAAATGGACGCCTCGTTGGCGCGCAGGGTGACGGCCAGGTTCAGTTCGCGCAGGGCGTCGTCGGTCCGCGCCAGGCGGGCGTAGTCCGAACCCAGCAGAACGCGGGCCCGCGCGTCTTCCGGCACCTGCTTCAGATGGTTTTCAAGGGCCCCGATGCGGCGCTGGGTCAGGTTGCGCGCACCTTCTGTCTTGCCCAGCGCGCCTAAGGAGTTCAAGATGGGCACGTAGACGTTGTAGTCTTCGCCGCTGGCCTCGATGGCGGTTTCCGCCACGTCCAGCACTTCCTGATAGCGTCCGGCGGCAAACAGGGCGCGGCACAGCAGGTAGTGCGCACCCTCGCAGTCGCGCTTGCGTTCGATGGCCTTCTTCACCATGCGCACCGCTTCGTCGTGCAGAGCGGCGGCATAGAGCACCCACCCCTGGCTCACCTGCACCTCGGGCAGGTCCCAGCGCAGCGCCACGGCTTTGCCTGAAGCTTCGCGCGCGCGCTCGACCCACACCGGATCGCGGCTGTAGTTGCAGTAAAACATCGCGCAGGCATTGGCGCAGGCGGCGTATGCCAGCGCGAAATTGGGATCGATGGCCACGCCGTTTTCGAACATCTGCAGCGCGAATTCCAGATCCTGCCGCGTCTGCCGCCGCGCGTAGCGCTTGCCGCGCAGGTAGAGGTCGTAGGCCTGCAGGTTCTCGGTAGGCTTCACGGCCAGGGCTTCCAGTTCCTCCGGCGAAAGCGTCACCCGCAGCGCTTCGGCGATCTTGCGGGCCATTTCGTCCTGCACTTCGAAAACGTCCTTCATCTCGCGGTCGAAGCGCTCCGACCATAACGGAAAATCGGTATGCGCATCCACCAGTTGCGCGTTGATGCGCAACCGGGCGCCGGAACGCCGCAAGGTACCTGTCAGCACGTATGCAGCGCCCAGCTTTTGCCCTACCTGCTGCGCGGTGACCGACTGGTCGCGGAAGGCCAGGACTGTGGGACGCGAAAAAATATTGAGTCCGCGAATCTTCGACAGCTCGGTGATTACGTCTTCGGTGATGCCGTCGCGCAGGTATTCATCTTCCTTCGCGCCGCTCAGGTTCTCGAAGTAGAGGACGGCGACCGATTTCCCTGGTTTGTGAACACCGGAATCCGAATCGGTTTTCGCCTTTGTGCGGCTCCTGTTTAACTCGAGGTCGCGCTTCATCCGGTTCAGGTCGGTTTTCAGCTCCGCCGCCGTTTGGCAGCGCAGCGTCCGGTCCTTTTCCTGGCACTTCTCCAGGATGCGCACAAACTCGGCCGGCAGAGCCGGATTGATTTCGCCGGCCGGACGCGGATCGTGGTTAAGGATGGCGTCGAAGATCACCGCCGATGTGTCTCCCTGGAAGGGCAGGCTGCCGGTGGCCATCTGGTAAAGCACTGTGCCGGTCGAAAAGAGGTCGGTGCGCGCATCCACCAGTTGCCCGCGAGCCTGCTCAGGCGACATATAGGAGATGGTGCCCACCGCCGAGCCTGGCGAGGTCAGCTCTTGTCCAGCGGCCTGCGTCGCTCCACCGTCAGCTTCCTGGGCCGTCTGGTCCTGTGCGATCTTGGCCAGCCCGAAATCCAGAATTTTCAGCTGCCCGCGATCCGTCATAAACAGATTTGCCGGCTTGATGTCCCGGTGTACGATGCCTTTTGCATGGGCCGACTCCAGCGCATCGGCCATCTGGATTGCCAGCGGCAGCAGTGTCTCCAGGTCCATCGGCTGCCCCGCCATCCTTTCCGCCAGTGTCTGCCCCTCCAGCAGCTCCATGACGATGAAATGCCGCAGCTCGTCCCGCTCAATGGCGTGGATGGTACAGATATTCGGGTGATTCAGCGACGAGGCTGCGCGCGCCTCGCGCTGAAAGCGCTCCAGCAACTGGCTGTCCCTGGCCATCTCGGGCGGAAGGAATTTGAGGGCCACGCGCCGGTTCAGCTGCGTATCCTGGGCTTCGTACACCACGCCCATCCCGCCAGAGCCCAATTTGCGGAGAATGGTGTAGTGAAGAAGTGACTGGCCGAGAAGCGGATCTGGATTCATCTTGTGCCGGTCGATGGTAACGAACAGCGGGAGGCGGCGTCAATGCGGAGCGGGCCCAACGCCGGCCTCTCAGGTGCGGCTAGAGAGAAAGATGACATCTGAACACTTCCTCCGAAAAAAGCGGCTTAAGTATCGGCGGGCGGCACAAGGGCGCGTGCTCGAGCCTCAGCCGAAGGGAAGTTCGAGCGATGGGCTTTGACCGGTGAACAGCTTCGCGCCCTCTTCGGTGATGAACATGTCGTCTTCAAGACGGAGCCCGAACTCGCCCGGAATGTAAATACCAGGCTCGTCGGAAAACGTCATGCGCTCCGCAATCGGCAGCGGGTTGCCGCCGACCAGGTAAGGCCATTCGTGCATGTCCATGCCGATGCCGTGGCCCAGACGATGCAGGAAGAATGAGTACCTCGGGCCAAAGCCGGCGTCTTCGATAACTTTGCGCGCAGCCGCATCGACCGAGCCGCAGGGTGCCCCGGGGTGCGCAGCGGCAAGCGCAGCAGCCTGGGCGCGATGAACCACGTCGAAGCAGCGCAGCATCTTGTCGTTCGGTTTGCCGTAAACGAACGATCGCGTGATATCGGACTGATAGCCTTCCACCGTGCACCCGTCATCGATCACCACCATCGCGCCCTCGCGAATCGTCTGAGGCGCAATCGATCCATGCGGCGAAGAAGTGTATTCGCCGGTGTCGCAGCTCGCATCGCCGGGGAAGCCAACTCGATCGTAAGCAGTCGCGACCAGCGCGGAAAACTCCTGCGTGGTCATGCCCAGTCCGCCCGCGCGCCAGGCAGCTTCATACACCTGCAGGGTCACGGAATTGGCAAGTTGCATCAGCTTGAGCTCGGCTTGCGACTTGACCCTGCGGCAACCGGCGGTGACGGGCGTAGCGCTTTCCAGTGTGGCCTGAGGCAGCGCACGGCCTATGCCGCTCGAAAAAACAAAGGGCGTGGTTTCTTCAATGCCAATGGCGCTGCCGGCGAGGGCCAGATCATGCAAGCCGGCAGCCAGGCGCTCATAGGGGTTCTCGTCTTCTTGCCACGGGATCAAGCGGGTCGCGGCCAGCGACGGCACAAGAGCAAACTGCTCGTGCAGCCGCGCCTCTTCGAATGCCGGGCACACTGCGGAGGGTTGTCCTTTGGCCGGAACAACCAGGGCCATCAACCGTTCGCTGGGCCACCAATGAATGCCCGAGAAGTAGCGAAGCGAAGTGCCGCCCGTCATGCAGATCGCGCCGAGCCGGTTCTGCTCCATCAGCTCCCGCGCACGATGGAGGCGCGCCTCGCGCTCGTCGTTCGAAATCGGCGTAGCTTCATTTCGCCGGTTCTTCAGTGCAGCAATGGATGCCGGAAGGTGTTTTTGCGCGTCTTCGGCCTCTGACTTGGCGGCGACCAGGGGAAGAACCGCAGCGGGCACAGCGCCGGTGAGGAAGTTGCGGCGTGTCGGCTTCATATCAAGCTAGATGATACTGTGCAGCCTGCTTGCGCAAGCGGCCGGGACTGAAAACAATAGACCACCAAGCAGTTGCCCTGACTACTTCGAAAGACAGGTGCGATTCCTCATGCCGGGACCTCTTGCGACACGTACATAGCGTGGTCACCAAGGTACCAGCCACGAGATTAAGCGGACGGGGGCAGAGGGTAAGCTTAGAATGAACGGACAACAAGTATGCAAAGCGCAGTCAAGGTCCTGATTGCCGAAGACGAACCCAACGCCTTGGCCGGCCTGGCGGAACTGATCTCCGGATGGGGATACCGCACGGAAACGGCCCGCGATGGCGTCGAGGCCTGGGAAAAAGCGCAGGTGTGGGACCCGGCTATCGTGGTCACCGACCTGAAGATGCCTCGTATGGATGGCATGGGCCTGCTGGCCAAGCTCGCCGAGGGCGGTGTGGGTTTGAGCAGCAACATGGCCGTGGTGGTGCTCACTGCGATGGGCTCGATCCAATCTGCAGTCGAAGCCATGAAGATGGGCGCCTACGACTTTCTGCCCAAGCCGGTGGATGCAACGCGCCTCAAGACCATCCTTGCCAATGCCACCCGGCAGCGCGAAACCGCCATGGAACTCGAGGTGGTTCGCCGCCGGCTGCGCGAGACTGGAGTCTTGGGACAGTTGGTGGGCAGCTCACGAAAGATGCGCGAAATCTTCGGCCTGATCGAGCAAATCGCCCCCTCCAATGTCCCGGTGCTCATCACGGGTGAAAGCGGTACGGGCAAGGAACTGGTAGCCCGCACCCTGCACGATTTGAGCCCGCGTAAGACGCGCCCATTTGTCGCGGTAAACTGTGCGGCTATTCCCGACACGCTGATCGAAAGCGAGATCTTCGGCCACGAGAAGGGTGCTTTCACGGGGGCGATTGAGCGCCGCGCGGGCTGCTTTGAACTGGCCTCGGGAGGAACCCTGCTACTGGACGAGGTGGGCGAGATGCCCCACGGCACCCAGGCCAAGCTGCTGCGGGTATTGGAAGAGCGCAAACTCCGTCGGCTCGGCTCACGCACCGAGCAGGAGGTCGATGTACGCGTTCTGGCGGCCACTAACCGCGATCCCAGGCATGCCGTTGCGCAGGGTCATCTGCGCGCAGATCTCTTTTACCGGCTCAACGTCTTCAACATTCACATGCCCCCTCTGCGCGACCATCTCGACGACCTGCCGGCCATGGTGGAGGCCATGATCGTCGAAATGAATCAGAAACACGGGCGGAGAATTGCCGGGGTATCACCATCGATGCTGGACCGGCTCAAAGCGAACAACTGGCCGGGCAATGCGCGTGAGCTGCGCAACACCATCGAACGGGCCGTGATCCTATGCCCTGACGACTCATCCCTCGAAGCCGAGCATCTTCCCGCGGGGTTCGGCAAAGACATGGCGCAGACGGCGCCGGCCGAAGGCAACTCGATTACAGTCCGCGTAGGCGCAACGGTGGACGAAGCCGAGCGCATGTTGATCATGCGGACGCTCGAGGCGACCGGCCAGAACAAAACGCGCGCCGCCGAAATCCTGGGTGTAAGCCTGAAGACCCTGCACAACAAGTTGAAGGAATATAGCCTGGCGCGGCAGGAAGCAAAGACCTGAGAGGATCGGGAAGGGTTCGGGGGCGATACGCGTCAAGGCTGCGGCTGATATCCGGCCTGTGACGCGAACGCCGTTCGGAGTCGTGGCACATGCGCCTGAAAACGCAACTCGTGCTGGCCATTACCGCCCTGGTGTTTCTGATTGCCGGGACGGTTTCTCTGGTGTACGTCCACCAGCTTGTTAAAGCTGCGGTGCAGCAGACCTACGAGACCAACCGGATGGTCGCCGATCAGGTCTGGTACGCGCTGCAGCAGGCGCTCAAGTTCGGCCTCGGCGATCGCACCGTCGATCCCAATAACCCGGCCGAGCTCCGCGAGCTTGTCGAGGAGACGGTTCGGGGCGACACTCCCCTGCGAGCCGCTCTCGATTCTGTCAATCGCTATTCGCTTACCGTCTACGACGTCAACATCGGCGATAGCCAGGGCAACATTCTGCTCAGCACCAATCCCGAAAATCAGGGCAAGCCGGTGCCCGAGCGTCTTGACTATGCCAAGCTGCTGAAAGCCAGCCCCATCAAGATGATGATGCAGGTCTTTGAAAAGCCTGCGGTCTTCGATGTGGCAGCGCCCCTTGAGAACAACGGCAAGCTGATCGCCACCGTCCACGTTGGCGTTCACACCACTCTGCTTCGCGCCGTATATGCCCCGCTCCTGAGAAAGGCGGTTTGGCTCATGGGATTCGCCCTGATCGCCGCGCTGGCATCGGCGTTCCTGCTGAGCAGTTTCGCATTGCGGCCGATGACCGAGATCAGCCGTCAGCTCGATCGGCTCACCGCGGTCGAAGGCGCGCCACCGGAAGACGAAAAGGCGCCCAAACAGGACGTGGCGGCACGCGTCTCCAGCAAGATCGAACAAATCGGGCAGCGCATGAGGAATGTCGAGGAGGTCTATTCGGCGCTGCAGGAGAATCTCGATCAGATTCTTGCCAACCTGCAGGATGGGATCCTGCTGTTTACCGGAGACCGGCGGGCGGTTCTTGTCTCCGAGGCGGCGCGGCGTTTCCTGAGTTTCCAGCACGATCATATTCTTGGCCGGCACGCCAATGAAATCTTCGACCGCTCGACCGTTCTGGGCCGTTCCCTTCTCGATGCTATCGAAGCAGGCGCGAGCATGGTCAAAGAAGAGATCCCAACAGAGAGCGGGCGGCGCATCCAGGCTTCGGTGGACTTTATCTACGATGACGAAACGCATCAGGGACTCGGTGCGCTGGTCACGCTTCACGATCTCGAAACGGCCGCCGAAATCGAGTCGGAGCTCGAGCTTTCGCGGCGCATGTCTGCTATTGGCAGACTGACGTCAGGTGTGGGCCACGAGGTCAAGAATCCCATCAACGCCATCGTCGTCCATCTCGAACTCCTCAAGTCGAAGATCGGCCAGGAAGAGGGTCCGGCGATGCGGCATCTCGATGTCATCGAGGTCGAGATACGCCGGCTGGACCGCGTGGTGCAAACCCTCGTTGACTTCTCGCGCCCCGTCGAGCTGCAACTGCAGGAGCATGACCTCCGGCTGGTGGTGGGCGACGTGCTCGCGCTGGCGTCCGACGAACTGGAAACGCGCCAGGTCACGCTCATCAGCCGCATGCCCGAGGAGCCGCTCATGGCCAACGTTGACGCCGATCTTCTGAAGCAGGCGGCATTAAATGTGATCCAAAACGGGGCGCAGGCCATGCCTGACGGTGGCCGCCTCGAAGTCACCCTCGAAGAGGAGGGTTACAGCGGAGAAAATTCTGCCGGCCCATACCGCGCGCGCACTGGAAACGACCGGTTGCCCCAGGCCGGGGGGAATTTCGCCGTGTTGCGCATCGCCGACGAAGGTTCGGGAATTCCTGAGGAGATCCGGGAAAAAATCTTTGACCTTTACTTCACCACCAAAAGCGGAGGAAGCGGCATCGGCCTGGCCATGACCTACCGCATCCTGCAGCTCCATTACGGGAGCGTGGAAGTACAATCGAGAGTAGGCCGTGGCACGGAATTCCGGCTGCGAATTCCACTCGCCGCCACGGATAGGGGTCGCCGGCATCTACAGCCGGTGCATGTTGAGAGCGAAAAGGGGTTTGGGGAATGAGCTCGCTTGCCAGGCGCGTTGCGTGGCTGCTTCCGCTATTGCTCTCGGGGTGTATCCTCCACAAGACGCGCCCGGTCCCGATCCAACCTCTGGCGCCTGTGATCGGACCATCCAGGCCAATCGAACTGATCTCGATCGAGCCGCCCCCGCCGCAGAATGTCATCGCTGCCAAGCCCGTGTACAACATGCGGGAGGAAGCAGTGTCGATCAAGCAGCCCGTCAGGCATCATAAGCCGAGACCACCCGAAGAAACCGAAGTGACGGAAAATCCCGCTCCCGGGGTCAGCGCCATAGGCGAGCTTTCGTCAGCCGATCTCGCCTATACGCGTCTGCAGGCCGAGGATTCAATCGCGGCTGTAGAACGTGGGCTGAACGGCATCAACCGCCAGCTTGACGACACCGAGCAGAAGACCGCGGCGCAGATTCATGAGTTCCTGAAGCAGGCCAGGGAGGCGCTGACTTCCGGCGACCTGGACGGAGCGCGGACACTCACCGAAAAGGCGCGTGCGCTGTTGGCCGAACTGACCAAGTAGGTCCGGCTTGAGGCCTACAGCTCACCCCAGCTCAACTTGCTTCGCAGCACGTCGAAAAAGCCCGTTTCGCCCAATCGCACCAGCTGCACCGTGTGGCTGGAGCGATGGCAGCGCACTTCGTCATCACGTTGCAGCTCAAATCCCTGCTGGCCGTCGACGGTCAGGAGCGCCGCATTGGGAATGCCCTCGATGCGCACCGTGAGCGACGCGTCGCCGCGGACGACGATCGGACGCAGCGTCAGCAGATGAGGGCAAATCGGCGTCACCACCATCGCGTCCACGTCCGGCGTGAGGATAGGACCGTTAGCGGCCAGGGTATACGCCGTCGACCCAGTGGGCGTCGAAACGATGACGCCGTCGGCGCGGAAGCGGGCCACGCTCCTGCCGTCGAGTTCCACGGCAAAGTGACCCATGCGCGCAATATCGCCCTTGGATACGACGATTTCATTCAGGGCGTCGTAATTCGTCAACTCGGCGCCGTCGCGCCACAACTCAGCGTGAAGCATGGCGCGTTCATCGATCGAGTGGCGGCCGCAGCACCAGTTTTCGAGGGTGGCATAGAGATCGGCAAGACGAACCTCGGTGAGGAATCCGAGGAAGCCGAGATTCACACTGAGGATGGGGGTTCCTTCGGTGGCAAAGATGCGCGCAGCGGCCAGCAGCGTGCCATCGCCGCCCAGCACGATCACCAACTGAGGCGACTGCGAGGCAAGGTGATCGCGATCAACGGCCGGAGCATCGGAAGTGTACGAACTTCCTTCCTTGTCGAGAATGGGCTCGTAGTTATGCGCCCGCAGCCACGCAATCAACTCAGGCAGCAGCCGCCCAAGCTCATCACGGTGCGGTTTCGAAACGATCGCGACACGATCCATGCCTTACAAGTGTAACGGATTCAGCTGAAACGCCGGTCAACCGCGCCGGGCGTAGAGCAGGAACTCCTGGTTGCCTTCTGCGCCGGTGATAGGCGATGGAATCGCGCCCACAACCCGCCATTCAAGCGAGTCGAGGCAGTCGCCGACCCTCCTGACCGCCAGTTCGTGCGCTGCAGGGTCGCGCACAATGCCGCCTTTGCCCACGTGCTCCCGGCCCGCCTCGAACTGTGGCTTCACGAGGATGACGGCTTCGAGGAGCGACGGCGCTGCGGCAAAGACCGGCTTGAGCAGCAAGGTAGCCGAGATAAACGAGACATCCATCACCAGCAGAGTTTTTTTCGGGTCCCGGTTAAGCGCATCGCGCTCGAGCAACCGGGCATTCGTCCGCTCCATCAGGCGCACGCGAGGATCGTCGCGCAGCTTCATGGCGATCTGCCCGAAGCCGGTGTCAATCGCCGTGACATGCGCGGCGCCGCGTTGCAGCAGGCAGTCGGTGAACCCCCCGGTCGAGGCCCCTACGTCGAGGCAATCCTTACCTGTGACGTCGATCTTCCAGTGATCCAGGGCCGCAGCCAGCTTCAATCCTCCACGGCTGACGTAGGGCAGATCGCCGCCAAGCAGGCGAATTTCTGCATCCTGGCTGACGCTCACGCCGGGCTTATCGATTTTTTGCTGCTGAACCAGTACGCGTCCGGCAAGGATCAGTGCGCGGGCGCGTTCGCGGCTTTGCGCAAGGCCGCGGTCAACGAGCAAAGAATCGAGACGTGTCTTGGCATTCGGCGCAGACAATCAACGCACTCCCTGTTTCTTGAATGTACCGAGTGAGACCGCTCTCGCGCTTTGCTCAAAGGCCTGATCGCGATTCTTGCGCAACGATCCCGACAACCGATCCTCACATCGAATGAATCGGCGCCGCGGCTTTTTTCTGCGGAATGCCATGTTGGTGACAGTCGGTGCACCTGACCCAGTGAATGTTGTGCTGGCTCGAAGCGCTGGCAAACGTCGTGTCCATCTTCTCGACGTCGATTCCACAGTGGGACATCTGGGGATGGCAGGTCTTGCACGACGCGCGCGCGTTTTCGTTGTGCCCGGTGTGGCAACTGAAGCAGCTCAGACCCTCGTGCACGCCCATCGGTGTACGATCGTCGCCCGAACCCGCCTGCATTCCCCAGCCATGCCCTGCCGCTGCAGATCCTGTGTCGGGCCGTCGCGGCGCGTGACACCGGTAGCAGACTCCCTGTCGCAGGTCCTGGCTGACCCGGAGCGCGCGAGTACCGTCGTAGAGCTGCGGAATAGTGAGGTCCCCCGCGGCAAAGTGCTGCCTCTCGCGGCGGTCGTAAAACCCAAGCAAGACCGGGACGGCCTCGCCGGCCACGGAGATGCGCTCCTGGGGCCGCGTCTCCGGCGAGCCTTCACGATGAATCCAGTGGCAGGTTCCACACGGCATCGTGGGTTGCTCCGCGAGGCCACCATGAACCAAATGCCAGGGGCCGGTTGTGTTTTGGGGTTGCACCAGGTCGCGAATCGACCCGCCAAAGTACATGCCGTGGCAACGAAGACAGTCTTCCATCAGGCGCTGCCGGGAATTCTGTCCTGGATTGGTGAAGATCTGTGAGTAAGTGGCGCTATGCGGACCCGCCTGCCAGCTCGCGTACTCGTGCTGGTGGCAACTCCTGCAGTTCCCGGTCATCGCCAGGACATCGACCTCGCGCAACCGGATCGCCTCGGGCCAGCGGTGGGTCAGGTGCACCCACGTATGACGTAACTTGGTGCCGAGGCCGGCCTCGTGGCAGTCCATGCATCCCACGGTTCGGTGCGGAGAGCTGTGCGCCTCCGCGACATAAGACGCCATCTCGTGGCAACTGGCGCAGCCCTGGCCGTGTTCTGACGAGTAATAGGCTGACGCGCCGAACACGCCCGCTACTGCCAGCAAGACCAGAGCGCCGGCAGCAAGCAGGACCCGCACGAAAATCCGCTTCATGACCGAAAGCCCGTCCCCTTCCAGTTCCGAACCAGCGACGCGGAGGCCATGTAGGCGATGCCCATGATGGTCAACACCGGATTGAAGCCTCCGTTGGTCATATGCACACTCGAATCGATAACGAAGATGTTGTCCACGTCATGAATACGGCAATCGCGGTTGACCACCGACCCTCGCGGGTCGTTCCCCATGCGGCACGTACCGGCCTGATGCTGGCCCGCAGAAACAACTTGCGGCCGGCCCGCAAAGCGAAGCGTCTTTGCCGCTCCAGCCTCCTTGAGCCAGGCTTCAGCGCGCTGGGCCTGCACTTCACCGATATCAAAGGTGTGGGGGTGCACGTTCCCCGAAATGCGCGCTACCGGCAATCCCCACTTGTCTTTCACCGACGGATCCAGCGTGACCCTGGCGTCGGCCGAAGGGATCTGCTGCGTTGGCCCGAAGATCATGATGTTGCGCTTGAAGTAAGCGCGCATCGCTTTCTTGTGTTCCAATCCCCATCTCGGAGTATCCGGTGGCATGCGGTCGATCATGTGAACCGGCAGGCGGATGAATTCGTTGGCCAACATGCCGCCGCCGCACAGGCCTGGAGTGCCATGGTTGTAGTCGGAAATGGCGATGCTGGCTCCTGGACCGACATCGTCGTACGTCTCGTTATCGAAAAAGCCGACAGCACCGGTATAGTGATGACCCTGCAGATTACGGCCGACCTGGTCGTAACGGTTGCCGATCCCATTTGGGTAGAGGCGGCTCTTCGAGTTGAGCAGCAAACGGGCCGACTCGATCGCACACGCTGAAACGACGACAAAATCACAGGGTTGCTGTTGGTGGTGGCCCTGAGCATCAAAATAGGCCACTCCCGCGGCACGCCCGCGATCGTCGGTCAGAATCTCGCTGACCATGCATTCGGTGCGCAGTTCGCAATTGCCGGTTGATAGCGCGATGGGAATGACCGTGTTCTGCGAACCATTCTTGGCATCCACTTCGCAGGCGAATCCCACGCACCAGCGGCAGCGCATGCACTGACCGCGGCCGTTATACGGAACGCTGTTGCGGGCCATGGGAATGTGAAACGGATGCAAACCCAGCTTTCTGGCAGCTGGCTCGAGTATCTGAAACTCGCGGTTCGGTGGCAGCGGCGGCATGGGTAATGGCCGATCGCGAGGCCCGTGAAACGGAGTGCCCGAGTAGTCGCCTGAAACCCCGATCTCGATTTCGGCTTTTTCGTAGAAGGGCTCGAGATCGTCGTAGGAGATCGGCCAATCCTCAAGCGAACTGCCGGCCGGGGCCCCATAAATCGAGCGCATGCGGAAGTCCTGGGGCATATAGCGCCACGCCTGCGCGCCATAGCTCAGCGTTCCGCCACCCACACACGCCGCGTTGTTCTGGTAGCCTCCTTCGCTGGGCAAAAATGTATGAATCCCACCGGAGGCATCCACCGTGACGCGCGGGTTGCCTCGATCTTCAGGGCCGAATGCGTTGCCCAGTACCGTGGTGCGCTGGTTGCGCAGGTCGTCCTTGCGGCAATCGTTCGCGGTATACCAGGGACCGCGCTCCAGCAGCACCACGCTCAATCCCGCAACCGACAACTCCTTGGCCACGATGCCGCCCGCAGCGCCGGCGCCGATTACCACTGCATTGACGCGCTTCACGAAGTCGAGTCCTTCTTCAGGTTGTACTGCGCGCGGCCGTTCAGTGGCGGCTCAGAAAGACCCAGCATGCGCCAGCTGACCGCATCGCGATTGCCGCCGTGACGGGGCGCTCCGTAGTAGCCGTCCAGCGTATGACTGCGGACGAGTTCAAAGAATTCGTGATCGTCACGCTCAATTGTCTTGATGATTTCCAGCTGCTCAGCCGGTGGGAGGTCGGTGAGCCTCGAGCCGAATCGGTGCCGGCTCAGCGCCTCGGCGCGCTCCAGCCCGTCGCGATAGGCACCGCGATAACGTCGAAGAGGTCGCACGAGCTGGCGATCGATAAATGTGAGCACTCCTGCCTGGGATGCGCTCGGAAATTCATCGCCGGGAATAATCTGATCGCAGACCGCGGCCAGCGTTGCGGCTTGCTCTTCAGAAAGGAACTCCCATTCGCCATGACCGTGGCCATGACAACCGATGGCAGCCGCTGCTCCTCCCAGGGCGCCCGCGGCCACAAACTGCCGGCGCGTGAGAGCCCGCTTGCTGCTGGATGGCATGTGTGAATTTCCTTGCCATACACTCTACACCTGAGGCCAAAAACTCGCAGTGAGGCCGAATGTGCCACTCCCTGGCGATGTTGCGGCGATAGGGAGATCCGGGCGATTCGCAGCCCGAAAAAAGGCTCGACACGAAAAGAAAAGGGCCAACCGTCTACGGCTGGCCCTCGCTTGCTTTCAGGTTTGATTCCGAAAACCTAAGGTGTCGCCTGGCATTGTGTGAGGCTGCCGTATTGTGCCGCTCCGGGCAGGTTACAGGGCTGGCCATAGCCCGGAACCCGACTGAAGTAAATGGAATTCCCGCTCGACCCACTCTGGGTGGTAGCGCGCACATCCACCACATGGCCTTCCAGCAGAACCGTGGTATCGATCAGGTCGGTCACAGTCGGCGTCGATTGGATGATGGTGATAAACGGACTGTCTGGAGACGCCACGTAGATCTTGCTGAACTCTGAGTTCTGCGTGGAGACGATCGTGCGCGGGTGGCCGACCACGGTAAGGGTCTTCTCCACGGTGTAGGTGGACAGATTGACCACAGTCACCGTGCCATTTCCCGAGCCGCTATCGTCGTTCTGATTGGCCGTATAGGCTTTGCTGCCGTCATAAAGCACCGTGACGCTCGCCGGATTGGGCGTTCCAGTACTCCCCACCGGAATCGTCCTCACAGTGCCAAAACCGCCCGTGACCGCGCCGCAAGCTGCGTACGTGGTGCAATTGTTCGTGGTGTAGGTGTTTGCGTCGTTCCCGTATTCATCCAGAGCGGCGTTGACCACACTAATCGAACCGCCGTCGTAGTTGGCCACGATCAACTGCTGGGTTGCGACGTTGAACTCCGCGTAGACCGGCCCCGAGCCCGGAGGTAGCTGGATCGTCGGATGGCAGGTAACCCATTGTCCGTTCTGATTCTGGAAGGGGGTGCAGGAATCCAGCTTGTTGATTCTGCTGTTGATCACCGTGATGGTGTCGTCGCCACGATTGAGAATAAACAGGCGCTGCAGATCGGGAGTCTGGATGGCATAGACAGGACACTTGCCCGTCGCGATGGCCGGATCCGTCGTATCGCTGGAGATTTCGATCGGAGTTGCCGATCCAGCCGGCGCGCCGGCGAAATTGGCCGGGTTGTTGCAAGCAACTGCTTCGGTGTCCAACGGCGTATCAGGCACGTTCTGGCTCAGGACGTAATCCCGCTGGCCAGTTGACGCTGAAGCTCCGATCACCATGACCGGCATGGTTGCTGGACTATCCGCGGTGGCTATCGGAATTGCCAGCTTGAACGATTGCGGCGATCCGGTGAATAGGTCGACAACGTCGTCGTTGAGGTC